>Ga0075982_118_pt1 | contig 12594 bp, 13 predicted proteins | sample RifGroA2_FD_68058 | JGI IMG/M metagenome (GOLD analysis project Ga0075982, IMG submission 68058) | Parcubacteria bacterium GW2011_GWA2_47_7 | reverse complement strand
TGATTCGTCTACGACCAAAAGCTTTCGGTGATTGGCCTTAAAATTGAGCAACTCCGCCCACGATCGAAGTGCAACCTTATCTCCGTTGGCCTGAAATGGGTGCGGAAAAATGCCTCCAGTCGCTGAATTTCCCGTCCAAGAAAAATATGGTATCCATACTGATGACCAAAGAGTATTTGAGTCGCGTAAGGCGCTGAGGTTGGTTTCCATGATAATGACACCGGACTTTCTTAGTGCCACTTGTTGCGATGAAACGACGCCTCCGTAGACGGTGTTGATGGGGTCGGTAATAAACATAGTTGCCATATGTTTTGAAAGCGTACGCGAGGTGACGATGTGATCGGTTAGTTCATCCGACAGAGACCTTGTCGTTTCCAGTGTATTTGATTGAAAGTCATTAAATAAAAAGAAGTCAAAAAGCATATAATGTGATGCACCGTCGATAAGCGCAAAAACCCTATCCCAGATATGCTGCTCGGTTTGCCGGATTCCATTTTCATCGAGATATGTATAATCTGCATAAAAACGCACGCTTTCATCAGGTACGGCATATTCCGACGACGATGGCAGAAGGCTGGTTGAGACAGTTTGATTCCAGTTGTAGGCGCCAGTAAATACAATTATGGCAAGAAATATCTTAAAGAAACCCCAAAGGATATGTTTCATGGCTTGCTCAGTATACTTAAATGTATTTTAAAGTGCGAGCGATTGGGCCGGTGTGATATGTGGTTAGCCCCTCTCTCCGAGAAGTTCGCGACGATCACCCTCATCTTCAATTTCTCCGACAAGTTCTTCGAGAATATCCTCCATCGATACGAGACCAACAATATTTTGGGTGTCGCTACCCTTGTGTACAAGATAGAGATGGGAACGACTTCTGGTCATCTGGCGAAAAACGCTTAATATGGGAGTTTTTTCGTCAACTCGATGAAGCTCTGTCGCAAACTGCGACAGGCCTTCTTCTCGTTCATCGGAGTTTAGTACGCGCATAACATCGTTTGTGTGCACATAACCAATGTAGTTGCTTTGGCTTCCCTCGTAGATAGGAAATCGCGAAAAACCTGCCTGAGAAACATAGTGGGCGATCTGGTTGACGGGCACATTCCCCGCAAGTGCATCGATGCTCTTCTTGGGAGTCATAATATTCCCAACAGGAGTATCATCGAAATTAAATACATTTTCAATCATCTGTCGTTCATGGCGATCAATTTGGCCGTGCTCTAATCCGATATCAGACATTATGCGAATTTCATCTTCAGTAACTACACTTTTCGGCGGTGCATTTGTGGCTCTCCGAACAAATTTTTCAATTAAGACGAATATGCTCGTAATCGGATAAAAAATAAAATAGAAAACAAATATTGGGTATGCGACGACTTGTGCGACGGGACGTTTGTGGATAATCGCGTAAGATTTTGGAAATATTTCACCAAAAAGCAGTACGGTGACAGTTGCGATACCCGTCGCCAGCCCAACGCTAACAGAGTCAGCATATTGAATGGCGCGAATAGCGGCGAGAGAACCAATTGCAATATTAACGACGGTATTGCCGAGCAAAAGCGTCGTAAGTAGGCGTTGGGGATCATTCTTGAGTCTCAGAATGAGTCCTGCATTCCATTCCCCCCTTTTTGCCATGAGACGTACTTGGCTTTCGCGCAATGAAAAGAGCGCTGTTTCCGAGGCTGCAAATAATGCAGATAGTAAAACAAGTATAGTAAAAGTGAGAATATCCAGCATAAAAGATATTAGAGTGCCAATCCCTTCAGGTGTTTCCTGAAATCGGCACCAATATCATCACGCACAAGAGCATAATCGACCATCGCCTTGAGGTAGTTAAGAGGATCTCCTGTAGTGAGCCATTTTCCATCCTCAACCTCTTCAACCATAAATACTCCACCACCCCTAACGTATTCACTTATAGCATCAGTGACCCACAGCTCGCCACCTTTCCCTAATTTTGTCTTTTGTAAAATTTCTACAATTTCCGGAGTGAGTATCATGCGCCCAAATTGAGCAAGGTTCGACGGCGCGTTTTCAATGGTTGGTTTTTCGACTACGTGTTCCATTTGGCGCGTGCCGTGCTTGAGTTTGACGATGCCGTATTTACTGACGTCGTCACGAGGAACTTGTTGAACGCCGATGACGGGGGCATTGTTACGGTAATAATTTTCTATGAGTTTCTTTGTGAAGGGAGTTTTTGAGTGTACAAGATCATCCCCCCATGCAAAAACGAATGGTTCGTCCTTGACTATGCTCGCTGCGGAGAGCACAGGAGTCCCGTTTCCATACGGCCCTTTTTGTCGTACATAAATAAAATTCGCCATTGAAGATATCTTTTTGATATCATGCAGCAATTTTAATTTTTTTGATTCCTCTAGCGAATGCTCAAGCTCCGCAGATTGATCAAAGTGGTCTTCAAGCGTTTTTTTGTCCCACTTTGTGACGAGAATAATATCTTCAATTCCAGAATCAACCAACTCCTCCACCACATATTGGACGATTGGTTTTACCCATTGCACTCTGAATAAAATCTTCTTCGATTTCGGTTCGTGCAGTGCGAATAAATTTTGCCTCAACGTACCAGAGTACTTCAAAGATAACGAGAGTCAAAAAAGTGACATAGGTTGCAATGACATACAGTCCATAACCACATGCGACACCCACGGCGGCGGTCACCCAGATTCCTGCTGCTGTTGTAAGTCCGTTGACGATATCCTTATTCACGAAGATCATTCCCGCACCGAGAAAGCCGATGCCGACGACGATCTGAGAGGCAACGCGTAGCGGATCAAAGATGAACGTATTTGCATACTCAAATGAAACAATGCCCGCAATCACAATAAAGAGCGCTGCTCCGAGCGAAACTAGTGCATAGGTACGCATTCCAGCACGTTTTCCGACGCGTGAGCGCTCGGCTCCAACCGCAAGTCCGAGCGCAACTGCAATGGTCAAGCGAATCATGATATCCCACTCCGACACAGCAAATAATTCCATAGTCATTATTATACGCTAACGAATTATGAATACAATGACCAAAAATGCACCCAAAATAATGCTTGGAAATCATAGTGCGTTATTGAAACCAGGAATTTACTCAATTTCACATAATGCTCTACCCTCGTCCAAGATAGAAGATATGCGTGCTTTTGATATACCGATACGTTGAAGCTGGAGAGGGTTATTGATAACCTCCCTACAGAGAACGGTGCCATTCTGCAGTAATTGGAGTTTATGTTTGTCTGTTAGTGTTGTAAGGCATGTTAATGGGTGCATTTTGGTTGCTTGAATAAGGTCTTGCAGTGTGTTTCCTTTCGGATAATTCCACCCAGTAAGCGCGAGTCCCGCACAACGCCCATATTGAATTGCCTGTGAAGTGAATTCTGTATTGGTGATAAGCCAAGCATGTGTATATCGTCCTTCCCCATCTTCATTTTCGAATCTTTTTTCGATATCCTGAAAGCGAGCATGAACATAGAGCGCAACTTTTACATCTGATCGAATTGCGGCGGAATTGTGAAATTTTGCTTCCACCAGCATTCGCTCATCATTTTTTTCCGCGACCACATCAACTTCGTGTGTCACGCATTGTCCGCGCACCATGACACCCACTTTTGTGTTGTATCCTTGAGCAGTGAGAATATGTGCGACAAATCTCTCGAAGGGAAACCCTGACGGGCCAAGTTGAAGCATTGCTTTTTTTAGACTATATTCGGCTGCTATGGGTCTGTGCTCACGCTTCAGCAGGTTAAATGCATGTGCATAGATATCTGAGGTACTCATCCCGTCGTATAGATCTTTTTCTATGTGTGTAACAATCCTTTGAATGAGCTCATTCGGAGCCTTTGCGGCACGAAGAGATCTGATGAGCTTTGTTTTATCCCACGGCTCTCGCTCTCCCGTCATTTTTTGTATTGAAATAGATGCGACTCGAGATTCCATATTATAAGGATTGTAACAACGTGCCTTCTGCGCTCGCCCAATCGACTTCTGTTACGCGAATCGACAATATTTTACCATCGACGCGTAGCTCATAGTTCACGTCTTCCGGTGCCTCTGTGATGACCTCAAACGGGTATCGCGTTGGCAAATTCATACAAATTGATTGAGCAAGCATGCGATCCGTGCTCGTAATTGAAATAACAAGAGCATTTTCTTTTGTGGAATCAGGAACAATCTCAGTTTTGATGGCATAACATGAATGTGGAAGCTTGATTTCACCAGTAAAACGGTGCACTTCATCCTTAAAGGAATGAGTGATGCGCACAATATTAGCTGATGAGACAGGTACCTCTCCTGGAGTCTTCTCGAGTTTATCAATATTGGTATAGAGCAACCACAAAATACCTCCGGATATGATTAAAACAATGAGAAAAATCCATTTATACATAAAAACTTATTGGATTGACTTCAGTGTTACCTCAAAAATAAGCGTCGCGTTTGGTGGAATGACTCCCGGAAAACCGGCAGCGCCATATGCAAGCTCCGGTGCGATTGTCAGTCTTCGTGTTTCACCCACAGTCATTCCGACGAGGCCGATATCCCATCCACGAATGACCTCTCCCTTACCAAGGTGAACCGGAAACGGCTGACCGCGCGGAATACTCGAGTCAAACATTGTCCCATCAAGTAGTGTGCCCGTATAGTCAACGACAGCAGTCTGCCCACTCTGTACCTTTGGCCCCGTCCCTTCCATGAGTATCTCAATTCCTAATCCCTCTGTATTTTTATCCATGGCGTTTTCTTGTGAAGTTGTTAATGTGGTTAATTCCGATTCGTCTTTCATCTCTTGGGATTCAGTCTTTATAGCACGCGATTCTGTATAAAGCAGATAGGTGAATAGCGATATTCCTAATACGGCAATTACTATGAGCGATTTCTTATTCATAAGCAAATAATACCCTAGAGTGCTATAGCTCCGCAATGATACCTCCCCCAACACACTCATCCTCGTCGTAGAACACCATTGATTGTCCAGGTGCGATAAACTCATTATTTGTATTGAGCGTCACACGGATGCCACCTGTACTCTCTCGGGCATGTATTATTGCGCCATAGAGCACACCACGATAGCGAATACGCGCCTGGTACGATAAATGCTTCTCGCCCATTTGCCTATTGGGTGGAATCCAATTTGTATCACATAAATTAAACTGTGTTTCTGCGGAAAGCGTATTTACTTCAGTGGCGGGCCCAACTGTGACTGTGTTTTTTTCTATATTTTTGCTCGTGACAAATAGCGGTAATTCATTTGTTCTTTTTTTCTTCGAATGAAATCCGTGCCTTTGTCCTATCGTGTAAAGCATTGCGCCCTCGTGTGTGCCAATGATATTTCCGTGCACATCGAGGACGCTACCGGGCGAAGTTTTTATACAGTGTTTCAGAAAATCCTTCATATCCACTGCTCCCATAAAACAGAGTCCCTGACTGTCTTTCTTCTCCGCATTTGGAAGTCCGAATTGCTTAGCAAGTTTCCGTACTTCACTTTTTTCAAAATGCCCTATGGGAAATAATGTATGTGCAAGTTGGTCCTGTGTAAGTGTCCACAAAAAATACGATTGATCTTTTTCTTGATCCACCCCCTTATGTAAGCGATACATATCGGTGTCGTCTCTTTCTGCTCGAGCATAATGACCGGTCGCAATAGCGTCAGCGTAGTTCTTTTTTGCAAAATCGAGAAATGCTCCAAACTTCACATGCTTATTACACATGACGTCGGGGTTAGGAACTCGACCTTCCCTATATTCCCTTATCATATAATCAACGACTTCCTGCTTGTATTCCTTTTCCAGATCAAGTGTCAAAAAAGGTATACCGAGGTGCGCTGCTGCGCGCATTGCATCACGTCGTTCCTCTCTCCATGTGCACGGCAAAAAATCCGCTTGCCAGACTTTAATAAAAACACCAACGACGTCATAGCCTTGTTCCTTGAGCAGGGCTGCGGAAACAGAAGAGTCAACTCCCCCACTCAAGCCGACAAAGATTTTGCCTTTCTTTTTGATCATTTTGCACACAGTAACATGCACCAGTAAGGCTTTCAAGGAAAATCAATGAAAAAAGCCGCAATGCTGCGGTTTTGTATTTGGACCTCGGAGGGAGCAACACTTGCAATTTCCTCCTCAGTGAACTGTTTCATGTTATCATAAAAACACACGATATCGCCATTGCAGATGCGCACTTGCATAACGAGTGTACAATCCTAAAGTATCACATCAAAATAAGCGAGTAACCCATGCCATGTTCTAGGAAAGAGACAATTTGATGAATAAGGTTTGCGTCAGTAAGAACGATATGATTCACGAGCTTCATACGAGCGATGAGCATGATATTTCCTCTGTGGGTGATCTGGGAAAATACTACATTGCGAGGAGTTTTTTGCAAACTTCAAACGTTGCGCGCGCATCGGCGAGTGCGGTGTGTGCATTCTGATTTGTGACTTCAAAATATTCTGTCATTTCGCGCAAACTAAATTTGAAAAGCTTGGGTTCGTGATACAGCTTTCCAAACGCCATCGAGGCGAGATCTAGTTTGTGATAGTGTGCGAGCTTGTCGAAATCAATATGGTGTCGACTTCCAGCATATTGCAGAAATGCCCAATCAAGCGCAACGTTTTGTGCGACAAATACTGTGCCATCGAGAAGCTTTGCTGCTTGTGACAATCCCTCTTGTTGAGGAATAGCGAGACTCCAGTCGCGAGCGTGATATTTATTGACCTCAAGCGCCTTTGGGTCGGCATTTTCGATATGTTCCGGCTTTAGTTGTATATTGTGTTCCGATAATGCCTCTAAGATTTGTTTTCCATCTTCGCCTGTCACTTGTTTGGCGAGCACAATACCGATTTCGATAATTTCGTGCTGAAAAGGGTCGAGACCGGTCATTTCTAAGTCAACAAAGGCGAGTGTGTGTGTTTTCATAGAGATTATTTGATAAGCCGTCTTGCGAGATGGTCGGCATCTCCAGCGCCGACAACAAGAATGACATCAAAGAGTGAGGACTGATTTCGAGTAATTTGTTCCGCCTCAGCAAGGTCCTTTGCATAAATAACATCTTTCCGGGGGTCGTGAGTGAAAACACGTTCAATGATATCTTTCGAGCTCACGAGCGTTTCTTCCTCTCGTCCTGGAACATCATAAATTTCGACAAGAATACAGTGAGGAATGCCGAGTATTGTTGTTACAAAATCGTCCATCAGTTTGATGGTGCGTTCTCTGTGGTGGGGTCGAAATACTGTCAAAATATTTTTGCCCTTGTATCGTGTGCGCGCCGCCTCAACGACTGCGGCAAGTGCTGTGGGGTGGTGCGCATAGTCTGAGATGATGATTGCGTTTTGGAGCGTGCCTAGTACTTCAAATCTTCTTCCGACTCCTGTAAATTTTGTCAGCACTCGTTGGATAATGTCGGACCGTCCGCTGTATGCAAGATAGGTCGCACAAGCAGCGAGAATATTATAAATATTAAAAAGTCCGGGAAGTGGGGTGGAAAATATTCCGAGAGAAGTCCCCTTCCATACAAGTTCGAATGTTTGTTCCGTACTTCCTTGCTCGATATTGCGCGCGACGAGGTCAGCCCCTCCTCCGACGCCATACCGAACGATAATCGCATCGAAGTCTTTAGTGATGTCGCGGATATTCGCATCGTCGTTGTTTATAATGAGCAAATCCTCTCCAGATAATTTTTCTATATAGTCACGAAAAGCACTTTTGACATCGGCAAGATCGTGGTAATAATCCGGATGGTCAAGCTCCAGATTGGTGAGGAGAATTGCCTGCGGAGAGAGGTTCATCATATTTCGACGGTATTCACATGCTTCAACGATAAAGAGGTCGCCAATCCCCTTGTGATAGTTGTGATTCCACTCGGGAACATCTGCTCCGACGATGACCGATGCATCGAGTCCCCCTTCTTGGAATAGTCGACCGAGTAGTGCGGTGGTCGTCGACTTTCCGTGCGTTCCCGATACTGCGATCGTGTGATTATGCTTCGTGACCAATGCCAGCGCTTCCGGATAGGAAAGTTGTGTGATCCCAAGTTCCGCCCCGCGCATGCGCTCGGGATTATCGTGTGGAACCGCAGGAGAATAAATAATGACTGATGTATCACCCGATACGTTATTTGCATCATGACCTTCGTGATACCGTCCTTCCGGAAGCATGCCCGATTCCGGCAATGTGCCATCTGATCCGCTAATGACTATTCCGCGATCATCAAAGAGTCGAATGATGGCAGATACGCCTATCCCACCCACTCCGATAAAATGCGCCTTGGTAATGTTGTTGATATCCATTTGGAATACATCTTAATACAGATATTTTGCTTTGTTGAGCTTGTGCTCTTCAAAAGTCTTTGCGTAGTGCATAACCCCCTCTTTATCTGAGAGATAATAGAGATACTTTGTCTCAGTCGGATGCATGGCCGCATCAATGGCGAGTAAGCCCGGATTTGAGATCGGAGCTGGTGGGAGACCCTTGTAAAGGTAGGTATTATACGGTGAATCGTATTTTAGGTCATCCAATGATATCTCTGAGGACGATTTGGACATGATATAGACAAAGGGCGCATCGACTTGAAGTCGCATTCCAATATTGATCCTCGACCAAAGTATTCCAGAGACAATTTTTCTATCTACATCCTCCACTGCCTCTTCTTCGATGAGTGAAGCCATCACAATGATTTCTCCCCAATCCCTTCCGGTCAACCTTGTCTCATCTTGTAGCCCCCTTGTTCTTTCCTCAAAGTTTTGAGCAAGCGCCTCAACGATAGGTCCGCTTGTTGCATTGGCATAAAAGAAGTAAGTATCAGGAAAAAGATATCCCTCCCTCCCTTCCGTCGCCGTCGCAAACGCTGAGCTATCAAATTCGGGAAGTTTTTTTGCAATCAGTGAACTCATTTGTGCAAGTGTGGTGCCTTCGGGAATGGTGATTTTTAATCTTTCGATGCCATGATCTTGAAGTCGTACCTGTTCGAGCACTACAAAGACGTTCATTGGCATTTTAAATATGTATACTCCTGAGCCGAGCGATTTTTCTGCGTCACTCCAGACTGCGAGAAGCGTAAACAGTGTCGCAGATCGAATAACGCCTTCGCGCTCAAGCACGCTCGCGATGGAGCGAACATTACTTCCATGCTCAATCTCTACTATGACACTCCGTACGAGAGTCGCAGGGGGAAGAGTGAGTCTCCAAGCATAGACAAGCGTAGCACAAAGAACAAGAATCAAGGAGACCACAAGGAAAAGTAATGTGCGGTTTTTTTGGGGAGGACGGTCAGTATTTTGGGACTCCGTATTTATTGCCGGATGTACACCGACTTGCTCCAATTTGGTAATAAACATTATATCGGAAGATTAGCAGGAGGTTCACCTTTGCGAGAGTCGATGCGTGTAAATGTCGGCGTTTCCGCGACACCACCCGGGAAGTGGTAGATAGTCGCTAGCTCCTCGGAGTTGAGTACAAAAGGTTTTTTCTTGTATGGAGGATAAAAATATGACCGTCGCACATAGGAGTCAAATAATTTCTTTTTCTTCTTATTTTCTCTTATTGAGTGGTAGTCCTGCCACGGATAACTAAATGACGGTGTGTTACATGGCCTGAACCCATTTAGTGTTGGTGAGCTATATTGGCGGAATGAACCCGTAATTCCGGTTATCGTCGCTGGGTCAAAAAATTCTCTTTGTGCAATGTAGATTGCTCGAATGCCAACATCAAAGCCAATCTTTGCGAGAGAACGCTCAATTGCCGTCATAATATCTTGATCTCCCTTTGTTGGTTTTGGAGCATCTTCCGCTGAGTTTTTTGACTGCATATCTTTGATGAGTCGCTTCCCTTCATCTTTCCAGTCGTGTTTTTTGAACCATTTTCCCGGAGTATTGTAGCGCTCACCGTTCGCCTGAACGAGAATCTGCATCCAAATTTGTTGCCCCCTACCGATGCTGCCAAGAAATTCAATCATAGAGGTAATAGGGTCACTTTTTTGCTCCTCCTTCATCATTGATGAATCGAGCCCATAGTCAACATACGTTTTTATCGGATATGGGTCCGGCTTGGTTAGCGCAAATTCACACCCCCACATGCTCCATTCATTCTTTTCGTGAATATAAGGCGCGAGTGAAATATAATCCTGTACCTCGATAACCTCAATATCGGGATATTGTGCATAAATGTGACTTTCAATGACTTTTTTGAAGCCGGAAGGAGTACGAATCAAAAATTTTACATTTCCTTCAATAGAGATGACCTCAAGTGAAAACCATGGCTTCACCTTTCCTCGCCACCACTTATCATACCAATTTGGCGAAGCACCCTGATGAAGCGATTGCAAAACGAGTTCCATAGCTACGGGGGTTTTGTCTATTGTTCGAGGGAGCTTTATTTCAAGCATAATGAAATCAAAGTTTTTTAGAATGTAGTTTTTGCGGACATATTCTAGCCAAAGTTTTTGGGCAAGCCATACGCTTGCTATTGGCCCCCAAATGAATGCGGTAGCAGAAAAAATACCGTACGCTTGTGCAAGGATATGAAAAAAAGGCTTATCAAAAAGGATCGTCACCGCATCCATGGTACTGAGTATAGCGTAAATAAGACATTTGTGGAACGAACACTCCGTCCTGTTGGACGGAGTGTTTTTGTTATGCTGCTGAGAATTTACCCTCTTTGCTTTTCTTAAAATATTTCGGATTTTGAAGATTCACTAGGATAGTATTTGGCTTTACGTAACGCTCACGCATTACTTTGTCCACAACCTCTTCACGGGTGAGTGGTCCATTTTTCTTGATGACTTCTCCAATGACATCGCGCACTACCCCAGTGGAATATCCCCATTCAGAAAGTGCATAAAGTCCGCGTCCAACAAGCACAAATCGCTTATCCTTAATGAGCTCGTTGTGGGTTGTTGCGATGTGCGCGCGCTTATCAAAATGATCTCCGATGGCTTTCGCAACTTCCGTGAAGTGCATGGGAGATCCGTGCTTGCGGAGTACGAGAAACGCATAGTCGCGTACACCTCGCGCAGATACATTGGGCGATGAGGCCATCCCCCACTCACCGAGCGGATTTTTTCCCATCTTCTTTGAGAGTGAGAGCCAGCGACGCATGATCTCTTCATTCTTGTACTCTTCGGATACATCCTTGATGTGAGAAAGGAACCGCTCAATCATCTTGGATTCCTCAATGAGATCGTCGTCTGAGAGTGATGCGTAGAGCTTGCGGAGTGATTCGTGAACCTTCTCTGCTGTTTCCGGGTCGGTGCTCCAACGATGAGCAAAATCATCATCCTCTTTGTGTTTTGTAAAAAGCTCTCCAAGGACGAGAAGGAAGTGAATATGATTTTGAGTAGACTTCTCATTTGACATGGTGGTCAAAAAGTCTTGTTCGGGAACTATCGAGCCCATGGAGACCATGCTTTGTCGCAGTTCATCGAACGCGGGCATCTGCTCCTTGAAGGCGTCAGATTTGCGAATTGTCGTAAGAGCAAAATTTTCAATTTGTCGGACGCGCTCTCGGGTAATACCGTAGCTCTCCCCGATCGCCTCCAAAGTCATCTTTTTGGTTTCTGTGCCAAGACCATAACGCTTCGTAATTACGTCCTGCGCACGACGAGGCAACACCCCGAGGAAGTGCTTCGTGACTGACTTTGGCTTAAACGATATGCTGATGTTGCTCATAAAAATCAAAAAAATTAATAATCAAAAAATAATATGCTCGGTATTGACAGTTCCCCTCCAATACTCGGTTATGTTTAGTTTTAGCACCCCAAGGATTATTGTCAAGTTACTTTGTAAGTTATCGACAGGACTACAAAAATAGCCTTAATTAAGGGGTTTTTTATGTACTTTTTTACTACAACACAATGTTGACTAATTTTTCGCGCACATAGATGATTTTCTTCACCTCTTTTTCATCTATCCATTTTTTGACTAAATCCCTTTCAAGCGCGAGCGCTCGGATGGCATCTTCGTTTGTATGACGAAGAACGGTGAAGGTGTCGCGCAGCTTACCGTTGACCTGGACCGCGATGGTCATGTCATCAGATATGGTTTTCTTTGCGTCGAATGTGGGCCATGCGGCAAGGTGCACCGAATCCGTATGCCCCGACATGCTCCAGAGCTCTTCCGACATGAATGGCGTGAACGGAGCCAAAAGAACGATCAATTCCGCAAATATGTCGGAGTGGATTGCCGACTGCTTCTCAAGAAGATTAACGTATATCATCATTTGCGAGATGGCAGTATTGAAGGCAAAGCACTCAATGTCTTCGGTGACTTTTTTGATGGTTTGATGGCGCAGAAGCTCGATCGCCTTGTCTTCGGGTGCCGTGTCAACGACTTTTTCCTGTAATTTCCATACACGCTCGATGAATCTGCGTGCCCCGATCAAATTATCGGTTGACCAGGCAATAGATTGCCCAAATGGGCCCATGAACATTTCATAAAGGCGAAGTGAGTCAGCACCGAATTGGAGTACGATATCGTCGGGATTAATGACGTTACCATAACGCTTACTCATCTTTCGTCCGTCGTCTGCCATGATGAGCCCGACGTTTTGGAGGCGCAAAAATGGTTCGGGATAACTCACCGCTCCAATGTCATATAGGAACTTGTGC
>Ga0075982_108_pt1 | contig 12900 bp, 10 predicted proteins | sample RifGroA2_FD_68058 | JGI IMG/M metagenome (GOLD analysis project Ga0075982, IMG submission 68058) | Parcubacteria bacterium GW2011_GWA2_47_7 | reverse complement strand
TACGGCTTGGCCGGATGTAGACATGCCACTTTCTGATGCAAAAACCCTGGAGAGCATTCTTCGAGATTCTGATTATGAAGAGGTTGTTTCTATAACAAAAGAGCGCATCACTTTTCGACATGACAATCTTGAAATAAATGTTGATCACATAAAAGAACTTGGCTGGTTTATTGAAGTTGAGGCACGCGGAAAAGCAAGTGAACGGAAAAAGAGAGAGAAACAGCTGAGTGATTTTCTTGTGGGGATTGGAATTGGTACGAATGATATTATCCGCCAAGGATATGTTCCGCTTGCTTTAGCGGCAAGAAAATAGCGAGCAAGAAACATGGATCGCATCAAGGTTACAAAGGCCGGGTATGATTTACTTATTCAGAAAAAAGATGAACTTATCAGAAGGCTCCGTCAGGCACAAACCGCGAAAGGGCTAGCTGCCGCTGGCGACTCGAATTCATGGCACGACAATTCAGAGTTTGAACTTCATGCATATAATGAGATGATGTTAAATTCTGAGGTTGCTGAACTCATTAAAATTATCGATACAATACAAATAGTGGGTATCCCTGCACAAAATGACACGGCCGAAATTGGACATGTTATTACGCTTTTATTTGGCGATGGGATAGAAAAAACATACGAAGTCGGAGGGCACGGAGAGGGAGATCTTTATGGTTCGCCACCTCGTTTAAGTTATACTGCGCCGCTCATTTCTCAATTTATCGGTCAGCAGAAAGGTTACTCGTCTATTGTCCTCTCGGGTGGAAAACAACATACCGTGGTATTAACTAATATCACAATCAGCACTGAAGCTGGGAACTGATTTTTTATCAACCATCAAGCAGATTCGAAGTTTATACAGAACGCCACCCTTTTTGTTTTTAGATACTTCTATAAGGGTGAACTAGAGCGAAGGGTCTCCATGCTTTTGAAAATCGGAGTGAAAAGCGATTCAAGACTCATTGCGCCGATTGTACTCAAGTGACTCTCGTCTCGATAGAGAAGTTTCCCGTTCAGCTCGAGATTGCAAATACCATCTTTGCACAGCAGATTTGTGGGGTCGAGCACATGCACATTGGGGAGTGCAACGAGCGTCTCAATGACTGAGTTTGGCAGCGCTTGGGTTCGCTCGCTTTGCTCCGCCCTCACACTGATGAATGAGACATTTTTGTTTGTGCGTACTGCATGATAAAACATTTTTCTCAAATCGAATTGAGTTTGCTCCGGAACTTGTTCAACGATATATACAGAGCGGCCTTCGTGGGAGAGTTGCGCTACCATGGGCACGAGTGTGCGTTCAAAAGCGCCGAGTGCAGCCGTCGAGGAAGTTGCGCGGTCACTTGAGTCAGTGATGAGCGCGCTAATCTTATTATTCTGCCCGCCTGAAATGTAGTAACTCCAGCGAGCAATGAGAATCACATTCTGAATGTCATGATTTCTGATATAGCGGAACGCATTTCCTTTTTCTTCTTCACAACCGGGAGCGGGGGGTATCTGATGAGCGCCAATGATTGGAGGACAATTTCCGCTATCAAATACTACACCTTGTTCGCCATAGGCCCGTCCGAGCGTGTTGAGAAGTGGGACCATGGCCTCAGCATGACTATCGCCCCACACGACAAATTTTGGCTCTGCACCCTTTGTTGCATTACCTATCCGACACAGTCCCCCATAACTCGATTCATCACCCGGAGTCTGGAAGCACACACCTCCCCAATAAATGTTTTCTGAAGAAGCATCCAATACATGCTTTGCGGGAAGCGGTATCCGATTTGAAAGAGGAGATGAATGTTGCTCGATGAGCATTCCGGAGATAGCCATTATTCCCATCGCGGCGGCACCAAGAAAAAGCACCACATATCGTCGATGGATGAAGGACTTTTTTCTAAACGGAATCTCAATGAATCGATAGGAGAGCCACGACATGATAACAGCGGCAGTACAGAGTCCTGTCATCATCATTGGAGAGAGCGGGTTAGATGAGGCGAGCTTTGCGAACACAAACAGCGGCCAGTGCCATAAATAGAGCGAGTAAGAGATGAGTCCCATAAATATTAGTGGAGTGCTCGAGAGCAGCCTCCCTGCTCTTGTCGGGTGGCTTTCATTTGCCACAATGAATGCCGCAGCACCGATGGTCGGGAGAAGTGCCGCGATGCCCGGAAAGGATGTTTTGTCACTAAACATAATGACCGATGTGACGATTGCACTGATGCCAGCGACACTCACCACTTCAGCCAGAAAGTGCGAGCGAATCTTTACCGCAGAGAGTGCGATGAGAATGCCAAGCGCAAGCTCCCACATCCGAGTGAAGAGCAGATAGGATCCTGCTGTGGCGTATGTGGCACCACCAAAAATTCGGTCAGGAATGAATTTCACCTTAAATGGAATATTGGGGGTAATATCAACAAACCATATACTCAGTAAGAGAGAGAATTCCAAACAGTATGATGAAAGTAAGGAGTGGGATATATCCACTCCACTCCACCACATTATGACTGTCGGCCTTCCAGGCAAGAGCGCTATTTTTACGCTTCATCACCCATGACCAATATTGTTTCAGGCGGGGGAAGGAAATCCGTCGGGAAAACCAGGCACTAAAAAGGACAATAAACGGGAACAGAATATAAAACTGCTCTTCAACAGAAAGGGACCAAGTGTGGAGTAGTGGAGAGAATCTCGCATGTTCATCGAAGTAGTTGTCCGTCACCATAAACAATGCATTCGACGCGAACATACTTTGTGCAATAACCGTTTTGCCAAAAAATACATAATCTGGCGGGTATAAAATCAAGAAATATGCCGCGATGACTGAGGTAAATGTGACGATAAAAAGTGCCGGCAGGATCCTCCGTATCCGTCGCTCCCAAAATCCAAGAAGTGAAAAAGTGCCAGCATTGAGATCTCGGATAATGATTGAGGTGATCAAAAACCCAGATATGATGAAAAATATATCCACGCCGATGAATCCTCCGCTCGTAAAAAAAAGTTTTGAGTGATAGAGCACAACCGCAATAACGGCGATACCACGAAGACCGTCAATATATGGACGATACGGGATGCTGCTGTTTTTGTTCGGGGACCTCATTTATTGGTAGAGCACCCATGAAAGGGCTTCTATAATAGGAAGCATAACAGTTTTGGGTGATCCCAACACGCTTTCGGTGCAGGCTCTGATGTTGGGTATCCAAAGCACAAGGAAATACGAGCTCGGGTGAACAAACTAAGATACTAACGGAAAAGTATATTTGAAATTATTGATATCTAAATAGGCTAACTCACCAAATAGGTTCGAGCGGCATCCACTACGCCACCCTGCGTTAGTTTTCAAAAAAATCTCTCACCCGAGGGATTTTTTGTTTTGGACTTAGTATGCAAAAGAAAAGCATTCAAGCGTTGGCATTGTCTCGATGGTACTCAAAGCCAACTATATGGCAGGTCATAACCAGAATTAAGGAGAATACGCGCTAACGCGGGTGCGAAGTAAGCGTTTACCCCGAAGCGGTGCAACGAATACCGTGGCCTCCCGCGTATTCTTTCTGCTATATTTCATCGTTCATCTTTGCATCATCTTACTCTGCAATGGTGAGGCGAGGAACAAGAAAATATGACATATATACATGCGTTTCCCACTACTGTTTAACGGTTCATCACGTGGCTGTTCAATAATTTCCCCATGTAAATGTACGTGTCTTAACGTGTTCTTCATGGATAATGCTTATAGTGAATGAAGTCGAAGGTGAATTTCTTTATTATTATTTTATTCGCCATTATTATTATTCTTTACGCTTATATTTATATGAACAACAATAAATCAATGCGCACACTTGCGCTTGCTACTGTGCTTGTTGCATTCCTCTCTGGAGCATCGCTTGCGAGCGCGGCTACACTTACTCGATCGCTTGACCTTGGCATGTCGGGTAGCGATGTCACAGCGATTCAGACTTTTCTCTCGACGGATCTCACCTTGTATCCCTCGGGATTGGTTACTGGCTACTATGGTCAGCTTACGAAGGCGGGTATAGAAAGATTTCAGGCGCGGAATGGTATCGTCTCGGGGGGTACGCCGGAAACGACCGGCTACGGACGTGTGGGGCCACTCACGCTTGCCACGCTTAATTTACAAATGAATGGTAGTGCGAGTGCCAATGTCTATGCTCCAGCCATATCGAATGTGCGTATTGCAAACACCGTGGTTGGCAGTGTGACCATTACGTGGAATACCAGCAAATTAGCGATTGGTACGATTCACTATCAGACATCGTTTCCAGCCATGACCGAAGGGTCTGCAACTTCTCGTGCGAGCATCGGAGGCTCAATGGTGACTGAAAATAGCAGCCAAACCTCTCATTCCGTTACGCTTTCCAATCTCCAGAGTGGTACAGTGTACTACTATGTAGTGGAATCGGTAGACAGCATTGGAAACCAAGAGGTCACATGGCCTACCACCTTCAAGGCTCAATAATCTAGGAGTAGAGATCCTTGAAATACGGGAAAGCAAAAACCGCCATGTGGCGGTTTTTGCTTTAGTGACTCCAGCATCAAGATGTCCTCGACTTGGCTCGCAAGAAATTGAAATCATGAATGGAGGAGCAGACCTTAATGGGAATTTTTATAGGCAGTTAAGAAGATTTGCCTATGCACACGAGTGAGAATTTTGTACCAGACTTTAGTCCTCGCTGCCGTCTATTGTTGGCGGAATTCTACCACATGCAGAATATTGACATTTGTGAGGTCAAGGAGGAGTCTGAGAAAGGGTGGTGTTCATTGAGAATTCTCAATTAAGGAGAAATGATGATAAAAATTCGGATTAATGGACGAGGTGGACAGGGTGGTGTTACCGCCAGCGGAGTGCTTTCGAGCATGATGATGGCGCATTCTCCTGCCGACAAAGATAAATATCCCTATGTCATGTCATGTCCAGACTTTGGTCCGGAGCGGAGAGGTGCTCCTGTTAGTGCATACATCAGGTTGGACATGAAGCCTATTCGCGAATTGGCGCAATTTCCTGACCCCGACATGGTCATTGTTTTTGACGGCTCTCTCGCGATGTCAACGAATGTCGCAAATGGTCTCGCGAAGGGTGGACTACTGCTTATCAATTCGAAAAAATTACCGGCTGATTTTGCCATGTATACCGAACGCTTTCGCGTTTTTTCTGTTGATGCGGAGGCAATCGCCGTGGAATGCGGACTAGGTACGAAGACTTCACCCATTGTGAGTACTGCTCTTTTGGGTGCTTTTATGCGTGCTAGCAAACTCGCTACTCTCGATTCGCTTCTCGAGTACATCGAGAAGGGTATTTCTAAAAAAACCGATGCAAACAAACGTGCGGCCCGTTTCGGGTACGATCTTGTGCGTGCGTTCAAGGGAGAATGGATGTGAAAAAACTGAAAAATTTTCCGGCGATATCGATTTCGGTGACCGGTACGCCTCCGACGCCCACGGGTACGTGGCGCAGGAGAACACCGGTACATCAGGAACGACTTTCACCATGCACTGACTTGTGTCCATGCGCGGGAAATATTCCGACGTGGATGGATCTAATAGCAAAAGGAAATCTTGATGCTGCATGGCGTGAGCTTACGGATGAAAATCCGTTTCCGCTTATCACCGGACGTGTGTGTTATCGCTTCTGCGAGCAAGAGTGCAATCGGAAAGGTTTTGATGATCGTGTTTCCGTCGGGGCCGTCGAGCGGTTTCTCGGTGAATATGCCATCAAGCATCATCTTCATCCGAGCGCTCAGTTGAATCAACTGATGACTCCTGTGACTGTCGCCGTTATCGGTGGGGGACCAGCGGGACTTTCTGCGGCGCACTTTCTCGCGCGAGCGGGATGCGACGTTACCATCTTCGACGAAAACGAAGAATTGGGTGGTCTCTTGCGCTACGGTATCCCGGCGTATCGTTTGCCGAAGAAACTTCTGGAGCAAGAGATATCAAGCATGGTGATCGAGCTTGGGGGGAAAGCACAGATGCGTGCTCGTGTAGACAGAGACGCGTTGTTGCGTGCGTGCGAAAAGTTCGACCACGTGGTGGTCGCACTTGGTGCACACAAGACAAGGGCACTGTTTCACGTAAGAGAAGAAGAGAACCTGTTGAACAGTGGACTCGATTTCTTGTCGATGGTATCGTCGGGACGTGTGGATGGCTTGAAGGTAGAACATGCGGAGCATGTGTGCGTCATTGGTGGCGGAAATACTGCTATAGATGTTGCGCGGAGCGTCCTTCGGCTGGGTCAAAAGTCCGGGACAAAAGTCACGATTATGTACCGCCGTAGTGAAGAAGAGATGCCCGCTCACAAAGATGAAATTGCCGTCGCCAAGCGCGAGGGTGTTCGATTCGTCTTTCTCACATCACCTCGCCATATCATTCGGCGAGAAGATGGAAAGAGGGAGCTTCGTTGTGTGCGCATGATACTAGGAGAATCCGATGAGAGCGGTCGGCGCAGAGTAGAAGAAGCGGATGGGGTAGAATTTACCATCACCTGCGACCTCGCGTTCTCTGCAATCGGTGAGTCATCTGATGTCGCAGCAATCATTTCCGAAACAGCGCTTCCTCACAGTGAAGAAGATGTGTATCTGGAGAAAGTTGTTTGTGCGGGAGATGCACTCTATGGTCCGCGCTCGGTGAGTGAGGCTATTGCATCCGGCAAGGAGGCGGCCAAAGCAATTATTCGACGTGTCACTGGCGTGCATCATGATGTGGCAAGCAAAGATGTGGTTCGCGAGCAGGAGATCAAATTTCATTATTTGGCCAAATTGCGCGCGAATCCGAATATCTTCCTTGAACATCAACTAACCCAAAAGGGTTTCCGAGACTTTGCGGAAACGACACGGACCATGACGAGAGAGATGGCGGAGAAAGAAGCGGCACGCTGCATAAACTGTGGAACGTGCATCGCCTGCAATCGCTGTTTCGACTTCTGTCCCGATGTTTCAATCATAAAGATGGCTGATAATTCTTATACTATCAATACTGATATGTGTAAGGGGTGTGGTCTTTGCGCGGATGTATGTGAGCGCGGGGTCATTGTGTTCGACGACATGGAGGAGGTGAATGATGACTGAGCGGAAAGCATTAACAGGAAGCGAAGTTACTGCACTTGCAGTGGCACAATCGCGACCCGAGGTTATACCGGCGTATCCGATTACGCCTCAAACAAATATCATTGAGGTGCTCGGAGATATGGTGGCGTCCGGAAAGCTGGCCAATTGTCAGTTTACCAACGTTGACTCTGAGTATGCCGCTATCGCGCGCGTCATCGGTGCGGGGCATCAAGGTGCACGCTGTTTCACTGCGACATCAGGGCAAGGACTGGTCTATATGTGTGAAGGTTTGCATTGGGCTGCGGGGTCACGTATCCCGATTGTCTTGGCAAATGTAAACCGAGCACTTGGTCCGCCTTGGAACATTTCCTCGGATAAGTCCGACTCGCTTTCGCAACGGGATACCGGATTTTTGCAATTGTATGCCGCGAGCAATCAAGAGGTGTACGATCTTATGCTCATGGCATTTCCGATTGCAGAACGCACCTGCTTTCCTGTGATGGTATGTTTCGATGGATTTATCTTGAGTCATACGAAGGAGCCCGTTGTCACGCAGTCACAGGAAGATGTCGATACTTTTTCAGTGAAGCGCCGCTTCCCGCATGCGCTCGATGTGAATGATCCGCATTCTATCGGAGCTTCAGGGAAGCCTGAACGATATTTTGCGGTCAAGCGACAGTTTGCACGCGACTTCTTTGCATCTGAAAAGATCGTGGCTACAGTGGGGCGCGAATTTGAAAAAAGATTCGACACACGTTATGACCCAATCGGTGCATATCGCATGGAGGATGCCGAGACTGCCGTTGTGGTTTTGGGAAGCACAACGCGTCTCGTGCATGAGGCGGTCGATCGTATGCGCGATAGGGGGCAGAAGGTTGGTGCAATTCAAATTCGTCTCTTTCGTCCGTTCCCGAGTGCCTCGATTTGCAAGGCACTCAAGGGTGTATCGAGGGTCATCGTCATCGACACCGATCACCAAGAGGTTATCCTACAAGAAGTGCGTCATGCGCTGTATGGGAAAACAACGCCGGTCTTTGGATTCAATGTCGGAGTTGGCGGAGTCCCGATGAATGCTGAATTATTCACGGGCATCATTGACGAGGTGTTGGGTCGTGACAGTGATGGTGGTCCACACGCAGAGTGGCGCGGTGTCCCTGAGGATGTTCCGGTTCAAGAAAAAGTTCCGGTCATCATCCCGATAGCGGATACCGGTCAACAAGTGAAGTCTGGGCATCGCGGCTGTGCGGGGTGTACGGCACCCATTGTGATGCGCCATGTACTCAAGGCGGTTGGAAAGGGTGCCCAAGTAGCTCTACCCGCCTGCTGCTGGTCCATCATTGACGGACCCGGACCACGTTCGCATGTTAATGTTCCCATGCTCCATTGCCCGTTTGCTTCCGCGGCGCCTGTCGCTGCGGGAATGAAAGATGCGGCTAAAAAGACAGGGAAAGACATCACCGCCATAGCGTTTGGTGGTGATGGGGGAACATTCGACATTGGTTTTGGTGGTCTTTCTGGAGTGGCAGCGCAGGGTGCCGATATCATATACGTCTGCTATGACAATGAGGCGTACATGAATACCGGAGGTCAAGGTTCTTCGGCAACACCGCATGGTGCAGTGACCGAAACAAATCCGGCTTTCGCACCGAAGTTGCAATTCAAGAAAAAGATTCTCCAAATCATGGCGATGCACGGCATTCCATATGCCGCCTCCGCGTCAATTTATCATTTGGATGACTTCAACAGGAAGCTCGCAAAGGCTATCGCCTACAAGGGGCAAGGTCTGCGCTTTCTCCATGTGCTTGCTCCGTGCAATACGGGGTGGAAGGTTGAGCCAAGTGCATCACTTTATATGGCGCATCTCGCTGTTGAAACTAAAGTGTTTCCTTTGGTGGAGTGTGATCATGGAAAGTGGAGTATCACGCATCGACCGACCGATCGCGCGATGCTTGCGGAGTACGTTAAGCCGCAGGGTAGATTCGCACATTGGACCGACGAAGACATCGCACTGGCGAAGATTCGTGTTGACCTTGATTGGGAAGAATTCGAAAAATTGGAAAAGTATTTTTGAACTTACGTGTTCACAGTCCCGCTTCGGCGGGGCTGTTTCTATATTATAGAGTAAGCTTATCTACCGTGAACTGATAAATTCAAAAAACAACTGAAGATTCCTTTGCCCACTCGCTATCTTGGTTGGTCGGAATCATACGTTTCAGTTTTTTGTATTTAATTTCGTCAAAATATATCGCAGCTAATTACTATGGGTAATTTTGTGATGGTGATATACTGACGGTGCCACAACGCGCATTATAATTTATATGCAGAAAGCATCGTTCATTTTTCTCATTGGCGTATTTGCGATAGCAGACGCCTTGTTTCTTTATCCCAAATATCAGATTTATCATGATGTGGAATTGTTTGCCCATGCTCCCGAAGTCGTGAGTCGCGGACATGCCGCAGAGGCACTGGTTGCGAATGCTTTGTCAGATGGGAGTATTTCTCTTGAGAATTTTACGACAGATGTTACCGCATCTAACACACAAGCATTTTCTGACTTTTATCAAAAGAATGGAGGAGCCGGATTGTTTCGTGTAAAAATATGGGATGCCAATTATCGTGTACTTTGGTCAGACCTTTCTGTATTAAATGGGCAGCGATTCTCGACCAACGATGAGGTAAGAGAGCCTTATGGGAGTGGCGACACTGTTATTAAGGGTACGCTTGGTGTTTTGATTGATGAGGCTGTGCTTTATCAAAAGGTATGTGAACTGTATTGTCGCAATTTTATGGAGGTATACATTCCCGTAAAAAACGAGAATGAGGTCGTCGGGATTGTTGAGTTGTATTATAATGTTCAGGATGTTGTGGATAAACTTCGCGGGATATTTTATTGGTGGCTTTTTGTGACAAGCATAGGATTTTTCTTTACTATCGCAACGGCTTATGCTTACCTGTGGCTAAAAATGCATAGAACACATGATGATACGGTCTAAAATATTTTTACCGTTTGCGCTTCTCTTCGTCCTCTCTTTCGCGATGCTTTTGCTAATCGTTAAAGTAGGACTTGATCGGTCCTCGCTTGAAGCGCGCAAGGGAGCACTTGATTCGTTTGTTCTTCACAACATCAAGCCGTTCCCTCGCGAAGCTCTTACTGCAGATGCGTCTTCCGTGGTGATGAATGAATATTTTAGCCAAATTCGGAATTCTGATGCAACGATCTTCGGTATTCGAGTGGTGGATATTAGTCAACATGTAATTTACTCAAACCCCGTGGATAATCCTGTGGGGAGTTTTGATATTACTCCTTACCGTCTGAATATTGAGAACGCATTTGTTGTTGGGGTACCCAATGTCTGGTTGAGTATTAGTGATGGTCATGGGGTGGCCATGCCACTCGAGTCTTTTGTGCGTGGTATTGTCCCATTGCGTGATATCGGCGGAGAGACACACTATGTAGCCATCATCGACGCAACATTGGGTTATGCATATCAGCAGAATTCGGTGATGCTTTATCTATTCGCCTTTTTGGTTGGGCTCATGCTCCTTTTGGTTTTTGCAGTGGAATATGTTCTGATTTCCCGAACTCTTGTTAAGCCGATTATTGGATTGATGAAAGTGGCATCAAGTATTGCGCGAGGAGACCTTGGTGCCATGTCTGACTTAAACAGCAAAGATGAGATAGGCAGACTCGCGCAATCAGTAAATGCGATGGCAGCAAACACGAGGGACTTATTTAGAGGATTTGATCGTAAGGTTGCAGATAAAACTCACACCCTTGCAGCTCAGCTCGTCGAAATAAAGGAATCACGAAATATTATGGCCAGCTTGCTTGAGGATTCTCAAGTTTTGCAGGAGAAGGAAAGGAGGCAAGCTGAAGATATTCAGCAGGCTTTATTGGAAACGGCGAAAGTGGCTCATCAAGCGGACAAAGAGCGCAGTACATACTCCTTATTGCTCGCGAGTATTAAAGAGGGTGTTATTATGCTCAATCCCGAACAGAAAATTACCATTGTCAATAATTCGGCTATACAGCTTCTCGGGTCTAGTGATAAAGAATTAATGGGGGCAACCTTGTCGGACAGTTGCTTTTTTCTTCATGACAACAAAACACCGATAACTCGTGAATATTGGGAAAATCTATTTATCTCGGAAAAGGATATTCCAGCGCTCAATGATGTCTGGTTGGTAGCGCGACAACGTACTATCCCCGTATATTTTGAAGTTTCGCGAATTATTCACACTCAAAACGGGGAGGTGGAGGGTGTGATTCTTATGATTCGCGATGTGAGTGAAGAGCGCTCTCTTGAGGATGCTCGCGTTGGTTTTATCTCGACTGCATCTCATCAATTACGTACCCCGCTCACTTCAATGCGCTGGTTTTCGGAGATGCTCATTGCCGGAGATGCCGGTGCTATCACTGATGAACAACGCCACTTTATTGAAAGAATATATCAGGGGGTTGATCGTATGATTGCACTTGTAAATCTCCTGCTTCAGTTGGCGCGCGTTGAAGCCGGTCGCGTAAAGATAGAGCCAGTCCCTATCGACATCAAGGCAACAACCGAGGCGGTTGTGCTGATGCTTAAACAGAGCCTCGATGCAAAAAAACAACAAGTTGTGGTAATTTCAAAGCCGGAACAAATATCAGTTATTTTGATGGACCAAGACGTGATTTGGCAAGTTATTCAAAATCTACTGACGAATGCAAACCGGTACGCATTTGACGGAAGTACGATAAACGTAACCATAACCGAGGATGATAAGATGACCACCTATTGCGTTGCTGATTCCGGCATTGGCATACCAGACAAGCAGAAAGACCAGATATTCGAAAAGTTTTTCCGCGCAGAAAATGCGACAGCAAAGGTTCCCGAAGGATCGGGGCTCGGATTGGTACTCGTGAAGGCGCTTACAGAGAAGTGGGGGGGCAGAATTTGGTTTGAGTCCAAAGAGAATGTCGGTACTAAATTCTGTTTTACTGTGCCGAAATCTGGAATGCGTCCCGAGGATGGGGAAGTGAAGCTTCGCGTATAGAATTGTGCAAGGGTGGGTGACATGCGATGAGCAGATATCGTTGGGGTGTGTAATATTGTCTTTACATGTGCGACATCGCAATATACACTATAGCGAGCATGGAAGAAAAAAGGGATAAAAAAAAGATTTTGACCGTCCTTACCGTTGAAGACGATGCTTTTCTCAGCTCACTGGTCGAAAATAATTTGCTAAAAGCCGGCTATGACGTGATTGCTACCGAAACTGGAGCTGAAGGACTGTCTCATGCGCTCACGGAGCATCCAGATATCATCTTGCTTGATATACTGCTTCCCGATGTGGGTGGACTTGAGGTGCTTAGATTACTCAAGAACAATGACGCAACGAAGGAGATTCCGGTTATTATCTTTTCGAATTTTGGCGGACACGATGACGTGAAGAACGGTCTCGCATTGGGCGCTTGTGAGTATTTGGTTAAATCCGCAGTATTGCCAAGTGAGGTGACAGAAATCATCAGGCAAAAACTTAGTGACATTACTGAGTAAGGTCATCAACAGCAGGCCGCATCACTTTGATGCTTGTGGAGTTCCCCTAAGATAATATAATTTCAGTGAGGTGTCATATCCATTTTTTGTGTGCATTCTAAAAATATTTCTTGTTAAAGTAGTCATTCTTCATTACCGCTTCGTTCTGCAGAAATCGTTCATTCGCACAGTATGCGCATGTGGACGATTTTATTGAATGCGCTTATACTGAGTTTTACTCTACAGATACCTTATGGCCTGCATTTGACAGTAATGAACTTGAAAAAGCAATTGATGAGTTTAACAAGAGACAGAGAAGATTTGGAGTTTAAACCAAAGTTTGT
>Ga0075982_140_pt1 | contig 13432 bp, 12 predicted proteins | sample RifGroA2_FD_68058 | JGI IMG/M metagenome (GOLD analysis project Ga0075982, IMG submission 68058) | Parcubacteria bacterium GW2011_GWA2_47_7 | reverse complement strand
GATATAAGACGGGGTATTCTGTGCAAGCCACGGAAAGAGCAGTGACGCAACGAAGCTCGCGTTCGTAGTGTTCCCCCTCACACCTCTGTCCATGACGATGGCAAAAGCATATTTGGGATCATCATAAGGGAAAAAGCCAATAACCCATGAATTAACGCGGGCCTTAACAACGCCAAGTTCCGCAGTACCAGTTTTCGCTGCGATTTTAACATATGGAAGATTGAGTAATTTTGCCGTTCCTTCGATTGCACCCTTGCGCATACCTTGCTGGACGACGTCAAAATATTCTTCCGGGATAGGAAGCTTTGTCGTCACGAGACCCGTCGCCTCCATGGCAAGATGAGGCGTCACCAGAGTCCCTTTTGATGCAATGACGGCCGCCTCTCGAAGTGCCTGAAGGACTGTCGCCTGCATACCGTATTGTCCAATACCAGTGAAATACGTATCACCAATGCGCCATGTCGGATCATCGGGAAAATTGACCTCTTTCCATGCTGGGTTTGGTATCGTTCCAGCAGCCTCACCGATAATATCAATGCCTGTTGTCGAGCCATATCCAAACATGCGCGCATATTTTTCGACATTGGCGATTCCGAGCCCTTTTTGGTTCAGATAGCCACCCGCAACTTCGTAAAAATACACGTTTGACGATTGAGCGATGGCGGTACGCATATCGAGCCAGCCGTGAGCTTTCCAGTCATTAAAACGCGTCGGCTTATCCGGAAAATATTTATTCGGAATTTCGATATATCCGATACTTTGGATTGGTGTCTCCGGAGTTAGAATTTTCTCCGTAAGGGCACCGATTGCAAACATGGGCTTTACGATAGAACCGGGAGTGTATACTCCGCTCACTGCGCGGTTCAAGAAAGGTGTGCGGATGTCATTGTTGTATTTTTGAATTTCCGCTCGATCATCTCCTGCCGTCATGACATTTGAATCATATTCCGGATAGGAAACGAGCGAGACAAGTTCACCGGTGTGAATATCCATGATTGCCCCGGCACCACCGCGATAATCTTGGTCCTTCGCTACTCGCGCAATAATACTATAAAATTCCTCCTGTACTTTTGCATCTATCGATAAATGCAAACTCGATCCAGGGCGCGGAGGGTCGATTGTATTAGATGAGACGACATTACCCAACGCGTCAGTTTCTATGATGCGTAATCCCTTCCCCCCCTTAAGTATATCATTGTAATACCCCTCAACCCCGCTCGGTGCTTCATAGTCTTCGCGGTAGTAGACCCCACTCTTATCGCGCGCAGGGTAATGAAGAAAACCAAGAATATGACCAAAGCCGGGTTCTGTAATATAATTTCGCAGCGAAAAACCCAGTTCCTCGGTTGAGGGAACGTTCCACGCCAACTCGATATCATTTCTGTCATAGATAATACCGCGCTCAGGAAAAAGCACTTGATTACCCAGACGGTTTCGCTCGCTCAAATGCGCATAATTTTTTCCGTCGGTAATCTGTAATACGCCTGCACGCCACAAAAAAAGAATCGCAACGAGAAAGAAGAATGATCCGAGTAGGATTATCGTACTGCGTTTTATTGGTCGCTCCATCCTCCCTTCAAATTGATGCACGTCGAAATCGGGTATGTTTTTGTCGTCAAGAAATATTTCGTCTGGTGCGATGTCACCACCGCGATGAAAACGATGATTTCTCTTCATTGTGTTCGTTCACGGATGTGCATGCGAAGCCACTCGTAACACAACATAACTAATAATACATAAGCGGAAAGCGGTACATACAAAAACGCTACCGGCGTGGACGCAAGCTGACCGTGAAACAGGAGTTCAAAGAGCATGAATGCGCCTATCATTTCATACCAGCGCGGAATGAAAAGAATCCCAAAGCTGGCTATCACCAGTAGCAGCCAAAATGGACCAAAGATTGCAGACGTGTAAACGGCAATAGTAAAAAACTTTCGCATATTAAAAGGATCCTATCGTTTGAACCGGTGTTGTTGGAACGTCGAGGTACACAAAGCGTAGTTCATGGACATTCATCGGAAACTTAAAATATATTTCCTGCAGCGAACTCCCCTCCGGACTATATGCTTCTTCAACGACTCCGGCAAAGAGTGGCGTCAGGGAGGGTATTTCGATGACATCACGCTTGAGAACGAGAATCCCTTTCGGAAGAATGATGCGAAAATTTCCGCCCCCAACACCATAGGCGATAGTCGGTATCGAGCTAGAGCCAACGGTCACCGGTAATTCATTCCCGCTCGATGAATAGAGCGTAACAATCGCGCTTGCAGCATACACTTTAGTCACTTCACCGATAACAAAATTTCCGTCGGACTGAACAGGAGTACCGACAACAACACCAAGATTGGATCCCGCGTCTATGATGAGCGTGTCATAGGGAGCTCGACCAGGACTCGCGAGTACACGTGAAAGGAGTAGCGATGAATGGGTCGTATCGCGACCTAAGACTGATTTGAGTGCCTCGTTTTCCTTGCGATACACCTCACGCGAGTATGCTTCAGCAAGGAGCAAGTCAATCGCACTTCTTAGCTCTGCGTTTTTCGACATTAATGTTTTTTTTGAAGAAAAATACGAACGTGTTATCGAAAAATAATCAACGACATTAGCTCGAGCAATAAAAAAGGGCCGCGCTACGTATTGCGAAACGCCGGAAAATACCCCTTCAAGAGGAGAATGAAAAACAACAATCAATAGCACAAGCGCGACAAGCACGAGTAGTGTTTTCTTACGCTGCGCTTTCTTTTCGTTGTCGTGACGAAATCCCGTTAAGGATTGAGATTGTGGCGTATTTCTTTTGAACATAAAAAGGTTAGCGAATCAGCAAACATGAATCTGGGCGTGGAGAAGGCATCCTCTAGCGTGGCGGCAATTCATTGTCGTGCTCGATCAGCACTTCACGGAAATCGTCGATATTTTCAATAACAATTCCCGTTCCACGGGCTACTGCAGTAAGAGGATCATCAGAAACCGTAACGGGAATTTTGATTGCTTGAGCAAGGACTTCATCAATTCCATGGATGAGCGCCCCACCGCCTACAAGCACGATACCACGGTTCATAACATCAGAGAGTATTTCCGGCGGTGTCGTCTCCAATACCTCCTTGGTTGACTCTACGAGCACCTGGATGGAAGGTGCCAATGCTTCACGAATATCAGAATCAGTGACGATGACTTCTCTCGGCAAACCGGTCAAGAGATCACGCCCGCGAATTGCCGCTTCGCGCGACTCCTTCGGCTTCGCTGCAGAACCAATTGCAATCTTCACATTCTCTGCAGTACGCTCACCAATAAGTATCTTAAACTCGTCACGAATATACGAGATGATGTCACTATTGAATCGGTCGCCGGCAATTTTGAGATTCTTTGAATTCACAATTCCTGAGAGCGATATGACTGCGATATCTGTCGTTCCTCCGCCGATATCGATAATCATTGAGCCGACAGGATCATTGACCGGTAGCCTGATGCCTATCGCGGCGGCCATCGGTTCTTCCACAATGAAAACTTCACGCGCACCAGCATTCACTGCCGCATCGCGCACTGCACGTGTCTCCACATTTGTAATACTCGATGGTACACCAATGACCACGCGTGGACGCCCTTGTTTTTTTGACAACTTTTTAGACTTATTGATGAAGTGTGCAATCATCTCCTCGGTCACCTCGAAGTCGGAAATAACACCATCCACCAAAGGACGAACGGCAACAATGTGACCCGGGGTACGTCCCAACATTTGCTTCGCCTCCGTTCCGACCGCGACGACGCGGTTTGTTTTTTGATTGACCGCAACAACCGACGGCTCATCAATGATGATCCCGTGGTCACGAAGATACACAAGGGTATTTGCAGTCCCAAGATCAATTCCGATGTCGCTGCCGAGCATTCCATAGAAGCGTTTTAACATAGTGTCCACATTCTAGTGGATGAGGTCGCGAGAGTCAAAATTCTAGTAAATGTTGACATCAATCATTTGCATGGTCTACTGATTTACGATGTGCCAAAGGAGTACATATATGAGTCCTTTTGGATACATCGAAGTACTATAGGTATGAAGCCCTCTTGAAATTGCGGAAGAAAAACTCACGCTCGACAAGTTCCGACACAAAGCTCATAAAACAGTAAATGCAGTTCAGAACAGCTGTACGCCGAGTTTTATGTTTGACAACGACAAGAGAGATTGATAGAAATAATTTAGATACATCAATAGGGAAAAACCATGTCTGTTTCTCGGTTTCCGAATGCAACGACGATCAAGGAAGATGAACTTGAAACTCTGGTGAATAAACTTTTGACGCCACTCGATCCTGCACTAGAGGCTGATGTTTATTTTATGAAAGCTGCATATTTTTGCGCCCTCGTCGAGCAACTATTAGCAATGCAGAAATTGCCTCTTTACCAAAAGCTTGACCCAGTAATTCTGAGCCAAATTAAATCGGTCCTTGATTCGTGCCGATGACACAGAAGCTCCGCCCTCTCCTATGGGCGGTTTTTTCTATCAAAAAAGAGAAAGAAGTTCATCACGATCGAGTATTTTTGTTTCTCCGGAACTACGCACCTTCACTTCAAATTTACCCTCAACAAGTGTTTTTTTTGAAACGACCACGCAAAGCGGAATGCCGATGAGGTCGCTATCCTTGAATTTTTCACCCGCTGACGGACCCTTCCGATCGTCATAGAGCACGTCAACACCAAGATCGAGGAGCGCATCGTACAAAAGATTGGCAGCGCTACTTGCCTCAAGGTCGTCGGGAGTAAGTGACAACAAATGCACACGATACGGTGCAACTGTCTCCGGCCAAACAAGTCCGTGTTCATCGGAGAGCGCTTCCGCAATCACTCCCATCAAACGGGTAATACCAATACCAAAACAACCCATAATTGGATATGCATCCTCCCCGTCTTTGTTTTTATATGTGTAGCCAAAATCCTTAGGATATTTTATTCCAAGATCAAATATATTTCCTACCTCCGACGCTGTTGCGCGCGCAAGATTTCCACCAGTGCATCGAGTGCAGGCCTCACCTTCTTTCTGTTTGGAAATATCGGCATTCACGCAATACGAGCACGAATCACAATACAAAATAACATCTTCCCCCGCGCTCGTGAGCACCATAAATTCATAAGATAGCTTCTCCGTAAAACTCCCCCCCGATGCCTCAGTGACCTTCGCAACTAGACCCATACGCTTATAGACCCGCAAATACGCTTCTTTGGCGAGAGCATAAAATCGGTCAAAATCCTCCTGCGTTTCATGAAATGAATACATGTCTTTCATCGTAAACTCGCGGCCACGCATGATGCCGGATTTTGCACGTAATTCATCACGATACTTCTGCCCAATCTGATACACGGCCACAGGAAGATCCTTGTATGAACGCACGTACTCTTGCACGATAGGAGTAATAATCTCCTCGGCGCTTTGTCCAATAGTATATTCTTTATCTGTTCGACTATTGATCTTAAAGATCACGTCAACTTTTTCCCAGGCACCGGTCTGTTTCCATGGCTCAGACGGCTGAAGCGTTGCCATGCGAATCTCCTGTCCACCAATGCGGTCCATCTCATCGCGAACAATACGCTCAATATTTTCAAGCACGCGACGCCCAAGCGGAAGGTAAGAATATGAACCGGCCATTTCTTTATGCACAAACCCTCCCCGAATCAAAAGCTGTGCGTTCTTAGTTATCTCATCCTTTGGAGCCTCCTTGCGTGTCTTTGTGAAAAGTTGTGATTGGAGCATTTTAATGAAGGGTTAATTATTTTTATACTCGGGGCTAAGTAATTCAGCTGTATATAGGACTCATTCTACAGCACTGTCGGTTTTTGTAGGGCTTGACTTCAATCATATTATATATTTATTTTTTGAAAAAATTCATTCCCGCAAGTTCCATGCAATACTTCCAAAAATATCTCATGAAGCGCCTCCAGTGAACGGTATTTTTTATTACAACAACTTGGCGACATCATTCCATGTCACCGCAAGCATGAGCAACATAAGGAGAGCAAAGCCTATCATATTTGTTATGTTTGCCACCTTCACGTTTATTGGCCTGCGAATGATGGCCTCAATAATGATGAACAATAGTCGCCCTCCATCAAGTGCTGGAAACGGAATGACGTTAATGACCGCGAGATTAATAGAAATGAGTGCGGTAAAAAGAAGGAGGTTTGCGAAACCGATGCCTGCGGCCTCACCTACTGCGTTTACGATACCCACAGGTCCCGTCACCTGAGAAAAATCTGAATTTCCCATTAGCGCCGATGAGAAAAAATCCCAAAGCCCCGTCGCCGTAAACACAGTAAATTGATAGGTTTTGTGCATTCCTTCCCACAACGCAAGGTGAATCGGAAGCTTCAGTGTGCCAACCTCATCCATGTAAATTCCTATCGCCGCGGCACCTTCCACGATACCCGCAACCGGAGTCACGACAAGGGTGCTCGTCTCACCTCCTCGCTGATAGGTGAATGTTATCGGTTGCGATTCTCTCCCTGAAACAAAGGTGGAAACAGCATCTGTCGAAGAAGTTTTCTCCTCCAATGCGCCATCAGATACGGAAAGCAGTATGTCGCCATAGGTGAGTCCCGCAACATCCGCCGGCGATTCAGGTTTCACTCCAGAAACCATGACATGTGAATTCGTGAGCGCATAGCCTCCCTCTTCATCAGCCGGAGACGTGATGCCAATCATCAAAGTTCCAGAGATCAATATCCAAGCCAACAGCAAATTGAATATCACACCGGCGACAATAACTGCTCCCTGTACGATGCGTGGCTTTGCAGTGAACGAACGGTTTTTATCAGAGTCATCCGTTACGTCATCAGGATTTTCACCATAGATCTTCACATATCCCCCAAGCGGTAATACATTGATGGGCGAGAACCAAGACGAGTAGGACGATGATAAAAATTATGATGGACATGGATGTATGTTACCACACGAAGGCGCCTAAGGCTTCCTATTGTATCGGAGTATATGGCGCAGTGGGCGAAACTATCGGGTAAAACGTTCTTGCAATAGAGAGAAGAAAGAGTTCACGACCAAGTCGATCCGGCGCATCAGCGCGATACCCGACGGTCACGAGAAATGGCGCGATACATGCTGTTGCTTCGCGTATATCTAGACCTCCTCCATCGCTTGAAGCAAACTGAAACACTGTTGTTGTTGCTTCCGTAGAGCTACATGGACGAATGACGCGAAACCACATTGCTCCATCTTTCCGGGCAATTTCGTTTACGGTCACACCGAAATAGTAGGGCAAACTCGCATATGCGATGCTATCGCTCCTCTCAAATGCCATAGACCAATCCTGTGGTATTTCCATAAGAAAGCCAAGTCGCTTATTCTCAATACGCATTGAGGTCACATCCTCAAAATGCACATATCCCTTTATTCCATCCTTACTTGATGCGATATCAGCGGATGTACTTGCGTAGAGAAGCGATTGGTCAAAAACATCATTCAAGGTATTACTTTCCGCAGACAGAAGTGGAGCGGAAGAAGAGGCATCAGCACCGAGTGCGAGCTCACGCGTGCGTGCAGCAAGCAATTCACGCTCAAGTATTTTTTGATTTTCTGCGAGTTGTTCCGCCTTTGCACGAGATTCTTCGATTAGTGCATCATTGCGACTTCGTATACTTTCCTCATATTTATTGGTACTCCAATGCGCGAAAAAGATACCAAAAATAGCGGTGAGAAAAAAAAGCACCAGAACAATGTCAACAACAAATCGTCGCCTTTCTCTTCGTTTCGACTTGCGAATATGATGTTCAACACTCATTGCTTTGTGTGTAAGACCACCGATATGAGACAAAATCACTGTTCCCTACAATCAAGAAGTTTGCCGTTTATCGCGATCCTATGAATTGATATCTTTTTCTTTTGTCGCCGCAAGTGCATCAAAGCGAGCGTTCGCATCATCGACATATTTTTGCAGCTCGTCCTTAGCTCTTCGCGCATCATCTTCCGACATCTCACCGTTTTTCTCCATCTGTTTTAACTCCGTGACAACTGCCTCACGTTCTTTGCGAAGAGAAATACGCGCATCCTCAAGTTTATCTTTCAGCAACTTGATAATCTGTGCGCGTCGCTCGCCAGTGAGCTCAGGGAATATCACGCGCAATCCCTGCTCGTCGGTAGTGACAGAAAGTCCGATATTTGCCTTTTGAATCGCACCTTCTATCGCCTTTAATTGAGCCTTGTCCCACGGTGTAATACGAAGCGTACGTGCGTCCTCCATCGACACCGTTCCAACGTGCGAAATGGGCGATTGGGTCCCATACGAATCGACCGTAATCGAGTCGAGTATTGCGGATGTTGCGCGTCCAGTTCGAAGCAAAGAAAATTCCTTTTTAAGCCAATCTTCAATTTCATCAATACGCGATTTAAAAAATACAAAGTTGTATGTCATAGTCCCTATAGTGTAGCAATTGGAACCGTAAGCGCCAAGTGCTCTAGTAAAAGCTTCACAGAGGGTGAACGTCCCGCGAGCTCACGTTTTGCGGTCAAAATATCCTGAAGAACAAGAGCGAAATGGGGAGTATCAGACGTGAGCCTCTGATAAACGAGCGGCTCCAGCGCCTCGACGAATACGCGCGCTTCTTCTTTTGCCCTCGGCTTATCGTCGGTTTTCGCCTTTGTCATCGGTTCAATCATTTTCATACGGCTCGATATCGAACTCCTGAGAAACTCTCCAGCAAGCGGGAGGGTCGGAATTTCCGCATCCGCATTCGGACTAATAAGCTGCACGCGTGAACGTACCGTCGGTAGCAACATCGCACCACTGCGGACCAGAAAGAAAAAGTGAGTGTTGTCAGTCGGCTCTTCGAGCGTCTTCAAAAGCGCATTTTGCGATTCATGCCCTATCGCATTAAATGCAACAACAAATATTTTCTTTTGACCATCTGAACCATGCATCCCCTGCTCGCGGCGAAGTTCACGCGCATGGTCTATCGAAAACGTCTCATATTCATATTCGTGATAATCCGGATTTGCTTTGATTGCGATACCAAAGGACTCCATGAGGTCACGAAGTGCAGAAAGTCCCGATGCGCGAGCACCCTCAATGACGTAGGCATGGGAAAGACTCGGGAGAGCGATGTGTGGGCGCAGGTCCATGGGAGTAGTATAGCGTCTATTACGTGACCATGCAGTTTGACAAATATGTCGTATGTGGTAATCTGCAATGAGACACGCACAAAATACATTGGGGGGGCATCATGGAACCAATCGGTAAGAATGAAATTATCCAAGTTCCAATCGAATTGATCGATGCAATCTTCCTGCGTCCAGATGAGGCGGATGAGCCGGGTATACTTTTCTTACTCAAAGACGGAGGAACAGTGCTCAGCGTTTTAGGATCGGATGCTGAGTGTGATACCATGTGGACAACAATCGAAGAGGCACTGCCAAACTCAGATTTTGTCCGCTATCACAGCGTCATGTTTCGCGCTGAGAGTCTTGAGAGCGTAGAACAAAGAAAAACTCCGCAATTAGGAGATTGCATATATTTTGGACTACGCAACAGACGCAAATTTGCACGCTCATACGACAACCTCACCGAGCTAAACCAAGATCTCGAGGAGGTGACCGCGATACTGTCCACACTCCAAGACATCCGCGCATCAACACGCGCCAGCGAGACAAAACAATAAGCCACACGATATGTGTGGTTTTTTCTCTCTCAGATCTTTCAAAAAAGTTGACAAAAGCAACTAACTGTGTAAATATGATTTTGGGAATCCCCCCACCCACGAAGGAGAAGTTTGATGGAAAACGTCTTTGTCCAAACAGGACCGTTCAGCATCGTTAACGTTTCGGAGATTCGACATCTCATCAAGGAGGATGAGCCCCGTTTTAACCCAAAGGATGTGGCCAAATTCATCAGCGATGACAAGAAACTGGAGCCAGAGCGTATCGACTATCGAATTATGATTTTCTACAAAGGCGTTCGCGATCCGATAATCATTAATCGCGGAGAAGACCAGAAATCACGCGACTTCATTTTTGCCGAGATCATGGAAAAAATGGGCTTGAGCTAACGCTCACACCATACTCCCAAAGCGCCCTCTTCGGCGCTTTTTTTATTTGCCTGAGGAATCGCGCCTCAATACTGATCACTAATACCATCTCTCGTTAAGGTCTTCCAAATCTGTTTCCAAGGAGAGACCTTTCAAAGCCAAGGACTCACCTTTGAAACTTCTGTGAGCAGAAAAAGTTAGCTGGGGATGGTATAAGTATTAGTCGGACGCGGAACAGCAAAACGTATAGCGGCGAAAATTTAGTTGAAGTTCGAGGCGTGGACGCGGAGTGGCCTCCGAGCCGTATGAGCGATACGGCGAGAGAGGTCCCCGCAAGTCCACAACGCTGAAATTCGCCGAATTTACCCGCGTTATTAGCGCTTGGCTATAATTGAACGCTTGTAGGTGTCCAAATGTTCGAGGGCGACGCCAGTCCCCTTCACCACACAATACAATGCGTCCTCGGCAAGAATGGCCTTCACCCCAGTGCGGCGAAAGACGAGTTCGGGAAGATTGCGCAACATTGACGAACCGCCGGTCATGATAATCCCCTGGTCGATAATGTCCGCGGAGAGTTCAGGCGGAGTCTCTTGAAGGACATCCTTAATGGCTTTCACCATTTCGCGCAATTCCTTATCAATCGCTTTCACCACCTCATTTGAGGAGACGGTGACCGAGCGAGGAAGTCCCGCGATAAAGTCGCGTCCCTTGATGACAAGCGTGAGTTCTTCCTCAAGCGGAACCGCAGATCCTATCTTTATCTTGATATCCTCAGCAGTCTTATCTCCAATGGCAAGATTAAATGTTTTTTTGATGTAGTCTGCGATTGCTTGGTCTATACGATTGCCCGCACACTTCACCGATGTCGACGCAACAATACCTCCAAGTGAAATGACTGCGACATCAGTCGTGCCTCCCCCGATATCGACAACCATATGCCCGCGCGCTTCATAGATAGGAATTCCCGCGCCAATAGCAGCAAGGATTGGCTCCTTCACGACAAATGCATTTTTTGCACCCGCGCGCATTGCCGCTTCTATGACCGCTCGACGTTCGGTTGAGGTCACTCCCGCAGGAACCGAGACCATGACTTCCGGCTTCAAAAGATTCCAGCGTCCCATTGCCTTGCCGATGAAATATCGAAGCATTGCTTCAGTCACACGATAATCAGCAATGACGCCATCACGCATCGGACGATACGCAATGATATCGTCAGGAGTACGACCAATCATTTCTTTGGCTTCAATGCCGACGGCGAGGATACGGTTATCACGCTCCGAAACCGCCACCACAGAAGGTTCGTTCAAAACGATGCCACGCCCTGGCACATATACCAGCGTATTTGCGGTCCCGAGGTCGATTCCTAGTTTTGCGGAAAATAGTCCCATTGACGCTCATTTAACACGAAAGAGGCACGAAGTGCAAACTCTATTTTATGAGTTCATATTTGATGTATAAAACACACGCTGTCTCCACACTCTAGAGACTTGATGAAACAATGTCATAGCACGCGACGTTTTTTTCATCTTTGCAACCCTTCGCATCCGCACCATGTACTTCAGTCGTGATGTCGTCATCTTTCGAAAGAAGCGGACCTGAGACATCCTCGAGATTTACACCGATGTGATAGAAGTCACATTTTTTCGTCGAGGGAGTACAGCGATTAGATTTTGTGAGCGGTGAGCTTCCGACATATGATGCATAGGTATACAAATCCAACTCCTCCTCAGGAATAGCCGCTGAAGAAATTATCCCGGCACCATACAAATCATTGAGTTCCGTTGGATAGCGACCCATTGCGCTCTTATATGAATCGATCGACAGACGAAGTCCACTCAGACGGTCTGTCTTTTCACTATCACGCGCCCAGATTATTCTCTTTTTTTGGTTCTGTTCAATCTGCACCTTGAGCTCGTCTAATGTTAATATCGTGGACGGTGTCTCGACGGATACAGGTGTGTCGAAATTCGTAAATGCAAAGATGAAATCGATAGTCCCCTTCACGTGTGCACCAAGTATCTCGTCGTCAAAATTTCCAACCAAGCGAGTCTGCATCAGTGCACCAGTGGATTGATTCACCCAAATTTCCAATTTCACTTTTGCCAAGGCATCACGAAGGCGTACACGTTCGTCCGGTGTCATCACCATCTCTTTTCCCATAAACTTTAGATAGAGACCCTGAACTAAGAGTAGTGCCTGGTCCCCATTGGTCGTCATGCTAATGTGGCTTGCCGGAAATCCGGCCACAACCTCGTCAGGAAGTGATTTACTCGCTTCAAATGGGGCGTATGTTTTAAGCAGTGCATTAAATCCCTCACCTCCTTGCGTTCCAAAATTTCCATACTCTGATTGTGCGACCATGACACCGGAAATAGCGAGTTCTTTTGCAATTTCAGCGAGGTCAATCTTCATCCAATAAGTGTTGAACAGCTCTGGATCTAGCTCACTTGTCTCGGGAAATGCAAGCACATGAAAATAAAGTGATGATCCGAGAATGCGTATATCTGTCTCTGCGTTAATCGGCCATTTTGTCTGTCCGGACTGAAAATCCCCAGATAGCTTTAGGTGGTGCGCTCCGTCTCCGTAGCCGAGAGAATTACTCAATAGTGCTCCATTATAATCGAGAGAAAGATTGATTGTATTTGTTTGCATCGTTCCAGCTACAGCCGAAGAGGCAGAGAGGTTTACGAACCCTTTTCCTTCGTAAGAAAAAGAGGTTGCGTTAAAAAATTGCAAAAAAGCATTCGTAGACAACTGCCTTATGCCCGAGCTTTGAAAGAGAGTAAATGAATAAAATGCTCCGCCGAGCGCAGCCAGCACCAACAAACCTCCAATCGATATTCCAAGTATTCGCTTTGTCTTATTCTTCCGCGCAATGTCACCATCAACAGGTGGCACCGAGTGCGGAACCGGAGCATTCGATATTGTTACTGAGGGCGCCGCTGCGGGAGCAGGTGGTGGCGTGATAAGAGGAAGTGATTCTGAAGGGACTTTGGGTGATGCGATTGGCGAGACAGACTTCGACATTGATGGAGGCGGAACAATAGGGGCCGCAGGTACAAGTCCTCGCAATAATAAATCTCCCGCCATCGTTCGCCGACCAACAAGAGTAATTGGGTCATGTGTCACCGCACCACCTCCGTCCGCCTCCAATAATGGATCTATTTGTTTGATTGGTTTTTGCAAGCCAGCCACTGTGGTTATTTCTGGTAAATCTGCAACGACGCCAGCTGACTGACCCCTTGGTGTAGCCCGCATTTTTTCGAAGTCAAACTTAAATACTGTTTCGGGTTCTGATATATCTGGTACTATCTTTGGTGGTGTACTAGTTAAAATATTCTTCCCAGAAACAGAAATCGGGGCTTCTTTGGTCATGCTTTCTTCCTTGTTGGATACTATTGCATTTAGATCAATA
>Ga0075982_119_pt1 | contig 13554 bp, 10 predicted proteins | sample RifGroA2_FD_68058 | JGI IMG/M metagenome (GOLD analysis project Ga0075982, IMG submission 68058) | Parcubacteria bacterium GW2011_GWA2_47_7 | reverse complement strand
CCCAAAAAGAAGCAGCAGGATGACCACTCCTATCGGCACAATAACGGTGAGTTGCTGGTTAAGTTTTAGCCCCTCAAAGCCATATTGCTCATAACCGGTAATCGTCCCAAGCGGAAGTATCGATAGGGAAAGCTCACCTTTTTGTGCATTTCGCGTCTCATCTTTTTCTACAGAATACTTGACGCGATACCCGCCAGGAGGCAGCCATGTCGGCAAATATGCAGTAATCTTCTTCGTATCAAAGGGAAGAACTGAGTCTATGGCATTTGTACTATCAACATGCTCCAACAACTGCTGTCCGGAAACATCATATATATCCATAGACACCCTGAATGGTACTGCGGGGACATTTCCAATATTTTCGATGTACATCACGAACTTAATCTTTCCAGGAAAATTCAGCCACCATTTTTGATGACCTTCTTCGGCCTCAAACAATTCGACTCGTCGAACGACAAAGTCAAATATTTTATCAACCACCTTTATCTGCACATCAATCTGCGCACCGAGTGCGAGTGACACACCCGTTGACGGGCCTTCAAGTGATGATGTCCGAATGCGGATATTTCCATTGTAGCCTCCAAGCTGCGCGTTATCAGGAACTCGAACGGTCACGTGAATCTTCACCTGAGACTCCCCTTTTGGAAGTATGAACTTCAATCCTCTGTCAAAAGAAAACCACGATTCAATTGCAGGGAGATTGAGTGCAAGCTCAGCGTTTAAATCTTCTACTGGATCGCTACGTACGATAATAATCTCTTGGGTATATTCGGAACCAGGACGTAATGTGTCGTTGTGTACATAGGGAGGGGTAATACCAAAACCCGCGAATGCTGTATTCGCAAATACCCCGTAAAGGAGCAAAGAACCTACGACAAAAAATATCCCTCGTTTCATGGAAAATTGAGGCTCTGGTATTGTAACACACCAAAATCTAGTTGTTTTTACGCAATGGAGGGACTGTGGACTATCGGTGGATAAGGTGCCGCTCGGGTTCACTCCTTTGAGGGGGCACCTAGTCGGGCTCTCCTGCGGAGCAACAATGCAATCCTCAGCGAATTTCGCCAGCAGACTGTCGAACCAAGCAATTCGCCCGTGGAGTCTCCCAAAAGAGTGATTCCACCGCTAAAAAAGACGTCAAATATCGCTAGGCTCCGTGATCCTTCTAAATAGCATTACCTCGCGCTTCCAAGAAGCTCATTCTTTGCTTTGCACCCGCGAAAGTTTCGCCAACCGAATACTCCATTCCGCTCTAGAAAATCGCCACAAAAAACTATGAAGATGATGTTGTTCCGCCTGCTTCAATCGGGAAAATCTGCAAATCAATATGAAAATTGTCCTTAAAATACTTAATCATGTCTTCATCCGAGGTAAAACCAAATTTATTTATTCCCAAAAATAGATCAAAATATACACGCTTGTATTCATCAACTATTTTATCGGGATTTTCAAATTTCTCCCGTGGAATTACAACTACACTGCCGTGAGTAGAATAAATTCTCGTCCCATCTTTGACCGCATCTGGATTTTTTAAAAAACCCCTAATGTCTCCGGGGCTTGGCAGTAACCCAAGGACAAAGCTTGGTGGAAACGTCTCTGGTTGCTCTAATATAAAATTTCCCACAGGATGGTAATGCCCGTAATACGCGCCGTCCATGCGCATGCTTTTATCTCTTGTTTTGTCTCCTATCCCAATTGATAAAATGGTACCTGAATATTGAGTAATCGAAATTTCAAAATTCGGATTATTATGAGAAAACGATTTAAAAATAGTGTCTAAGTCGTTTGCGCCAAAGCCGAGAGGGAAAGAAAAAAATATATTTACCGCCTTATCTGTGTAATTTGCCGCTTTCGGTAAAAAAGAAAAGACTTTTTGGGGGTCATCTAGCAGTATTGGTTGCTCCATTGAGCTTTGCGGGATATCTCTCTCCCACATATCAAATGTCGCCACTTCTTCAGGGGAATATTGAATGTCGTTGATTTTTTCAATTAATTCGACCTTCTCATTGGTTGCATCTCTCCCAATTTGTTCCTTGAGCGCGATGATACTCCTGAGTTCACCCATCTTCAGCTCACGTTCCGCCAAGTTCAAATTTTCTTGTGTCACTGGTATCGCTTGCTTTGCCACTGTTAACTCAAACCCAGCACAGGATGTCTCATTTGGCATGATTGATTGCATTTCATTTTCCAGACTCATAAGTACAACTTAACACATCAACCAAACCAAGCAATGCACCGAGTGGCCACAATGCAACTTTACTTAAGGTACATTCGCCCGACCCGCACAGAAAGCAAAACGCGAAGTGTGCCAAATTGGGAAACTTAAAATTCTCGTTAATTTTGATGCGATACGAGGCGCAAGCAAGCAGTACCGAGGAGACGTACTCATCGTACGTCTCCTCGGTCTGCGCAGCGCAGCAACGACGTAGCGCACAAAATTTACGAGAATTTTTTACCAGTACGTGCGGTCGGAGGTAACACCTAAGATAGTATTTTGACCGAGGTAATCACCCGATACCGTAATTGCACCCGGCACCGCGATACCCCAGTGTGTTGTCTTCGTGGACTGTGTTAGCGTCGTTGTTGACTTAGGAATATTGATTAGGAAAGTAGCACCAGGATTGGCAAGCAGTGAAACGGCTGACGCATAACTAATAGATGAGCTGGCATAGCGCTGATTGGCAACAAAGATGGTGTCTCCTGGCAAACCTGAACATGGCGCAGGAAATCCAGGACACATATCTTCACCATAAAGCGTCTCGTCAAGCCCTACATTTCCTGATGCAAGAACATCGGTACGATCGAGTGTCGTATCACCAACGGTACCCGTATCATTTCCTGGCTGTAATCCTCCATACGCAATTGTGGTTGTCGAAACACTATACGCAAGGAAACTCGTAAGATCGTTGCCGCTTGAGGCCTCAACAAGGGAAGATGTTGAAAAATCATCATCAGCAGCCTGCACTGAAGCGAGCCAATTTTCGTTCCAGTACGTGGGATCGGTTGCCGGCCCCCCAGTTCCATCAGTTGCATCTGCCACATACCACAGAGGAAATGTGCAATCCCAGATGACATCTGAATCGTCAGGTCCAGTACACGACGTCGAGCTTGCGGTACAGCTCACACCCCACGCAATACTTGTTGTTGCAGCAGCACCGGGATAGCAATTGTTGGCATTATAATGGTCAGACTGATCGCAAAACGCGCCGGTAACTCCAGAGCGGTAAACATTTGTAAGTCCAAAAATAATCTCTGAGCCTGCTGTCGTCGTCTCGCAACTATTTTGATCAGAAATGGTATAGCGAACGCTAAAACCCGGAGTCTCCGCAGCAATGCCCGTCAGTGTTAATGGTCCGGTAAGATCGGTATCGAGCAAACTTACCGATGCAGCCAAAATCGTCGGCGCCACATTGTTAATAGTATATGAACTATTTACCGCTTGTTGCCCACCAAGAGCGACGAGAAGTCCATGTCCATCAACAGCTCCGCAGGCAGTTCCCGTAAAATCTGCAAGCTTACACACAAAAAGCTTTACGGTGTCTGTGGCAGTCCCCTCATATGTATCCGAATCGGTCGTCGTTGCATACCACTCAATGGTACCAGCAGGATTGACGGGAGTATTATTTCCATACAGAGAGAATGTCGGGCGATGATTCACTACAAACGGTGAGCTCGTCGTACCACTACCAGTCTTGTATGTCGGTTGGCACGATGCAGTTACTGAAGCGTTATCACAGATAAATGCGTACCAATCATTAAACTCAGCAAGAAATTGCGATCCTGAACCCTCAGTGGTCGTAGTGGCTGCTGTCGAAGTAGCGTTCGATGCGGTGGCAGCCGAGCGCGCCCAGCGATTCCCCGCTCCACCATTACATTCTGGAGCACCACTGTCTACTGGGGTCGGTGCACCGGAAGTTTTGCAAATCAAAAGATAGTAATTGTCACCAGAGGAGTCATATGCATTTGCAATCCAATTTACTGCCTGCAGCACATTGGTCGGCGTCGTTGTGGAAGAGCCAACAGCTTCTTGTGCATCTCCGTACGCACTGTTCCATTGTGGTGGCGTATTCAAAACAGTGACCGACGTCGTTGCGTTGTTTGCCCATGCAATATTTCCTCGGGGCATGTCCACAACAAGTCCAACGAGAATGACACACACGCCCAAAATTGTTGTGGCGATACTAATTTTCCCTCCGATGGTAGTGTGGGTGTTGCAAACTTTCATAACGAAAACTTGAGTTTATTATACAGTAGTAAATCAAAAAATGTGTCAAAGTTATACACAGTTGGCAGACTTGTGGATGATGCAAACTTAAACTTCCTAAATTGACCTCACAAAAAAATCAAGCAAAATTAATGGAATCAACCAAAAGTTATTTGTATCGGATAGCATCCAATGGATTGAGTCCGGCAGCGCGCTTCGCTGGAAATACACCGGTCAAAAAACCAACGATAGCCGAAAATACAGCAATAAACGTGAGAAACGTGAGCGGAAAAGAGAACAGAGACACGGATTTACCACCAAAATTAGACGCCGCGACATTCATAATACTATTTAGCACAAAACCGATAGTGCCTCCGAAGGCAATACCCATAATTCCACCGAGAAATCCCACGATGACCGCCTCTGCAACAAAGAGAATCTGAATGTCTCCGGAGGATGCTCCAAGGGTACGCATAATACCGATCTCTGCGGTACGCTCGAGGAGAGTAACCGTCATGGTATTGAACATTCCGATTGCGGACACGGTGAGCGCAATGCCTCCAAACACAGCAAGAACCGCCTGAATACCCTGGAAGATTTTGTTTGCCTGCTCGACTGTCTTTGAAAGTGCGGTCACGACATAACCCTTTTTCACGATTTCCACTTGTGTGGGATCAAGAAAGTCGCTTTTGGTAATACGGACTTGGACCTTATCGTATGTTTTGACTTGCATGTGATTCTGTAATTCAGTAAGTGGGATGATGGCCGCAATAAAGTTCTCCTCATTCGTTACTCCCATTACCTTATAGGCCTTATCAACGGCAATCTGTTCTGATTCGTCAGTCCCCTCCTTCAAGATAAACACACGGAACGTGACCATTTTCCCGAGAGCATCCTCAGGCTTTTCAATGGCAAAAAGTTTCAAAACCGCCTTCGTAAGAATCACGCCATCCTGATCCTTTGCCTCATTCCCGTCGAGAAATAGATCACCAGAAACTGCGGTGGCGCCAGAGTATCTAAAAAATGCAGGTTCCGCACCCTGCAAGAATGCGTTTCCGGAAAGACCATCAATAGTGATTAGCGCGGGAAAACTCGCGAGTGGAGAGACGTCTTTTACATTTGGTAACACTTCGAATTCTGAGACTGATCGGTCGGTAAGCTGTACCGCCTTTGATGGAGGGTTGTTGACTGACAGCGAAAGCAGCGTTTCGCCAAAGACAATCTGTTCGAGGATGATGTTCTGAAGGCCAAACCCAAGACCGACGAGTGTCACGACAGCGCCCGTTCCGACGCCCATGCCGGCGATAGTAAGCCATGTACGAGCAGGGTTCGTCTTAAACGCACGCGTCGAAAGCATCGCAATATCTTGTAATCTCATAGCTCACTCTATTATAGAAGAGAAACCAAAATGCACCAAGGATATGTGTCGGGGCGAACTCTTTATATTATTTTGTCCCGCCGTTACACCACAGCCTTGCGCAGACAATCACGCGACGAATCATCAGTGAACTCGTTTGAGGCCGAAAAGGTAGGTTATGTATAGGCTGACACAAACTAGGGGGCTAGAGCAGACTAAATAAATACTGAGATTCTTTAGAGGGACTCTTTTTGCAGCAACATCTTTTGTACCGTATCTCTCAATTTATATGCGTTTGTAACCCTTTGCAGATTTGGATCATTGCTTCCCTTCAAGCTATTAATTATAGCTCTCATATTCTCATTGTTATATACGTACCCATCTCGGTTTTTAATGTCTCCAAGTTTTGACAAAATCTTATTGAGGCTTCGGAGGTCGAACGAATCTGCTATTGCATCAAGAAATTGAATGTCTTCTTCCGTTGTCTCCCTGCCTGTTAGTTTGGCATATTTATCTGCTCTTTTTTGCGAGGATTGTTTGCTTAATCTCTACATTGATGCGAAACGGTCATCTACGGGATTGCTCAATGATTTTTCTTCAAGCGATCCTAGTACAGGGGCGTTTAAGTTCTGTCGAATTATCTCAATATCTTCCACTTCCCCTTGTGTCGGACCACTCCCTTCTTTTTCGTTTGTGGTAGACGCTTCTGCCGTCACGACAGTTTCTTTATTAATTTCTCGTGGCATACTCACTTTGTTCGCATGATCCATTGCTTCTAATGTCTTCGGATGATCATCGCCCCAGAAATTCCGTACTGCCTTATGTTCTCTCATGGCTGCGGCCACCTCATACTGCTGCTGTGGTGAGTATGCGCGAATTTGATCAGCAATTGCTCGCATCTGGTACAGGGAAATACGGTCCTCACCGCGAAGTCCTTGGTCAATTTCGGCCATCTGCTTCTTCATCTCTGCAATCATTTCAGGTGTTGGTGCAGTAGCATCCAAAGACTCTGCGACAGCGTCAAGGACTCCTTGCTCATAAACGGGATCAGCTACTTCAATCTGCGGAGTGGGAGCAGTACTACCACCTTCAAAAACCACCCCACCTAGTTTCCCCTGTTCCTCGCGCACTTGCGCCACGTAATCTACGTTCGGATCAAAATCGAACGACCCATCTTCGTTGTTTGTCATATTTATTAAAGTCTACCCCCCCGTTTGACCTCGTCAATAATGCAAATCACTAAGTCATCCACCTCAAACGATAGTATTATATTGAAACACAAAATTTCTCCCGAATTAATATTTTAAATTCTGTGCGACCGCACATAATTTAGAATTAATGTAGATATATCACGCGAGACCAAAATACTCCTTCAGCTTTTGATCATTTTCTATTTTTTCTACCACCAGATAAAGCACATCTTGACCCACTTTATAATTTGCCTTGAGCATCACGACCAGTTCTTCACAATCATGGGGGTATACCCAGACGCTATTCTGAAGTTTACAAAAACCGTATGACTGAAGTGTTCGCTGAAGCATAGTGCGCGTTGCACGATTCTTCTCTTTAATGTCGTAAATGACTATCCTCCATCGCTTGTCCCAGCGTTTTCGTTTTCTTACGTCCGGTGAGCGAGCAATCATGCGTTCGAGCGCAACTTTACCCGATTGAGAGAGTCGCGCGTGCTTTCCATTCGACCCTCGCTCTATGGTGACATAACCACGTGCACACAATTTTTCAAAAGCGGTGCCGATATAATATTTGGGATTGCTTCGTCGCTTCTTTCCTCCGTCCAAAATACGAAGGACTTGCAATGCATTCGGCGCAAGAACGGCCACACTGATGAGTCCTGCGGTTCCAATAGTTCGCAATACGGCATTTTGGATACTCGTGTTACGCCTCACTACACGCGCCTCTTTTTCTAATTTCCCCATATATTATAAGCATAACATCATATCATTGTATTTTGAAATGTGTGCGGTCGCACATATTTCAAAATACATGTAAGCAGTGCTCTGGGTAGAAAACGATGAGGGGTTTATTCTTGTGACAACTTCTTACCACAAAGTTAATTATGGAATCGCTTGGATTGGAGTATCGCTAATTAGTACGATTGCTGGGCTGATAAAAACAGCGCATCATTTCTGATACGTTGTTTGGATTAAAAAAACACCCGCAAGGCGGGTGATATTACCACTCAGTGAATTCATCAACTTCTGAAAAAGTCACGGGTCCCAGCAGTTCTTTTTGAAAAGGGCCATAATGTGCAGAGCCGATGATCTTTTTCCCAGATAATGCGACAGGAAGAAAAACACTGTCTGCTGGCATCATTTCATCGAGGGGCAGCCCACCCACAGGAAACCATGTCGGGTCCGTCATTTCATCGGTCGACTGAGGCTCTCCCTTCCAAGAAGATACTGTATAAAAATGTACTCGCGCGACAAAAGTTGTGCCGTCGGTCTTCGTGTTATGGAAATCGATAACGGCAATTTTGGTCAGATCGGACGCGAAGGCACGAATTCCACTCTCTTCTTCGAGTTCACGCACTGCCGCATCGAGAAGCCCCTCCCCTTCGTTGGGACCGCCACCATATCCGTTCCAACAGCCCGCGCCAATCTTTCGGGTTTTTCGTGCAAGTAAAATCTCTTTTCCATGAACAGGAAAAACTACAGTTGCCAAATGTAAAACTTTTTCTTCCATATTACGAATAACCTTTCTATACAATTCTGCTGAAAGAGTAGCATCAACGCCAAAAAATATAAAGTGCGCAGGGGGGATATACTCATGGTACATTCGCCCAACCCGTGCAGGTGGTCAAACCCGAAGTTCGTCAAAATAGAGCTTTTACTAAAACTTTCACAATTTGGATGCACCTCAAGAGTACTTCATTTTTCTAAGACGGAGTACCGTTAAGAAAAATTGGTCGCAGTACGAGATGACGAGAAATAAATTTTCGAGACGTACGCTGGGTACGTTGAAGGAAATTAATTTTGAAGTCAGCGAAGTAATGCGTCAAATTATAAAATTAAAACTTTCACTTTTGGGATGTAATTCGGGATGATGCAAGAGCAAGATGTTCGCGAGGACGTACTCTGGTACGTTCTCCGGACTCTTGCTTGAAGCAGCGCCAGAAGTACGCCAAAAATGAAAGATTTAGTGGTGGGCCTCGCCAGTGCGCGGAATACCTAAGGCAATAAGTTTCTCCGTCAACCGCGACACATCGAAGGACTGTTTTTTGTTAAGTCCTACTCCCCCTTCTTTCAGGGAAAGTCCTATTTGCTCACTAAACTCATCACGCTTGATAAAGCCTCCAATGCGCTGCGCGATAGAATCTTCGAAGTGCTCTTTTTGTGTTGGGTCTAAAGAAAGCTCGAATTGTCCGGAAATAAATTCAGCAATACGATTAATAAACTCCATATTGCGTATCTGCACACCGCCCTCGCCTTTTGAGCGGCGATAGCGCTGTACATCCAGCGCATGCTCGACAATACTCATGAGTTTGCCAGCCATTTCTGATGCACGCGCCACAGGAAGCCCAACACCACCCGCATCAAAATCGGACATCAGCGAACGGAGGTACCCGGCACCATCCATGCGACCTGATATAACCGCCTCAGTCACTTTTTGCAGTCGAGTAATTTGATCAAAGGTAAGCTCTTCGGTGAGATAATTGACGATGCTTTTCACTTGCAATTCATTGGGTGAATCGTATGGGTAAATACGTGCAATCTGCTCGATCTCGGTCACAATCGTTGTCCCCGGCGCAAGTTTTAATATCTGTTTTTTTTCCGGATTAGGGACGAGACGTTCGACACGACCATCGCTCATATACACAATACGGTGTGCATAGGGTAGATACTTTGCATCATGCGTCACGAGAAGAACAGTTTTCTTGTCTTTCTCATTGATCTCGGCAAGGGTATCCATAACCTGCGCGGCGGTTATCGAGTCGAGGTTGCCGACCGGCTCATCGGCGATAAGGATCTGCGGGTCGTTGACAAGCGATCGCGCAACCGACACGCGCTGCTGTTGACCACCAGAGAGAAGGGTTGGGCGCTTGTGTGCCACCTTGTCAATCATAAATCGGCGACAAAGTTCCATGCCACGATCATAACGCTCATTCGGCGGTACACCATCAAAGATTAATGGAAGTGCAACATTATCAAGCACCGTAATCGACGGGATAAGATTGAACGATTGGTACATGATACCCATGGTCTTGCGCTGGAAATGCACCATTTGCATCGGAGTAAAATCATATATGCTTTCGCCATTGACATACATCTTGCCCGCAGACGGCTCAAGAACGCCGAACATGCAGTACAAAAGAGTTGATTTTCCGCAACCAGATGGACCGAAAAGAATAATGTATTCCTGATCGAAAATCTCTACTGTTGCACCCTTGTTCGCCTTGAATTCATTTTCCTTTCCAAGGTTGTAGGTGATTTCGATGCGATCTCCAAATATGATCGGTTTTGCCATAACTCACCTTATTATATAGTAGTACGACCATTATGAAAATGACTCTTCCGCATCGGGTGGCAACTTGCTATGATACTACCATGACTGAATCAGCCGCATCCGTGCTTCTTGTTGAAGACGATCAAATATTACTGCGCATGCTCGCCAACATGCTTAGTCGAAAAGGAATTTTGGTACACGAGGCCAGAAGTGGCGTCGAGGGATTGGTAAAGGTGTCCGTAGAAAATCCAGACCTCATCCTCCTTGACGTCGATATGCCACAAATGGACGGCATCACGATGCTTAAAAATCTTCGCGCGATCAATCCAGAAAAGCATGCACCCATTTTAATGCTCACCAACATGAACAACCCGAACTTTATCGCAGACGCAGCGGAACTCGGAGCAGTAGAATATCTAATCAAAGCAGATTGGGAAATTGATGCTATCGTGACGAAGGTTGAAGAGAAACTTCGACACATACACAGAGCGACATGAGTGAACTAAACAAAAAATCCCGACTTCGCCAAATACTGTTTCCTCGTTGCGATGTACTTGGAGTTGGCGTGTGGTCTTGTCCAAGTTTCATATTCATCATCATGGGGGTGGTTATTGTTTTCAGCATCCTCGCAACCTACATTATCGCTGAGAGACATACGGAGCCCGAAATCGTCATTGCTATTGTTACATTACTTACTGTATTCCTGCTGGTCATTACGCAGATTCTTGTGGGTGCTTTTGAAAAAGTAATAAAAAGCAAGCAAATTGAAGAGGTGCGCACTAAGGAAATACTTGATCTCAAAGATCAATTTGTATATCTCGCCGTACACGACCTCGCCGCATCAGCAACGGCGGTAAAATGGGGGCTGAAGATGATCGAGGGTGGCAGCGGAATATCATTATCAAACGAAGAGCGGGAGATATTTTCAAGCATTCGAACGCGCAACGAACAGCTCATCTCGTTGGTACACCAAATCCTCTTCATCACACGTATCGAGCGTGACGACATTCACATTCACGCTGAAACGTTAAATGTATTTGGATTACTTTCAAAAAATGCCAGCGAGCACTGGAGAGAGCATGCATCAAATGATGTCTCGTATTCTATGGACATTAGCCCCGACCTTCCCTCGATTATATCTGACAAGACATTATTCGAAGAAATTTTGAACACACTGCTCACGAATGCATATGAACACTCTCCTCAGGACAAAAAGCTGATGACGCTTCACGCAAAAAAAGAAGATAGCGACATCTTAGCGATATCCATCGACAACAGTGGGGATGGCATACCTGAAAAACTACAAAAACATATCTTTGAAAAATTCTGGATCGATGAGCGTACCCAGACCATTGAGCGTGCCGGCTTTGGGCTCTACATCGCCAGAGCACTTGCCCGCAAACTTGGTGGAGATATTTCCTTCACCTCCGATTCTACTACCACGAGTTTTACCCTGAGACTCCCAATCACTCCCCCCACAATCGCCTAATTTCCAATGCAAAAACCACTCAACTGAGGGGTTTTTGATATTCGACCACATGCGTGCTACTTCCGATTCTGCTGTATCAACAGCTTCAACCCCTCATCCATATCATCGTTAATTTCCAAGTGCCGCGGCATAATACCATCGTTTTCAACGTCGGTGCTGTCTCCAGGCAAAATGTAGATTTCTCCATTTTTTCCTGTGTGCACTTTCATTCCCTGCGTCCTAAATTTCTCAGTCAATTCATCCCATGTTCCGATGAAATATTCCTGACATTCATCACGTTCGTCACTTAAGGTTGCATTGTACTTTTCTGAAATTCCGGGAAATGAAAACTTTCTCCCCTCAAGACTCTCGGAAAGCGCGATGTGTTCTTGTTTTCTCTGCTCCTCAGGTGAAATTACTGCGACTGACTCAACCGCTTCTCCACCCAACTCTGTTTTGATTTCATTCCCTAACGCTACAATTTCTGCCTGTTCTTTCGATGTCTTCATGATTGATTTACTTGACTCTGCTACTGATAAAAGGACCCGTGCTTCATATTGCGGATCGACTTCCGCGACCGCATTTTCGGCGGAAATAGGAATACTCTCGCCAATGACTTCGGAATCATTTTCATTGTCCAACATACTATTGAGTCTACCCCCCCCTAAAAATTTAGCAACAAAATATAACGAGTATCTGCAAGCCCCAACGCCGCTCCTTGAAGCGAAGTATTACTTTTTGAGGGGCTACGCAGACTCAGACGCCATTCCTTGTGAGCGAGGGTTTTCTCCTTTTAAAAAACCTTGCGGAGGCTTCCTGGGCTTGGCATGGTCTTCGCCTCTTGGCGAAGCAAGCCCGCCGAGCAGAATCACAATTTTTCGCTGGAAAAATTGATGATGTGTTTTTCAAAAGGAGAACACCCGAGCGCATTACTTGCCGATGTTCTTGACCCATCCAAACGTCCCCTGGAAGTTCTCAAGAATGATATCAATGATTGACTTCTCCTTATTCGGAGTGAATAAGACGAAATTCTCTGATTTTGTTTTATTGCGCGCCTCATCGCGACATTCAACCCAGAATTGATACACCGTTGACGGCAAAAACTCAACGACGACCGACACGTGGTCAGTGCGCGGCTCTTTCTCTTCACCAAGGCCGCTCGGCTCGATCGCCGGGTTCAATCCTTCGCGATAAAAGAACTGACAATATGCCTGCTCATCCGTTCCCCAGGAAACGATGGTCTGCACCTTCGCATCTGCGGAAGGAAACAGTGTTGATTCATTGGAAACCTTGGAGATGATGGGCGGAGCGATGTCCTTAATCGTCGTGAACGAGATCGGTGCTGATGTTACTTTGTCTCCGACGATATTCTCGGCTTTCACGATAGCCGTATAGCGAAGACCGAGCGAAAGTCCGGCGATCTTCAGCTGATGCGATAGTGCAAAGACCGGTGAACCTGCGGACTTCGCCTCCTTCGTCTTAGTGTTTGTATACTCGACCGTCCCCGCCGCAGGTATCGTGGTACGCCAAGCAACCGTTGCGGAGTCTGCCTCGACTTTGATTATTCGGAAATTTAGAATTGAAGGAAGCTGTGCTTTCGTGATGAACGTATCATCTAGAGATTCTCCGGAAAGACCCAAGTCTGCTTCAGAAACGACTTGGAAATGATAGAGGGTTCCCGGCGAAAGACCGTTTATGCGCACGGAATGCCCGCGCGTACGCTCACCAGCATCGCCCGATTCCGTGGTGTACGGGTCACTACTTCCATCCCGATATTCGCTGTCACGCGCGTACCGCACAACACCACCAGCATCCTGGTCTGTCGCCCACGTCACTACCGCATAGTCGCTCCCTACTTCCTTTACCCCAGGACTACCGATGATACGCGGCGCCTCAAGTATCTTCCTTGCAACATCTTGAATCTCATCAGCAACAACAGCAAGCCCTTCCTGCGTTTTTAGTTGGCGCACCGCGGTAATCGCGCGCTCAACGATGACGCGTTCGTCGACAGGAATCTTGTCGATATCTTTGATGCTGATAACCCCCTTTGTGGTAATAGTATAA
>Ga0075982_113_pt1 | contig 13690 bp, 17 predicted proteins | sample RifGroA2_FD_68058 | JGI IMG/M metagenome (GOLD analysis project Ga0075982, IMG submission 68058) | Parcubacteria bacterium GW2011_GWA2_47_7 | reverse complement strand
TGTATGGAGATTGAACCATCGACCGCGCAGAATCCTCCATTGGCGTACTCCATGTGATGTGTTTGGGAGGTGTTGCAGTTCAAGCTAGAATGAATCCAGTCACGGTTGATTTTCGTTTCATGTGGTCTTGTGAGAAATATGGATGAGGTCTTATTACGAAATAATCCAAGGTGGAACCTTGGATTATTTGGTCGCGTTGAAAAAATGAGGATTAGTCCCATTCGAAAACGAGGACTCCCATTTTTTGGTTATTACATGCCGTTTTAGAAGATAAATATATATAAATTTGCAAACAAGAAGTATCGTCTTCCTTAGATAATTTTCAAAAAAGCCATGAAACAAATTAAACAAAGTTATGTGTTGATGATGGGAAGTGTGGTTCTTTGCATGTTATTCGTTGCATGGTTAGCATTTTTCCTGCAATCTTATCCCGTTCAAAATGTGATTGCTGTTCACCCCTCCTATCCCGCCAACTACTCCGACAATGCCATCCTCATTGGTGCATCCCATAATGTCTTCGTCGGCAAAGTGATCGCACAAGTTGGAACGAATGACTTCATCAGAAATCCCGCGACACAATTTAGCGTGGAAGTGATAGAAAATATTAAGGGTGATTTGAAGGACGCCGTAGTGATCAACCAAGAAGGTGGAGAAAAAAATGGTGTGTTATACCTCATGGAAGATAGTAATGGTATGCTCCAATCCGGCTTCACATACCTCCTGAGTACTCGCTATGACCCAGAGGGCGACTACTATACGCTCAATCCGCATGAGAACGCCAGCAAGCTCCTAAGTACCGATAGCACTAAGAATGCCGCCGCACTTCAAGCACTCGCCGAGCAAGACCCCAAAGTGAAAGCATTTGAAGCCGCATATCCCGCGGAGCAACTTCTCCAAGCTGATGTTGCGCATGTTAACACCCGCAACTCTTTCCAGTCACTCCCACCCGAAGCAAAAGTCGCAGCAGTGGCGCGCAAAATGGAAAATGAAAGTAAGCATACTTTAATTCTCTCTTGAAACGCGAAAACGGGAAAACGGGGATAAGTACATTTGATATCCATTTCGTGTGGTCTTGTGAGAAATGCGGATAAAGTCTTACCAAAATAATCCAAGGTTCCACCTTGGATTATTTGGTCGCGTTGAGAAAACGGGGATAAGCGCGATTGATCTGTTTGACTGATCTTATCGGCGGTAAAAGGGTGATTGGGGTACAGGGTTGCGATTGCTGAAATTGAATATTCTCTATGAGAGAGTAGAATGCGCTCATATGAACGAGAAAGAGGAGGTTTCCAACATTGCCTTTATCGACGGGCAGAATCTGCACATGGGGACCAAAGATCTTGGTTGGTCGGTTGATTATAAAAAGCTGCGCACCTATTTGCGTGATAAATATCATATTACCGAGGCATATTATTTTCTCGGATATGTCTCCGAGGAAGAACAAGATCTCTACGATAGTCTACAAAAAGCCGGTTTCATCCTTTCGTTTCGGGAGCACTCGTCCGCGCTCAAAGGAAAGAAGAAGGGGGATGTCGACAGCGACATTGTTTTCAGTGCAATGAAAAAGTTGGTTGAGAATGAACCGTTCGATAAAATATTTATCGTTTCAGGTGATGGAGATTATATGAAACTGGTCGACTTTCTCATGAAGAAGAAACGTTTTGGGAAGATGCTTTTTCCGAACAAGGAGTTTGCCTCCTCTCTTTATAAAAAGTTAGGAGGAGAACATTTTGACTACCTCGAAAATCCTGACATCAAAAGTAAAATTTCCTATCATAAATGAAAAAGGCCCCTTAGGTACTACGCCTTTTGGGTCCTTTTTCGTATTGATTCAATATGAATTATACATACGAAAGATGAAAAAACAAGGAAGTTATTAGAAAACCCTTGAAATTGCTCACCTTTTTAGCAAAAAGTCTCGCTAGGGGTCAGAGCCATCCATTTTATCTGAATGTGTGGTCTTGTGAGAAATATGGATAAGGTCTCATTATTAAAATAATCCAAGGTGGAACCTTGGATTATTTGTTGGCGCTGAGAAAATGAGGATTAGTCCCATTCGGAAACGATGATTCCCATTTTGGGGTTTCAGTGCATTAAAGGTTTGTCCTGTTGCACGACAATGCCGTCAGTTTGTATCTCGGGCTCGAATGCCTGCGTTTCATAGAGCGCGTCGAATTTTTTGAGGAGTACCCCTATCTCGTTATCAATTTCCCAAAAACGTTTTGAGCGGTTATCTCCGATGGCAACCGGTCCATTTTCAAGCTCATCGGCGGGAGCCGAGTGTTCAATGGTGGGGTGCTCGTTCGCAAAATCCTCCGGGAGTTCGTCTAAGAGTTCGTCAAAAAGTGCAATAATGTTTTTTCCTACCTCTGTGAGTTCAAGGCGAGTAAGACTTGGGTGTCCTGCTGCGATGGCGGAAGTAATTTCTTCAAGTCTCATCTCAACTCCATTTCTGATCTTTTCTGCCTTACTTCCCTCGGGGAGTTTTTTAACACTCTCACTCGATGACAGTTCTTCGTGGTAGGACATAGCAACGTAATTAGCTGTTCATGCGACGAGCATTCTGCTCATCATTCTTCATCATAGAATACACCACACCTCTGCAGGCGTCGAATCACTACTGTTAACGGGGTAATTACATTTGATTTTTATTTGATGTGGTTGTTGAAAATGAGTGCAATTATGAGTGATTTCTCGATTCATTCACGGTGTTGTTCTGATACAATGAGCTGATGGAAGAGAATATCATTGTACTGTCGGCTGTTTTCCCATTCGCAGGGTGCTCTATCGTGCCGATCGAACTGCTCGGCCGTTCTCGGTATTTCCGACTGAAGAGATTGTGAATGGTACTGCATGGTGCGAAGACCTAGAGAGTTCGAACTACAATATGATGATCACGAAGCAAGCGGGCGGTAGAGAGGAGGGCCTTTGGCGAGAGTCACATGTGTTCGATATTGTTGTTGTATTGGGTCACAATGATAATCCCATCGTTCGAGGAAAGGGTAGCGGTATCTTCTTTCACGTGGCACGTGAAAATTATACTCCGACCGAAGGATGCGTCGCAGCCTCGCTCACTGATATTATTGAAGTGCTTGGTAAATGTAAAAAGGACACCTTGTTTTGCGTGCGTGAGTAATCTTTTGATAAAAATTGAGATAAGTTTCATTGCAAGAGGGGAATGAGTACAGTTCATCTCAATTAAACGTGGGGGAGAATTAATGATAAGAGTTTGTATAGAATTTGGTATGATTCATTCATGAGTATTAAGATGATATTAGGAACAGTTGCAGTGTTTTTGGCACTGTTTAGTTCCTCTCTCTATATTCGAGATATTTTTCGTGGAAACACAAAACCGCATATTTATACGTGGTTGATATGGTCAATCGTCACATCAATTGCTTTTTTGGGACAGTGGGTTTCTGGTGGAGGTCCTGGTGCTTGGGCTACAGGGGTTACTACACTCGTGACCGTGTTTATACTTCTACTGTCCTTGAAGGGTGGATATGGAACAAAAGATATAACACACTTTGATAAAATATGCCTTGTTTTAGCTATCGCATCAATTTTACCTTGGGTGCTTACGAAGAGCGTACTGTGGTCGGTTATATTCGCGACACTCATTGACCTCATTGCATTTATTCCAACAATGAGGAAAACATGGCATGCCCCTCATAGTGAGTCACTTGGATCAATCTACGTGGACGCGCTAAAACATTCCCTCTCAATTTTTTCAATGGGCAGTTATACGTTTCTCAATTGGATGTACCCGGCCTCTGTGCTCACAGCGAATTTTATCATTATTACCGAAATAGAATTGCGCAGAAAATTCAAAAAAAACATTTCAGTTTTGCAAAACGAAAACATCGAAAAATGAGGAATCATTATGACTGATGTGCTACATTTAATTCATGGATGATAAAAAGGCAGCCGAGATACTCTTGATGCTTATTGAGAAGGGAGTATTAAACGAGGAGGAGATGGAGGCAGTGCGCTCTGCTGTTGGGGTGCTTAGCTGGACTTCACTTGCGGAGAGTCGACTCAAAAATCTTAAGGCAAAAAAGGAGAAAGGCGAATAACATATTTTCTTCTTCCTGTTTTGTTTCTCCAACCACTTCGATAATAATTATCCCATGATACGCCATGGCGTATCATGGGATAATTCGTTTTTATCCCGAGAAATGAAAACGGTGTCAGATTTGATGTGCGGAAGATGTTCTGATCCATTTCAAAATAACATTTTCGTCGATGAATGCGGGGTACGTTGGTAAAATGTTGGAAAAGTTAGATATGACAGTTGACGGGTTGTCATTCATCAGCGGGGTTTCGATGGCGCTTGAAGCACTTGCCGTATGAAGTCCGCGTAAGTTCGTTCATGAATTTTGTCCATCAGCTCTAGCAATTGCAGTACAAAGCGCCCCGCAGGGCGCTTTGTACTGCAAAAAGAACGTGACCGACGAATTGGGGCTCGTGTAGGGTATAATGGCGCGATGATAAAACACTCTCACTTATTTTATATTGCTCTCTCTTTATTATATATTCCTGTCTTAGCGAATGCACAGGTTGTCCGCTCGATCGAGTTTCCCGTGAATGGACCGAACAATTTTTTCAGCGATTTCGGCGCACCACGAGGCGGAGGAACGAGAAAACATCTGGGGAATGATATCATCGCGGCGAAGATGACTCCTGTTGTTTCGGCAGTCAACGGAACGGTGAATTACGTTATTTCACCAGAAGCGGCATGGGGGTACGAGATATCGATCATCGATGCGGAGGGATATCAATATCTTTATTTTCATTTGAACAACGACACGCCTAGCACCGATGACGGAAAAGGTGGAGAGGCGAATGCCTATGCACCGGGCCTTGATCGCGGGCAGTCGGTGACAAAGGGGCAGCTCCTGGGGTGGGTTGGGGATAGCGGTAACGCGGAGAACACTGTGTCGCACTTACACTTCGAGATACATGATCCTGCTAGACAGGCGATCGATCCGTATTCGAGTTTAATTACGTCGACGGGCGATTATCGGTCAAGCAATGCAAAGCTCGGAATCACTCCCGATATACGACTCCAGCTAGAGAAGGTGGTTGATGGTCGTCCGAACGATATTTTTAAGACAATACTTGAGCAAGGCGCAGGCGGAGAAGAGGTTCGACAGTTGCAGATAGTCCTTAAGGTGTTGGGGTTAATAGAAAAGGAAAACATCACAGGGTACTTCGGTCCCATCACGCGCGAAGCGGTAATCGCTTTTCAGAAACGGCAAATGATCGATCCCGTCGGCACTGTGGGTCCGGTCACACGCGAGGCCCTCAATCGCGGAATAGCCTCCGGAGTGTTGCTTGAATATAAACCGTTCTATTCTGAGAGAGAGCAACGCGCGATCCTGATCCAGAAATTGCTCGCACAAATAAAAGTACTTCAGGACCGCCTCCGTGCAATACAGGGAATACTCTAGCCCTGTCTCATAGTGATCTTTTGGGGCGGTAAAAATAAAGCATCAAGGTTTTCGCCTTGGTTCCTTTTTGATCAGCATCAGTTTTCGCCCAACCAGACCCACGACAGAATGAGCAAATCGAAATGAGCAATAAGAAAATGGAAAAATGGGGACAGGTATGAAAACGGGGTCAGAATTTATTACTCACATTATCTAAGGTAGAACCTTGGATAATGTGGTCGCGCTTGGCAGTGGAGGATGAGACTTCGTTTTCACGTCATGTGTACGAGTGGTCCCCTAATACATCTCAAAAAACACCCTCGTTGACAGCGGTGGGGCTTTCCCAAAAAGACTGAACCTCGCTACCATTTACATGGAGCTACTATATGTAGCTATCTCGATGAATATTGCTTGCTACTCAAATGATAATTGTCTAGTATGACCTTTAGTTGAACAATTCCGAGAGGGGTCGAAATGAAGCTAAAAGAATTCATGGAAAAATACAAACTGCCCGACAACGTGCAGTTGAGCGGTATCCCACTGCAGCATCCGGAAACAAAAGAAAAGATTTATGTGAGCAACGCGTGGTCTACCGGATTTTGGTATCGCAAAATTCCGTACATGATTGAAGGAAGGATTTATCCTTGTCAGTACACTGGTGACCTGCTTGATCTAGAAGTTTATCTTCGTGCAAGGAACGAAATAGCCGTTTTTACTCGAGCCGCTCAGTATCGTTCTTGAAGTCATTGTCTCCGTGTAAACTCGGAGACAATTTTATTTGCAAAAGAATATCTCTTTACAAGAAATATGGACGGCGTAGCATGGTGGATGGATAGTTTGTTTCACAATTGGAGGACATCATGTCTAAAAAAATGCTCGCGTCAGCGTCACTCCTGTCGCTGTTTCGCGACTATGAAGAAGTGCATACATGGGAAGACAAAGACGCGGGAATCATCGCAATCATTGCGATCCATAACACCAATCTCGGTCCCGCGCTCGGCGGTTGTCGGAGAGCTGTTTACCCTGCATTTCGCGATGCATTTGTCGACGTGGCTCGGCTCTCTCGTGGTATGACCTACAAAGCAGCCATGACCGATTACTACAACGGCGGACTGCCTTTGGGTGGCGGGAAAAGTGTCATGATTCCGATACGTCAGGACAAGCGCCTGCGTAAGCAGCAGTTTGCTTCTATGGGTCGTTTTGTCGAAACATTAGAAGGTCGGTATATCATCGCCGAAGACGTCGGCACCTATGTATCCGATGTGCACGAGATACGAAAGTTCACGAAGCATGCTTGTGGGGAAATGGTTGGGCATCCTTACGGTGGTGATCCGTCGCCCTTGACCGCGCTCGGTGTTCTTGCTGGCATGAAAGGGGCACTGCGTGCCACTTTCGGTTCGAATGTGCTCGAAGGAAGGCATGTCTATGTCGAAGGTATCGGCAAGGTAGGTTTTCCGCTCATGCAGCTTCTGCACAAGGAGGGTGCTCTACTTTATGTCTCAAATCGCAGTGTCACCGAGAGGGAAGTGGAGGCATTACTCCGTGCACAGGATGAGTATGGTGCAAAGGTTGTGCGTCTTACTGAAGACGGCAAAGCGGAACGATTCCCCGATGTGGAGATCTATGCGCCCTGTGCGATGGGGGGTACTGTCGGTCAAGAACTGATCGCGCAGTTTCCGCCCTCACTTTCCATTATTGCCGGATCAGCGAACAACGTACTGCTTAACCCTACGGTCGATGGGGCCTCTCTGCTTGAGAGACGGATCGTTTACGCGCCGGATTACGTGATCAATAATCGCGGACTCTGGGACGTCTACTGCCAGCGTCTTCATGAGCAAGGAACCTTGCCCTATGATCTCAAGTACGTTGAAGGTGGCTGTCTCCAAAATGAAGCACTGATCGAAGAGATCATTCATCGGTCCGAGAGTGGGCCAAGTCGAACTCCGACAAATGTGATCGCCGATCGTATGGCGGAAGCAGTATTCATGAAGAAAGAAATGATCACACATACGTGATCCAAAACCCCGCGATGCCTGCCTGTGCAGACAAGCGGGGTTTTTTGTTTTTGAAATTTCCGAGAAGATCACTAAAAAGAAAAACACCGCATGAAAGCGGTGTGGTGAATGTGGTTATTTTAAACCAAGCAGTCTTGCTTCGTTCGGGAAGCACGACTTGAACGTTGTTTGGAATGCACGATTGCGTTTTCTTAAATAGATAATCGGAATAAGTAGAATGCTTCCGACTACAAAGGACAAGTATCGCCAAGCCACGAATTGTTGATTAGGGTCATGCAGCCAAAGTAAGGCAAAAAAGAAACAGACTATCGCGACGCTCAATGTGAGCACGAAGCAGCTTTTTCCAATTCTTGAGACACTCGCCTTGCGCTCTCTTTCGAAACAGGCGTTTGCTTTCGCCTTGCGCGCACTGAGCTCTTCCCTGATAAGCTCTTCAATCTCAAGCAAGGCCTCGTCTCTGATGTTGTTTGCCGGCGTATTCATAGCAATACGACTCATGAAAAATCTCCTTATGGTATGGTGGTTTTTTGATTTCCAATGGCTTAATATCACATGCTCAATATATTGTCAAGCGGTTGCAGGTGGAGAGGTGTGGATAGCGCTTGTAAAATATTGAATTTATTGCATAATCAGGGAGCCTTGTATTAGGTATTCGCGCTTCTCGCAAGGGAAGTGAGGAAAGTCCGAACTCTCACCTCGCAAGAGGTAAGAGGGTAGCGGGTAACGCCCGTCGTGGGTAACCATAGAGGTGCGAGCAGTGACGCCCGGATCGAAAGAAATGGGATCCGTCCGGATTTATCCGATGGATAATCCCGCCGAAATGCGGGGGTGAAACGGCTAAATCCTTACCTGGGTGCAAGGCCGTGTCCTGGTGAAAGCCAGGAAGTGCCGCTTGAGCTCTTGGGTAACCAAGAGCCTAGATAAATGGATACCACCCAAAGCGTGCGTTTTGGGGACAGAATTCGGCTTATAGATACAAGGCGCATGAAAAATCCACCCTGATTCGGGTGGATTTTTCTTTGCTCACCCGCTCTGCGTCTCGGATTTGGCAAACTTGTAGATTAGTGCTCGAGTGCATATGTTATTCACCTTCTAATGGGGTATTTTGCGTTTTATCCATGATATAATATACGCCAATAAACCGACTCTCTAAGGAGGAAGAGGTTTTGTGTATTTTTTATTTATTTATTTTATAAACATGTCAGATGAACAAAACGAACAAGGTGAAGCGCGTGTAGCAAAATCAAATATTGCGAAGATGCTTTTGGGAAAAGTATTGGCGCATAAAGTATTTTCTGATCGCGTCCTGCTATGGCTACTTTTTGCAGCTGCTTTCTTGCTACCGGTATTTTTTATACCAGGTCAAATCGTTGCCCCTGAGTTTGCAAAAATGGTTCTTATCGAGATTCTTGTACTTGCGGGTGTGCTCATTTGGGCTGCGGGGCGAATGCGGGATGGTCACGTGAGCGTTCCAAAGAGTTTTCTCCTCCTTACCTCCGCGCTCCTTGTTGTGCAGTTTGTCGTTGCAGCGATTGTATCACCCTCACCGATGCTTTCGTTCATTGGTAGTGGTTATGATCTCGGTACCGTCAACTCATTCATTGTTCTTTTCCTCCTCTTATTTTTGAGTTCAGTGACATTCACGAGCCGTGACCGCATACTTTCACTCTATGCATCATTTGCTCTTTCCGGTGTTGTCGTGATGCTCTATCACCTCCTTCGGTATGTTTTTGGTGTTGACTTTCTTGATTTTGGCACATTTACCAGTGATGTTATGTCGCCAGTTGGAAAGTGGAATGACTTGGCCGCCTTGGTCGGAGGACTAGTCTTGCTCATCCTTTCTATGTTGTATTTTTTCCCAGGTAATAAGTCATTGCGCGTGCCCGCATATCTATTGCTCCTCGCTGCAGGCTTTTTCCTCTTAATGATAGACTTTACGGTTTTGTGGATTATCCTCTTCGTACTCATTGGCGTGCTTACCGCATTGGCCATATTTGAAGGAGAGCGAGGTCACAAGCGTGCGATTGAGGCTGCGCAATCGTCCGGTACCGCTCATGCTCACAAGCCGATACACAAACGTATCGTCGGACACCTCCCCGTGCTCGCTGTCGTGTTTCTCATCGTGTCCTTTGTCTATGGAAGCGGTATCTCAGCTCTTACTTGGGGCAAGGACGGAGCGACGCTCGCCTCTGTGGTCGGGAAAACTTTGCATTCCGCCCCATATTCCGAAGTCGTGTTGACACCAGGTTTTACCTTCGACATCGTAGCCAATACACTGAAGGAATCACCACTCTTCGGTACGAGCCCAAATCGATTTTCGACGGGATACTTGAAGTTCAAAACGTCCGACATGAATCGCACACCTTTCTGGGACTCTACGTTTGATTTTGGCCTTGGTCGCATACCGACCTATTTTGGTACGACTGGTATCATCGGGACATTGTTGTGGGTGGTGTTTATCGCCTTCATATTAATGAAGGGACGCAAAATTTACTCCTTGTTCGCACGTGATCGTATTGCAGCGTTTCTATCCTTCTCGCTGTTCATTATCGTGCTCTATTTTTGGAGCCTCGCATTCTTCTATCTTCCAAACATCGCCATCTTTGCACTCGCATTTCTCTTCACTGGAGGGCTTATTGCATTCCTCGTCGGTGAGGGTGTCATCGGTACGTATAGTATAAAGTTTGATGGTCCTTCGAAATGGTCGGTGGTCATGACCCCAATCATCATCATTATCCTTGTTGGAGTTGTTGCATCAAGCGTCCTTTTGTACCGCCAAGTGTCATCGCTTACCGCATTTCGCGATGCGCAACTAGCAATTGCAGAGGGGAACATTGATCGAGCAGAAAATGCATTGATGAGGGCTAATACGCTTTCCGAGAGAGACCTCTACCAGCGCGCAATTTCGAATCTTGCGCTTATCAGATTACAGCAATTGTCAAGCAAGGAATTGTCTCAGGAAGAGATTGCGCAAGCCGCAAATACATACATCCAGGTTGCACGAACAAGTGCAGAACGAGCTGTGGCCCTTGATGGCACGAATTTCGAAAACTATCTCCAGCTTGGAGGGGTTTACGATACGTTGGGGTCGCTTGGGGTACAAAATACCGCGGGGCCTGCACGCGAGAGTTATCTACGAGCACTACAGTTGAACCCAAAGAGTCCACGGGTGCTCTTCATTCTTGCGCGACTCGAATTTGTAGCGGGGGACAAAGAGAAGTCTAAAGAGTATCTTCATCAGACATTAAACGAAAGACCAAACTTCCTTGAGGCCATTTCGTTCCTCGTCCAAATTGAAGTCGGAGACAATAATACTGATGCTGCGATAATAGCGCTTCGAAACGGAGTAGCCGCAGAGCCCACAAACTTTTTACTGCGCTTTGCACTTGGGTATCTTGAGTATGCGAATGCTGATTACAAGTCAGCGCTCGATCAGTTTGAAGCCGCAGTGTACCTTAATCCGGCATATGCGGATGCAAAATATTTTCTTGGGCTTACTTACGAACGACTCGGAAGAAAAGATGAAGCTATTCAGCAATTCAACGATGTACAGACGCTCAATCCGAATAACAAGGATGTGGCTCAAATCCTCACAAATCTCAAGGCGGGTCGAAGTGCACTCCAAAAAGCGTACGTCCCTCCAGTGCAGCCAGTTGACGATGCATTATCAGGACTTGAGTCAGGAAGTGGGACACCGTAATCCCGTTGGGGATATAGTTAAAACGTTCTATGGATCGATTGTTGCGTTTATTTAATCGAGAATGGAGCGGCCTGCATGAGGCCGCTTTTCTCCTTGCGGGTACCGCATTCTTGTCTCAAGTCTTTGGGCTTATACGTGATCGACTTCTTACTCATCAGTATGGAGCGAGTATTCCGCTTGACGTCTATTACGCTTCATTTCGAGTTCCCGATCTGTTGTACGCTTCGGTGGCTTCATTCGTTGCGGTGACCGTTCTCATCCCATTTCTTCTTGAGCGAATCGATAAAGAGCACGATAAACAGAAAGCACAAGAATTTATCAATTCTGTTTTTACCGTATTTGTCATCGGGATGACTATTGCATGCGCACTAGCATATTTACTCCTCCCATATTTGGCTCACCTTATTGTACCCGGCTTTTCTCAGGATTCGCAAACTGAGTTTGTGAAGCTCTCGCGAGTGCTTTTGCTGTCGCCATTCTTACTCGGAATATCCAACTTGTTTGGAGCAGTGACTCAGTCGCTACGGAGGTTCTTTGTCTTTGCCATGGGTCCGCTACTCTACAATAGTGGAATCATTATCGGTGTTGTATTTCTCATGCCCAAATTTGGACTACTCGGCGTCGTCCTCGGTGTCATTTTGGGGGCGTTACTACACGTGATGATACAGCTTCCGGTTTTGTTATCTGAACGCCTTCTGCCTAGGTTCATTCTGCATATTGACATAAAGACTGTTCGGTCTGTTGCTGCGCTATCCATCCCTCGTACGGTCGCGCTTTCTGCTACGCATCTCGCGACGATGGTGCTTATTGCACTTGCGTCGCGTATTGAGGCGGGGTCAATCGCAGTATTTATTCTTGCCATGAATCTGCAGAGCATCCCGCTTGCAATAGTGGGAATGAGCTATTCCGTAGCGGCCTTTCCGACACTTGCAAAACTTTGGACGCTCGGAAACCATGATGCATTTTTTGTCCAAATTGTATCTGCGACACGTCATATTATCTTCTGGTCCTTTCCCTCAATTGTCATGTTTATTGTTTTGCGCGCCCAAATTGTGCGTACAATACTTGGCTCCGGCGCATTTGATTGGACCGCCACCCGACTGACCGCCGCCGCCCTCGCTCTTTTTACTGTTTCTATTGTGGCACAGAATCTTGTTTTGCTTTATACCCGTTCCTTTTATGCCATGGGGAAGACTCGCGTCACTGTGTACGCCAACGTGTCTGCCGCAATATTAATCGTTGTACTTTCCTATACTTTTCTCTATCTCTTTGCTCATCAGGCGACTTTTAAATTTTTTGCCGAGACCCTTCTTCGCGTAGAGGATACGCCGGGTACCTCACTACTCATGCTCCCATTGGGGTATTCAATAGGGATGATATTTAATCTCTGTGTGCTTTTTTATTTTCTTGAAAAACAGTTTGCACATTTTGCCAGTTCAATCAAAAATGCATTCTTGCATAGTTTCACGACATCAGTCGTGATGGGTTTTATTTCATATCATTCCCTACAGGTGTTGGCAAATGTGTTAAATCTCGAATCATTTTTGGGAATCTTTTTGCAAGGTCTACTTTCGGGACTTGTGGGTATCTGTGCTGGAATATTTCTTCTTCGACTTATGGACAATAAAGAGCTTGAGGAAGTGTGGACTTCTCTGCATCATAAGTTTTGGAAAGCGAAGCCAATTATATCCGAACAGGAGGGTTTGTGATCGTAGGTTGACGAATGGTATTATTGCGCTAGACTTGGAACAGAGTTTTTTCGTGGAGAAGCTATCGTGACTCATAATGAAATTCGCAGAACGTTTGTCACACGGTTGGCATACCAACTGAATAGAACGGTGGACTATCGACATCAGACATTTTGCTGGCTTTGCCTGCTCATGTCTCCATTCTACGCGTCAGTCGCGCTATTGATTCTTTCAGGATTCGTTTCGCATGCCCTTTTGTTTGGGGTAATGGCGGTCTTGAGCGGTGTCTATCTATGTATCTACTTGCGACTCGTGGCTGACAATTTTGTCATCACTCGTGAATGTATGAGTAAGGTCTTGCGGAAGAACCCCGGTGTTTACCAGACCCTCTTGGCGACGGCTCGTGAAGAATGGACTGATGCTGACACAGAGAGAACGAAAAGTAGCTACGGTGGGGGCTGTGGCTGCAGTCGAGATTGAGAATATGTTTATTGTTTGTAAAATGCTTGACTTAATTTGGGGGATGTAGTTTCAATGCTAAAATTATTTTGGTCTATTGTTATACCTAATTTTTTAGATAATACTTGTTTTAATTGTTCTTCAGTTAGATCTGATACTTCAATTATAAAACCCAATTGTTTTCCCGTGGTTATATCGCCCACAGTTTTAATTGTTGCTGGAACTGCTAATGCTGTTTGTATTTCTTCTTCAGTTAATGCTTTTTCTGTGTATACTGTTGCAGCAATACCACCCCTAAGGGAAACATCTTTATTGAATGGGTCACCAGTTTTAGTGATCTTTAAACCTGTAATTGCTAAAGAAATAACTAATAGTAATTTTAATATGAACAATGTG
>Ga0075982_158_pt1 | contig 14161 bp, 12 predicted proteins | sample RifGroA2_FD_68058 | JGI IMG/M metagenome (GOLD analysis project Ga0075982, IMG submission 68058) | Parcubacteria bacterium GW2011_GWA2_47_7 | reverse complement strand
CGCAGTAAATTTTGGCAGCGTTGCTCTCACTGGACTCCCCGCGGGATTTACCTGCACATCAGGTTGCACACTGAACCTTGCAAACAACATTGTAAATACGGTGACTATTCGTTTCGCCCCAACAGTAGTAGGTTTATACGGCTTGGCAGCGGATCCGTCCTCCAAGGTGTACCCTGGAGCACTTTCTGACTACTATTTCACGGTGACCGGAGAAGGGGTAGCATCCATCTTTAATGTGAAAGAGGAGTAAAGGAGAGAAAATTAGAATGATACAAAATCCGCCCTTCTCGGGTGGATTTTGTATTGACCAAAAAGTTCAATATCATTTCTTCATAATGTATTTTCTTCGTCCATTCACGAGCACATCTCACACGCGTCTGCACTTTGGATGTTGTTGTTTTATGTGGTCGATCAACTCGTGTTTTCTTTGGAAAAGAGATTTTAGTTGGGGCCTTGCTTGTGTGTGGAATTTGATACGCGCGACGCGCTTTTTGAGTGCGCGTCTTGAGTCGTCGAGGAGATTCGGTTTATTCTTTTGCATCATTTCTAGAAAGTGGAGTTTCAGACATTTTCTGACTTTTTTCCATTATTACTACGCAACTGCAGGTTGGATTGATCTGGCCGTCCCACCTTGACAAAGGTACGTTACTATTTTACAAGAGCATCTGCCTTCACTGTATGCCACCCCGAACCCATTCTTATATTTGAGGCTGAAATGATAAAAATATTGGTACTTAAGGCCATTTTAGATTCTGTTACACTTTGAATCTGAATACCGCATCTCAAATGATCGTTGAAATCAGGATTCGAAATGTTGAAGGAAATGAGTATCGCTGTACAATTATTACATAGGTAATAATACCTTCTTGTTGCATTGATAAAAAAAGGCAGAGATAGGTAACGTCCAAATATTATGAGATAAAAAGCATTTTCGTTTTTTCACGATGTACGCAGACTACTTCGCTCAGGTCTCCAGCATATGATGGTTCGGTAATCTGGAAAGGCAAGCGGCCTGACAAAGACGGTTACTTTATCCGTCGCGAGTGAAGAATATGTTCGATTGTGCGTAATTTTATTAAAAAGAAGTTCATTATAAATAATCATGCATATTTCTATGCCTGCTCAGCTCATTCGTTCAACACTTACCATTGTCATTGCCACGTTCTTCTTGGCAATCATTCCTTTCTCCGCAAGCGCTGCAACGATGGGGGCAGTTATCTCCGCTGTTGTCCCTCCTAATGTATCTCTCGTGACACGCCCCGATGTTATGGCCATCTATACGCTCGGTGAATTTCAGGTCAAAATGGTGTCAACGGGAATGACCTTGTGCTCATGGACACGTATCAACAATGGAAATGTAGTGGCGATTAATTATTTCCCCGCTGAGTGACGATGGGACTAACTCAGTTGCAGGGTCAAATCTTGTTATTGTTGGCACCGACAATTCAATGGCTGGAGGTAATATGCTCATCATTGGCGCACATAATTCATTTGCAGGAGTAAATACTTTCTCGGCGGGGGATAATAATTCTTCGAGTGGTGGAGGTGGCATCTGCGGAAATGGAAATACTTCGTCGGCTCTTGATACGATGATAGGCAACTCGAATACTGGTTCGGGAAACGGTTCTATTGTAATCGGCAATTCGAACACCGGTTCTGGAAGTAACGTGATCGTTATCGGAAACAACAATACGAATTCTGGTGATAACCGAATCATCATTGGCGATGCTGTTGACTATGACTGCACAGCAGACCTTACTCCCGGGCACATCTGCGTTTTGAGTAGAGCAGTGACCGTAGGGAGGGGGCCTTGTGTTGCATCGCCGGCCGGAGCGGGAATTTCATGCGGAGAGAGAAACATCGTTTCCGGTGGTTCAATCGCGGTCGGTTCAGGAAATACCGTTTCAGGAGGATCAATCGCCATTGGTGACAACCTTACCTGCACCGCGGGGAGTCCGCTTTCTGTCGCTCCCGATAGTATTTGTGTTCCGAATGCCAATGTTCCGGCATCTGTTAAAACCCTCGGCTCAAATCAATACTGCGGTTCGAACGTCATTCCAACGCCGGTGACCACTATCACAAGCGGTGGTGGTGCGGTAACGAGCGGACAGACAGGCACAATTACTTGGACGGCAACAAACGCGCCAACATCGTGTACTGTCTATAATGCAGATACTGATACTGCTGTATCGGGTGCGATTGTTACGGGGACATGGACCACACCCTCGCTTGTAGCTCCGACTCGCTACTATGTGGTTTGTGAGAATGCTGGTGGCCTTGGTCCAAAGAGTGCTTCAGTGGGTTACACAATCCTTGTCGCCCCCAGCTGCTCCGGCGCTACACCCTGTGGTACACCGGGTTCTTGCTTCGCAAAATCAGGTTGTGACAACGCCTGTGGTTCTACTGCCATCAACGACTGTGCAGGCACCTGTGGAGGAAGCGCAACAGACTACAATGGTGCGGTTGAGGGTTGTGGTGGACCACTTAATGTCACCGCAAATCCCGTCGCTCCCATCACGCTTCCCACCACGGCATTCACTTCTACATACACACTCACGAACGGTACAGCTGCGAACACGAATTGTCAGTTGCTTGATAATGCAAGTAATCCGCTGACCGGATACGCCCCATGCTTGGGAGTTATCAATTACAACACTCCTGCTTCAGCGGGTGTGTATGGCTATTTTGTCCAAGCGTCCAAGTCTTTGACTAGTGAGGTCAAAACAAGCGCATTCAGTGTGACGGTGGCTGCCGCCAACGTCCCTCCCTCCGCCTCCGCTGGAAGTAACAAAGCAATAACCCTCCCGACAAACTCCGTCACGATTTCCGGTGCATCCGCAAGCGACCCGGATGGTTCGGTGGTGAGTACTATTTGGTCGAAGGTCTCAGGACCGAACGTCCCCACCATTACCGGAGGAACTACTCTTACTCCGACGTTCAGTGGACTTATTGTCGGTACCTACAAATTCAATCTTGCGGTGACCGACAACTCTGGTCAGGTGACGAATTCGACCATGACGATAACGGTATCTAATCCACCCGCCCCCACCATGACCGCAACGGTTAATGGGGTCGATACTAATGCTCCGAACCCTATCCTCGTCCTTTCGTCTGTTACGCCTTTCACTCTCTCGATGAGCGCTCCGGGAGCAACAAGTGTCACCTGGAGTCGCGTCGCGGTACCTGCACACCCCGGTGACTTTGGAACCTCCGCAGCCCCCTCTAATCCATGGTCTCTTGGTCCAACTACATGGGCCGGTGAAGCTTTTGACCGCACCTATGATTGGACATTCACCGCATATAATGCCGTTGGTGCATCTGTTACAAAACACATTCGTCTCAAAATTCTAGCAGCTGTTCCTAAGCTGACAGTCTTCCCTTCATCTGCACTTTTCACCTCAGCTCCAGTAGGCAATACGACATTGTATAAATTCACAGTCAAAAACGACTTTGGTGAATCAGGTTCGGTTCTCACGGGCACCGCATCATCTGATGTTCCAACTCACTTTTATTGTGTGTCTTGCACGTACACTGTTCCCAAAGGTTCGTCTGTGGATATTTGGTTCACATTTAAGGCCACGGCACCATTAGGTACCTATAATGGAGTACTGACTTTCACTAACAATCAAGATGATTCGGACTATAAAACCGCAGTAAATTTTGGCAGCGTTGCTCTCACTGGACTCCCCGCGGGATTTACCTGCACATCAGGTTGCACACTGAACCTTGCAAACAACATTGTAAATACAGTGACTATTCGTTTTGCACCAACAGTAGTGGGTTCATACGGTTTGGCAGCGGATCCGTCCTCCAAGGTGTACCCTGGAGCACTTTCTGACTACTATTTCACGGTGAAAGGTGAAGGAGTGACGGCGATATTCAATATCGTTGAGCAATAGGCATATTGCGTATCGTTGAGCATTTCTCAAAAATCCATCCTTCTCGGGTGGGTTTTTTATTCTCCAATGAATGGGCCGAAGCCCTCTTGGAATATATATTTTTTTATCCGTCTGCTTGCTCGAACATCGCGTGCGACGAGAAGTGGGTGTGTCGTAGCAGTACCCTACACCGCTAGTCATAAATTTTGTTATAATTGAATCATGACAAAAATACTGCTACTTGTTGCGAATGAAGGTTTTCAAACTCTTGAATATGACAACCCCAAGCATACTCTTACTGAGGCGGGGCATATCGTCATCACCGCATCACGGGATGGCGGAACTGCGATTTCGACAGACAATGAAAAAATAGAAACTGATTTGAAACTTTCCGACGTGATAACGTCTGACTATGATGGTGTCTTCGTAATCGGCGGGCCCGGCAGTATAGAATATTTGAATAACAATGAGACTGCACGAATTATCGGGGAGGCGAAGAGTAGCCCTCATGTGTTCTGCGACAAGTATGGTTGTGTGCGTGAGCTTCATCCCGTGGTGCGCGACGGTCGTGTCATTACCGCCGACGGACCATCTTCCGCTTCGGCATTTGGTGAGGAAATTGTAAAAGCGCTCGCTGAAGAGGGCAACTAATCATGGCATTCAAAGAACTACGCATCAAAGTCAGCGCAGAACAAAAAAAAGAAAGTGTGACGCTGGCGAGCGATGGGCGGTTGCTCGTATCAGTGCGGGATAAGCGCGAGGATGGCAAGGCGAATCTTCGTGCGCTGATGCTCGTATCGGAATATCTCAATGTACCGAGCACGCACGTTACAATACTCCGCGGACACAATCTCCCGACAAAGACGCTTCGGATTCGTACTGCCATGTAGGGACGAAAATGCTCTCTCGCCCTATCTATCCCGAATTTGTGAATCAATGTATAATCATCATGTTTTCAGCTTCGTCATGTTTGTCCACCCTTCATGAGGGTGATCCCTGTCTATTTTGATGCAGTATGCCTAAGCACCAACCAAAACAAACCGGAGATATCGCCCTTGCTCGCACGCTCGGTATCCCAGAAGTCACACTGCTTGGTATCGGCGCACTCTTGGGCGGTGGGATATTTACGCTCCTTGGAGGAGCCGCAGGTCTTGCCGGTGGCGGGCTTGTCGTTTCGATGATCCTCGGTTCCGCGATCGCATTCATCAATCTCAATGCATACGTTGCGCTCGCGACAACGTTTCCTCAAGCAGGTGGAGGATATCATTGGATCAAGGAGGGTCTTGGTGATCTGGCTGGGTTTCTTTCGGGGTGGTGCTCATGGATGGCGTCGGCAGTTGCCTGTGCTCTCTACGCGGTGTCGTTTGGCTTTTTCATGCAGGAGCTCGCGTTTGATTACCTTGCTATTCCTCACTCTCTCTTTCCGGATGCAACATGGGAAACCATCTTCACTCTCTCGGTCGTTGCGCTCTTTGCCATTATTCACTATCGTGGAGTAAAACTTTCCGGAAAGATCGGTGGAATAATCGCGATGAGCATCATTGTCATCCTCGTGCTCTATTTGACCTATGGCGCACAAAACATGGTCGTACATCCGGAGCTTCTGCATCTCAATTTTACGCCGTTCTTCTCTATGGGCTTGGCTGGGGTAATCCAAGCAGCCGCCCTTTTTTATATTGCTTTTGAGGGATCAGAAATTCAAGCACAAGCGGGCGAAGAGGTTGAGAATCCAGCAAAAGTACTTAAAATTGGCCTATTTTCGTCTTGGGCGATTGTTTCCATCATTTATGTACTCGTCGCTATCGTGATTATCGGAGCGACTAACGGTGGTGGAGTGCCGTCCTCTCAGTTCCTTGGCGGGGCGGCCGAGCGGGCCATTATTGTCAGTGCATCGGGGTTCATGCCATTCGGGTACCTCATCATGCTTATCGGCGGACTCCTTGCTAATCTCGCGGCGCTGAATGCGACGATCTACTCTTCCTCACGAGTACTTTTTTCGCTTGGTCGAGACCGTCTCGTCTTTTCTCAGCTCGGGAAAATGCATCCGATTCATTTTGTTCCAACGCGAGCACTCCTCGCTTCGGTCGTGGTCATCGCATTCGTGTCGACGCTACTCCCGCTTGAGGATATCGCAAGTGCGGCGGATATTCTTTTTATTGTACTTTTTTTACAGCTGAATATTGCTTATATACAGCTTCGAAGACAGAAGCCGGAAGCGAAGTGGCAATACATTGTACCGTTTGAGCCGTTTGTTCCCTTGGCCGGCGTTTTTTTCTATATTCTGCTGGGGTTCGCGCTCTTTCATGTGAGCCCTGTCGCCATCTACTTTCTTTGCATCTGGGTGCTTATTGGTCTTGTGAATTATTTTGCATTTGCGAAACTTGTCGAGAGGGAGGATCAGGCACGGGAGGTCGTGTACGAGCATTCCACGCGCTTTAATCCAAAAAGCGAATATCGCGTTGTGCTTCCCGTCGGAACCGAAGAGAATTGGCAGCGATTCACACAGATAGCAGGAGCTATGACGAAGCAAGAGGGTGGCGACCTTATGGCGCTCCGTATTCACGAGATGAAAGGTGGAGGCAACTCTCGATACGGTGCGTTCAGAGAAGGCAGTCCTCGTGCTCCTTAATTGGGATGGCGCAGTGAACACGAAAGGTTTTATCTTTGGCCGAAAGATCGACGTCGTGCTTCATCGCGCAAAATGCGACCTACTGACGGTGAAGTTGGGAACAATCGATACCATAAAGACAATATTCATTCCGGTGGCTATCGACCCAAACCCAAATCTTCGATTTGCAGGAAAGGTTGCGAGTGCGCTATGCAGTTCATTTGATGCGAGGGTCATTGTGGTCATGGTGGTGCCATTGGATGTGCGTGACCATGATGAAGCTCGTTATGAAAAAATACTCTCAGATCATATCAATGAACTTAAGATCAAAACGACACAATCAATCGAGACAAAGCTTGTGTATTCCGATTTCCTATCATCGGGAATCATGAAGGCAAGTGAAGGGTGTGATGTCGTACTACTCCCGGCTGCTCGCGGGCGCATTACTCGCGCCATTGGTGTAGGTTCGATCCCCGAACAGGTCGCAAAAAATTCTAGAAAAAAGACCGTCATGATTGCAAAAGGATATCGCGGAATCACTCAACCGCTGTGGGATTATCTCACGAGCTCAGTCTAGCCCTAAATCAATTTAGATTTTGGTTTCAGAAAGTAAGCATTTCCAACGTTTTTTTTGTATAATCATATCTTCATGAAGTGAGCTTGCTATTTCATGAATTATGTGTACAATATTCATATTCGTGTGTTTCTCGGAAGCTGCTGCATTTCATGCGTGCGAGTCGAGAAGGTCGTACGCGAAGTTTTATGCAACTAGTTCTGACACAATGGCTCAAAAGCTATACATAGGCGGGTTGCCTTACTCAACGACGGATCAGGAGCTTGGAGATGCTTTCGCATCAGCAGGCACAGTGACTTCGTCGTCGATCGTCACCGATCGAATGACCGGCCGCTCACGCGGATTCGGCTTCGTAGAGATGGCATCTGAGGCTGAGGCAAATGCCGCTATTGATATGTGGCACGGCAAAGAGTTCGGTGGGCGTACGCTCACAGTGAACATTGCCCGCCCCAAGGAAGATCGCCCGCAAAGTGCTGGCGGTGGACATGGTGGGGAGCGCCGCGAGTGGCGCGAGCGCAATTAATATTGCGACCCGGCATCTCAAAACAAAACCGGCACATTGTGCCGGTTTTGTTATTTCTATTTTATCTAGGTTATTATTCTTCTCAAATTGATATTGGGTGAATTTCAGCATGCAAAAAACAAAGTGCCCCTGTTGGTTCTTGGGGTACAGCCGTGCCACAGTCGTGGTATTTTTTTACTGCACCAACTCAGCGAGCGCTGATTGCGCATTACTAATCTCCAGATTGAATGCTGCATGCGCCTGTACGAGGCGTTCGTAGGTGGTATTATTTTTATCGAGCGCTTCTTTGTATGGAATTGCGCACTCGTCTTTCCAGTTGTCACCACAATTCTGCTTGAAGCCGGAAACGAGTTCGACAGATTCATTTTTGATTCGTTCCATTTCGAGCGCAAGTCGGTCGACGGCAAGTGTTTTTTCGTCGATAGATGCGCTCAAGGTCGTACTCTGCTCTGCCACTGTCGGCGTTACAATTTGAGGGACCTCAATAATCGTTGGCGCAAGGATTTCTACGTCGGTCAGTGTTCCGTCTTCGGTCAGCAGTCTATTTTCCGCGCCGAGCACCTCTCCAGCGATCGCATGCGCCGTTTCTCCAGATGTCACACTTGCAACGGCTCCGAGTTCGTTTCCGATATTGGCAGGGCGGGGGAGTGTACCATAAAAATAGTATAACACAATTCCCAAGCATAAGCAAGCGATGGTAAATAAATATTGCTACTCTAATGTTTCTAACGTGCCATACGTAGAAATATGGATATTTTTACTTACTTCTTTTTCTGTTTCGCGAAGATTCTAATGAGAAGTATTTGACACGTCCAATATCTGGTTGTGATGGGGATAACTTTCAGATTCTTATATTTTTCAATGTAGAATTAGTATATCGACCGTCGATATTTGGCAATATCTCGACCCTCGTGCTCCAAAATGACTCAAGATGAACAGAAAAAGGAAGGCTTTATCACACTCAAGGAGGCGAGTGAGCGTTTCGGGTATGCTCCCGACTATATCGGTCAACTTATTCGAAAAGGAAAGATTGAGGGAAAACAGGTGTATGCCAATGTTGCATGGATGACCACACCCGAAGCCATCGAGGAATATCTGTCCAAAGAGAAGCGTACTGGAAAATCTGAGAAGGATAAGCAAAAATTCACACGAGAGCGCGTTGAGCAGACTTTATTTATCGATCGTGCAGGAAGTCGCATCGTATCGATTATGCTCTACGCTGTTATTTCTCTCCTCGTTGTTACGTTTCTGACGGTATTTTATTTTCTTTCTATCGCAAATGATCATCGTCTCGAAGAGCGCGCAAAGGCGAGACTTGAAGAGGTGTCATTGCAGAATTCGATTCAAGAGACCACGCTTATTCCTTCCGCATTAAACTCAAGTGAGCGTTTATTCGGTTATGCGCCATTTACGATATGAAAGGCGCTTATCAAAATCACGTTGTACGCCTTGAATCGCATCGTGACGGTGGTCGAACCATAGTACCATCTGTAATCATTCGCCCGAGAGCTATTCATGCGGTGTCATCCATCTCAGAACGAGTCGCCATCAGTGCAGAGAGGCGCGCAGTGGGACCAACACCTCCTCATTTTAAAAAACCCAAATTCATATCGTTTCGCTCGTCCTCATTTTCCGGAATGGTCGGCAAATTTGCAGTTCTGCTTATCGTGCCCGTCCTTGTTTTTCGCCCGCTCGTTCCGTTGTACGCTGCTGATGAGAACGTCGCCCCCGCAACCCAGGAGGCTGCACCTGCGGAAGTAGTCACCCCAGCAGAGGTCGCTCCCCAATCAGAAATTATTACTGAAAACGTCGTGACAGAAGATGTGGTAGTCGAGGAGGGTATCGCCGAAGAGACTGTTGCCGATACGGTGCCCCCCGTCGAGGATGTGACAGAGAATAGAGATATGCCGACCGAGCTGGCTGAAGAAATTTCACCCGAACTCGTACCGGTCGTTGAGATTGAGGCGACAACTACTGACGTCATCATCCCTGCCGAGAATGACGCGTCTGCAACATCGAGCAATGAAATTCTTGATATTCCGGCTGATGTTTCTGGCACTGAGGTATACGCGACTACAACGGAAAGTATTGCGACTTCTACCGAGGAAGTTCTTCCTGAAGATGTGGCCATTACCGAGGATTTAGCATCGACGACAACAGATGAAGCTCTCGATGAAGAGGAAATGCTTCTGGAAGAAGAGGCCTCTACGACTGATGATGTTATCCAAGAGGTCATACCGGCTCTGAATATCGAGGAGATTATTAGCCAAGCGGTCGAAGGTCGCACGAGAGATATGGAGCGCCGACTCAAGCAGGATTTGGAGTCTGAACTCTTGAAAGGGTGTATCACTCTTGATGGGGTCGGATATTATTGTCTCAAAGAAGATACGCGCATGAATGGAAAGACCACACAAGAGGTGCCTCTCTCCGCATTGCGCTCAGCGGTCATTGCCGAAGGGGCAGACAAGGAGATTGTCGCGGAGCGTGGAGGGGAAACGATACGTCTTACCGACAATGACGTCGAAGATGCTTTTCCTACAAAAGATATCGGAGGCACGCATGCAGTTTGGCAAACGCAAGAAGACGGCAGGTGGCAAATATTTTTTGCTAATCTTTCTTCTTCAACTCCCGACATCATTCAGTTGACGCACGGGACAGAGAGCAACTTCAACCCGCGCGTTGATGGTGAGAGTGTCGTGTGGCAGGGGTGGATGGACGGCAACTGGGAAGTTTTTCTTGCCGATCATCTTGTCGAGTCGTCTTACTATGATGAGCAAAATATGCCCAGACTGAATTCACTTTTAGGAATCGATCGGACGTGGCACGTTGTGCGCATCACAGAAAATTCTGTGCACGATATGTTTCCGGCGATTTCTGGTGACTTGGTCACATGGCAATCATTCGAAGACGGTATATGGAGCGTGTATGCATACCATACAAAAACTGGTGCAACGACCAAGCTTTCCGGAGAGGGGACCAAGAGTGAAAACCCACGCTTTGCAGTCACGTGGGAGGAGCGCGATGCGAACGGTGATTCGCGCATGGTGGGGTATGACATTGCCACGGGAGACACCGTCGACATGACTCGGGCGGCACGAAATCTCGGTGATGCGAGTAAGCCCTATGTACCTGCAGCGTCGCTCCCGATAGAGGAACCACTCGCACTCCCTGCACCATCGAGCACCACTGGGACGAGTACCTTGATGAAATTCCCCGAAGGTGACACTTCTGGTGATGACGGATTACCAACTGCAACATCGACCGATAACGGCGTATGAAGAAATTGATACGACGACATTTGATGGGTGTGCGAAGGAAAATGAGCATTACAGCACTTTTGGTGCTCACGGTGTTTTATAGTTTTGGTGGACTCGATCTCTATCTTGGACTCACAACACCGTTCACACCGAGGGAAGCAAAAGCGGCATATACTGGCACTCAATTAAAGACGGTCGAGTATGTCTTGGGTGGAGGATCTGATGCTCCGGCTGCCGCACGCGCAAGTGCAGCATTTCTCTATGCGGGTACGTCGTGGAATACCGTACGCACAACAGCGGGAACTTCAACCGTTATTATCAAGGGGAGCGGTATTCGCGCACGTAGTGCATATCTCGATGTGTGGTTTCAGTCTTCAACCGCAATCGACCTTGATGATGTTGACGTGACCTTCGCGGCCTCCGCCGGTGATGCGCCCGGAGTTGATGTGCGCGTCGGACTCCCTATTCAGAGTTTGGGAACAGTGGGAAACTATATTGACACATCGGGTACAATTCCGTCATTTACGACGCGTGCCGATGTAACGGGAATATTGAATCGCGTAACGAATACGGAATGGAATGCGGGTGTGGGGGTTGTGGCAGGACTCTCGGTCACCGGACCTGCATGGTCTATGGCGTCCATTCGTCTGGTCGTTACCTACGAGGAAGATTATAACTCTTCTGCGCATGATGAAATAAAGACCGTGCGATTTCCTCTGTCGTCCACAACGGCAGGGGATACTGGTTCGAAACGCGCCGTGTGTGCTGCTGCAGCGACCTGTCCGTTTACGTATCGCGCGGAGCTTCCTGATCTTGCAGCGGGGAGTGATATCTATAGTGTGTGGTTTGATATCCGAGGTACGAATGATTCTGCGACTAATCTTCGTTGCGAATGCAACCTCCACGTTGAATTTTGTGAATGGTGCCGTCGCTCAAAATGTGGTGGGAGGAGAACTGGTCATTACGTACAAATATTCGACCGGCGCAGCGACGCAGACTGAAACTGTTTCTTATTTTATGATGCAACAATCAACGAACTCCGGCACGACGAAGACGGCATTTTCTCAGCCGATCTCCATCGCGCAGGGTGGGCGAGATGTTCGCAATCTCTGGTATAAAGTGCGTGCTCCTCAGTCGGCCGCTCTCACTCTCACTATTTTTGGTAAGGTCGGAGCGGCTACGGAGAAGTCCAACGCATATACGGTGAGTGGTGCCGGAGCGCGCGCGGGCGAGTCTGTTATCATCTATAATATGTCCGCAGATCGCTCTGCGTTTTCTTCCGCAACCACAACGATAGCGGGGGCAGTGCAGTGGTCAAGTGCAACGGGGGCAACGGAGGTAAGTGTTGAACTTACCGTTACGTTTACTTGGAGTGGAAGTGCGGGTGGGGCAGAAACGAAAACGACGATGTACTTTTCCGGTGCGGATCAGGGGACTTCAATTGTTGCTAATGAATACCACAATACTTCTGGTGTGATATTTACTCCTGAGACGGTAACGAAACTCTATCGGTCTGGTTTTGTGCGTACCACCATTACTCATTCCGATGCGACCTCAATTATTCTTTCAAATATTACCATGAGCGTGAACGGTACCTCAACTCTTGTTGTTACTGAACAGGGGGACACGGAAGCGTTTGCGACGACATATCTTCAACCGATCATCCCAGATGGCTTCACGGGTGGGGCTGGGGTCAATATTGAAAATCGTATAACACCGCTTAATCTAACCCGTTCAATAAATAATGCTGAAGAGCGCTATTTCTCAAACGTCTTTGTGCTCACGTATGAAGTGAATTTTACCGAGAATGCGCCAACGCTTCCCAGTACGCAATTAAAGACCGTTGAGTTCATGTTGGGTGGTGGGTCCGATGCGACTGCGGCCGCGCGTACGACCACACAATTTATCTATGCGGGGAATTCCTGGAATATCGACCGTACCACTGCCGGGACATCAACAGTGGTGATACAGGGAAGTGGTATCCGTGTGCGCAGTGCATATCTTGATACACATTTTCAAATATCGACTGCAATTATTCTTAGAGATGTTGATGTGACATTTTCGGCAAGCGCTGGAGATGCCCCCGGTGTTGATGTGCGCGTAGGTCGTCCGTTACAGGGCGGAGGAAATTTGATTCAAACCTCCGGTGCGGTGCAGACATTCTCTGTCGTTTCTGATGTTTCGGGAATATTGAATCGGATCACGAGTGTGGAGTGGAATGCCGGAATCGGGGTCCTTGCGGGACTTTCGGCGACGGGACCGTCGTGGTCACTTGCGGGAATGAAGCTCGTTATTACGTACGAAGAAGACGTGAGTCTCGTGGGGCATGATGAAGTGAAGACTGTTCGATTTCCGCTCGATTCAACGGAAATTGGTGATACAGGTTCGCGCCAAGCGACGTGTGCCGCGGCGGCAACATGCGCATTTGATTATCGTGCCGAACTTCCTGATCTCGCGAGTGTGAATTCGTCGCCGGTGTCAACGATTTTCAAGTATTTTTTGTCCCACTTATCGGAGCGCCGGACTTTGTGGCCAATGCGACAGGAACACTCAATGTGGTCAATGGTGCGGTGGCGCAGAACACCATGGGGGGCGAACTGGTCATAACCTATAAATATTCGACTGATGCGCCACGTCAAACGGAAACGGTGTACTATTACATGCTTCAGCAGCCGCTCAGTTCGGGTGTCACAAAAACGACATTTTCACAGTCGGTCTCTATTGCGAATGGCGCGCGCGATGTACGGAATCTTTGGTATAAGGTACGCACGCCACACTATGCGGCGCTCACGTTGAATATTTTTGGGACCGTCGGTGCGGGAGTAGAAGCATCAAATGGCTATGCGCTCTCCGGTACAGGGGCTCGCTCCGGAGAGACGGTTGCAATTTACGACATGTCGGATAATCGGTCTGCTTTTGCTGACGCAACAACGACCGTCGCAGGTGCGATACAGTGGTCGAGCGCGACAGGGGCGGCATCGGTCGGTGTTGAGCTTGCGGTCACCTTTATTTGGGATGGCAGTAAGGCGGGTCCGCAAACAAAATCTACCGCTTTCCTTGCGAGTGCGGATCAGGCGACATCAGATGTTGCAAATGAATATCACAATACCTCGGGAATGATCTTTACGCCGGAAAGTGAGACGAGGTTTTATCGCTCGGGATTCATGCGTACGACATTTGGCCATTCACAGGCGACTGCTATCGTGCTTGCGGCGATCACGATGACCATGAATGGTACCTCTACACTTGTGGTCACCGAAGAGGGAGATACTGAAGCATTCACGGCGACATATCTACAGCCACTCTCCGCTGATGGTTTTA
>Ga0075982_109_pt1 | contig 15086 bp, 13 predicted proteins | sample RifGroA2_FD_68058 | JGI IMG/M metagenome (GOLD analysis project Ga0075982, IMG submission 68058) | Parcubacteria bacterium GW2011_GWA2_47_7 | reverse complement strand
GTGAAGTACAGACGCCAGTGGTACAGGGTAGTTCAGTGGTAGCTGTTCGCACACTCCCAACTGTTATCATCGAGCAACCGCTTGCAAGCACCAGTGTCGCAAGTCTAATGAATATTTCTTACGATACAAATTTTGATCACCCAGATACATCAAAGCCTTATGATTCTCGAGACCTTGCCGTAAAATCAGTTTCCCTATACTACACAACGACGAAAGATTACCCGGCGTCAAGCACGTTGATTGCTGCCAATTTGCCGGCGAAAGGATCCTACGCGTGGGAGGTTGTCAGAATGCCCGAGCGTTCAGATTATCGAATCATCGCTTCCGCAACCGACAATCTGAATCGAATTACCTCGACCTTATCTGGGGAAGTAGCAATTGATCATACCCCTCCCGCATTTCGTATTACGGTTAATCCACCAGTTTCCCACGGTGAAGAGGTTACAATCTCCGTCGACACAGAAGAAGATCTTGATATAAACAATCCGCCACTCGTACGCGTCGCACAGCAGTTTGCTGGACCAATCACTCTAACATCAAAAGGCAGAGGGACACATTTTGAAACTATCTATTACCCCGTACGTGGACATGATGGTGAGGTGAAGGTTTCCGTGCACGGAAGAGATCTTGCCGGTAATGAAAGTGATACGATTGTCAGCGGTGGGCGTTTCTATATTGGCATCGAACCTCCCCCCAAGCCAGTCATTACTTATCCGCTCGAAAAAGACGTATTTTCTTCCGGCACGACAACCGTGTCAGGTGTGTCGCGTCTCGATACAGAGGTTGTGCTTACGGTAAATGGAAAGTTGTTTTCGAAACAGCATGTTGACGCAGGTGGAAAATTCCATTTCGAGAATGTCCCAATCAGTAAGGAGTTTCAACGTGGCGTTAATGCCTTCTCTGTGGTCGCGTATGATAATGCGGAACTTGAAAGTGAGTCTGCTGTCGTTCGTGTGAAGTACAATATTCCACCAAGACTATCCTTTGATGCGCCAAAGAATGGAGAAGTGCTTTCCCGCGCGACAATCATTCGCGTCAATGTACAGGACGAAAATAGTGATGTTCTGACGTACTTGTATGAATTAAGCGCTGACGGCGGAGTGACGTGGGTTACGCTCTCGAAGAATTCAAAAAGCCCAGAATTGAAGTGGAGAACAATGGATTTTGCAGATGCCGAATATCTACTTCGCGTTACTGTTGATGATGGTTATGAAAAAGCGGTCGCAGCAACAGGGGAAATTAGCGTGCGCAATTATTTGCCGATTGTTCGATTGGAGGGTAATGCAAAGGAGGTGACAAATAAAACATCCGTAACCATTTCCGGCGAAGCGATAGCAGAGAAAGTACTCGGGCTTATTCAATCACCAGTTGTTGCGGTTGAATACAGAGAGGGTGGCGATGATGAGTGGATCAATGTAGATGATTTGAATGACCTTGGTGAGGGATTTAGGCAGTCATTCTCGATTCATCTATCGAATCTCTCTGATGGTGCACATGTGATGTCCATCCGCGCGACTGACAAGCGTGGCTACTATGGTGTGAGCAATAAAACGATTGTCGTTGATTTCGGTCCGCCCGAGTCACCGATCGTAACGTTTCCTGCGGACAAGATGGTAATTTCAGAATCCGAGGATGAGGATGCAGATCGCGCGGGGGTGCAATTAAGTGTAAAGGGTAATGCAGAACCCGAATCGCTGGTAAAAATTGCAGTTACCGGAGGATTGACATATGAGGGGGTAACCGCGGTGTCTGGAAAATTTGTCGTTGACGGGGTGACTATTCGTGAACACGGAGTAAATACCATCACGATTACCGCAACAGATGTGGCGGATAATCAAAGTGCACCCACGACACTGACAATCATAAAAAATGACTCGCCGACGATTCGATTTCGTTCTCCGCGATTAGGGGGTGGGCTCAATCATGTTGCAATAATACGCTGGGATATCGCGGATTCCGATGGAGACACCACCACCGCCCCGACGCTTTCATATCGAGATGGTACGAATGGTCCATTCGTGATAATCAAGAAATCGATTCAAGGAAATACCTATGATTGGGATGTCAGTAAATTGAGAGAGGGTAGTGGATACCAGCTAAAGCTTGAAACAACAGACGGCGTCTCGCCAGGGGTAAAAATAATTGGAACTACGATTGACAATACCCCTCCATCAGTTGCTCCGATCAAGTTACCAAATACGGCGTTTCGCGAATCATTTACGCTTAACTTTGTGAGTGAGGTGAGTGACACACTTTCTGGAATTGAATATGTAGAATATGCAATTCAAAAAGAGCGAGGGGCTTTTTCCTCTGCATTAGATGATGCCAAGGGGGTGGATGGTTCGTGGTATACGGCACTTATTACGCGTGGTTATCTCACGAAAAAAGCACAAGCGACGATTAAGCACCCTCTTCAGTTGACCGACGGAACATACATTGTATCAGTGAGGTCGGTTGATGCGGCCGGGAACGTCTCTCCTGTGGTCACCACAAAAATTACCATAGATACCACCCCGCCACATATCGGAAGCTTTGCGCTCTCGCGAGGTGAACTTGTGTTTTACCCGAGACCTTCCCTGAGTGAGCCTACAGGAACTTCAAGGTTTTTTATTGCGGAAGGAGATAAATTACATATCAAGTTATCCCTTGAAAATAATGATACACAGTCAGCAACTTTATATCGATCTTTCTCAAGTGCAACAGAAACTCCGACTTCTGTTTCGAGTAATGATGACGAGACGATGGCATTGGTCCGTGAAACAAGGAGTGGCTTGTGGGAGGCAGACGTGATACTTAGTGGAATAGGATTGTCTGAGCTTAGTGTTGTTGCAGTCGATCGACTTGGAAATTCATCGGAAAAGACCCCGCTCGGTCTGTTGGATATTATCGAAAGCGGTCGTGTAACCGATGAAGAGAATCATGCTCTTTCTGGTGCACGCATATTGGTTCAGGCATTTAATCCAGATTCCGGCGTATTTGTCGATTGGGATGCAGCGCAATTCGGATTGAGGGCTACTGAGGAAACTGACGCGAATGGCCATTTTTCACTCCTGCTTCCCCAAGGGACCTATCGGTTGAACGTTCAGAAGTCCGGCTACGGACAACTGCAGAGTCCAGTGTTTGAGGTGGTCAACCCAGAGTATATCACCCCAGTATTTCAAATGAAGACGAGGGTTGGGTTGATCGGCGAAATTGAAAATATTCTAGAACGCATCAGCTTTTTTTAGCCATAAGTCAGTTTATGAATTTACCGTATGAATGACGACGAAACACAGCCAATAGTGCCAGAAAAAAGCTTACAGGAGGCAAAGAATATTAATTTCACCAAAAAGATATTCCATGGACCAGCCCGAGTGGCACTGGTGGTTGCCATACTTCTTGTGGTTGCTATTGGGCTGCTGTCTATCGTGGGTGGTCGTTTTGTCGGCGAAGTAACTCAGGGTGCTATTTTGACATCGACGAGTTCGACAATCATTGCTATCGATAGTCCTGCCCCAACATTTTCTCTTCCAGATGGACTTGGGGGTGTTGTCAGTCTTGCGGAGTTTAAATCCTCGCCCGTCCTCCTTCTTTTTTGGGCGAGCTGGAACAACCAATCCCTCGATCAAGTGCACATTCTTAGTGGGGTTAATATTCCCCCCGGCGTTGTGGTGCTCACCGTTAATACACAGGAAGACCCAGCAAAAGCCAGAAGTGCGCTCGAAAGAGGAAAATACAATATCAAAGTAGTGTATGATGAAAACGGAAGTATTGGAGAGTTGTATGGAGCAAAAAATCTCCCAGCGCTCTTCTTTATTGATAAAGAAGGAAATATCCGGAATATTGCCGTTGGGGTGACGTCGGAAGGTGCGATTATGGAGCGTGTCGAAAAATTTCTTTATTAATTCTGTGTAATACGAAGTAAATTTATTAGCATTTTATTATACTTGTATGACTTTTTTTGCCTTATTAAACAATGTACATTTTGCCATCGCGATGCTTGGAGCTATCGCATTCGGAATGGTTGGTTGGCTCGCAGTAGATGCTTTTTTGGTCACGAGAGATTTTAAAACGATATCACGTGGAATAGGTTTTTTTCTGCTTTCGGTCGCCTCAATTTTGCATGCCTCTCAGTTTGAGGGAGATGTAGCCCGCTACCTTGAATATGGGATCTATATTGTGGGGCTTCTCTTCGTCATTGCGAACCTTATCGCAGAGTCTCCTGTTGATAGGCCGGAATTTAAGGCTATTCTTGTTTTGCCACCAATTGCCGGTGCTCTTATGCTCTTAAATGGTGCAGTCTTTGCGGGGTACGCAATCATTGCATTCCTAGCATATAAACAATATCGCAAAGAATTTAAATATGCTCTTTTGCCGTTTATCATCGCATTTGTGTTACTCGCGCTTTCTGCACTGATTCCGCTTGTCTATTCTGACGCAAATATGCTGAGTGTGTCATGGATTTGCGAACACCTCCTTATGGTTGTAGGGTATTTTTCGCTCGGAGTGTGGGTATGGAGCTATCTCCAGCTGCGTATTCGTGAAGAGTTATTGCTGGTTTTAATTGGCACGACGCTGTTCATGGCGACAGTTGTGTCACTCTCTTTCTCAACGTTGCTTGTGAGTAGAATAGCCTCGAATACGGCTGATAATTTACTGGTCAGCGCGCGAGTAGTTGAACAGACAATCGGGCATCTTTCTGCTGAGGCGAATGCGCGGGCGATACTTGCTTCTCGGGAAGAAGGACTTGGCGCCATGATACAAAAAAAAGATTTTGCGGGACTTGATACTATTACTGCGAAAGTCAGTGGCAGTCAAAGTGGGGGTACACTCATTGTGGTAAGTGCAGATGGTGACATTCTCGCCAATTCGAATTCGCTCTCGCGGCGCAGTGATAATCTCACCGAGGAGTTTGCCATTACTGAAGCAATGGAGGGGAGAAGTAGTTCGAGCGTGGGGTGGGGAGCAATAGATGGATTTGCGATTCGCACTACAGTTCCGGTTGTTGAGAAAGAGAAGATCGTCGGGGTGGTCGCATTTAGTTTTCCTCTCGATAACGCCTTTGTCGACGGCTTAAAGGATGAGACTGGGCTTGATCTGTCTATCTTTGAGGAAAACAAAATGGTCGCATCGACTGAATTTCGAAAGGATGGCAGGACTCGACTTGTAGGATTTGTGCAGAATAATGAACTGGTGAACCAATCAGTCTTCGAAAAGAGTGAGCCAATTACCCTTACGGAACAAATTGAATCACGCACTGCCTTAACTGCCTATGTGCCCCTTACTGGTGGCGATGGTAAGGTCGCGGGAATGCTTTCCACTTCGAAGCTTGAGCGCGAGATTATTGAAACGATGAATACCACAAATCGGTATACAATTGTGACGGTCATGATCATCATCCTACTCCTTTCGCTCCCACTCTATTATATGGCACGGCGATTGGGTGAAGAGGTACATTAGACCATACTGCCATGGAGTGAGTCACGCGAAGGGTATTAAGGGTGAGGGGTATCGAGATTATTAACAGAATAGAATTAATGATATGTCAGAAAACAAAGTGCGCGTATTTTATGCAGAGGACGATCCATTTATGGTTCGTATGTATGAAAGAATGTTTAAGCTTAATGGTATTGATGTTGAATTTGCTTTTGATGGTGCTTCGGCAATCGAAAAATTGCGCAACGTGGAGCAGCTCCCCGATCTCATTCTCCTCGATGTAATGATGCCCGGCACGAACGGCATTGAGGTTCTTAAGTTCATAAAAGGGGAACAAAAATTAAGTATTATTCCCGTTATTTTGCTCTCAAATCTTGCCAATGTGGAAGATCAGCGGAAGGGAGTAGAAATGGGTGCGGTAGAGTACCTTGTAAAAAGTGATCATGAGCCAAAGGACGTTGCAGAAAAAATACTTGCCTTGGTGGCGGCACGGAAAGCAGAAAAACCTGAGTAAGTAGCGCGTTTTGTGAGTACACACTTCTCCCGTGACCGAAATTGAGCACGCAATAAACGCGTTTCCATTATTTGCGCTTTGCATTTTCATCTTTTTGTACTACTCTGTAAACATGTTTGTTTCCCATACGTTACTAAAGGTTGGCGCCGTCCTTATGGTAGGAGTTTTCCTATTTGTGACCGGGCCTGCGATTTCTACTGGAATGATGATAAGCACCGATGGTGTAGTGTCTCCTTGTCCGCTCATGGATGGTCAAAGTGGACTCTGCCCTGTATCAATCACTGCGCATATTTTGAGCTGGCAACAACTATCGACGGCACTCCCGACAATCGGCATGTTTGTCATTTCACTCTTTACACTCATAGCTTTCGCGGCAGTCTTTCTTGCGCTGAGGAAATTCCTGCTTCCTCCGTATCTTCGGCGGTTACGAAAACGCCAACAAGAGATCAGTATTTTTTCTGAGTTATTTCTGGCGCTATCGCGCGGAAGAATTCATTCTCGGCTATTTGCATAAAAGACGTACCCTTGCTCCTCAGTTAATTGCGGAGGTTATTTACGCGTACTAACAAATTGCAAATTAAAATATATGACATCATATACGTTTCACGTCAGTGGGACACATTGTCCTTCCTGTAAAATTCTCATTGAAGATATTATCGGCGACCAACCAGGTGTTTCCCGTGTTTTGGTGGACCTACACAAACAACTCGTGACCATAGAAGGAGATATTTCGGAGGATCGAGAATCTATTGCGAGCGAATGGTCACAATTGCTCGCCCCGCATAAATACCACCTATCCACGGAGAAGGAGTATGTGGCGACGGCACACATGGCGACACTCCTCGCTTTCCCCATCGGAATCTTGATACTCGCCCTGTTTTATGTGCTGGAAAAGTCAGGGCTGCTCAATCTGGGGTTTGAGGGCGGACTCACGCCATGGGCTGCTTTCATCATAGGGATAGTGGCGTCACTTTCCTCGTGTCTGGCCATTGTTGGAGGTTTAGTACTCTCGCTTTCCGCAAGAATTTCCCGAGATGTTTCTACAGTGAGGCCATTTGTCTTTTTTCACGTCGGTCGCCTCGGCGGGTTTGCTCTTCTTGGTGGCTTATTGGGTATCATTGGTAGCACGATTATCATTAATTCCTATGTGGTTTCAGCCCTCGGCATCGTCGCTGCGCTTGTTATGATCGTACTTGGGGTCAACCTCCTCGATGTCCTTCATGTGGCAAAACGGTTTCAGTTGACACTCCCAGGCTTTGCTCATCGCTATCTTGTAAAGATAGAGAACGGATTCTTTGCGCCACTCATTGTCGGTATTGGAACCTTCTTTTTGCCTTGCGGGTTTACACAAGCGATGCAGGTTGCCTCACTTACCAGTGGCTCATTCATGGGGGGTATAATGATTATGGGAATGTTCGCTTTGGGTACCTTTCCCATACTTGCTTTGCTTTCATTTGGAACATTCCGTTTTGCCCAATCACGCTTCGCACCGCTCTTCTTTAAAACTGCCGGTGTCGTCGTTGTTGGTTTCGGACTTTTTTCACTCTCTGCCTCTCTTGCCAGTCTCGGTATTATCAGTCCGCTCATCAGTTTTTAGTATGCAGAACAAAATACTCTACGGACTCTATCTTTTTGGAGGAATCTTTATCCTCTGGCTAGTTATAAGTTCCGGCAGTGGCAGACAGGGAGGTGTCACCGAGAATCTCGCGGAGACGGTACGAATGGAAAATGGCGTACAGATTATCCACATTATTGCGCGTGGGGGGTATCGGCCAAGCAATATCACTGCGAGTGCAGGTGTTGCCACCAAGTTAGAAATGGAGACGAAGGGCGCGTACGATTGCTCCCTTGCGTTTACCATCCCCTCATTAGGGTATCAAAAGATGCTTCCTCCCTCCGGTCTTACTCTCGTGGATATTCCCGTACAATCGCCGGGGTCCTCACTACAGGGACTGTGCTCGATGGGTATGTATGCAGTGAATATAAAATTTAATTAAACAACAATGAAAACAACAACACTGAATATTATGGGAATGCATTGTGCATCGTGTGTTGTGCGCAATGAGGGATCACTTCAAAAGCTCCCTGGTGTAAAGAGTGCCTCGGTTAGTCTTGCGATGCATAGCGCGCGCATAGAATATGATGAAGCATTGACGAACGAAAAGGCCCTACAGGATGTCATCATAAAGAATGGATACCAAGTATTAAGTGAAGAGACTGCTGAGGCGCAGAAAGTTGCGATACAAAATGAATTGCTGTCCGCACGAAAGCGTGCGATCTTCGCTATTTTTTCTGCTCTCCCCGTTGCGTATCTCGGCATGTTTTCTGTGAAACTGCCATGGGTGTTTTTCGGAAACAACGCAAGTATCTGGATTGAGTTGCTTATTGGTAGTTTTGTCATTCTTGTCCTCGGCAGAGAGTTTCACGTGGGGATGTGGAAGCAATTACGACAGGGGTCTGCGGACATGAATACGCTCATATCGATGGGTGTGCTCTCGGCGCTTTTCTTTAGTCTATATTCTATGACCATTGGTGGCCATGTGTATTTTGAGACCGGAGCCATTATTACGGCACTCATTCTTCTTGGAAGATTTTTTGAAGCAACAAGTCGCGGTCAGGCGAGTGCGGCGATAGAGAAACTTGTTGAGCTTGGCGCAAAAACAGCGCACCTTGTTTCCGGAAATGAGGTCACCGACATTCCCATAGAGATGGTAGTGGTCGGAAATATGTTGCTGGTCAAGCCGGGAGAAAAAATACCTGTTGATGGAACAGTAGAGAAGGGAACCTCAAGTGTTGACGAATCTATGCTTACCGGCGAGAGTATGCCCGTCACTAAGAATGCCGGAGATATGGTGTACGGTGCGACAATAAATTTAAATAGCATTCTTCATATTGAGGCCGCGCGTGTTGGTGCGGATACGGTGCTGGCACAAATAGTCAATATGGTCACTGAGGCGCAGATGAACAAAGCGCCTATTCAGAAACTTGCGGATAAGATTTCGGGCATCTTTGTTCCAATCGTTTTGGGCATTGCGGTTGTTACTTTTTTGGGTTGGTATATGGCGACAGGAGACATTTCCGCGAGCATTCTCCCCGCCGTTGCCGTATTGGTGATCGCCTGCCCCTGTGCGCTCGGACTTGCTACCCCGACTGCGATCATGGTTGGAACAGGACTGGGGGCAAAGCGCGGAGTCCTCATAAAGAATGGCGAGGCACTTCAGTTGGGAAGCAATATCGGGGTGGTCGTCTTTGATAAAACAGGAACACTTACCGAGGGAAAACCGAAGGTCACTGACGTTTTTCCCGTAGACGAGAAATTATCACGCAATGATATTCTCCGATTTACTGCAAGTCTCGAGACAAATTCGGAGCATCCGCTTGCGATGGCATTGGTCAACGCAGCGAAGGAAGAAAATATCACACTATCAGAAGTGCTCCAATTTGAAAGTATCACCGGAAAAGGAATACGTGGTCGGATCGGAGAGCAGGAGGTCGTTGTAGGGAATGCACGGCTCATGCGCGAGCAAGGAGTATCTCTTGAAGCGACCGAAGTAATGCTTGGTGAACTTGAGCAGGCCGCAAAGACGGTCATACTTTTGTCGCTCGACGGGGTGATGGCGGGAATCATCGCTATCGCTGACACGCTCAAGAAAGATGCACATGAGGCGGTCGTGCAATTGCAAAAGAGAGGCATACAGGCCGTGATGCTCACGGGTGATAACAAAAGAACCGCCGACGCTGTAGCGAAAGAAGCAGGAATCGAACGAGTTTTTGCTGAAGTCCTCCCGGGAGAAAAGGCAATGAAAGTAAAGGAGTTGCAGCAGCATGGAGTGCGAGTTGCCTTTGTGGGGGACGGAATCAATGATGCCCCCGCGTTGGCGCAGGCTGATCTCGGAGTTGCTATTGGTACCGGTACTGATATTGCCATTGAGGCAGGAAATATCGTTCTTGTGAAGGGGAGCCCAATGAAAGTAGTCGAAGCCCTCGTGCTTTCAGCAGTCACCTTTCGTACGATCAAGCAGAATCTCTTCTGGGCATTTTTCTATAACATTGCCGCACTTCCTCTTGCTGCGCTCGGATTTCTGAATCCAATGATTGCCGGTGGAGCGATGGCTTTTTCGAGCGTGAGTGTAGTGATGAATAGCCTCAGAATAAAACGAGCACTTAATAATATCGGCAAATAAATAATGAAAAAAGCCTTATTTAATAAGGCTTTTTGAGAAAACCGAATTGAGGCAACACGCCAAAGCGCCGTGATCACATAACAAGTAGTTGACGGTATTTACTCGCTGGTGTATCATTCAAACATGCATTTGAATGAATTGGCGCGTGCGATGCGCACTGCGGGGGAGGAGCGTCGACTGCACATCCTCTGTCATCTGATGAAAAGCGGGCAGTTGTGCGTTTCGGAGATTGCGCGTGACCTGCATATGAGCGTTGCGACAACATCACACCACTTACAAGTGATGGCAAAAGATGAACTCGTTATACCGATTCGTAAGGGAAAATATATTTGTTATAAACTTCCACGAACGGCATTAATGAGCGGGCTCAAAAAATTTATTTGCACACAGAGGAAAATTTAGCAGATTGGGCGCTTATTATTTAAAATAATAAATATGGACATGCAAGCAAAAGAAAAAAAGGTAATTGTTTATTCAACCCCGACGTGCCCTTATTGTGTTTATACCAAAACATATTTCACGAAGATCGGTGTCACATTCAACGATATTGATGTTTCGAAAGATCAGGCGGCAGCTGAGGAGATGATTGAGAAGAGTGGGCAAATGGGTGTTCCGGTTATCGACATCGGAGGGAGTATTGTTGTCGGATTTCAGCCGGATGTATTTGAGAAGCTCCTCAACGCTTAATATGAATAAAACAACGATTGGTATAGGGTTGTTTGTCGTCATTATTATTGCTCTCCTTGCATTCTCGGGTGGTCCCCGTGCGCAGTTACTCTCCGGAGCAAGTTTTGTGGAGACATATCAAGAAACCCCCAGTGCAGTATTGCTCGACGTACGCACACCGAGCGAATTTGCCGCAGGGCATATTGATGGAGCGATGAATATTGATTTTGAAAATTCGAGTTTTGCCTCAGAGATAAAGAAACTCGATAAGGCTGCACCATATTTTGTATATTGCCGTTCGGGAAATAGATCTGGGCAGGCGATATCGATTATGAAAAAAGAGGGAATAGGGAACATCTACGAGTTGGGTGGGGGGATCATATCAATCGGAGGCTCCGTTCAATTGGTGCCCAGTGCGAATGACAATTTGTCTGATTAGATCAATAGCGTGGGTCACATTGGAACCATCACATTTGCAGTACAAAGAAGGTGTTTTTCTCAGCGCATGACAAAAAAATTGCCGAACGCGCTTTTGTGACATATAGTCCTCAATATTATGTTTAATTTATTTCACAAAATACCATCGGTTTCACCACGAGAAGCTGCTGAGAAAATATCGGAGAGCAATTCAGGCTTCATCGATGTGCGCACAAGAGAAGAATATGATACCGCGCACGCGAGTGGCGCCATAAACATTCCGCTCGGAGAACTTCAGGGCCATATTGATTCATTTCGAAAGTTTGATATGGTGTATGTTATTTGCGCGACGGGGGGACGAAGTGGGCGGGCGGCTGCGCATCTTCTTGGGGAAGGGATAAATGCAGTGAATGTTTCTGGAGGGACGAGTGCGTGGCGGGAGGAGGGTCTCCTCATGGAGTAGCTGTCTTCATTGCAGTAAATGATACTTTTTGTGAAGACCGTTAAAAGGGGGGATATAATAATAGAGTCAACGAGCGCTTGCTTGTTGTTGATTGGGTGTTCCAAATGCACCCTTTTGAGGTTTTGTCTCGTATTGATAGCACTCTATGTTAATTGATTTTATTAAAAAAACTTCCTTTTGAACGGGGCGTTCCGCCGAATGGAGACGCGATTGACGTGGGCTCTCGGGTGCGTATTACTGCTACTATTTTTGGGGCGGGAGCAGAACTCGCAACCTCTTCCTCAGCTGTCGGAGATGTATTAATACCGGATCGATTTCTTAATTATTCTGCACCCGCCACCCCCCTTGCTCGTTAGTTGATATTTGAGGATTGGGTAATCGAGATGCGAGCTACTTTTGACGAGGGATAATGTGTGCTCAAGCTACTCTGCCATTCTTATTGGTATGAAAATACCGCAGCACAGGCTGCGGTATATTTTTATCCTTTATGGGAGGAAATATATTTCCAAATAAGCATACGAAACATCGCAATGCGTCGCTTCACGTATCCATCCGATGCATGTTTGCACCAAGGAAGAACGATGGGGACATAAATACGCACCGCGTAGCCCTCCCGAAGAAGTCGACGTCCGAGGCCCACCCAGAGTCCATAGAGCATTTGAATATCAAACTCTTGCTTAGTGAAGCCGAGATTTGCTGCAGAGAGGAGGATTTTCCGAAGGAGCTTTTCATCATGCATCGTTGCGATAAATGGGTGTGTTTTTCTCGCGAGGCACTCTGTGAAGTATTCTTCATAGCGCCTGAGCATTTCTTTTTCCACGACCAATGTCGAAGGGTCTTCATTGTAGACACCTGCGCCTTTTACAATACGGATTGGGTGCTCAAGAAGCTGGTATTTTTTGCACCATTGGGTGAGATCTCGAATGTGCATGGGAAGCGCCAGTCGAAATAATCCATGGAGACGGGGGAATGCGTTTAGTAATCTTGTTACTACCCTGAATGTTCTCTCCATGCTGAGTGTCGACTCCGCGTCAATTTCGATTTCAGTAAGAAATACTCCGTATCTGTCGCGTTTGATTGATGGGGAGAGTGTTAACTCTCGAAGGTGTTTTGCAAATTGGATATCTGACGTTTGGGCATCATCGTGTGCATGGAGGCCGAGCGATGTCGGCTTGATGACGATATTGATGTGGTCATCGTCACAAGTGCGCGCAAGTAACTTTCTGTAAAACTTGAGACTCCGACGAACAAGATCCTCATTGTGAACATCCTCAATCATGACGTCGAGAGAGATGAGAAACCCCTCTCGACGCAATTTTGCAATCCTTGTGAATACATCGTTGGCATTCCTTGCTTCGATAACGGTGATGCGCCGTACAAAATATCCAAATATTCCATAAATGATACGATCAAACAGCGTCACGATCCGTTCGCGGATTGTGGTCATATACTACCCCTATTATAAAAAGATCTCTCTTATAGGATTAGCATGGCCACGGATGAATGTCCAAGGTCAGCTCATTGCGTGTTGGTTGACGAATAGATTGTGGTCATGTGCCGCTTTTTTGAGCTCTTAAAAAAGAGTAAGGTGTGCATCGTCGTATTTTTGTGTTCCAGTGCGTCAAATTCTTATCAACAGCAGATTCATCTTGTACCATGAGAAAAGGTACGTTGACAGGAGATGTGATGAACATCCATACACGTTTTTTTTCTCGAATGGTCTTAATTGTGTCCATGATTTTTATGTCGATAGTAGTTGCCCCGCACGAAGACTCCGTGGCGCGTATGTTGGAAGTTGAATATAACGATTCTGTCGCGATGGGTTTGTCTGCGTCATATTTCATCAACGCTAGCACCAGAACAATTAGTCGTCGTTCGCGTGAGGCGCCACCCGCTTTTGTCCCAGATTCGATTGGTTCAGGTTTTGCTATTTTGGAAAACGGATTGGTCATGACAAAGATGCATGTCGTTTATCCGAAATATCGACAAGCCACCTCTATTCTGATTGCGCCTAATAAATTCAGACTATTAAACGGTGATGTCGTCGAAGTGTCCATCACGCTCACCTCAAAGACCGGAACTGTGTATCATGCTCGTGTTGTAGCTGGTGACCCGATGGATGAGCGTGACATAGCATTGCTGAAGATTGACGCCGAGAAGGGGAAGCGCTTTCCTTTTGTTGAATTGGCAGACAGAAGCCCAGGGTATGATTTGGTGCTCACAATCGGAAATCCTTTTGGTATACCATTTACGGTTGCGTCAGGGATCGTGAGCAATCCCGATATATTTATTTTTGGAAAACACCTTCTTCAGACGACGAGTTTGATTGCCCCGGGCTCTTCCGGTGGAATGATCATGAGAATAAGTGATCACAAGGTGGTCGGAATGACGGATTCCATGTATCGCAACATAGATCAAACGACCGAGCGCATAATCGGCCCAGATGTCGATTTGGGTTTCGGAACACCGGTGTCGATACTGGCTCAATTTTTGAAAGAAGAATTGCGCAAAAATCCTAGTCTTGCAAAATAAAATCAGTCCGCTCGCATTTTTGCGCGCGGATTTTTTTATCTGTATATCGCATTGTAAAAAAAACCCCATACCTGTGGTACGGGGATGAATGATTATCGAACGGTAACGCTTTTTGCAAGATTGCGGGGTTTATCCGGATTATTACTCCTCTCAACCGCGAGGTGGTAGGCCAGTAGTTGAATTGGGATGAGGCTTGCTATGGGTGACGCAATACCAAGGTCTGGAGTTTGTATCCACTCACTGAAGAGTGAATTGTTTTCCGGCCCGATACCGATGATGCGAGCGCCTCGACTTTTGAGCTCAGTGACGCTTGACTCCATATCACGCTTCGTTTCATCGTTCGGGACGAGAGCGATTATGGGTGTATTTTTCCGTATTAATGCGATCGGCCCGTGCTTCAATTCACCTCCGGGAAAACCTTCAGCATGAATATACGAGACCTCCTGAATTTTGATCGCTGCCTCAAGTGCAATGGGTGCATTTAATCCGCGTCCGATGATGTAACAGTCATTCGCGTGCTGTAATGTTTTTGCGATTACGAGGACATCATCAGAAAGTTTTGGTGCAACCCATTCGCGAAGTTTGGCGACGACATCGTTCATCAGCGTGCGACCTTCCTCAATGTTATTTTTTAATGCATAGGCAATCAGAATGAGTACTGCGATTTGCGCTGTCGCCGCTTTTGTGGAGGCCACCGCGATCTCGGGACCGGTGTTAATGAACAGTGTTTCCTTGGATATACGATTGACCGAGGAGCCAACGACGTTCAAGAGTGACAATATCTCTGCGCCACGAGCATGTCCGAGACGAAGCGTTTCGAGGACATCAGCCGTTTCCCCACTCTGAGAGACCGCAAATATCACGCTTTTATCATTAAGAAATCGTTCGTAGGTTC
>Ga0075982_128_pt1 | contig 16530 bp, 20 predicted proteins | sample RifGroA2_FD_68058 | JGI IMG/M metagenome (GOLD analysis project Ga0075982, IMG submission 68058) | Parcubacteria bacterium GW2011_GWA2_47_7 | reverse complement strand
GCCATACCACAAATATAACCAAAATTGAAACGGATGATTGCCCGGGTGTGGAAACTGAACACGGCCATACCGCGCGAGTATCGGACCTGTGAGCACAATTGACGACCGAAGTCGTTTGGAGATTTCTGGCGTAAGCGTCGTCGATGTTAGTTTACTTCCATCTACTAATGCTTTATGTGGGGACACCGCAACGCTTCCTCCCATGGTACGAATAATATCAAGCATCCGCGATACATCTTCTATATCAGGCACATTATTGAGAGACAATGGTGAGCGAAAAAGAATGCTAGCAGCGATAGCCTTGAGCGCGGCATTCTTTGCACCCACAATAGCAACACGACCTTCAAGGGTCGCTTTTCCGGAGAGTCCTTTTATAAAAAGGTGAGGCATGGACACATCATAATGCGAAAAGAGAAAGGTCACAATGGGTAAGGAGCAACAGAATGAGTAACCCAAATAAGACATGATATGATAGAGCGATGCATATCATTACTGTTGCCCCCATCAAGCGCGGAATACCTATTGACGAGCTTTCCTATTTCACAATGGATGATGTTCTTCCGGGTACCCTCGTTACCGTCCCCCTCCGCGGTCGCCTCACACCGGCCTTGGTCATCCGATCCACACCAGCACACCAAATGAAGAGTGAGATAAAGCATGCCAAATTTGCCATCAAGAAACTCGAAACCGTCCATGCAAGAAATTTTTTTCGCAAAGAATTTATCGAGGCATGCGAGACAACTGGTAAGTATTTTGCAGCAAGCACCGGTGCGGTTATCCACTCCGCATTTCCAAGCGCACTCGTGCTCTCCGAAAAAGCGGGAGCAAAAATTCCCACAAGAGAAAGACCGAAGCGATTCAGCCGGCGCATGATTTTCCAGGCTGATGAAACAGACCGATACATCACCTACAAAAGCCACATCCGCGAAGTCTTTGCGCGTGGTGCGTCGTGCTACTTTGTCCTGCCATCGATCCAGGATATTGAGCACACGTATGCATCACTCGAAAAGGGCATTCAAGAGTATACCTTTATTCTCCATGGCGGATTGTCGAAAAAAGAACTAGAGGCACGTTGGACAAAAATTACTTCGATGACACACCCCGTGCTTATCATCGGAACTCCACTTTTTCTTTCAATTCCACGCTACGACATCGAAAGTATTATTCTCGATCGCGAAAGTGCCGGCGCATACACACTACAATCGAGACCGTTTCTTGACTTACGCGTATTTGCAGAGGAATTCGCGAAAGCAATTGGCTCCGACATTATCTTTGGTGATCTCTTCCTGAGAACAGAAACGCTCTATCGTGCTGAGCAGGGAGAGCTGGAATATTTTATGCGTCCCAAATTTCGTCTACCGTCAACCGCAAAGCAGCACATCATTGATATGCGCGAACTCGGAGAACAGCCGGCAATCGGGCGAATCGCGATTGCATCCCCCGAACTCGTTGACCTTATCGAGGATGTACGCAAAAAGGGTACGCACGGTTTCATTATGAGCGTGCGACGCGGGTTCGCCCCCATGACGGTTTGTGGGGATTGCGGTACTGTCGTATCATGCGAACGCTGCACGGCCCCCATGGTGCTTCACAAAAAAAATGGCACACAAAAAGATGGTGAGGGGGAATTCAATATTTTCCTCTGTCATCGTTGTGGGTTTGAGCGAGACACAGACCGCATCTGTTCTCATTGCGGAGGATGGAGGCTCACCCCACTTGGTATCGGCGTTACACAGGCCGAGGACGCTATTCGGCAAAGGTTCCCCGACGCACGCATCTTTCGCATGGACAAAGACGTCGTGAAAAAGCACGCAGAGGCACAGAAGGTCATGAGCGAATTTTATCAAACACCAGGAAGCATTCTGATTGGCACCGAGATGGCCATCCCCTACCTCACCGATCCAATTGCAACCGTCGCAATACTTTCCGTGAATTCAATGCTCACCATTCCGGACTTTAGAATGGGAGAACGTGTGTTTCGATTACTTCTTCTTCTTCGTGAAAAAGCTCGGGAACATTTTGTCATTCAAACACGAGATATGGACGTGCCTCTTTTCGAGCTCGCGACTTCGGGAAATATCGGGGAATTTTTACGCACCGAACTTGATGCGCGTAGCCAGCTCGGATATCCCCCATTTTCAACCCTGATCAAATTTACACACGAAGGAAGAAAGTCGGACGGCGAAGCAATGATGCATGAAATTGAAAAATTATTAGGCGCATATCACCCGGTGACTTTTCCGTCATTCATCGCGCGTGTGAAAGGAAAGTACCGCATGAATGCACTCCTCAAAATTCCCATAGGTGGCTGGCCCAACGAAGAACTTCTTGGACTCATTCGAGCGCTTCCGATGGAGATCGAGGTCAGAGTAAACCCCGAAAGCGTCATATAGATCGATTGACAAACACGAGAGGAGCATAGATGATAGTGGAAGATGATTCTTTCTTTGAGAGGATTTCCATGCTGTGGCCTATCATTCTTGTATCCCTTGAATATGCGAAAAATGATCAGGATCAATTCCTGAAACGGTTTTGGTGGATTGCAATCCTTCCACTCGTTATATGTATTGGGTATGCACTTTGGGCGCATGCAGCAATATGGATTTTGTGGTGTATTCTTTTCTATGTTCCATGGTTGTATATTTCTGCTTTTTTGACGTGTTTTTTTGCGATGCTTTTTCGCTCCTGGAATTGATTGTTTCCGTACATTTCCGCTCCCCGTGAGCGGTTTTATTATCTCCACCAATGACAAAGTCATAAAAATCCGTAAAATGAGGAAATGAAAGAAAGTAGCGAAAAAAAAATAAACTCTACAATTGTGCAACAAGGAAATCCTGTACTGCGGGAGATTGCACTTACTGTACAAAAAAGTGAATTTGGGACAAAAAAATTATTGGATATTCTTGATGCAATGAATACTGCGCTGAATGCAGAATTTGATGGCGTTGCCATCGCTGCGCCACAGATCGGTGTTTCACTTCGAATATTCATTGTTTCCAAAAAGGCGTTTGTGTTCGTTGATAATGCAGAGACGGAAAACGACAGCAACGCCACGAAGATGCCGGAAAAAAACATGGTCTGCATCAACCCGGAAATCATCAAAGTATCACGAAAAAGAGTGAAAGTACCCGAAGGGTGCCTTTCTGTCCGCTGGTATTATGGCAATACGTTGCGACACGAGAAGGCAACCATTCGCGCATATGATGAGAACGGCAAATTGTTTACTTACGGGGGTTCGGGACTTATCGCACAAATTTTCCAACACGAAACAGACCACTTAAACGGTACTCTCTTCATCGATCACGCCACCGAAATTGCGGAATTGTCAGCTGAGGAAATCGCTGAAATAGAAGCAAAAAATAAAAAGGGGTAACAAAAAACACACTTTTGTGTGTCGTGTGGTGTGATTTACAACCCCGCCTTTTTCAAAAGTTCGTTTACTTCAACCTCATCGTAAGCCATAGCGTTCCGTTAGATACTGCTTAGGGCTCAAATACGTTCCGTGGCCCATATTCCAACAGTTCGTATGATGCTCGATGAATTCAGGATGCTTTTGAATAAATTCACGCGCCATTTGTCTCGATACGCTCACATGTTTTTCGGTTTTCAACTTCATAACTTCTCCTACTGTACAAATGTATCTTCCGCTCGTTATACTAGGAAAAACCAATGACCGAGTCAAACAAAAAACCGCGCCTTGCATTCTTTGGAACACCCGAGTTTGCAGTGATCATTCTCGAGGAACTCGCCGAGAAGGGTTTTTTACCGACCGTAATCGTTACCTCTCCCGATGCACCAAGGGGCCGCAAGCTTGTCCTTACGTCGAGCGAAGCGAAAGTTTGGGGGGAAACGCGCGAAATTCCGGTACTCACGCCAAAAACATTACGCGACGAGGCATTCAGGGAGATTATGGAGTGGTATCACTGCGACCTCTATATTGTCGCGGCGTACGGAAAATTGATCCCAAAGACGATCCTTTATATCCCCGCCCACGGCGTGCTCAATGTCCATCCGTCGCTCCTACCAAAATTTCGTGGCCCCTCCCCCATCGAGTCGGCCATTCTCTCCGATGAAACTCAGACCGGCGTCACGATCATGCAACTCGACCCCGAAATGGACCACGGTCCGATTGTCGCACAGCGAGAATTAGTCGTTAAAGACTGGCCACCAAAAGGAAGCGTGCTGACGCGTGACTTGGCCCATATTGGCGGAACGTTACTTGCAGAAATTATCCCGAAATGGATGGAGGGTTTTCCTGCAGAACCTCAGGACCACGCAAAAGCAACATTCACAAAAAAAATAACAAAGGAAGACGGGCTGATAGACCTTTCAGCCGATGCAGAAAAAAACTACAAAAAAATCTGCGCCTTTGATGAATGGCCCGGAGCATACTTTTTTATCGAGCGCAAAGGAAAAAAGATGCGCATACACATCAATGATGCAGCATACACAAATGGAGTTTTACAAATCATCCGTATTACACCGGAAGGCAAAAAAGAAATGTCATATGAAGATTACCAAAGAGGCATGCACAACAAAACTGAGTAGCCTTATTGCCGATTATTCGATATTTATTTCAGAAATGATGACCGGCTTCAATGGAATATCATGTTCGTCAACACTGACGGCATTGATCTTATCGACTACGTCCATGCCCTCTTCTACTTTTCCAAAAATAGTATATTTACCATCCATCAGTGGTGCTTCGTCTTGAACGAGAATAAAAAACTGGCTGCCATTTGTTTTTGGTCTTCCGAGATTAGCCATGGCAACGACGCCACGTTCCATCTTTACGCCTCGTAACTCATCGTCAAAAACATAGCCGGGGCCTCCGGTACCGTATAGCGCACGATCGTCTTCTCGTGAAAGAGGATCACCCGCCTGAACAAGTAAGCCTTTTACGATGCGGTGAAACTTTGTTTGATCGTAAAATCCGGACTGAACCAATGAGGCAAAATTATTTGAGGTCACCGGCGCTACGGCACGCAGTAGCGTAATACGAATTTCCCCTTCTGAGGTGCGTATATTTACTGTGCTCGCTTGGCGTTTGATGTAAGTGCTTTGCGAAAAAGATGTTTCTTCTCGAAGTGACAGATCTATCAATGTGATGAGTAGATACCCTATAGACACCGCAGCAAATAAAAGAATCCCCCAATATACAATTTCGTCTAGTGTGAGTTTTCGCATGTGCATGAGATAAAATTATCCCTTAGTTATGCGACGCTTCATCTCACGTCCTCCTTTCTTCGTGAGTACACGCAACTGCTCGTGATGTTTGTTGACCTCGCGCACAATCATTGATTTCATTTTATCGATAGCTTCATACAAATCTCCTGCCTTCGCGACAGCTCGAAAACTTTTCTTCTTGACCTGAAAAGAAATCTCCGCATAGAACACCTCTTTTCCCTCCTTGTGATGTTTTGAGGTTTTTCCGACGTCGAGTCTTGCAATCTCACTTTTTTCTTTTGGCTCAAGGATACGCTCGAGTTCCGACATTTTTTTGCTCAAATATGTATCGATTGCATTCGTATGTTCGATGTTTGTCGCTTTGATAGTGAGTCTCATATATTGAAATTATTATTGTTGTATTATACCGCATTTATATAAACTTATCAATTGCCATCTATCGTGACAAACATATTTCACGATGATAATATTTTCATGGATGTTTTTTACAAGGAGAATTATTGTGTTTACACGTACAAAATTTGTTTTGGTCGCCACTTCAATCGCCGTCGCCTCGTTGATGGGGTGTGAGACGAATCCTTCAAAGCAGGATGCTGGGGTTGTTCTCGGAGCAATCGTTGGTGGCATCGTTGGAAATCAATTCGGTGGCGGAAACGGTAAGACGCTCATGACGATTGTCGGAGCAGTTGCGGGTGCATGGGCCGGCTCGAGCATCGGTAAGTCGATGGACGCAGAAGATCACCACGAAGCTGCCAAAGCAATGATTTCCGGATACGACAAACCGATTGGTGATAGCCATCGTGAATGGAATCGCAACGGAAGACACTTTGAAAGTCGAGTGCACACCAGAAATGATTCGCGATATGGCTCTCGATGCAAAGTCGCATATCAGGAGGTTACTGTGTATGACCACCGAGGAAGACCGGAGCATGCATCTATCGAGGGCGTTCTCTGTAAAGATTCGCGTACGGGTAATGTGACTTTTACCCCAAATCGTTAAAGTCATTTTCTGCGCCACTGAAACATGTGGCGTTTTTTTATACTTAATCGTACAATTTACGAATGGAAAATATATATGCAATCATTTACGGAGTCGTTGAAGGAATCACGGAATTTCTTCCTATCTCTTCGACGGGACACCTCATGCTCGTGACACAACTCCTTGGCAACGATTCTTCTTTCATCAAAAGTTTTGAGATTATCATTCAGCTCGGTGCAATCCTTGCAATCATTGCACTTTATCCGAAGCGTCTGCTCGCTGATAAACAAACTATCCTTCGCGTTAGTGCGGCATTTATCCCCACCGCACTACTCGGACTTCTTTTTTATAAAATTATTAAAACATACCTCTTGGCTAGCGTTCCGCTCGTCCTTGTGACCCTATTTCTCGGTGGAGTCATCATTATCTGGTTCGAAAAATTTTGGCTAAACAAAAAAGAAGTCAAACGCGAAAAAACAGTAAACGATCTCCCTATTGCGCACGCGGCATATCTTGGACTCATTCAATGCATCGCTTTTATTCCCGGAGTATCTCGTTCTGCCGCGACAATTTTTGGAGGCATGTTTTTTGGACTCTCGCGCAAAGAAGCTGTTGAATTTTCATTTTTTCTTGCAGTACCAACCATGGCCGCAGCAACAGGACTTGACCTTATTAAGAACTATCAAACTTTTAGCGTGGATGACGTGAGCTTTCTTGTGATTGGTTTCGTCACCTCGTTTGTCGTCGCATTGCTTGCAGTAAAATGGCTTACACGCTTTGTGGCAAGCAATGATTTTACCTATTTCGGCATCTATCGAATGGGAATTGCGATATTGGGATATTTCCTGTTTTTCTACTAAGCTGCAGTCTGCTATAATTACACTATGAACAACCGCATGTATCTCGGTGGATTATCGATTCTTTTGGTGTTTACCGCCTTTGGATTTCTGACTTACGCAATACGCCAGACACCCCCTCCCGTCACAGAGAATGAGGTCGCAAACATTGACGCGGAAGTAGTCGAAGAACCAAGCTTAACTCCACCTGAGCAAGAGGTACTCATCACAGTAGAGAAACCTCTGCCAAATGAAAACGTCACGAGCCCGCTCACTATTACAGGCAACGCACGTGGCTACTGGTATTTTGAAGCATCATTCCCCGTTGAACTTATTGATGCAAACGGCGTACAACTTGCCATGAGTCCGGCGCAAGCAGAGGGCGAATGGATGACAGAAAATTTTGTTCCATTCATTGCGACACTTACTTGGTCGAGCACAAGCACTACGGCAACGAGCGGAGTGCTTATCTTGCATCGAGACAACCCGTCAGGATTACCTGGTAATGATGCAGAGATTACCGTGCCTGTTATTTTTTAAATGAGATTGATTCCATAAATAAAAAGCCACACATGATATGCGGCTCGTTCTTGATGTGATTTATCTAAGAGTTTTCTTTGATGAGCGTTGATAGTCCTCTGCATCTACACCCAAAGCTTGTGGACCAAATCCTGCCGGCAAAAGGTATTCGAGGGTGGTAATAAACACCGAACCCTCCTCGCGAGCAAGAATGACCATGCAATGGTGCGCACCGAACTCGTTGGTCACCTGCCTGCAATTACCGCACGGAGTAATATATGTTGCGCCAGATGCCTTCCGTAACGCACGCGGCATTGAAGCATCAAAACCACCGACAACAGCATAGGCAATGAGGCGACGAAAACCGTCTTTTACCGCTGAAAAAGTCGCTGTTCGTTCTGCACACATTGTTGAACCATAGGCGGCATTTTCGATATTGCATCCACTGATGATACGTCTCTCCCCTTTTGCATTTGTAGCAAGGATAGCTGCGCCAACATTAAAGTGGAACACAGAAAGGGCTATTTCAATCCCCTTACCCGCACCCAAAATAAGTTCAAGCGCGGTTGTCGCCGTCGAAGCATCGAATAAAATATGTTTCGGATTAACGTTGTGGTTAATTGGAAAATTCACAGGAAACCCCCACAGAATGAGCAACTCGCCTCAAGCTACCCTTGTTGTCTACCTCTCGTCAAGCGAAAAGCGGTACCTCAATGATAAGTACGTCGGCCTCTTCTTCCGCACGAAACGAGACCATTTCTTCGTCAGTCACCTCAATTGAGTCTCTGCTTAAGATAATGTCATTTCCGATGCTCACCTTTCCGCTTATTACGAAAATAAAAAGTCCGTGCTGAGAATTTGTTAATTGATATGGAATAGATTCACCTGTTGCTATGCATGCACGTGCGAATGTTGCGTCTTGATGAATGAATAGCACTCCTTCTTTTTTTACTCCCCAAGCCAAAATTTGGAACACATTTTTTCGCTCGCTTTCCTCGAATGGATGCTGTTCATACCTCGGTAGCAATGTGCGTTCTTTGGGATAGACCCAAATCTGGAGTAATCGCACCGGAGTAGTCTTATCATTGTTCCACTCACTATGACTTACTCCTGTGCCGGCGGTCATCGTCTGCACCTCACCCGCTCTGAGCTCCCGTTTATTCCCAAGCGAATCCGTATGTGTCAGCACTCCTTCTAGCATAATGGTAACAATTTCCATTTGCTCATGATGATGCAAGGGGAAGCCGCTTTCCGGCGCGATCGTGTCATCATTCACAACGCGCAGTGCGCCGAATCCCATCCGCTCATGATTCACATAATCTGCAAAACTGTAAGTAAAGCGCGACTGAAGCCATCCCAGATTACTCTCACCACGCTCTTCACTTCGCTCTATTTTTCTCATTCGCACAGTATACTCCTTGCGTCCCAAGTTGTGTGCGATATAGAATAAGGACCATGACTCATTATCTCTTCCGCTCAAAACACATATTGGTTACCATGCTTATTGCGTTTCTTGTTGGAGCAGGGCTTGGTGCCTTACTTGGCGCATATCTTCACAAGGAAACAATAGTGGTCCGCGAAGGAACACCGGACACACCCGCAGCAATGACATCCGTCAATCTCATGCTCGACGAGGGCAACGGCACAATCAAAACCTGGAATACTGTTTCGTGGCATGAAACCATGTCAGTCTTAAATCTGCTTGAAACCGTCACTGTCGCCGAACACATCGTACTCCTCACCAAAGATAATGGGTCAAACGGAAGAACCGTGACATCTATAGACAGTGTCGAAAATGCGACTTCCGGCACCACGACGATGCGCTGGCAATATTGGGTCAACAACACCTACGAACCGCGAGTCGCAAGCAAATACTACTTGAAACCCGGAGATATCGTGATATGGAAATACGCAGCTGAGCTAGCAAAATAATTTACCATAAAAAAGCCGCGCAGTGCGCGGTTCTATTTTATATTAAACTCTCGTGTCGAAGTACATCGTCCCAATGAAATACACGAATAGTATTAGGAGGAAGGATGTCACATTGATTCCATGGTTGGTCCATCAGATATACACGAATACCTTTTTCTCCGACGGTACACGCATTGTGCAAAGCATCTTCGACCATGAATGACGCTCTGACCGACGCACAAACATCTCCTTTCGTTCGACGCGGTTGTCCTGCGACGTAACCGGTAAAATAAAATTCACTAAATAACCCTGGAAAGTAACGCTCCACAAGAGCAATGGTGCGCGTGCGTGCAGCAACAGAACGCGCAGTAATTGCTACCGGTCGATATGTCTTCGCCAATGTACACAACGCCTCATGTGCACCACTAATTGGACGCATGTTGTCATGTTCCTCGGAGAAATGAAATGGATAGACTATTCTCCTTGCTTCTTCCATACTCAATCCGAGCAAGTCATCAAAATAAAAGGTGGTAACATCGGTCCACCGTATCGTATATCCATGAACTCTGTTCAAGTAGGCGCAAATCGCTTCAACGCATCCAAATAAGACATCGTCCACGTCCACGCCAAACACCGGTTTTTTTATTTTCACAAAGAGCTCCTCTATGATTTTGATACAAAACTTATTCGATACTATATGAAGCATCGCAGATAGGCAATACGATGAAAGTGCCCCTGGCAGGAATCGAACCTGCATCATCTCCTTCGGAGGGAGATATCCTATCCATTGAACGACAGGGACATACACTGCAGTATAGCGATACACCGTGCGTTTGCAAAAGTCGAATAAATCGCTAGACTATGGCGATGATACCACCACTCAACCCCAAAGAAGTCGAATGGCTACTCAAGGAAAAATATAACGACCAAGAAACACCGGAATTTCATGCTGATGTCCTGCGCCTCGTGAAGGGCGAACCACTCGCCTATGTCATCGGATGGATCCCTTTTTACGATTGCAAAATTGATGTATCACTGCATCCAATGATTCCCCGCCCTGAGACGGAGTTTTGGGTTGAGCGCGCAGTGAAAGAATTACAGGCACTTGGAAAGCCCACACTTCGTCTCGCAGACACGTATTCGGGCTCAGGATGCATTGGTATTGCACTCTTGAAACATCTCCCTAACGCAACCGTAGACATCAGTGAATTTGACCCAAAGCTCACCGAACAGCTACGCATAAACGTACGATTAAACAGTATCGATGAGTCGCGTGCAAAATGTTGGGCGGGAGATTCACTCGAAGGTCTCACGGGAACCTACGACGCGATATTCGCGAACCCTCCCTACATCGACCCAAAAGCCATTCCCGAAATGGATGAAAGTGTCATCAACTTTGAACCACATCTCTCTCTCTTTGCAGGTGAACGCGGACTCGATTACATTAAGATTATCATCAGCGAAAGCGGGAAGTTTTTGAATAGAGGAGGCACATTTTACATCGAATGCGACGCACATCAGCGCGAGTGGATCGAGGAACTACTTGCGGAATATGCAAAAACAAAAGATGCAACTCCATGGAAACACGAATTTTGGTTCGACCAATACGACCAAGTTCGATTTCTTATTCTTCGCAAGCCGTAGTGATATAATGACAGAATGAGCATAAATAAAAAAAGCGGCACTGCGCAAATTTATCGCACGCACGAAGACACTAATCGCCTAATGATCGAGGTCGCGCTTGATAATTACGAAGACATGTTCAATGAATGGGACCCCGCACCGTTCAAACGACGCGACATCGACCCAGACCTCCGCACCTTTCTTGAACAGTGCTCCGATGAAATATCATTGAAACATCCGATCGCAATTGCTCTCTTTCTTCCCAAGGGTGAGGTTGATCCGGAGAAGCAGGAAAAGTGCATCGAGGGTCTGCACAATTTTTTCAAATTCAACCACTATCTGTCCATAAAAGAGCTTCGTGTTTCCCTGAAAAACGCCTTAAAGTATTTTCTTTTTGGAGCAGCATTTCTTGCTATTGCGGTGACGTTCGAATATCTATTCGAAAAGACCGTTCTTTTCGGAATCCTTGGGCAGGGGCTCTTTATCGGAGGGTGGGTCTTTTTGTGGGAAGCACTTACACTGCTCGCATTCAAGAACGCAGAGTTGCGTCACAACATCCGCGAATGGGAACGATTTCTCGACGCTCCGGTGGTATTCAAAAAAGAACGTAGACCTCAGCAGGGGTTTGAGTAACGACGGCTTGTTGCAAATACATAAACAAATGTGTTGATTGTATTGTTTATTATCTCATTCATATGTCTATGTTTAGCTTTTTGAGGTGGATCGGTACGACGCTTATTGTTCTCGCATTTTTTTGAACTCGGCCGGACACGTGAGCGGAGCGAGGCGCACGTATCAGCTACTAAATTTATTAGGAGCGAATTGAGTGATGTTTGGTGCAGCCCTCTATGCCTGCGCTCTGAAATTATTGATGTATTTTAATCAAGCGCACAAGATAATATGAAACTATGCATCGACGAATTTCGATGCTAGTGTATTTTAATGAACATTAGTTTTTTATTGGGCATTCTCGCCGGCTTCCTTCAACTCGCTGCGTATATACTGTATGGCAAACAGATATTTCACGGCGAATCGAGACCGAACACTGCCGCTTGGTCCGTTTGGACTTGTCTCGCTATTCTTGGGTCAACAAGTTATGCGGTGATGACGGACGATCCTGCAAAATATTTTCTTCCATTAGCAAGCGCAATGGCAACAGTATGTATTTTTGTATATGCACTTTCTACCGGGAAGTTTCGACAAATTGACACTCTGGGATGGTTTACTTTTGGTTTGTGCTTCTTCGCAGGCTTCGCATGGTGGCTATTTCGATCAGCTACGTTTGCAAATATCCTCTCAGTGGGAATCGTTGCTGTTTCATTCATCCCCATTTACCGCACACTTTGGAAAAATCCTTCTCATGAAAAATCATTGTCGTGGTTCGTTTGGGCAAGCGCATATACATTCCTCGCGCTAGTCGTCATATTGAGATGGGACGGAAATTTCGTGTGCCTCATATATCCGCTTACGATGATCCCTCTGCATTTGGCAGTGGCGTTGATGACTCTTCACAAAAGACACATCCTCGCTTAAAAACAAACCCTCGTACTGCGAGGGGTGTGTTTTATCGATGTCGAGCGCTGACGTCTTTACCCGCACGGTGAGACTTCTTTCGCTGAGATGCTTTTTCTTTTTTGTTTGCCATAAAATAAATATTATATGAGTAATCTACCTTATAAACCTTTTAAATTCAATATTGCTAGGGATTCCAAGTGTGGTGTGTTCGGATAGAAATCATAACCCGTTATGCTCTCCACGGCATAGAGCTCTTTAAGGAGCGAGAAATCACGTGCCTGCGTCTCTGGGTTGCACGATAAATACACAATCTTTGGCGGGCGTTTTTCAAGTATCATGCCGATAACCTTCGGGTGGAGACCGGAGCGTGGTGGGTCAAGCACCAGGACGTCTTTCTTGTCGAGCAATCGCGCGTCCATTTTTTCTGCCGGAATACACTCGGCGACATAATTGGTGAGCTTGGCGTTTTCCGCATTCTGCTTTGCAGAATCTACCGCACCCTGAACGATTTCCACCCCATGCACATGCTTCGCTTTCTTCGCAAGAACGAGCCCTATTGTTCCAACTCCTGAATAAAGCTCGAGCACATTTGCGTTCGCAGGAATTGCTTCCTGCATAGCTTTCATCGCAACCTCAAAGACGGGGATATTGTTCTGAAAGAACGAGTCCCACGAATACACGATATCGACTCCGGAAACTACTTCGTGAAGATAATCCTCCCCCACGCGCCACAACTCTTTTGTCGGAACAGATGCAGGCGACTTCTCTGTTGAATGAAAAACAATAAAACCCGAAAGCCCCTCAATATCCGTGACTGAAAATTCCGATATTGTTTCCGCCTTAGCATAAAGAATAGCGAGCAACTTTCCGTTTGACTTGCTCTCACGCACAACAAGAGTCTTCAGCTCTTTTGTGGTGTACCCCTCCGCTCGAAGCTTGGCGACGATTGCGAGTGCAACGCGATTCATGTTGTCTGACACAAGGGCGCATCCTTTGTCGAGGGCGAGCCTTCTGTATCCCCCTCCGCGCTCATGGAATGCAATCGAAAGCGGTAGCTCTCGGTCTCCATCTCTATCAGTAAAACTAAACTCTACCTTTGTGCGATACCCATAAAACTTATCCGCAGGGACAAATGTCGGCTTTGGTGCACCGTCATAATAACTCCACAGTGACGAGAGTATCTCGTGCTTGAGTCCAAGCTGTGTGGCATAGTCCGCAATCTGCCACGGACTACAGGAAAGATAATGCGTCTCCTCGGGATTCTTGCGCGAGGGTGAGCCGGTAATGATCTCCTTGATAACTCCAATATAAATACCGTGTTTCTTCGTTGCCTCAACCACCGCCTCTTCGCCGAGAAGCATGCCGTGTACGCGCACGGGCTTGCCTTCATGTAGTCCTTCTGCCGCCCCATCGTGCGCAATCTTTTCCGCCTTCATCGTGAATACTTTTTGCATGGTGCTTAGCTTAGACAATTATTGATAGTAAGTCCATGGGTCATGATTCTGGTATACTATTTCAATGAAACTCATCGTTATCCGCCATGGAGAGACCGACCTCAATAAAGAGAACCGCATGCAGGGATGTAAGGGTCCAAACCTTGGACTTACAGCAGATGGGCGTGAAATGGTCATTACACTGCGAGACAGACTGTCAGTAACACCAGAAATCATTTATGCTTCCCCTCTTTTGCGGACGCAGGAAACAGTACGCATTTTAAATGAACGTTTTCACCTCCCCATCGTGGACGCACCTGAAATTGTGGAACGTGATTTCGGCTCTCTATCAGGGATGCTTCGTAGTGAGGTCGACCAAAAAATCGTGGAAGCTGACCTTGAGGGTCACTATGACTACCGCCCTTATGGTGGTGAGTCAGTGGAAGATGTCACCAAGCGTATTCAAATGTTTATTGCGAAACTGAAGACGAAAAAAGAATCCATCGTAATGCTTGTGACGCACCGAGGAATCATCCGTATTCTCTATGACCTCTATCCGTGTGCAGTAATCCCCGAAACGGTTCTCCCTGCATCGCAGCATATTTTTGAAATTCCGTAATGTACTAAAAAACCCGCCGTGTGGCGGGTTTTGATTTGGGGAGGAATGAACGCTTACCCCGAGACATTCGACTGCATGTTTTGCAGTATCGTCTGAGTGAGCCCAAAGAACGCTAAGAGGGTCCCCTCAAATCCGGACATGACATCCGACATGAGGAGCTTCAGGATAACGATAGCAAGCCCAAGCCCAAGAGCCTTGAAGATTCCCATAACGTTTTTTGGTTATGGAGAGACATCTTGTTCGACGACAAGACTTGGACGACTAAGCGCATCCGTTCCCTCCCCGGGTACGAAAGAATCGCTACGATTAATCTCGCGTACTCGGGGAGGGTGAAGCCAGTCTGTGGGATTACAATGAACAACTGTCCATCGATACCTTACTGATTACATTATGGAACACTCTAGTAATGTTTGCAAGTGGCACGCTGAATCCCATCAAGATATAACGAAGGAAGACATTTTGCTCAGGAGGTTTAATGATAAAGCAACTGGGTTCGCTCTTTATCATCACCGGTGCGTCTGGTGCCGGCAAAACGACGCTCGTCAATCGGGTTATTGCACGCAGACTTGGTAAGCGCGTCATCACCTGCACCACCCGACAGATTCGCGTAAATGACGGCATCATGGAAATTGATGGTGTTGATTACCGATTTTTTACCAATGAGGAATTCGCTCAACGATTGGCAAACAATGAATTTGCCGAGTATGCGGAAGTGTATGGTCGCTCCTATGGGACACTCAAGAGTGATGTAGAGAAAGCTCGCCGCTCCGCAAAAGTCGTATTTGCGACTGTCGATATTCAAGGTGCTGAAACCCTCATGCGTATATATCCCGACGCGTGGAGTATCTATATTCACGTACCGAAATCGGAACTCAAGAAACGCCTACGCGATCGCGGTGCGTCACAAGATTCAATCAGAAAACGCCTTTCTGAATACGATAAGGAGTGGGCAAAAGCCAACTTGTGTAATGAAATCATCACGAATGAAGATGGTAGACTTGACAAGGCAACGAAACAGTTCGTTTCACTCATTCAGTTCTATCGACACACTGACGAGAAGTATTTATAACCTACCATGTGAAAGACCCAATATTTGAGGGTCTTTTTTGTCCACATACCATAAGCGCAAAATCACAACATCTGGTATGATTGATGCATGGCGATGAATTCATATTTCAGCAGTTCGTATAAATCAGGGAGTATCGCTATTCGCCTCGCGATAGGACTCATCGTCCCAATGGTTTTGGTCGCATTCATCGGATTTCTATTTGGCAGTGGATACCTCAGTAACACGATTGCATTTATCAATTTCGGGGTGCTTTTGTTTATAGCGATTATTATTACAATTATAAATATTCGCGCACTCATCGTACCTCTCCGAAAAGCGAGCGAACAAATTTCCTTAGCAGGAACATCGCTTGCGGCAACTTCACAGCAGGTCGCAGCGTCAGCCCAGAATAATGCCGGTATCGCAGAGCGAGTCGCACAAGGGGCTGTTGCGCAATCTACTCAAGCAGAATCGATCTCACGTTCAATTCTTGAAATGGCAACTGGTGCTCAAGATATGTTTGTGACTGCCGAGCAGGCGTCACGTATGGCAAAAGACGTTTCTCAGGTGACACAGCAAGCAGGAGCAAAGGGAGAGCAATCACAAAAAAGCCTCGACCAAATCCGCAAAATGACAACTGATACTGCCGTCATTGCGAGAACGATGGGTAATCGCTCCCGAGAAATTCGAACGATTGTTGATACTATCACAAAAATTTCAGAGCAAACAAACTTACTTTCGCTTAACGCGGCAATTGAAGCGGCGCGTGCTGGTGATGCGGGGCGTGGATTTTCTGTCGTTGCAGACGAAATCCGTAAGCTTGCTGAACAGTCTGCCGCTGCTGCCGACGAGATTAAGAG
>Ga0075982_102_pt1 | contig 16678 bp, 22 predicted proteins | sample RifGroA2_FD_68058 | JGI IMG/M metagenome (GOLD analysis project Ga0075982, IMG submission 68058) | Parcubacteria bacterium GW2011_GWA2_47_7 | reverse complement strand
TCATCGGCGTATACCTTATCGCAGCAAAATAAGATTCAATATTAAACCAGTCCCAATCGTCGCTTGGCGCACAAAACAACTTCATCCATCATACTGTTGTCTTTCATAAAAAAATCGAGATGTTCGGCATTCAACCATGAGGTGATTTTTTCAGTTTTTGTCGCAGTAAGAATGATGACGGGCACATCAACACCCCACGCATCAGTACGCAACTTTTGATACATTTCTATGCCATCCATAACGGGCATCATAAGATCAAGAACAATGAGGTCAGGATGTTTAGACGTTGCAGTATCAAAGCCCATTTGTCCGTCCTCCGCTTCCAAGACCACAAATCCCCCAGCCTCGAGCAGGCCACGAAGAACACCACGCAAGAGCTTGGAATCTTCCACGATTAAAATTGTTTTGGGGGCGTCCATGGAAATAATTGAGTACCTTTAGTTTACCACCGTTGGCGTGATTGAGAAAAGTACACCTTCGAATGATGAAAATACTTCATAGAGTATCCTGAGCAAAGAAAAATTTCTAGGAGAATTCTAGTGGAAATTGCGATACTGAAAGCGGATACGCCTCGGGATGCATGAGGGCTCTCCGTTATGGAGCAAAAATGCTACCCGCAAAAAGGTGACTATGGAAAACCAAGCTTCTATGCACGGCAAGAGATTATTTCATTCTGGGTCATGAAGGGAAAACGAAGGATTGGGTCAATCTCATTCATGCGTCACCACACCTATAATGAAAATCCAGATATCTGGCCACCACGGTGTCACGGAGCAATCTTTACCATTTCATTTGCCGTGATTCCGCGCTATCAGCATGGTGGTATTGGTGGAATTATGATGGCATGGCTTATTGCATATGCGCGTACCCATGGCTTCATGAAAATATATAGCACCATCCGCGTATCAAATATGGCGAGTATTGCTCTCCACAAAAAATTCGGCTTCACGGTGAAGAGCTTGATCTCACAATGTTACACTGATGCTGAAAATGGATTCGTACTAGAACTCGCTCTCCCACCGAAGGCAGGGTGTTCATCATAGCCAACCACTCAACTCGCCCATGAGGCGGGTTTTTATTTTTCATAAAGCTTCAAGGGGTGCAAAAAATATTAGATGCTTTATGTACCGTTAATTCTTGACACTACAACCAGAACCGCTCACAATGACAAAAGATAACTGACCGCTAGGGAGCGAGGCATAAATGAAGCACATTTCATCGACAGATATCTTATCCTCAAGCCAGGAAATACCACAGGGACAGGCAGCGCTCAACGCGTACATACAGAAAAATATTCTTCGACTGAATACGATTAATCCGATAATTGGCGGGCTCATCGACCTCATCGGAAAGAATGCAAAAAATGCACACAAGAGAGTTGCGGCATCCACCCCTGAAGAATTTCGACACTATGTCATGTCATTGATACTGCTCATGATAAGAACAATAGAAATCGCCGAATCGCGAGAGCAGACGGAAAAACTCTCTGAACCGGTGCTTGACCCGAATATTCTCACCCAAGAAATTCTTTCAAGACTTGGAAAATCCAAATGACCCGCTCGCAGCGGGTTTTTGTTTTCTCAAGAACACATTATTTTCAGTTTATGAGGAGCCCGACCCCTCAGGGGTGATGAGACTCTTCCTCAATAATTTAAAAAAAGAAATCAATCTATTTATATTACCTCCCTACTGCAAGGCATCAGGACCGTCGACGATAAAATTTTCATCAGTCACAAATATTTCAGGAGGGTATCCCTCCTTGTAAAACCGCATTTCCACAGCTTCTCTTTCCTTCAGGTCGGTTATTCGTTCGAGCATGAGCAAGAATTTCTTTTGCCTCTCTAAGTCTATAAGCTTTTGGTTAAGAATGCGTTCACGATCTATTGCTTCATCTGATAATTGCCCCTTAGATCGCTCAAATGCGATGGCAGTCCTTATTATCTCCTGAGATTGCTCAATATCTATACATGCGTTCGTATAATGGACTTCATCCGGAGACATACAATGATCGTCAGGAATATTTTTTTCATTTTGATTCATATTTCTATTGTAACGATGCACTATGGATTGTAAAGCATAATCTCATTCACAAAGAAAACACGAGCATGCACCACCAGAATAAACAACAAAAACATATGCTTATAAGCATATGTTTTTGTTGAATACGTGAATTCAGACGGAGTTGCACTTTTAATGCAAGGCCACAATATTTTGATTTGCGAGGGGACTGACCTCCTTCAGATTGCGCGGCGCGAGCTTCAAATTGACGCTCTCACTGAGCAAGGGTACCATTAACCAATGGAATTTATACTTGGAGTGCTGGTCATTGTTGTTATCCTCGATGTTTACATCCGATTTCGTGCTATTCAAAAAGCTTTTGAGAAAACCTCTGAGTCTCTACTAATTTCGCTTGATCTCAGCAAAAAATTATTCAATCTACTAAAGCTCCAGAACCTCATAATTGGGCACGCAATGGTTATGGCTGATACTCTTTCTAAACGCTCACTCGGGACTGTGCAGCGAGAGGCCGTTGCCGCCCTAAAGCAGGAGATTGGTGATGCTGAATTTGAGAAACTTCGCGAAGATATTATACAGCTCGGTATTGATGCTGATGACATCTAAAAAATTCTGATAAAATATTAAAATAATGGAGTGCCTACCAATTAGCCACCTTGGTATTCTCAGTTATTTCAGAACAAATCTTCTTATTCAGTAGTAACAATGAAGTGAGGTATTCGCCAGTAAAACTAACTTCGCCTAATTGGCTTAGGTATAAATATTTTGTAGGCTCACTTGTAAGTTTAGACAAGCGGGGCAGGTCATTATCTTTTATGTGGGCCTCATTATGCACAAGCGCATTTCTTATCAGCGAAATAGTTTGAAATTCTTCACGAGTATCATCACTGACTGGAAATTTTTGTTTCAACACTTTTTCAATATACAGAATTGCCCTATTGGCACCTTGTCCCCTTAAATCTGTATGGGAAAAAACGTGTGAATCTTCTTTTTCAATGTGTTTGCATAAATCAACCAACCTCGCTTCCATATATGCAAAGATACTCATCACAAAAGATCCATACATAATTTGCTCTAATTGCTCTAACTCGTAGGCCAAATCGCTTAAATAGTCATCGCTACGATCTGCCTCATCACCAGCTAAATTCATGCCTTGAATTTTCTTTGCTGTTGCATTTAGAGTTTCTGTTTTCTCGAGAATAGTAGACTTTACCAAGTCGAGATATTCTTCAAAATAACGATTATTGTCCGTAACAATTATATTCCACATAAAGTTCATATTCTCATTATAACCTATCGACCTGTCATGTGTGTGGCATTTTACAAGCGGAGTTTTTGATGCAGTCTCGAAGCTGAGCGCCTCATTTCCCTCCATTTGAGGTGTTCGGCATTTTAGCCTGGTGACAAAAAACACCCTCACGGGTGTTTTTTGAAAACTTTCATAATTTGGATGCGATTCGGCTTTTTCGAGTCGGGAGTGTTCGTGGGGGTGTACATGTGGTACATCCCCCGAACCTTCCGACGATGAAAAAATCGAAGGGCGCCAAATTTGGAAGTTTTTACTTTTTCTTTCCGACCTTGCGGCGGCTGACGATAAATACGTTCGAATACTTCTTCGGACTTCGTGTCTTCTGTCCCTTTCCGGACATCTTGCCCCACTTGGTCTTCGCGCGACGGAGTCCGCGACCCATGCGGCCTTCTCCACCTCCATGAGGATGGTCGACCGCATTCATGGCTGAACCGCGTACGTGAGGGCGAATACCCTTCCAGCGGTTACGTCCGGCCTTTCCTTCCTTGCGGAGCTTGTGCTGGTCGTTGGATGCTGAACCGATAGATGCCCAACAGTTTTCGGAAACCTTTCGGACTTCGGATGACGGCATCTTCAAAAATGCGTATCCCAAGTCGTTCGCGATGACCTCGATGAAGTTTCCCGCTGAACGCGCAAGCTTTGCTCCGCCATTTGGCTGGACTTCGACGTTGTAGACGAATGTTCCGACGGCAATATTGCGAAGTGGCAGGCGATTTCCCATCGTGGGAGCTGCCTTTTCACTCGTAATCATCGTGTCACCCTTTTTCATACCCTTTGGCGCAACAACATACCTTCGTTCACCGTCCTTATAGACAACGAGTGCGATGAATGCGGTACGCAAAGGATCATACTGGACAGCCTCAACGCGACCAAGCACATCGTGCTTATTGTACTTGAAGTCAACATCACGCTTCAGATTTTTGTTTCCTCCGCCGATATGACGCATAGTGATGCGACCCTGGTTGTTGCGTCCGCCGGTCTTTCGCTTTCCGACAGTGAGCCCCTTGGGGATTGCCTTTGCATCGCCCGACAGAAGCTCCTTGTAAGGAGTGAGGACGGTATTACGAAGGGACGGTGTTAGTGGTTTGAATGTTTTCATATTTTTTCTGTTCTTTAAGATTTTTGAAATTGGATGTGATACGAAGTCCTGAACCGTTTCGGTATTCGCGAAGCTGTATGAGTTATACTGCTTCCGAACCCGAAATCGGGAAGGACGAGTAGTGCACCAATTTCAAAAATCTTTAGACGAACTCTATTTTATCGCCCTTCTTGAGGTAGACCAGAGCTTTTTTAATAGCGGTTTTCTTCGTCTGCATTCGACCGGTGCGACGATTCTTCATGTACTTTGCAATGCCCATAATAATGGCAATCTTTACCGGTTTCACTTTGTAGAACTTCTCGACGGCCTGACGCACCTGAGCCTTGTTTGCACCGCGAGCAATCTCAAATGCATAAACGTTTTTTTCGGAAAGGTCAGTTGCCTTCTCCGTAATGTGCGGACGAAGCAATATCATGTTGAGCTCGAGGCCGCCGGCTTTTTGCACCACCGATGCGTCCTTCTTCTCAATTGCCATAATTTCGTCCTTCTTATCGGCCTTTTCTGCCTTCGCTACTTTTGCCCTTACGGCATCGGTCTTTGTCGCTGCTTTCTTTACGACAGGTTTTTTGTTGAAGAGTGCCATATTATTTCAGTTTAGCTTCCATTGCCTTCATGCACTCTTCGGGATTCGCAAAGAGAACATAGCGATACGAAAGGAGGTCGACCGGATTTACCGTCCCCACTGTACCGACTAATACATTGCCCATATTCTGGAATGATTTCTTGACTGCTGCGTCGCCCTTTGAGAGCACCACGTAGAGTGCATTCTTACGGCGTGTTGCGAGCGGTGTAAAACCATCGATTGTTCCCCAATTGGTGAGCAATGCGCGCGCATCTTTTGTTTTTGGCTCTTTCATTGAGAGGTCCTGCATGAAGAGCATTTGGCCCTCAGCAAACTTCTTCGAGAGCACGACGAAGAGTGCCTTCACGCGCATCTTTTTGTTGATCTTCTGTGAGAAGTCGCGATCATTGCGCGGTCCATGTGTAACACCACCGTGGCGCCAAATAGGCGAGCGAGACGATCCGTGGCGGGCACGACCAGTACCTTTCTGGGCCCATGGCTTCTTGCCACCACCGCGTACCTCGGAACGATCCTTGGTGTGTGCGATTGGCTGGCGGGCGTTTGCCTGCATACCAATAACCACCTGATGTACAAGATCCGCATTCCATTTTTCTGCAAACACTGTTTCGGGAAGTTTTATTGTTCCTGACTTCTTCGCATCCATCGTGTAGACATCTGCATCAAGATTGACAGTCTTCTTTGCTTTCACCTCTGTGACCTTTTTTGTGGTCGCCTTTGTTGTTTTTTCTGTAGTCATAAGCCTAGGAATTTGCTGCCTTAATTTCGATCAATGTCCCGCGACGACCCGGGATTGCTCCCGACACGAGAAGAAGATTGCTGTCTTTGTCGATGGCGAGCACCTTGAGACCCTTTATGGTCACGCGGTCTGAGCCCATTCGTCCGGCCATGCGCGTGCCGGGAATAACGCGCTGTAGTCCTGTTGCTCCGATTGAGCCCGGTTCACGTTCGGAATGCTTTTGTCCGTGAGTGCGATCGCCTCCATGAAAACCATGGCGCTTGACCACACCCTGAAAGCCCTTTCCTTTTGATATGCCGGATACTTCGATATCATCACCGGCGGCAAATGCCTCGACGGTGATTTTGTCTCCCGCTTTCAGTTCTGCGGTACCGCCTGTCTTTGGGCGAAACTCACGCATGTAACGGAATACGCCAAGCTCCTTGAGGGCGCCAAGCTGTGGTTTGTTGACACGTTTCGGAAGCTGCGTGCCGAAACCGAACTGCACAGCTTCGTAGCCGTCTCGTTCTTTCGTGCGTACTTCGGTCACCGTAATCGGACCTGCAGAAAGAAGAGTTGCAGCAATACACTTCCCATCGGGAGAGAAGTACTGCGTCATCTCTTGTTTCGTTGCTAATAGAAATTTCATAGTGGGTAGTTAGTTGAGGAATATGTCATGAGAACGCGTACAAAGAATTTTACTGCCAAATGTAGTCAGTAAACGAAGGCTCCGTATTCCATAAGGAAAACAGTAAACACTTCGACTTATTTGTGAGTGAACGAGATAAACAGCCGCACAAGATGGTATTAGATGAAAAGACATCCTCTTGTGCATTAGTAAAATTGGAAATAACTCGACTGAGGTAAGCACGCGATGTTTGGAAGGCGTACACTAGGTACGTCTTCCAAATTCACCCGCGCTACTACGCTCGAAATACTCCGCTTTTACAACGCAAAAGTTACATCATTTTGACGTCGATATTGACGCCAGATGGCAAAGTCAGATTCGTGAGCGCCTCGATCACCTTTGGCGTCGGGTTCATGATGTCGATCAAGCGCTTGTGGACGCGCATCTCGAACTGTTCACGAGCATCCTTATAGATGAACGATGAGCGATTCACAGTGTACTTTGTTATTTGAGTTGGAAGTGGGATGGGGCCAATCAGCTTTGCATCGTAGCGCAGTGCAGTATCCATGATCTGGCGCACTGATGCGTCAAGAATCTTGTATTCATAAGCGCGGACGCGGATGCGAAGCTTCGTGACAGTTTCCTTTGACTTTGCACTCGTTGCTTTTTTTGTATTTTCCGTTCCTGTGGTCATGACATTCTATGTTGAGTAACAATGGGTGATGATGCCTTAGGCAACAATCTTCGTAACGACACCAGCGCCGACTGTCCTGCCACCCTCGCGGATTGCAAAGCGCATCTGTGCCTCAAGTGCGACAGGCGCAATGAGTTTTACCTTAAACGTAACAGTATCTCCAGGCATTACCATCTCGACTCCCTCTGCCAAGGTCACCTCACCGGTAACATCCGTGGTGCGAATATAGAACTGAGGCTTGTATCCTGAGAAAAACGGAGTGTGGCGACCACCTTCCTCCTTTGAGAGAATATAGACCTCGGACTCAAAGTCGGTATGAGGAGTCACTGTGCCGGTTGCCGCTATGACCTGACCACGCGTGACATCCTCTTTCTTGATACCGCGAATGAGGATACCTGCGTTGTCTCCTGCTTGTCCCTCCTGGAGTGACTTGTTGAACATTTCAATTCCAGTGATGGTCGTCTTTGCTGTTTTTGCGAGACCGACAATCTCGACTTCCTGACCAACCTTACAAATACCGCGCTCAATACGGCCAGTAACGACCGTTCCGCGTCCCTCAATAGAGAAGACGTCTTCAACGGGCATAAGGAATGGCTTGTCGAGTTCACGTACGGGAACGGGAATATACTCATCAAGTGCCTTTGTGAGCTCAAGAACTCCCTTTGCCCAAGGATCATCAACTGACTTTGATTCAAGCGCCTTGAGACCGGAACCGCGAATAACCGGGCAGTTTGCACCGTCAAATCCCTGCTTGGTCAAAAGCTCGCGAACCTCCTCTTCGACGAGTTCCACCAAGTCCTGGTCATCAACCATGTCTACCTTATTGAGAAATACAATGATACGAGGCACACCGACCTGTTTTGCAAGAAGGACGTGCTCACGCGTCTGAGGCATAACACCATCAGTTGCGGCAACCACGATGATGGCGCCATCCATCTGAGCGGCACCAGTAATCATGTTCTTAATATAGTCCGCGTGACCCGGCGCATCAATGTGCGCGTAGTGACGAGTCGCGGTCGAGTACTCATTGTGAGAGAGAGCAATAGTGATACCGCGCTCGCGCTCCTCAGGAGCGGAGTCGATCTCGTTGACTCCTTTCATCTTCACTTCAAATCCTGCCATGTGCAGCACGTGTAATATCGCAGCGGTGAGCGTGGTTTTACCGTGGTCGACGTGACCAATGGTACCGACGTTCACGTGCGGTTTCGAACGATCAAATTCTACAGCCATAAAGCTTTTTGATTATTAAATAAGCGGTACAAAAACTTGGTTTAACCAAAATTTTGGATACCGGACAAAACAAGAGGTTATACGAGAAGGTCGTATAACATTATTCCACGTGCGCTGTTTGTTTTCCTCCTGAAAAACTCACATAAAGCAACGTCTGCACAGGATACCAGAAATGATACGGCCGTCAATGTTTGACATTGATCTTATCCCCGGACTATCCACAACCTTATCCACACTCCGCCACAGGAAGCCACACCGAGGATGAATCTGCGTATCTTCAAGCACCAAGAGATTGAAATTTTACTGTGTATAAATGCCTAGAATATGGCTTCGCTGAGGTATATATTCAAAAATTGCTGACTTTTTTGTATTATTTTTTACATCTTTGGATTGCGTTTCTCGTTTGGAAATGACGACTTTTTATACCACCACCAGGCATACAAACTGCAAAGTGCGATAACGTTAGGAATGAATATTTCAGAGGTACCCCAACTGTGACCATCAAACTTATAATTCGATATCGGCCATAGGAACGGAGTTGGGAAAAAGGCAAAACTATGGGTAAAAATATCAAGTGCCACGTGAAAACCCCAAGCAAGCATTTCCATCATAGGTTTGCCGCGAATGAGCCAAACAGCAAGAAATGCGACACTAAAAACAATGAGGCTGTGAGTGATATCGTAGAGAATACCAACGTAATTCGGTATTAATGACGGATCCGGTGCGTGGGAACCCCAGTCGGGACCCGATACAAAACCTAACAAAATACTTAATGTAAAGATGCCAAAAGAAAACAAATCGGGACTGATACCAAAAATGAAGGCAGTCCAAAAACTCTTTCGACTTTTCCGCCCAGTGAGTACACCTCCATAAAGTCCGTGTGAAAATATATCCATTCATACATTCTAGCTTGTTTTTCATACAAAAAAACCGAGCATTGCTCGGCTTACGATACACAGAGATGACGAGGTGGAAAAACGACGATATCCTCATCTTCGATTCGAACGAATAAAACAAAGCTTGGTGCACGACTGATAGGAAGCATCTTCCGCTTATCTTGGGGACTCCAATCCCCTTGATATTTGGGGTATCTTCTAAAACTACCGCCGCCGCCACCTGAGCTCCACACCACGAGCTGACTCTCTGTGGCCCTGCGTACGGTAACAACTCCGTTTTTTCGCTCAATAGACAGCACGTCACCACTATTGAACTCACGTACGGCCCTGAGTAATCTCGCATGAAATTCTCGCTCAACTAAAAACTTTTGTTCCATTAGCACTCTCCACAAAATAACACTTGCACACATCTAGCTCGACCATAGGCCCGCTACGACATCCGAAAAATATGACCGAAATTAGTCAGCGCACCGGAAGTTGCGCTAATATAACAGAAAATTCAAATAACACAATTTTGCGCTCAACGTGGGGGGATATCTACCGATATGCCATTCCGAGGATTTCCTCTAATTCATGCCAATTTTGCACATGGTCGTAGTCACGTTTTTCCGAGAACAGCCCGCGTGAATCAAAAAGAATACGATGAGGAATACTCGTCATAATATCAAGAATATTTGGTTCATCATCAATAAAATGCGTCACACCAATTTGTAAGGCCAATGCGTTCTTCTCTTCGCCATTCTTTGCAAAAAGGGTATTTTCCGGCGTGAAATAATTTCCCCATAAGCCTCGCTCCTCTAGGAGGTGCGATGCATGCATAGGATTTTTCTGAAGAGAGACGAGATAATACGGAATCCCCTGTTCGCGCAACTTCGCAAGTGTTGCGAACGCCCCCTCCATCAAAGGGGCGCCAAGGGCAACGTCGGTAGAATCATACAGCTGTGACTTAATCTCGCGATAAAGCTCGGGGGTAAAATGCTCACCCATATGCTCTGCGTGTGTCTCAGCAGGCAAGAGATGAATACCATAGCGAGAAGAAATCTTTAGCTTATTTTGAGTATGATCAATGATGACCCCATCAAGGTCAAATCCAACAATAACCTCATCGTCATTAAATGTGGGCATGATGTTACTTCTTCTTCATCGTAACATTTGTACGACTAATCAATAGAGACTTATGCACCTTCGTGATGCTCGACTATTTTTCGAAAATAACCCCACGAAGCATTTGCCAATCAAATATTCTCTCAAATTCCGTTTCATCTTTAAATTGATGGCACGAATCAAAGAGAAAACGATGCCCTACGTCCGGTATGGCGCGCAAGACCTTACGCTCATCATCAAAGAAATGGGTGACGCCTTCTCGTACGCTTGCGACATTCTTTTCTTCCGGTGTGCCGACAAAAAAAGAATTTTGTTCGGTAAAAATATCACCCCAGAGGTCTCGTCGCCTAAGAAGCTCAGTAGCGATCATCGGTTCTCTGCGGCGCGAAATAAGAACAAAGGGGACATTGCGTATTTTCATTTCACGCAATACCGCAAACGCACCTGTCATAAGAGGTGCTGATAGCGCTAGCTCGGAATCACTGTACAACTCGTCCTGAAGCGCTCGATAATCCGCCGGTGTCAATTTCCCCGGCAAAACTTCCGAATGCACCTCCTCGGGGCCTAAATGTACATCGTAGCGTTCAGCCAACGCAATCTTATTGGGAACATGATTGATGATCACTCCATCCATATCGAATCCCACAACGATCCTTCCTTCCTGTATAGACTTCTGTATTTTCATTGTTCCACTATACTAACAAAAGTAATTGCACATTCACAGGAGCAAGCAATGGACAGAGCCAATCAACTTGAACTCATGGTAGACCAACTCCATGGATTCCTTCGCACTGACGTGCGGCACGGAAACAACTTTCTTCCAGCACCATTCATGATCGAATTTACCGGATCACCGGATGCGGGAAAAACCACCTGCATCAAGGAGTTGGATAAATTTCTCCATCGCAGTGATTTCCGTGTCTTTATTCCACAAGAAGGCGCGGAAGCCATCCGCCACATCAGTCGAAAGACGCCGGAATACAACTTGCGCACCGGTCTCTATGCGCTCAATATGCTTATCGATTTTGCGCACAGCCATACCTACGATATTGTCATCTTCGATCGGGCAATCTTTGATGCATATACCTGGATGATCTACTGGGAAGACAAAAAGATGCTCACTCCGAAGGAAAAAGATCTGCATCAACGATTCTTTCTCTCGAAGCCTTGGGTCGATCGCATTATCGCCTCATACATCGTGACGTGTGACGCCAACGAAGCAGTGCGACGAGGGCAGCGCATTTCCGCAGACAAAGAGAAGATGGGTGACTCATCCAATCCTGAAAGTATTCGAAAGTCGGTTGCGCGTCACCAACAGATGTTTCGTGAGCTTTCTCCAAAGTATCCTCAACTCAAAATGTTTGACACCACGAAGCTGAGCGAGGAAGAAATGGTCACACATATCACAACGACGACGATGGAGACGTTGATTACACAAGCACGAACACTCCGCAGTCGCGGATAACCACACAGAGCGAGCCATGGGGCTCGCTCTTCTTTTTTTGAAATAAAGGATATCGCTTATTACCCTTTCCGCAAATCAGCTTCTATCTCGGATACTTCCTGCACTTTCATCCGAATATCTTGCTTCAAACGCTCAAGATCGTCTTTCTTGCGCTTGATCTCATTTTGTTTTCGGAGCAATTCTTGTCGAAAGCGTTGCAGCTGAAGACCTTTGTCGTGCGCGTGGGTGGTTTCGTTACTTGCGCTGAATTGACCAATTTCTTTTTTTTGACGCAACGCCTCTTTGTCTCTCATAAAATCTCGCGATTCCTCCTTCATCGCACGCACTCTTTGTTCCTTTTCATTGATTTCCTGCCGAAGATGTTCGATTTCTCGTTCCAATTTCACCTCTTCGTCACTGCGTCGATGAAGTTCCATGTCCTGCTCCCGAATCCCACCCTCCGCGAGTTTCGACTCACGTGTTTGCGTGATGATTTTTGTCTCAAGTTGGGACAGCTCCCCCTGAGTGCGATGAATGTCCTGATCAACGTGCAGAAGCTCCCCCTCAAGATGAGTAAGCTCTCGTTCGATATCTGCACGTTTATGCTCCCGGTCATTCACCTCGAGCTTCTTAACGCGCAAGCGGTTCTCAAGCTGCATGCGGGCTTGCTGGTGGCGCGCGCGATCAGTTGCATCGCTAGCCGTGTCAGATGACGAATGAAAATTACCTTGACTACTACTATCGCCTTGGCGTCCACTGAAATCAATCATATTGATAACGCGATTATATCACAAAGAGTGCTCCCTACATGCGAATAAGCTGATGTTGCAACTGTGACAAAGCGCGCTCTTCTTTGTGCATGTGTTCAAGCATGTCACGCAGCACTTCCTCTAGCTCAATCTTTTCACTCTTCATTTGCTTGATATGCGCCTCGGCCCGTTCGACAGAAAACTCTTCATCAATATCTTTGGGGTCAATATCCTTGGACAATATCGGGGTAGATTCAATGTGCGTTTGTCCGCCTACAGTATCAGCGATATCGCCCACACCACGGCGATATGCCTTCTTTTTTTCGTAATCAATGCGGTCCTCTTCTATCGTTATCTTCATACTGAGCTCCCTGAGCTCAGATTCTTTATGATGCAACTTCTGCCGGAGTTCACCTACCGCAAGTGAACGCTTCTGCAAATCAACACGCATAGCATTATGGCGCGCATCTTCCTCTTTTGCGAGGTTATCATAAAATGCACGGTCATTTTTTCCGCGCGCTACTTCCGCGTCGGCGCGACGCTCGGTCTCCGGATCAGTACCATCCTCTTCTTCATCCTCGTCATCGTCATCGTCAGTAGCACTGCCATATCCACCGGACGCCGGACCAGAAACCTCTTCTTCATCATTGTCATCATCATCATCGAACATGTCTTCATATCATAACAGAATTCTCTTCATTTTTTTAGGATGCTGTAAGATATGGCATTTTATCGAAGAAATAAAAGACTCCACGCGAATAGTGTGGAGTTTCAATCGATTTAAAACACAAAGCTTTGATTCTGATCACGGCGTGCGTGAATTTTTTCTCTTTAGCGTATTGATAAGCCCAGAAATACCTCCTCGACTCACCTCATCACGAAAATTACTCTGATAGGCGAGCACGATACTGACGTGCTCGATCTCGATATTATAGGCCATCCAACCAAGCGCGGTTCGCTCCATAAAAATCACCATGGATAACGTGCCACCAGTATCCAGACTAACAATGATAGGAATCGCGACGTCTGTACCACTCCTCATGCGTGGCGCCATGTACGTCATGGGCTGATCTTTGTTTGCAAGGAATAATCCGGCGTATGCATTGACGAGAAGCGCCTGAAACTGTTCTGTCAGCACGGCGCGCTCTACCTCCGTTGCTAAACGCCAGTTTCGCCCCATTGCTTGTCGCATCATTTTTTCGTAGTCAATGTGCGGAGACAGTTTGTCTTCTATGTAGGTGATCGCACGCCCCCTTTTCCCCGCCTCATCACCCTGATCGAGTCGCATAAGATCAATTACATCTTCGACGGCAGTTTGGATAATCACGTCGGGAGATAATTCTGACGCGTGTATCACACCAACAAACACCACGAAGAAAAGGGGAAGAAGAATGAAATCAAACAACCGACGAAAAGCACTACGTGCGTATACCATACAAGCCCCAATCAATAGAGAACGACTCTCTAAAGGGTAGCGTGCAAAACAAAAAACAGCAATAATGCTGTTTTTTGTTTTCTCTGTTGAAATATTATTTCCCTCGTGCCTCTATCACCGTCGCTGCGACATTGGCGGGAACAGCAACATATTCGGCAGGGGTCATGGTAAAGGTCCCGCGGCCTTCCGTCATTGAGCGAAGCGTCGTCGCGTACCCAAACATTTCAGCGAGCGGAATCATCGCGGTTGCAACCTTCAACATTCCGCGGTCCTCCATGGAGTTGACCTGCCCGCGGCGTGAAGCAACAGAGCCAGTAACATCTCCCATGAATTTGTCCGGGAAGACAATCTCAACCAACATGACGGGCTCAAGAAGTGTAGGTCGAGCCTTCTTGGCGGCGTCTTGAAGTGCCATAGAGCCCGCAATCTTAAATGCAATTTCCGAGGAATCAACTTCATGGAATGAACCGTCGTAGAGCTCAACGGACACATTGACGAGTGAGTATCCTGCCACAACACCGCGCTCCATTCCCTCCTTGAGGCCTTTCTCGATCGGAGAAATATATTCCTGAGGAATAATACCTCCCTTGATGGAATTGATGAATTCGAAGCCCGGAGAGCGTTTGGTGTTCTTCGGCAAATCCTCATCCTTCACCGTAAGATCCATTGGCTTAATCTTGATCTTGACGTGACCATACTGACCACGACCACCAGATTGCTTGATGTACTTGCATTCCGCTTCGGCCGGTGCAGTAATAGTCTCACGATAGGCAACCTGTGGCTTTCCGGTATTTGCCTCGACATTAAACTCACGCTTCATTCGGTCGACAAGAATATCGAGGTGAAGTTCACCCATTCCCCAGATGATAGTCTCTCCGGTTTCCGTGTCACTCGTGACTCGGAACGTCGGGTCTTCGGCGGAAAGGCGTCCGAGTGCGATACCCATCTTCTCTTGGTCTGCCTTTGTTTTCGGCTCAATGCGCATGGAGATGACCGGCTCAGGGATAACTATGCGCTCAAGAATGATAGGATTGTTCTCATCGCAAAGAGAATCTGAAGTAAGTGTATCCTTGAGTCCAACCGCAGCCGCAATCTCTCCCGCAAATACCTTCTTCACTTCCTCGCGCTCATTGGCATGCATGCGGAGAATGCGCGAAATGCGTTCCTTTTTGCCCTTGGTGGCATTGTAGACATATGTCCCTGACTCAAGCGTACCGGAGTACACACGGAAGAATGCGAGCTGTCCGACATACGGATCAGTTGCAATCTTGAATGCGAGGGCGGAAAACGGCTCCTTGTCATCAGCGTGACGGAATATCTCCTCGTCAGTCTTCGGATCATGACCCTTCGTCGGCGGCATATCCATCGGACTTGGAAGAAAATCAATAATCGCATCGAGTACAAGCTGGACACCCTTATTTTTGAGCGCTGAACCTGCGTAAACCGGAACAATAGTATTGCCGATTGTTGCTTTTCGAAGTACACGCTTTAAGTCAGCAAGGGCAATCTCCTTTCCTTCAAGATACTCATTCATAAGCTTTTCGTCATTCTCGACGATAGCCTCAATCATCATTCCGCGATACTTTACCGCATCTGCCTTATGCTCCTCGGGGATATCGTGATAAACGAGCATATTCCCCATTTCTCCTTCAAAGGTCACAAACTTCATAGTCATGAGATCAATCACGCCCGCAAACTGATCTTCTTCTCCGACGGGAATTTGCATGCGAATCGCACTCTTGGTCAAGCGATCCAAGATGCTTTGAAACGACTTCTCAAAAGAAGCACCCGTGCGATCAAGCTTGTTGATGAAGCAAATGCGGGGAACCTTTCCCTCATCAGCATAGCGCCAGTTGGTCTCTGATTGTGGCTCTACTCCGGCAACACCATCAAAGACGACAACTGCGCCATCAAGAACACGCAGTGAGCGCTTCACCTCAATTGTGAAGTCGATATGCCCTGGGGTATCAATAAGATTGAAACGACATTTTTGGGATACGTCTTCCTTCGGCATGTATGTAGGATTCCAGAATGCGGTGGTTGCCGCTGAGGTAATCGTGATACCGCGTTCACGCTCCTGCTCCATCCAGTCCATGACGGTATCACCCTCGTGTACCTCGCCAATCTTGTGCGACACACCAGTGTAAAAGAGCACACGCTCAGATGTCGTCGTCTTTCCTGCATCAATGTGAGCAATAATCCCAAAGTTGCGCACCTTTTCCAACGGATAATCTCGTTCCATAAAAAATGAATAATTGAATAAATAAGGCTTCCCCGCCTAAAATAAAACGCCACGAATGGCAGATATGGCGTAACTATATAGAAAACTCTCGTTTTCAGCAACATGCGGAGAATCTTTACAAGAACAAGATCTTATGTATAGTTTTACACAGGAGTTCAAAACCAAAAAAGGATAGGCAAATGCAATTCCCCACCCCCTACGTGCTCCACAAGTACCGTGAGGAGCAATATCGAAATGCCATCAATGGACTCAGCAAGATGAGACATCCGCTGGAAAAAGAGCTGGGTGCTGTAGCCTTGTGCCATGCACGCAATGACCAATATCTCACTGCACTATGCACGCTCACCGGTAAAACCGTCAGCGCCTACGATCATGGCAAATTACTCGGAAAACTGAGCGGGTGCCACGTGGGATACAGTTCTGCGACGGTATGTTTTACTCTGAACGAACGGGGTGATAACGGACAGGTCGTCAAAAGTATTGAGATCACACCGGAAACAGATCTATTTATGGAGGATGCTCATGTCTGATCAA
>Ga0075982_149_pt1 | contig 17194 bp, 15 predicted proteins | sample RifGroA2_FD_68058 | JGI IMG/M metagenome (GOLD analysis project Ga0075982, IMG submission 68058) | Parcubacteria bacterium GW2011_GWA2_47_7 | reverse complement strand
TCGATATGATCAAGCGCTTTTTTGAGACCGAGCAAAATATGTTCGCGATCCTTCGCTTTGATGAGCTCGAACTCCGTACGACGCTTCACGACCGTCTTTCGGTGCTTGATAAATTCCTCAAGAATTCCTTTGATGGAAAGGGTCTGAGGGACGCCGTCCACCAGCCCCACCATGTTGTAGTGAAATGTTGTCTCAATCTCCGTATGCTTATAGAGATAGTTGAGAACTTTTTGTGGAGGAACGCCCTGCTTGAGATAGACGGCGACGCGAATGTCTCCCTTGGCAGATTCATCGCGCAAATCCTTGATACCTTCCAATTTCTTCTCGCGCACGAGGTCGGCAATTTTCTCGAGAAGCGTCGCTTTGTTCACGCGATACGGAAGCGACGTGATAATGATTTCGGTTTGTCCAGCCTTCTGCTCGACGATCTCTGCCTCACCGCGACAAACAACACCACCGCGACCCGTCGCATAAGCGTGGCGAATGTCAGTTTTGTTGTATGCAATACCTCCTGTTGGAAAATCAGGCCCCTTTATGAACTCGAGCAAATCTTCGCCGGTCGCTTCGGGATTATCAATGAGATGTGAAAGTGCGTCGACCACCTCGCCCAAATTGTGCGGTGGGATGCTCGTAGCCATACCGACGGCAATGCCCAGCGTGCCGTTGAGAAGTAAGTTCGGAACAACGGAAGGCAATACGGATGGCTCCTTGCGTGAACCATCATAGTTCGGCCGAAAGTCAACGGTATCTTTATCAAGATCGCGAAGCACTTCACTTGCAATACGTGACATCTTCGCTTCCGTATAGCGCATTGCAGCAGCTGAGTCACCGTCGATAGAACCAAAGTTACCCTGCCCAAAGACAAGTGGGTATCGCATCGAAAAAATTTGAGCCATTTTTACCATAGCTTCATAGACGGAAGTATCGCCATGCGGATGATATTTACCAAGCACATCACCAACAACCGCAGCTGACTTTCTAAATCGCGAAGAATACGTTAGCCCCATTTCATGCATTGAATAGAGTATGCGTCGATGCACCGGCTTCAATCCGTCGCGTACGTCAGGAAGTGCACGATCGACGATGACCGACATCGCATAGTCAATAAACGACTCGCGCATCTCCGTCACAATGTTGACCGGTAAAATTCCCTCTAAGCGAATCTCTGGTGCGGCATCGTCTTCTTTTTTTTGTATTGCTTTACTCATATTGATGGTGAAATACTTTTATTCATTTATCTACAATGCCGATTCATCGATAGCCGTAATCTCCTGTGTGTGAGCGCTCTCTTCCGTAAAAACCCCACGTTCACCGAGGGGCACTTCTGGCATGAATTCGGGATTTTCGGCAACATCTTTTATTTCGCTCTGCACGTCATTCCATGAAGATACCGTTTTATCTTTTACACCATGAAACACTCCGGCCACAACATCTACTGGCGATGGTTGACGAATAGTACCTGCGACAACGGATGAAGAGTACACGTTCCGACTCCCCCACCATATGACAACAACCAAGGCTGATAGCAACACCGTTGTGACGACGGCGATTTGCTTACGCACTGCTTTAGTGTCAGCTTGTCAACTGCAACGACATCTTCAGCTCCCGCCTCTTTGAGAAATGCTTTCAGCTGTTTGTCACTCGTGCTCTCAAAATCTACTGGAATGATAATTTTAGCATCAAGCATAACCGATATCTTGCCCGCTTCCGCAGGTGACAAGACATCCTCTCCTGAAATCGGGACAAACAAAATATCTACCTCGCCGATACCTTCGATGATTTCGGGTGAAAGTTCGGTTGATGCGAGAGCGCCAAGCACACAAAGACGAATACCATCCAGCTCTATTGTATATATAGTGTTCAACAACCCCGCCTCTCCTACCGGTTTTGGAGAAAGAAAGCCCGATACGGCAACACCTCCAATCTCATATTCGCCCGCGCCGGAGATTACAAACGGGACTTTGTCACCGTGCGAAAGGTTCTCGACACCATTAAGAATAGGGTGATTCATCGAAACGAGCCCAATACGGGCAGCAAAACGAATTGGCTTCATAATCGATTGCTTACCAAAGGGATTGACCCCGATAACGGTGTCGCCCTGAGTAATTTTTATGAACTGTCCTCCGTGGTACGTGATTATCATGCGGTTGAGTATAGCAATTTCCTCCCAAAATGAAAAGGTAAAAATCTACTAAATAGTGGCTATATTAAGTAGATTGTGAATCGCAAAATTTAATATTGACAATATTTACAAATATGCTATCATTGTACCCAGAGGTGACTGGACTTCCCGCACACGGTTGGCGGCCGAAGAAAGATGAGCATGGTGCCCATCTGCGCTGCGCAACCCATCGACACGTCGCGTATGACGCGCCCCGTCCCCGACCACTGTGGGGATGTGGGCCAGAACTGCGGCTCGCGCGGGGTCATATCCGTCACCATTTCGTCGCCGTCGGGCGACAGAACGGACTCGGGGAGTTGCCTTCCCCCAAGTCCACACCAAAGGAGCAGAATGCACCACATTCGCGATCCCACCTGATCTTTCCCGCACTTGCCTTAGCAGGCACAAAAAAACGCTCGCGAACCCCATTAAATTGGTAACGCATATGAGCTTCAAAAATAAGCTGACCATCAATCAGCACTGCACCGAGTCGACTGCACGGAAAGAGATGAGCCCCGAAAGGATAATATCGAGAAAAGCTTAGAAAAAAGCTAATCTCCTGGCCGAGCTCCACACCAAGTGCCAAGGTTCACCGCAGACAGGCCACGCCGTAAAAACGCGTGGTCTTCCTTTTTTTTTCTTATCTTTATATCTCCATGGCTTAACTATGCCTTTATGTATAGAAAATGCCTGTCTTCTTCTAGCCATTGACAAACTTTCTATAATACATAGTATAAATATGCCCGTGGACGGACACGGGCCAAAAGTCCGTCATAGGTGCCCAACTTCCCTTAGGCAAGGAAACCCCCGAGTGCTCATGCACTTGGGGATTTTTTTTACTACTTTACATAAGGGGTACCCAGCGTAGTGATGGGTTGCAAAAAAAGACGTTTCTTGGTAGTCTTTCGGCACAACTGAATATTAGCAACACTATTGGGATTAACCCGATTTTAGGCTCGCATAGCTAAGACGACCCCCAAGAGGAACAGTTATCTGCCCTCACGCAGATTTTTATTTTTATGGCCACAATAGAACTGGAGGAAGAGGTCATCATCGTTGGAGGCGAGCAAGTGCTCTCCCCTGATCACCCGATGACCAAGTACATGACGGAAATCGTCAATCGCCCGGAACCGGGAGAGATTGTCGAAGGACCCGTCATCAAAGTCAGCAAAAAAGAAGTGTATATCAACATGCCTCCTTACGGCATCGGCATCATTTACGGACGCGAGTACATGAATGCGCGTGATTTGGTGAAGCACATGAATATCGGTGACGTCATCACCGCCAAGGTTGTTGAAAGCGAGAACGAAGACGGATATGTTGAGCTTTCACTCAAGGAAGCGCGACAATCACTCATTTGGGGTGAGGCGGAAGATTATGTACGCAAGAAGACTATCCTCGACCTTGTGGTCAAAGATGCAAACAAGGGAGGCCTTATGCTCGACTGGCAGGGTATCTCTGGTTTTCTCCCCGCATCACAACTTTCCGGAGACCATTACCCTCGCGTCACAGATGGAGACAAGGATAGGATTCTTGAGGAACTCAAACGACTTGTCGGCGAGAAAATCTCGGTCGTCATGATCACCGCAGTACCAAAAGAAGGAAAACTTATTTTCTCAGAGAAGGAGCACAATCAGAAAGAGAAGGAGGAAATCGTCTCCAAATACCAGCTCGGTTCTATTGTTGATGGTGAGATTACCGGTATCGTTGACTTCGGCGCATTCATGAAGATTGAGGAAGGGCTTGAAGGACTCATCCACATTTCCGAAATGGACTGGGGCCTCGTCGACGATCCTCGCAAACTCTTCAAGGTGGGAGAGAAACTGAAGGCGCAGATCATTGAGATCAAAGACAACAAAGTTTCACTTTCCGTGAAGGTGCTCAAGGAGAATCCATGGAAGAGTGCCGAGAAGAAGTACAAGAAGGGCGACGTCGTCAAAGGCGTTGTCATCAAATTCAACAAGTACGGAGCACTCGCATCCATCGAGGAAGGTGTTGCGGGTCTTGTCCATGTCTCAGAATTTGGCACGGAAGAGAAGCTTCGCACGGCGATGGAGCTCGGCAAGGTCTATCCGTTCACCATTACGCTTTTTGAGCCAAAGGATCAGCGCATGACGCTTTCGTTTACGACAGAGAAGACTGCGTAAGATCACTCTCGGTATCACTCAAAAAAAACGCCACCCGCTTGGGTGGTGTTTTCTTTTGGAAATTGACAACACTATCTCAGTTGATAGGATGAAGACCAGAGATGCTGTTTGGAGGGAAAAATGAGTGAGATTAAACATGTGCTTACGGGAATTCGCTGTAAACTCGAAAATTGCGAAGATGGAATCATCATCAAAAAAACGGTCATGGAGCTCGCAATTCCACAAAGCGAGATACGTATGGGAGGAGGGCCTCTACCGATGACGCAGGTCGTGACCTGTTACTGCGATACCTGTGGGGTCACCTACGAACCGAGTATCGTCCTCAGGTCGATGAGATCCACATCTCAACCATGACATGACCGGATCTTTTGTCTAAAAAAGCCGTACCACTTGGTACGGTTTTATCATTTCAAAAAAGTTCTTTGCGTCAACGAAATATTGTTTGCTCGCTTTCCTGTGCAACGTATAATAATTACGTCACCAATTTCTATGGACAACGGAACACTTTTTAAAAAAAATATTTTAGAGAACATCAAACTGCCAATTAACTCTGCACAGCAATGGCTCATGGGGAGTGACGCGCGTGTCCTAGTCATACTTATTCTTCTCGCTGCACTTACGCGCTTACCGCTTATATTTTTCCCGAACAGCACTATTGCAGATGAGGTAACTTATGCAAATTTTGCGACACTTGTACATTATGGAATTCCATTTTTTGATATTCACCCCCCACTCGTACGCATTGTATTTGCAAACATCCTTAGTGCGATAGAATATACTCCAAAAATATTTTCATTTGCCATCGCACAACCATATGGGGATTTCCCTTTTACACTATTACGATTTTTTGTTGCAATATTTGGAATATCTCTTCCTCCCCTTCTCTATCTTATTGGAAGACTATCTCAACTCTCGCGCCCGTGGGCCCTGCTTGGAGGACTACTTGTGATTTGCGACAATGCACTCACTCTGTATGGAGGAAGTATTCTGCCTGATACACTATTACTTTTTTTTAATTTCGCCGCACTAGCCTGCGTACTCATTTCTACAAAAATCATTAAGCCTCGTTACTCATGGCTGTTTGTCATTCTTGGCAGTGTACTATGGGGCCTCGCGCTTTCAATAAAATGGACGTCATTGGGGATGCTTCCTGTTTTTGCACTTCTTTTCCTCGTGATGAGGGACCGGTCTATATTCAAGCTTTGCGCATACACATCACTATCAATTATCGTCTATATTTCAATATTTTTTTATTATTTTACGTTATTTTCTCCCACCAACAATCCAATAATATTTCTCTCACCAGTAAAATACAGTAGCGAAATTCAAGATACTCGATTCCCTGACCCACAACAGCCGATGAGTATTATCAAATACATTGCCACCTCCCAACAACTCATGATGAGCGCTAACGAATCAATTTATAACGACCAACGACCGAAGACTCCTCACCCAAACACGTGGCCACTCGGTCAACATCCAATACACTATTGGTGGGATGAGCATATGCCTAATAAAAATATTTACCTGATTCCAAACATAGTGCTTTGGCCACTTTTGTTTCTCGTATTTCTTTATGCACTCTATGCGCTGGGGAAGAAATTGATATTCCACCCATTGGACACTTGGCACGATAATCAATTTATCATCTTATTTACTGTTGGATATTTGGTCAATTATCTGCCATTTTTCTTTATTCATCGCCCGATGTATCTCTACCACTATTTTCATTCACTTCTATTTTTGATGCTCCTTACTCCTCACATTCTTCCGATAGTCCTCCAAAAAATAAGCAAATTACTACGAGCACCGCAGATTTTTACTCCGCTACTGGCCGCATTATTGACCCTTATCGGACTCATGTATCTCGTTTTTCTACCACTCACCTACGGCTGGTAGAAGTTCTTTTAAGCACTATGATTCGAGGGCTGTATTTTTTTGATATTATTTTTCGAATGCCTTGTGTCCGTACTTGACCAGACATGACGCTTTTTGAATGATTTCAAGAACCGACGAGACCCATCTCACACCCGTGACATAACCCGATCTTTCGTCTTATAAAAAAACCGTACCACTTGGTACGGTTTTGTTATGTTAAAAAAGTTCTTTGCGCCAAAGGTATGCTGGTATCGCGAGTCGTTCGCGAAACATGAACGCAGAACGAGAGCGAACCCACCATTCGTCGGCGTCAAAATGATAACCGATTGATGAGTCGGTCATCGCCTTTGCGCCGGGAAACCTGGCATTACGGAGACAGCGTACGCAGCGCTCTACATGATCCTGATGAGCCGCGGCATAAACCCCAGAAACCAAGTGGCGTCGAACTGACAGAAAACCTGCTGCTGCCTCTGCTACGTCGCGCGAAGAGAGATATCCTCTATCTTTCATTGGAACGGTGCAATGGACCTGCACGCCAAGCGCCCGGAGCTCTATTGCGACCTCCCATTGCGCAATCACATAACAACCCTCTGTGTCACTCTGTACATTAGACGCGACCACTCTCCCGATCTCTCTAGAACTCAGCGAGGGCTGAGTCGTTCCGATTCTGCCAAAAGAAAATGCAACAATTGCCTTCAAAGAACACCTCCTCAATTACTGGTGCTCGCCTCAGCGTACTACGCATGGTGCAATCTGTCATGTGCTTCTGCAAAAAAAATCCCCCAGATCGTGGGGGGATTTGAAAAACTATTGACCAAGCAGTGTGCTCTTTGCTTCAAATTTCGGACAAAATGGTGCATATACACGTGTCTTTCCAAGCGGGCGGCACACAGAAGATGAGCCGCAATACCGATACTCCGACTTTTTATTATACTCAGCTCTTCAACTGAAAATTTTTCAAGAACGAAATCCCCCGCTTTTCTTCGTGGTGCGTCCGACGTGATCTCCGGCGCTATCCCGACACGAAAGCGATAAAAATCGCGCGTTTTGATGGTGGCGATAATAGACTCAATGCCCTTCTGTCCGCCTGCACCGCGGTCGCGCGCCGAGCGCCACGACCCTATAGGCAAATCCGCGTCGTCATGAATGACGATAAGCTGCGCCGCTTGATCCCTACTCTTCACCAGAGACACAAGGCTTTTCCCCGAATCGTTCATGTAAGTTTCAGGCTCGAGCAAGAGAACCTCAGTCCCCGCAATCTCTCCTTTGGACACGAGTGCGTCGTAAGTTTTTTTATATTCCCAATCAGAACATGCATATTTTTTGCGAAACACCTCAAGCACAATACGCCCCGCGTTGTGCCGCGTTTTCGAGTATTCCATCCCGGGGTTTCCTAATCCAACAATTATCCAGCGCATAGACTCAATTTAGCGTATATTCCTCAAGACTGCTAATTGTGAGGGTATTCTGTGGCGAATGCGAAACATGGCAACAACAGCGCGAAGACCATCTCGTGTCGTCGACAGCTTGGACTGACGCCCTGGATAGCGATGCTCATTCCATGTGACGGGAACTTCGACAAGAGGAATGTTGAGGCCTTCGAGGATTGCTACGAACTCAAGGTCGAAAAACCACGTGTTCTCTTTTGTAGACAGAAAAATGTTTATGACGGAATCAGGCATCAACTTGAGAGGGCACTGCGTATCGCTCGCGCGAACGCCAACGATATATCGCGCAAGAAGCCGAAACATGTGAGAACTCATCGTCCTCCACCACTCTCGACCTGGCATGACGCTTTTTGGATGGTTTCGGGAACCAAGGACAACTGAACCAGGGTGCGCTTCGGCGCATGCGAGTGCCGAAATAATATCTTCCGGAGGAACAGAGAGGTCAACATCGGTAAATCCGACGATATCTCCGCTCGCTTGTACAAAGCCGGCCCTGAGCGCCCTTCCCTTTCCTTTTTCATCCAAATGCACCACGCGAATCCGCGCATCATCAATCTGGCTAACGCGTGCGAGAATATCATCAGTTGACGCATTGTCGACAACGATAATTTCCCAATCTGAGGAATACTGCTGTTCAAAGTTTTCGGCAAGAAGCCGAAGGGTCGGAAGAATGACAGGGGCTTCATTGAATACAGGTATGACAAGTGATAATTTCATAAGGGAAACGGGTGACCCGCTATCTGTTCTTTGCTATCATGGAAAGCGTACCGTATGGGAACGTATATAAATAATAGCATGGAAGTATGTGTGTTCAACAATCATACGAACGCGAACAGAGTGCGATTCATCGCAACACAATGAAACACCTCACAAGCCTTATAGAATTTTTATATCAAAAACGAGCGCTCCATTTTATTTTAACTGGCCTGACCGGAGTACTCCTCAATGTGCTTACCACGTGGACCCTTACCGAATTCGTGTTTGGTGTCGACTTATACATGATCGGGTATCTCACTGGGACAGCGGTCAATCTCTGCTACAACTTTTTACTGCATTCCATCCTCACATTCGGCACGAAAAAAGATCACGGCAAGCGTTTTCTTAGCTTCATGCTCTTTAGTGCACTCTCGACTATTGTTCAGATAATTATCGTGCACTTGTTCACAGAATATTTGGGTCGTAACTACTACTTGCCGATCATTTCACTGACCATTCTCGGGCTTTCTGCGGTAAGTTTTGTCTTTTTCAAATTTACACTATTCAAGGAACACGGAGCACCTGTTATTTATGCTACTACTCCGCGGGAGGAGCTTCGCATACTTCGTGAAGGACTACACCGATTCGCACGCATCGGACACGCATGGCTTTCCCGCGACAGAAACGTCCTCTTAATCATACTCGTACTCGCCACGCTTACGCGGCTTCCGTTCCTCGCCTATCATAATCAGACGATGTTCGATGAATTTTATCACGCAAACTTTGTTTCACATATTGTACATGAACTTCCGATGTTTGATATCCACCCACCACTCGCTCGAATTATATTTTCCGATATCGCAAAACAGATTCCGTATACCAAAGACTTTTTAATCATTCCATTTTCCGACATAAATACCGCGTCCAACATTTCATTTGACGATTTCCCATTCTTCCAAATACGCTTTCTTGTCGCGTTGTGTGGTATTTTTTTGCCGCTGGTCTTCTATGCGATTGGTCGACTGCTTCACTATTCACCTCTCACCGCACTTCTTCCCGCACTATTCATAATATTTGACAATGCACTCTTACTTTACTCACGCGCGATGCTTCCGGATATGCTTCTGTTGCTGACGGAATTTATTGGTCTGGCTTGCGCGCTCCAGATGTTGCGACTAAGGTCTTTCAAACAAAAAATATTATGGATTTTCTTGTCGGGCCTATTTTTAGGACTTGCGCTGTCTACCAAGTGGACCGCGCTTGCACTCATTGGCCTCGTGATGCTCATTCTTATGCAGAAACGTTTTTGGTATCATGCTTTTTTTATCCTCATCATTTCAATAACGACGTATTTTGGAGTTTGCGTATATTATTTATCCGAATTCCCTCAGGGTGGTAAGGTCGATCCGATTTCCCCCGCATTCAATGTTCCGGAAATCCAACAGTTGTCGTTTCCTGCAGGAAATGACCTGTCTGCAATCATTCGATTTGTGCCAAAATTCAACGCGATCATGATGCATGTAAATTCGAACAAAGAGATTTCAAGTTTAATGATCGCAGCTCCTAATTCGCTCGCATGGCCGCTCGCAAGAAGTGAGATACTGTTTTGGAAAAGCGACAATCAAACCCAACGCATTGTACTACATGGAAATGACCTACTCTGGTCCGTCGTATTTTTTCTTTTTTTGTTTGAAATCGGTTGGGTATTCACTACTTTTTTCTCTTCGCGAAAATGGCCCATCGGCGAAGTAGAAACAATACTGATCGCTGGATATGTAATGAATTACATCCCATTCTTTTTTATACAACGGCCGATGTATCTCTATCACTATTTCACCGCACTACTCTTTCTCTTCCTGCTCGCTCCGCTCGTGATTCCTCGGCTCCTCTCCTGCATAAAAATTCTTACACGCGATCGCTTTATCGGAATAGCCATTGTGTCACTCATTGGATTTCTTATTCTGATAAATTTTATCTTGCTACTTCCTACCACATACGGTTTCTAAGATTCCGATAGGTCACACGTTTCACCCTTGTGTCAACGACGATTTTCCCGTATGATGTAGGCAAATGAGCACTGAAAAAGAACCCGTTACCGACTTACGCGACACCACCGGTAACGAGGCGAGTACACCCGTAGCCACGAATAACAAAGAGAATGAAGTAGCTCCGGCATCGACCCTCCAACTCATATGGGAAACCGTGCGTTATGCGCTTATTGCGGCGCTCATCATCATTCCAGTACGCACTTTCGTCGCCCAACCCTTTGTGGTATCTGGAAATTCCATGTTTCCTACATTTCAGAATGGTGAATACCTCATCGTGGACGAAACAACAAAATATATCGGTGATTATCAGCGTGGCGATGTTGTGATACTCCGCTACCCCAATGACCCGTCAAAATTTTTCATTAAGCGAGTGATTGGTCTCCCTGGAGAAACGGTTACCATCCAAAATGGTCAGGTGTCTATCACTAGCGAAACACAAAAAGAGCCACTCGTCCTCTCCGAACCGTATGTAAAAAATGCAAAATTCGACAGCTCCAATCGCACACTTGATAATGAGGAATATTTTGTCATGGGAGACAATCGGGCACAGAGTATTGATTCATTTGGTGTCACCTATTAATTACTTAGATTTATTCATCCATTCGTCACACTATGACAAAAAAAGAAACTGATAAGAAAATTGCTCCCACTGCCCTTAAAGGAATGCGCGACCTCATCGGTGATGAATCACATAAGTATCAGGGATTTTTTGAGAAAGCGGCAGAGGTGGCGCTCTACTACGGCTTTCAGCCTATTGACGTGCCCATCATGGAGCGTGAAGAAGTTTTTCTCTCCACGCAAAGCGAAGATACCGACCTCGTCGAAAAAGAGATGTACGCGATGAAGACTAAGGGTGGAGACAAGATTGCACTGCGCCCCGAGGGTACAGCTCCGGTGATGCGCGCATATCTTGAGCATGGAATGATGTCACACCCACAGCCAGTCAAATTCTATTACTACGGCTCATTCTTCCGCCATGATAATCCACAACGCGGACGCTATCGTGACTTTCGGCAATTCGGCATCGAAATGATAGGCTCTTCAAAGTCCATCAGTGATGCACTGGTCATTTATTTGAACGTGATGATACTCAAAGAAGTGGGACTCTCAAACATCATGATTGATGTAAATTCCATCGGCGATAAAGAATCGCGCGCACCCTATCTTCGTGAGCTCACTACCTATTACAGGAAACACATCAACCATCTCTGCGCGAACTGCAAGCAACGCATCAAGACCAACCCACTCCGCCTCCTCGACTGCAAGAGCCCTGAATGCCAAATCTATAAAGAAAAAGCGCCACAATCGATTGCACATCTCTCCCCCGCTGCCAAACAGCACTTCAAGGAGGTGCTCGAATTCCTTGATGCGCTCAAACTTACCTATCGCATCAATACCAATCTCGTTCGCGGACTCGACTATTATACACACACCGTTTTTGAAATTACCGAAATTCCTGACGATCGACCCGCGGAGATCTTTGCGGAAAACGCCACACAGCTCGAAGCGACAGACAAAGAGAAGGACGACAAAAAGAAGAAACACGAACGTGAAGACGAAGCGAATATGCCGATGTCGATTGCAGGCGGTGGACGCTATGACTACCTCGCGAAACGTCTCGGAAGCAAGAAGGATATTCCGGCCGTCGGAAGTTCGATTGGTGTGGATCGCGTCCTGATGTCACCAAACTACAAAGGGGTGGCTCCTCGCATCGTCAAAAAGCCGAAGATTTTTTTCATCCAACTTGGTTTCGAAGCAAAATTGAAGTCACTCGAGATAATCGAAGTCTTGCGCGCCGCACGCATTCCCGTAACCCATTCGCTCAACAAAGATTCTCTAGGCACACAGCTTGGCATCGCCGAAAGAATGCAGGTCCCCTTTTCGCTTATATTTGGTCAAAAAGAAGCCCTCGAAGGCACGGTTATCGTCCGCAACATGCTCACCCGCTCGCAAGAGACAATAAAGATTGCAAAATTAGCTGATTACATAAAAGCAATCAAATAGCATTTGGGGAGAAAAATGTCGTAGAGTAGTTATTCTTTGTAAGCCCACCTTTCAAAAAGGTGGGCTTACTCTTGAAAAAAGTGGTATGCGGTGTTTACTCTAAATCTTACAACTCATTCCCCCCTACATAAACATATCGCCTCACGAATTTATCCAAATACACAAGAAGCAATGAATGAGGATGGTTACAATAATTTTGAATACCGAGAAGGAAAACGCTAATAAAAAATCCCCGCGTCATACGACGCGGGGCTCTTCCTTTGCTTACTCTGGCTTTGGTTCAACGATCACCTCATCGGTGCTCGATTGAGCCACTGCCTTCTCTGCCTCATCACCACTGGTCATAAATGGCTTCTTTGGACGCTTCAAGCAATAACGGCCATTGATAATAATGATGATTGCACGCTTGCCGTTCGCATACTGCACAACGTGAGAGTTGGTGTGACTGCTCGGTCCACCATGCTCATACTCGAGCATGCCGGTCGATTTACCGGCACTGTAGCATCCGTCGATGATCTCGGCCGTGTGACTGTGCCCCTTCGTGACCTTCACCCCAAGCTTCGAGAGATTCTTGGTCGTCCCGCGCGAACCATTGGGACCAATGTCACCATGGAATCCATACTCGACCTGAGCAAGCACTTTGCTTTCCCCGGGCTTTAAGAACTGCACGTTTGGTTTCGCAAACATTTGTGCGTATGACACATAAGGATCATCGAACGCGACGCCGCCATCGGTCAGTCGCGCGCTCTCCGTTGCACGGTACGCACACTCAAGATAGAACTGCGCATTCACCGGATCATGCCGAAAATCTGCATCCTTCAGCCATCGTGCGATCGCACGATCATGATTGCTCGATACGATAACCGACTTGCGCTCATTCGTCGTATGCTTGTTCACAAAACGTATCGCATCCTCAACCTCAGTGCGTACACATTCGATCCCATATTTCCACTTTGCGAATTTGGTGATCCAGTCGTCCTGATGATGGTGGTTGCGCGAATGAAAATCAACCGTGTCATGCCAAAAGAGATAGCGCGGATTGATCATCTTCACGAGACTATCTGGTGCGGTAAAAGTTGCCTTGATCACATCAGGCAGGATCCACCGCTGGTGGATATCACCCATCGAGACAGACAGAGCGGGCTTCGCGGGGCGTGCCCCCTCGGAAGTGAATTCCACATCAAGATCAATAAAACTCCCCTGCTTGGTCGCATTCAGCTGACGGATGTGAAAAACATCATCAACGTCGACCTCGACGATTAGGGCTCCGAGACAGTGAGCGAATTTCCCGAGCTTGCCTTGCTTCGTATCGGTGTAATTGCGCACCGTACATGCACCCGTCGTCATCATGATCTTGGGATGCTTGTGTTGCGGAGTTGCAACCGAACGCATACCACGAGAACCGTGACCGACAATGCCGCTCTTGTCTTTGGTGAGCGCGTCCAGTCCGACGAGCGGCTGACGAGCCGCCCATTGTACCTTCACATCACCAAGGATCAATAGTCGTTCATTGAGAGCGATCCATCCGTTGCACAAATATGGCACAACTGCTTCGTCCCACCATTCATGATCCTTGTTGTTTTGTGTCCACTGACTGGTCGGGTTCTTATACCGACCGGGGATCACGACGAGTTCGGCCTCATAATACTTTGCCGCACAAAGAAGTGACAGCCATCTTACACAAATAACGCTGTTTCTCACTACCAGTATTTGTCGTTTGACCATACCGAATAAGCGCAGAGCCACCACACCAAGGACAGTAGCCAAACTCACCAACGCGCACCCCAAGACTTGACGAACTTTTCGTTTTTTTTGTTTTCACTATGTTCCCCCTTCAGAGAATTTTTTCAACGACCCATTGCTGTTCTCATTCTAGGCAAGATTACCCATATGGCCATCTTGACAGTGGTCTTAAATGAAACTCTGATGAAGATTTTTATGAGTCTAGGTCACGCGAATACAGGAACGTTAACATTATCCACATATGAAAAATTCTTATTTAATCCCGAGGAGACCAAACAACATTTTGCGCACCAATGTGACGTTATCTTTCTTTGATGCAGAAAACTGAATGATGTCGGCATCAGGAAATTCCTCTACGAGTTTTGTCATGACCTTGGGACGGTCATTGCCACTCAGCTTGTCTATCTTGTTCGCGATGATAAGTAGCGGATGACCCTCTTGGCGCGCAAGGCCAATGAGCTCACGGTCGTGCTCCGTCGCTCCGACGCGCGCATCGAGAATAAGGACGAGCATTTTTGGTTTCGCTTCGCCACTCGTGATGTACCATGCGATGTGCTTCCGTATCTTGTCTTTTGCTTCATCGGTCATACGCGCATAACCATATCCGGGTAGGTCGACAAAGTAACCTTTCCCACCAACCTCAAAAAAATTAATCTCCTGCGTCTTCCCTGGAGTTGAACTCGTCCGCGCGACGACCGCCCCCAAGATGGCATTAATGGTCGAAGACTTCCCTACGTTGGAACGCCCAACAAAGGCGATCTGTGGCTTCGGGTCGAGGAGGATACTATCGGTCCCGTTAATTCCACGACTGAATTTTACCTGCACGCCTGCGGCAGTACTTGGCTTGAAATGCTTCGTTGTGCGTGGCGGAAGTCCGAGTTTGCGTGATGCTTTTTTCTTTGGTTTTGAGTTGCGTTGCATACGTGCATAGTAGCGGAGAGTCGGTGTACACGCAACAATTTCAAGTATTATGGAATTAATCAAAAAAAAGCCGCACTATTGCGGCCTTACTCATTTCACCTATTTTTTGTTATCCGATTCTTTTGCGGCACACGCGGCGCAGATTTGCCCGCTACCATCCACATAGTAAGCTCCACCCACATACCGGGCCGGATGGTCCACGTGAAGCTTGGATGAAAAATTCATGTCCTTTGCACAGCTCGTGCAAAACTCGATACCTGTGTGTTTTTCGCGCTGAATGGCATCTTGAATCAATTCAGAAAAGGTCTTTTTGGAAATCGTCGAGTCTGTCATTATCTCATCTCCTGTTGTTTGCTCCTCGCTTATTATTCATAAATAAATGCTTTTGTCAAGAAAGTCGTTGTATCATATTCCGTGTTATACTTTCAAGTACTTAATTTTTTAATTTATTTTACTATGGAGGAAAAACAAAATGCACCCCACTCCCCACATGAATCCCACGAGAACGCAGTCGCTCCACATCCCTCGCATCGGGCTGATATCAAGAAGAAGGATGACAACCTAAGCATCCCCATCGCGATTGTCTTTGCCGGGATACTTATTGCGGGAGCAATTATTTTCACAAACAATAGCGCACCCGTATCGTCCGCACCTCTTGCTGTTGACCCTGCGAGCCAAGGGGTGGCTCCCGTACCAAAGGATGTCGATGTTGACCTTCTTGCCCTACGAGCCGACGATCATATACAAGGAAATCCAAATGCAGATGTCGTCATCATCGAATACTCAGACACAGAGTGCCCATTTTGCAAGCGTTTCCACGACACCATGGTCGAAGTCATGAAAAAGTACGGAAATAGTGGTCAGGTCGCATGGGTCTACCGCTACTTCCCGCTCGATATGCATCCCAGGGCAAAAAAAGAGGCAGAGGGACTTGAATGCGCGTTCGAGTTGGGGGGCAATGATGCCTTTTGGAAATATGCGGACAAGATTTTTGAGATCACTCCGGCAAATAACGGTCTTGATGTCGCGATGATTCCAAAAATTGCCGGTATGGTTGGACTCGATGTACCAAAGTTCACACAATGTCTCGATAGCGGAAAATACACCGCACGCGTACAACGCGACTTTGTGAATGGTGCAAATGTTGGTGTTCGCGGAACACCATACTCTATCATCTGGAACAGGAAGACCGGAAAGCAAATACCAGTAAATGGAGCCTATCCGATCGAGAATCTCACTCAAATGATTGACCAAGCAATCGGATCATAATAATTTCGTAGCGATAAAAAATCTCCACATTTGTGGAGTTTTTTTATCGCACAATAAACCAGAGGGAACCCCAAAAAGCCCCGCGCCGTATTTGCATACATGCGCGGGGCGATATCAAGGGTCAGAATATCAGCATGACACAAGAAATCCAAGTTACCCAGCATCAGACTTGCGGATACGGAAGACAAATCGGTTGTACGCACGCCACTCATACGAGGGCTCCGCACTGTACGTGCCGAGCCACAGACCATCATCGCGCCGAGTGAGGTAGAACACGTGCGGGTTGCCATCGCGGTCGGAGATTTGCTTTATCCCTATCGCCATCCACTCAGATGTGTCCGTTGTGAGGCGGAGTGCCGGACCCACTTCGGGTGAACAGAGTTCGAGTCCCCACTCTTGTGCACGTTGATATATTTCATCAGTCGTTACACCTTGTGAAAGCCCGAGGTCGGAAACGGTGAGGCGTACGAGTGCGATATGCTCGCCGGATGGAAGTGTGACAAACTCAGGACTTTCCAAAAGTTGCTGTGCATAGACGCCAATTTTGATGTTTTTCTCTGCGAGTGCCTTCTTGTAGTCTTCCTTGGTCTTCCCGCCGATCTCGATGTTGTATGCTTGGAGTTTGCCTTCGGGAAAAGTGGTATAGATATGTTCGAGATGCTCCGGCAGTTTCTGGAATATGCCCGGTTCGAGCTGTCCGATATAGACCTTAGTGTTTTCGCTTATCTGGCTCGGCACGTGAGCGATCTCATCTCTCGTACATTCAAAGATGACGAGTATGTCTTCCTCGGGGTTTCTTTTATCGCGGAGTTCTTTGATGCGCGGGTCTTTCTTGTAGCCAAAGCCTTCTATCGAAGTGTCAACTTCATAGAGGAAGGT
>Ga0075982_133_pt1 | contig 17230 bp, 15 predicted proteins | sample RifGroA2_FD_68058 | JGI IMG/M metagenome (GOLD analysis project Ga0075982, IMG submission 68058) | Parcubacteria bacterium GW2011_GWA2_47_7 | reverse complement strand
GATTATCCTTGTAAATTCGCCTTAAATCACGTACAATTTTATCAACGCGACTGTAATGAAGCCCCCTAATCGGTTCTAACTTCGGGACATCGCCACCGCCCAAACAAAACATGAGCGCCCTTAGGCGCCATTTTTGTTGGGCGGAGAGAGCGACTGAACTGCTTCACTCCGTACAGGACGAGAAGGGCTTTGCGATGTTTACAAAGCATTCCTATGCTGAGTAAATCGGAAGGGAGTACTGACCCTGTAAGGGTCGAACATCCCGCCCCCCCCCTCTTTCAGCACTCAATTTTATGCTACAGTACAAGGATTAGGAGGGGTGGATGAGTGGTTTAAATCAACAGTTTACTAAACTGTCGACCCATTAAAAGGTCCGCGAGTTCGAATCTCGCCCCCTCCGCCAGTAGTTTTGAAATTAGAGCTTAAAATGTCTTTATTTTAAGCTACTTTCTAAAACTGAAAAGTGATAAAATGTAAGAACTCTAAAGGGATTAGGACTTTATGAAATTCTATTTATCATCATACGAACTCGGTAACGAGACCAACAAACTAAAAAAACTCGTGCTAAAAGGGAAAATTGGCTATATTCCGAATGCGCTGGATTTTACCGGTGCTGATCCAGAGAGAAAAGCCAAGCGTAATACGAATGACATGAATTCATTACGTGAGACAACTGTATAACAAACTCGACTGACGTTATGAGCTCGGGGTAGCTTTATCTTTTAGGTTCTTTATTTCATTTTTCAACTCAATCATTTTCAATTCCCGATTGGTCATAAATTTGTTCATTTTTTCCAGTTCGCTCATTTTTTGATTTAAATCTATCGTTCTTTGAGCAACTTCCTTTTCTAGATCCTTACTATAGTTCTCAAGATCAATCCTGGATTTTTTCAAGTCTATGGCCATGTGATTAAATGAAGAGGCTAATTCTCCGATTTCCCGAATGGGCGCTATTGAAATTGTTTTATCCAAATCTCCCTCCGAAACACTTTTTGCTCCATTATTCAATTCATTGAGAGGCTTGACTATCTTTCGCCCCAACACAAGGCCCGTAATTGCCGTAATCAGAATGAAAACGAGAGTGAGATTTATTGTAAATATGGCACTCTTATCCGCATTCTCCATGAAATCTGATTCCGGAATCAAAACAAAGACTATCCATTCGATACCTTGTGCGTCTATATAGGGCGTTATGTGCAGAAAGTATGGTTTGCGGTCAATATTAAATGAATATTCTTCAGTTTTATCGATGCTTAATAAATCTGGCTTTTTACTTATGACAAAATCGTATGTATTTTTTATTATAGAATCAGAAATATTAGATACATTCAATCTGCTCAGTGTAGAGTTGTCGCCCTCAACAATGAATGGTTGTTCAATGGTGCTACCAGCAATAACATCACCTGATTTTTCCAGAATAAACGCTTGACCTGTTTTCCCAATTTCTAGACTTTTCAAATAATCACTTATTTTTCCCAAAGAGACATCGACAACAAACACTCCTTTCAATTCATTGTTTTCATAATAAGGACTTACGGCACTAATATCCAGTCTTTGAGTCGTCACTGATGGGGATATTTCTGTCCAAATTGGTTTATGGGCAGAAACAGCTTCCTTGTACCAACTCCTTTTTCTTGCATCATAATTTTTTGTTTCATTTATTAGTGAAAACCTATACCCGTTTTCATTCACAGTATATCTATTTATTGAATTGTCCGTCAGAGCTTTATCTGCCATGACAATATATTTTTGAGATGCATTTGCACCATAGATCTCCCCGTTTGAGTTAGCAAACTCGATTGTTCCATAGTTGGGGAAGACCGCACCTTGATTCCAGAAATATTTGAGAAATTCATCTGTTTTCGTAGGATCTAAAAATTTGCTTTTCATCAAACTAGCATTGGTCTCATTTATTTTGAGCGGCTCAGCTAGGAAAGTTGCCAGTCGATTCGAAATTTTACTGTCTATTTCATCCATTTGATCATTGGCATACGCACGTGCTATTTTTTGGCTGTTTTGAACAGAGACAAAACCTACGACGCCCAAAGAGATAAGCAGAAGAAGAATGAAAGGCAACGTAAACATGTATCTGATGGGGACTCCTTTTTTTATTGTATTGGTCATGGTATTGCTTATACATTCAAATCACTCCTCTTAGATTACCACACATTTGTGGAACAAAGCACAATAAACTAATAATGTTCTTTTCATCAGTGACCGAAACGGCGAAGCAAAACCAAAAATATTCCTTTCCCTTTGCTGTCACACACTCCACCGAGAAAAAAGAAGGGGGAGGAAAATTTTTGGTTTTTGCATACGCGACCACAGGGAGTGGACGAGGCGCGCATCATTGGTCATCGGGGGTCAATTCAAAATACATTCGAACTTCGTTCAATACACACAGCCCGAACAAAATATGAGCGCCCTTAGGCGCCATTTTTGTTGGGCGGAGAGGAGAAAGTGCACTGCTGCGACTATTTTTTCTTAGCAGTATTCCGCCTTAGAAAAATGAGGTACTCGCGGTGGTGCACTTTCGTGCGAAATTCGAAAAGCTTTGCGCGACCAATTTTTCTTAACGGTACTCCATTTTAGAAAAATGAAGCACTCTCCGTGGTGTTATTTATGAAGCATTCTCATGCTAAATAAACCGCAAAGGTGTACTGCGACTGCATGAAACATACAAACTCATCGCTCGAAAGAAAAGCGAGCAAGCTCTCTTTCTTTTTCACTCCAGTTTGTAAGCCGAGAAATTCCCGCAACCTCCTTCATTCGTCTTCGGATTGCGTTACTGAGTGACCAATTTTTTAACGGCTGCGAGGAACATAAACATGAAAGTACTCCACGTGGTGTTATGCGCGAAACATTCCGATGCTATATGCATCGTAAAGACGTACTGCTTTTGCAAGCAGAGAGCCCCCCCTCCCCATTCACCTGATTACGTGATTGAATTACAGACATGACTGATGACTCGGAACTTGTCGTGCGCTCTTTGGATGGTGACGAGAAAGCGTTTGCCGAACTTGTACGAATGCACATCGACCACGTGTATGCTTTTTCTCTACGTCTCGTGAGCGACAAAGATACGGCAGAAGACGTCACCCAGCAAACTTTTGTGAATGCGTGGAAGCGACTCTCTTCGTATGACACCAAACGCAGACTGATTACGTGGCTTCTTGCCATAGCTAGAAATGCCGCAATCGACATACTGCGCAAAAAGAAATCAGTCCCTCTCTCGTATTTTGATACAGCCTCAGGAAATAACGTACTCATTGATACGATCGCGGATGCCGAACCTCTTCCCGATGAATTATTTGCTCGCCAAGAACTCGTTGGAGAACTCGAAAAAGCACTACAGCAATTGTCCCTTCCGGAACGTGAGGTACTCACTCTTCACTATGAAGAAGGTCTGACTTTTGACGAGATAGCAGAGATACTCACCAAGTCGCGAAATACCGTAAAAAGCCAGCACCTGCGTGCTCTTCAAAAGTTGAGGTCAATACTTATCGCTAGACCTGTGTAGTTCATATGCAAGTGCACCCAGTAAGGATGCTCGACCGTAGAACTGATATGAAATCAACATACCAAGAGCTGTTTCAACGGCTCCCAAGGGCGGAGGCACCCGAAGCTTTATATCAATCAGTTCTTACGAGTGTCGACAAAATTCGTATCCGTGCCATGCGCATCAAATTTGCACTTTTTTCATTCCTTGGATTAGGAGCCGGAATAAGTCTCGTCCCCCTCACCTCTTCTGCAGTAACACAAGCCATAGAGTCAGGTTTCGTTGATTATGCATCGCTTGCCCTCTCGGATAGTGCGGTGATTCTTTCGTACTGGAAGGAATTTAGTATCACCCTTATCGAATCCCTCCCCATCCTTGGCATCACAATGATACTCCTTGCACTCTTCACATTATTGGAGTCTGTGCGCCATGCGACAAAAAACTCTCGCGCTGTCTTTACTCATCATTTTGCCTAATACATAACGTATGACGATAAACTTTAACGAATTTGTCAGATCAAAAAAATTCACCCGTGTCGCCTTGGGTATCGGCGTTCTTGTCCTCGTCTTGGTGATATTTCAACTAGGAGTATTCATCGGATTTCATCGCGCCGGTTTTTCGTATCATATGGGTGATAACTATTATCGAGCATTTGAAGAGCGCGATGAATCAATACTGCGGACCGGAGGAATGGGCGGGAGAGGTTTTACTAATGCACACGGAGCAACTGGAAAGATTATCAAAATCGCGCTTCCGACAATCATCGTCGAAAGTCCCGATCTTGTCGAAAAAATTATTCTCACGAACGACGACACTGAATTCCGCTCATCAATAGGCGCAACTACGGCGCAGGACCTCAAGCTGAATGATGCAATCATCGTCATCGGGTCTCCGAACGATGACGGCGAGATTGTCGCACGACTCATCCGCATCCTTCCCACACCACCTGGATACGAAAAAATGATCGAATCTGCCACGGGTACGATCCCCGCGATAGAAGGTTCCGCAGCTAATTAATCATCATATTTTTATGAACAGTAAATTTCTTGCAATCAAAAAATACGCGAGTGCGCACAAGTTTATTAGCGGAGTTGTTATTCTCGTTATGCTCTACGGGGGATACAAAGGATACAAAACGCTTACTGCAGTACCGGCAGTGCCACATTATGTTATCGGGCAAACTACGATACAAACGATTATCTCATCAGTGTCCGGTTCCGGCCAAGTCGGAACGGTCAATCAGCTAGACCTGAAGCCAAAGGCATCCGGCGATATCATTTATCTTGGGGTCTCGAGCAACGGACAAGACGTCAAGGCCGGTACGCTCATTGCACAACTCGATACTACTGATGCGCAAAAAGCAGTCCGCGACGCCGAGACAAACCTTGAAACGGCGAAACTCTCCATGGAAAAACTAATGCAACCCCCCGATGATCTACAGCTGACTCAATCAGAGAATTCGCTGGCGAGACAGATCACCTCAAAGCAAAATGCCGAGGATGGTCTTGCAAAGGCATACGATGACGGATTTAATGCGATTTCGAATGCTTTTCTCGATCTGCCCAACATCATTTCCGGAATGCATGATCTCTTGTTCACGACGAGTAATCAACTCGGTGGGACCAATGTGAACAATATCGACTATTACGCAAGTACTGCAGGCCTTTTTGATTTCCATGGACCCATCTATGGAGCGGATGCGGATGCAAAGTATAAAATTGCTCTGGATAAATATAATGCCAATTTCCTGAATTTTAAAACACTCAGCCGTACCGACGATGCTACAAAGATAGAGGATCTTCTCGCTCAAACATATGACACCGCTCTGGCCATGTCTGATGCGGTCAAAAGTGCAAATAACCTCATTCAATTCTTTGAGGACCAAATGACGCAGCACAACAAGAACATCCCAGCCCTCGCGGACTCGCAACTCAGTACGCTGAATGGCTACACTGGGAAGGTCAATGCGCAACTCTCCAGTCTTCTCTCTATCACGACAACAATCAAGAACAATAAGAGCTCTATTATCGACGCGGACAGGTCAATCGATGAAAGCACAAAGTCTCTCGCAAAACTGAAGGCCGGAGCGGACACTCTCGATATTCGTTCGTCACAAATAACCATTGATCAACGCAAAGCATCGCTTCAAGATGCCAAAAATGCGCTCGCAGACTACTATGTACGAGCACCTTTTGACGGAACGATCGCAACGCTAAACAGCAAGAAGGCGGACAGCGTCTCCCCTTCTACTATTATCGCGACGCTCATTACCAAACAAAAAATTGCAGAGATAACTCTCAACGAAATTGATGCGGCCAATGTCAAAATGGGGCAAAAGGTCACCCTGACATTCGACGCGGTCGATGGACTGTCAATTGCCGGTAGCATCGCCGACGTCGACACACTCGGTACGGTTTCTCAGGGTGTCGTATCATACACGGTAAAAATAGGATTCGATACACAAGACGATAGAGTAAAACCCGGCATGACAGTAAATGCCTCGATTGTCACCGACCTCAAGCTTGATACCCTCGCCGTTCCGTCGAGTGCGGTCAAAACACGCGGCGACGTCTCATATGTGAACATCATCGACAACACTACGAGCGTCTCCGACAATACCGGAATTGTAAGCGCCACACTTCCCCGCGAACAAGTGGTCATCACGGGACTCACCAATGACACACTCACAGAGATTGTTTCAGGACTCACTGATGGGCAATTCATCGTCACCCGTATCATCGCTCCGACCACGGTGGCACCGGCTACAGCACCGAGCCTCTTCGGAGGCGGAGGTGCACGGATGCCTCGCAACTAAAACCATGATTGAATTACAAAATATATCAAAGAGCTACGAGACCGGAGCAGGAGGATACCTTGCACTCTCCGACGTCAGTCTCCGTATCGAGGATGGTGAATTTGTGGCCATCATGGGCCCATCGGGTTCCGGAAAATCAACCATGATGCACATCATGGGGGCACTCGATACGCCAACCAACGGGACCTACGTACTCGATGGTAAAGATGTTTCGACGCTTTCCGACGACGAACTTGCCGATATTCGCAGGGAGCATATCGGATTCGTATTTCAGTCATTCAATCTCCTTCCCCGCACCAGCGTACTCAGAAATGTCATGATCCCCTTGATTTACGAAGGGATTGGGGGTGAGGAAAGAGAAATGCGTGCACGGAAGGCGCTCGCCGCAGTGGGGCTCGATGAGGAACATTTTACTCATCTCTCAAATCAACTTTCAGGAGGACAGATTCAACGTGTTGCTATCGCCCGTGCGCTTGTGAATAATCCAACACTGATTCTGGCGGACGAGCCAACAGGAAATCTCGACACCAAAACAGGGGAAATTGTACTTGAGACATTTCAGAAACTCAATCGCGAAGAAGGCAGAACGATTGTCATCATTACTCACGAACAAGAAGTTGCCGAACACGCCGATAGAATCGTCTTTATCCGCGACGGGAAAATTACCGAAGACCGCAAGACGGATAATAGTAAAACAAAAAAAACGATATGAAGTTCCAGGATATTCTTGAAGAAACATACATTGCTCTTTCTGCGAACAAGATTCGTTCCGGCCTTACCGTGCTTGGAATTGTAATCGGCATCAGTTCGGTTATTGCAATGGTATCTATCGGGCAAGGTGCGCAAGGGAGTATCGAGGCAAGCATCCAGTCTATCGGTTCTAACCTTATCATCGTCTCCCCTGGACAAGCACGTGGCGTCGGCTCCCAGGTGAGTCAAGGACGCGGAAATGCGCGGACCCTCACTCAAGCCGATGCAGATGCTCTGACGGCGCAAATCACCTCCGCCAATGCGATTGCACCGGAGCTCACTGGGCGCTATCAGGTGACCACTAAAGGAAAAAATACAAACACATCAATCGTCGGGACAGTCCCCGCATATCCGAGCGTTCGCAATATTGAAATCGATGAGGGCTCTTTTATTACTGCGGGACAAGTACAAAGTCTCGCAAAAGTTGCAGTAATCGGGCCAACTGCACGGGATGACCTGTTCGGTCTCGATGCGGGTTCAGTCGTAGGACAAACAATGCGTATCAAGGGTATGGAATTTCGAATTATCGGCGTCACCAAATCCAAAGGCGGGTCGGGATTTGGGAGCCAGGATGACATGATATTCATTCCAATTTCAAGTGCACAAAAATTCTTCGCCGGAGATGATTACGTTACTACCATCAGCATTCAAGCACCAAGTCCTGACACCATGACGACCATACAAGAGGAAGTCACCGCACTCCTTATGGAGCGCCACAAGATCTCTGACCCCACGATGGCAGACTTCAGTGTACTCAATCAATCAGACCTTGTCTCTAGCGCATCAAGCATTACAACCACACTCACACTTCTTCTCTCTGCGATTGCGGGAATTTCACTCGTTGTTGGTGGTATTGGGATTATGAACATGATGCTCACGACCGTCACCGAACCTCGGCTGGCTGATTGCATATGGCTTCAGCTCGCTCGGCATCATTCAAACTTCTATTTCAACGGCCTCCGTACTTTTAGCATTTGGAGTGTCAGCAGGTATCGGTATTGTGTTCGGATATTATCCGGCACAGCGTGCGGCACGATTAAACCCAATAGAAGCATTACGTTATGAATAGTGAGAAATTAATATAATAAATAATATATGAATAATCAGAAATTTATCGTTGGCTTGGTGGTCTCTGCGATTGTGTTCGGAGGAGGAGGGTATTATTTCGGGACAAAGAAGGCATCCGCTGCGACAACTTCATTCGCAGGCGCGAACGGTGCGTATGCTGATCGCCAGGGTGGAGCGGGGGCAGGAGGCGTCGCAGGTGCAAGAGTTGCACGCACGGGAGGTGGATTTAGCGGAGGAGAAGTCATCAATATCGACACACAAAGCATCACCGTCAAAACACAAGACGGTAGCTCAAAGGTGGTGTTTTACTCACCAACTACGCAAATTAGCATGATGGCAGCTGGAACGATTACAGATGTGTCTGCGGGAAAGAATATCATGGTGACTGGTAATGCAAATCCGGACGGAAGCATTACTGCAGAATCAATACAACTGCGACCGGAAGGATTTGCTCGTCAAAACAACGGCGCACCCGTGGTCCAATAAAACCACTCCAACTTCATTGTTCAAAAAAAACGCAGAATTATTTCTGCTTTTTTTTATTAACAAAAATAACTCATCATGGTGATGTCGGGACGACACACTTATTACTAAACAAAATATATCACTGGATATTTCTGAAAAACCAACAAATGAATACGGGGTAAAAAACAACCAGAACATGGGGCGGTAGTCCAACATGTGACACCCTCATCCTATTTGCGTATGATGGAGTTCATGGAACGAAAAACGATGCAACCAGATGACCTTATTACTGCGCATTTTAGGCTCGTTGACGCGCAGAAGAAAGCACTCGCACGTCTCTCGCTCATAACGCTTTGCGACCTCCTCTACCATCTCCCAACGAGGCATATCGACGCCGGTAAGTCTTCTCCCATTGAGCTTGCGGAGGATGGCGAACGTGTAACGCTCTACGGGCAGATCGAAAAGACAGGCACAAAAAAATCTTTTCGTGGACACGTACCGATGGGTGAAGCCACCATGCGTGATAAAACCGGCAAAATGAAGCTTGTCTGGTTTCACCAGGCCTACATGGCAAAGATGGTACAGCCGGGAGATTTTGTCCGTGCGTCAGGAACAGTCAAAAAGCGCGGAACGACCATTATGCTTGTGAATCCTGAGCTCGAAAAGATTCCAGAGCTCCCACGTGATACGGGGACATCTCTTTTTGAAGAAGGTGGTATCGACCCGGAAAACCGTTTTCTCCCCGTCTATCCTGAGTCCAAAGGCATTACCTCTCGATGGTTTTATCACGCAATTCGCAAAGTGAGCGCAAGCGGAATATTCGACTTGCTCAAAGACCCGATTCCCGCAACAATCCTCAAAAATTACCACCTCCCCTCGCTCGCCACCGCACTCGTCTGGCTTCATGCACCACGTGAAGAAAAACATGCGCTTTCCGCACGGAAACGATTTGCGTTCGAGGAGATTTTCTTTATCCAACTCGAGAGGCAGCAATCACGTATGCGCTACGAGCAAAACCCGACATTTCTCATTACGCCGGACAAAAAGAATATCGACGAATTCATTAAACAACTGGGGTTCCCGCTCACTACTGCGCAACAACGAGCAGTGGATACCATATTTACCGATTTTGCATCGTCACGCGCCATGTTGCGTCTTCTTGAAGGAGATGTCGGAAGCGGAAAGACTGCAGTTGCCGCTGCGACCATCTATGCGACCGTTACCACTCGCCCAAACGGCCAAAGTTACGGGGCACTGCAAACGGCGTATATGTGCCCAACGGAAATCCTTGCGACACAGCACTTTGAATCATTCATTAAATATTTCGTCGGAACGGGAATGAGCATCGGGCTCATCACGGGGTCCGGTTGTCGAAAATTTCCATCAAAGGTCAACCCGTCGGGCTGGACGGATATTTCACGAACTCAATTCCTCAAATGGGTCGCGAGCGGTGAGATTCCCATTGTCATCGGAACGCATGCACTCATTCAAAAGAGTGTGAAATGGAAACACTTGGCCTACGTCATCATCGACGAGCAGCATCGCTTTGGCACAAAGCAACGTGCGAAGTTGGTGCAAAAAGAGGATGGCGACAAAGTCCGCGCACCACACTTCCTCTCGATGACTGCAACGCCGATACCGCGTACCTTGGCACTCACGCTCTATGGCGACCTCGATCTCTCCATCCTCGACCAAATGCCCTCCGGCAGAAAACCGGTAGTGACCGAGATTGTTCCCGTCGGGAAACGCGAAGCCGTATATGAAAAAATTCGCACGGAGATTAAAGCTGGTCGCCAAGCATACGTGATTTGCCCACGCATCGATGAACCGGACCCCGACAAGGAGCAGGCAATTATTGCGAAGTCCGTCAAAGAAGAGGCAACTCGATTACAGGAAAAAATATTCCCGGAATTTCAAATCGACATCCTGCACAGCAAAATGAAGCCATCCGAAAAAGATGATGTCATGGAACTGTTCGCCGCCGGAGATACGGATATTCTCGTTGCTACCTCAGTCGTTGAAGTCGGCGTGAACGTACCTAATGCGACACTCATCATCATCGAGGGAGCAGAGCGTTTCGGGTTAGCGCAACTCCATCAACTTCGAGGTCGTGTTCTACGAAGCACCCATCAGGCATATTGTTATTTATTCTCCGAAACAAAGACCGAGAAGACATTCGAACGCCTTAAGGCGCTCACCACCGCAAAAAATGGCTTTGAACTCTCAGGGATGGATCTCGCCCTCCGCGGCTCGGGCGAGCTTGGCGGGGGCAAGCAGTGGGGCATCTCCGACATCGGAATGGAAGCCATAAAAAATCTCAAAATGGTCGAAGCCGCCCGCGAAGAAGCGAAACGCATTTTGAGTGGAGACCTCGCGCTAGCAAAATATCCGACTTTAAAAAAACAGCTCGAGGAACGAACAAAATCGCATTTTGAGTGATCAACCCTCATTATCAAAACTTCTACTGTGTGTCTCGCATATATTAATTACGCAACCTGTCCAGCCGAACGTATTAACATAAATCCTTATATCTTCCGATGATATGCGGAGTAATAATCAATTGAGGGTCTTAACAGACGCTAGTATTTATAAAGCGCCAGTTTTCAAAAAAACTTTTCGATTAAACTGCTGACATGGCAAGAGTAGCACGAAAGGAAGTAGGTCAATCTGCTGTTTGCTAATTATTCCCCGTAGTGCCAAATCCTCCACGATTGTCATTCCCCATATCTTCGACCTCAAGGAATTCGACATGCACCACGGGGCTGATGACCACTTGCATGATGCGCTCACCACGCTCCACAACAACGTCCTTGTCAGTGAAATTCAGTAACGCCGCCTTATACTCATCCTCATTTCCACTATAATCTCTATCCCCTACGCCAAATCCATTGGCAGGCATCAGTCCGCGCTTGTGTAGTGAGGATCGCGCCACAAGCGCAACATAGTGTCCCTCTGGGGGTTCAATGACTACATTAAGGGGGACGTATCCCACCGTGTGTGGAGCTATTGTTGTGGTGATTCTTACGGAAAGGTCAAAGCCCGCCGCCCCCTTCGTCTTGTACTCGGGCAGTGGAAGTGTTGTATCAAATCGTTTAATGCGAACTTTCATCTCGTTAAAAATAGGAAACGTTGCGTCTCCGGTTAAGAATCATGAAAAGATTGTACCACCTATCGAAACCTTATCAACTCGAATAAGATTCGAAACGAAAGCCGATTGAAATTCTTTCAAATCTTTGTGCACGCGCTAGGACCGCAGGCAAGCAGTTGCCTGCTCGGCCGGACACCCGAAGACTCGTGTCCATCCACCAGGACTCGAACCTAGGACCAGTCGTAAATTCTTTCAAAACTGAGTCCACCCGCCTGGACTCGAACCAGGGACCAATCGTACGGCCTTTCAAATTTTTGTGCACGCACTAGGACTCGAACCTAGGACCAGTCGTGTATAAGACGACCGCTCTACCAACTGAGCTATGCGTGCTTTACCATACATTAATACACTTTCGCAATTCGCACCAGTTCACAATTCGGATCCGATAAACAAAAAACCGAGTTACATACTCGGTATTTTTTTATTCATCTCCTTCATCTTCAACATAGTGAAGACCGACAGACACCACCTTATCCAATGCCTGCAGTGCATAAACATCTATGTGTGCAGCCGCCACCTCAGGTGCTCCATAAGGAATTACCATATTGGCCTGACGGGCACTTACCCCGACCTGATGGACATCACAGACATATGTCGTCGCACACACGAATGGCTGCGTCTGGATTCCTGCTTCATTGAATACTCCTTCGACCGTAATATCCTCCAATAAGGTAAGTTCGGCGCGAGCAAGTTCAAATTTCGCCATCCAACTTCTTGCCTCTTCTTCGGACTTAAACGAACCAAAAAAAAGTTCGATATGTGCTGTAACCAAAAGCAGTTCAATACAGGCCGGCACTCGGACAATAAAGGGAAAAAACGAAGAAACTATGGCACTCATGTTAGTCTCCTTTTCAATCAAACAACTCTTTTAGGTCTATCAGATAACATGCTGGTACACAAATGTATAACAAAAAACCGGTCTAAGCCGGTTTTTTGTTATACATTGTCATCGTGTCTCTTCTGTCGCCGAGCAGGTTTCTTAGAATTATGATCAGATTCATTCTTCTCCTCAACAAGTCCGGTGTGGCTTTCAATATGGCCATGCGTCACAGTCGGAATTGCATCAGGGTTTGCTGGCGGTGCAATGTAGACCTCCTCTCCCATTTTCTCCTTTGGCTTAATTCCGTGAAGGATGAGTATTTTCTCGTACTCCTCGCGCTCCATCGTTTCGACGCGAACCAGTTCGAGAGCGATTGCATCAAGAATGGGCTTATGTTTCAGAAGTAGATCCTTCGCGCGAATTAAACAGTCATTCATGATCTTCTCGACCTCAATATCGATACGCCGTGCGACATCTTGTGAATAGTCCCGTTCGACGAAGCCTCCGCGACCGACGAGAATGCTCCCCGATGCCTCAAACGCAATGGGCCCCATCGTTGCTGACATTCCGTATTTTGCAACCATATCGCGCGCAAGGCCGGTGGCGACCTGAAGATCATTTGATGGACCCGTCGTAAGATCATCGAACATCATGAGTTCAGCAACGTAACCGCCTAGAGATACGACAATATCGTCTAGGAATTCTTTGCGTGAATGGAACCTGCGCTCTTCGATTGGAAGCTTCAGCGTGTACCCCGCTGCATGCCCGCGGGAGATGATGGAAATCTTGTGTACAGGGTCGGCATACGCGAGTAGCGATGCGAGAAGCGCATGTCCTCCTTCGTGATACGCAGTAATCTTCTTTTCATCGGTATTCAAGATATGACTCTTACGCTCAGGTCCAATCATCACCTTCTCAATCGAACGAATAAGGTCATACTGTGACACCATCTTTCGATTTTCACGCGCCGCTAAAATTGCGCCTTCATTCATGAGTGAGTATAAGTCCGCTCCCGAAAATCCCGGGGTGCGTTCTGCGACGACATGCAAGTTCACATCCTCACCAAGTGGCTTCTTGCGCGCATGAATGTTGAGTATCTGTTCACGGTCGGCAAGGTCAGGAAGATCGAGGACGACGCGACGATCAAAACGTCCGGGGCGCAAGAGCGCGGGGTCAAGCACATCGGGGCGATTTGTCGCCGCCATGACGATAACCTTTTCTGTGGGTTCAAATCCGTCCATTTCAACGAGAATCTGATTCAACGTCTGCTCACGTTCGTCATTGCCTCCACCCACGCCTCCCCCACGCACACGCCCAACCGCGTCAATCTCGTCGATAAAGATAATAGCAGGTGACTCCTTCTTCACCATACGGAAAAGGTCTCGGACACGGGAAGCACCGACGCCGACAAACATCTCGACAAACTCAGATCCGGAAAGATGAAAGAATGGAACTCCCGCTTCCCCGGCAACTGCACGCGCGAGGAGTGTCTTTCCAGTACCTGGACCACCCATAAGCATCACACCTTTTGGTATCTGCGCTCCAATGTCCAAGAATTTCTTTGGCTGTTTGAGGAATTCGACAATCTCTTGAAGCTCTTCTTTGGCCTCCTTGACTCCGGCTACATCCTTAAAGGTAACCTTCTGCGCCGTGTCATCTGGATAAATAACGCGGGCCTTCGACTGTCCAAATGAAAACGCCTGCATCCCTCCCGACTGTTTTACTTGTCGTGTAAGGAACCAAATAATGACACCGAGGAAAAGTAGCGGGAACAGGAATGGTGCCAAGGAGTAGAGCCAATATGAAAAACCGCTCGGCTCTTTTATTTCGGTCTTCACCGCGGAAAGTTCCTCCGGTGTCACACCGTAATTTTTCATTGTCTCGGTAAAACTCGAATCAACTTCGCGCTTTGCGTCCTTCTTTACCCCATCAGCAAGATAGGTCATATGCAAATCTGCTCCATCGATCTCAATATCTGAAACACGACCTTGGCGCACATCTACGGCAAGTTGCGAAAGCGAAACGACCTCCGTCTTTGCTTTTTTGTCGGCAAAAAAAGAGTACGCAGAAACGATGAGTAAAAAAACTAGAAGTACGGTGAGAATATTCGAAAAGAACGACGGCGCGGTTGGTCCGCCTTCTTTTCCTTTCTTTTTCTCCCCTCCGTCTCCTCCTTTAAATTGATTGAAGTCCATCCTGTAGTGAAAAATGGCATTGCCCCTTCGGAGCCACCGCCATTAGTAATTAGCCATAGTAAATATCGACTCAATGAACCTGCGGTGTAGAACAATCTCCCTTATATGCCATTTTCTACTACGAGATCCATATGTGGAAACAGTATAGCAGAAGCCTCGAATACGAAAAACCCCCTTTAATAACCAGTCTGAGGAACGCGACATTAAGCTGTGGTGAACAAATGACAAGCAAAGATTGGTAAGCTAGCTTTCGGAGAGTAGTTCGTTGACTAAGAAGGTTTTATTCATGAGTGCCCTGATCGCTTCAATCATTGCCATCACTGGCTATAGTTTCGGTAATATCATCATTTCTCACAAGCTTGCCGGAGTGCCACCATTCGCAGCACCCATCTATGCATTCGTCGTTACTATCGACATATACTTAACGAGTGGATAAGGGTGAATAGTGACTACAAAGTGAATATGCCATAGAAATAACCTAATCGTTCTGTACCCAGCTTCCCATCGAGTTCTTTTTAATTCCGAGCATCACAAAGAAGCGCATTTATGCTAGCATTTGAGCATGGCCAATTTGATTGAACATAAACGGGCGCATTTTGATTATGAGTTTCTCGAGCACTTTGAGGCTGGGCTTCAGCTTTTCGGCACTGAAGTCAAATCTCTGCGAGAACATCGTGGAAAGCTTGAGGGGGCGCACATTACCGTGCGTGGCGGGGAGGCATTTCTCATGAATGCGGAAATTCCGCCCTATCAAGCGCAAAATACAGTCGGAAAATATGACCCAACAAGAAACAGAAAGCTCCTTCTTACCAAGAAAGAACTTACAAAACTGGCGTCCGCGGAAGAAAAAGCAGGCTTGACATTGGTGCCATTATCAATGTATAATAAAGGTCGAGTCATCAAGCTTCGATTCGTGGTCGCTCGTGGCAAAAAGAAGGGAGACAAGCGCCAAGCCATCAAGAAGCGTGAGGCACTCCGCGATATCGCACGCGAAGTGAAACGCGGTGTCGAGAAAATCAGCAAGCATCTGCGATAGGTACTTTGAAAATAAATCTCACAAAACAATTTATTCGGCTGCGGTACAAAAGTAATACGCCGAACAAAATTGGTGCTAAAATAATTTATTCGGATGCACCACAAGGGTACTTCATTTTTCTAAAGCGGGGTACCGCTAAGAAAAATTGGTCGCAGTACAAGGCATGGTGCGCCGAAGAAAGTATTTTAGAGGGGATGAAATGTTTCGACAGTGGAAGAAGTTGTGTGATCGTGCGTGCCGAGCATGTTCGTAGTCTCGTAAATCACGCGAACAACTTGAAAGTGCCAAGAAAAGCACCGGTGGAATTGCAACGCCTTACTTTAAGGCAAACAATTTCGCTTTCGCCTACGCTTAAGTAGACGGCGCGAAGCGGGAGTACACCTGATAGGCCCATCCTTCGTGTCATATTTTCAGGATAAGCATTGTAGTACCCGAATACAGTGACGAAAACTAAGGGAGTAGTGCTCGTAAGGTTTTGTTTGTCTAGCCCTTGCGACATGAAATCAATGAGACAATCTACGCACGTAGATCGTCATACTCTTCTCTGCTGGACGCGGGTTCGCCCCCGCCATCTCCACAATAACGCCCACCCAACTCTGTAAAGAGTTGGGTGGCTTGCGTTTTGTCGGAGATGGCGGGGGCGAAAGACGGAGGCGCGAAGCCGACATCCGTCTTCGGATGGCGTTGCCGAGTCGGGGTCGAGAACACTTAGTAGTTTGCGAATACATGGAGCAAAATACTTAGTGATTCGTGACCGAACCCGGACTGCAAGTCGCAACAGGGGAGAAAGTCGGAACCTTATCGAGTCAGCAGACGAGATGGTGAGACGGGGTCGCGGAAATTTTCGAGTGGCGACGAGAAAATTATCTGTGACCTCCCCCGCCATCACCATACGCGCCACAAAGACTTAGTGATTCGTAACCGAACCCGGACTGCACGTCGCGACGGGGGCGAAAGATAGGGCTCTACCGAACTTGGGCAATGCAGGCTAAATTGCGACCGCAAGCTGATCTTCACAACCGATTTCCCTAATAAAAAAAAGCGCCGTAGCGCTTTTGTTTCAACCTCGCGCAGCCTCCTACGCACTCATTGCAATTTCGACAACGCCGATGATAATGGCGAGCACGATGAGAATGGGCACCCAGACTGGAGAGAAAACGCACGTACTCAATCCTCGAATCCAGTGCTTTCTCCGACTAATAAAGGAATGGCGCGCAATGGCCTCTTGTTTGGCAGGATCATCACAGTCTACGCTCGTGATATGCCCAAGTACTTCGTGTGAACGTCCATCCTTACCAAGATACACCCTCATGTCCGCCAATCGGTTTTGTTTTGCGGTCTCCCAACTCCACGGACAATACACCCCGAAATAGTCATGGGTGAGGAGTTTGAAACCCTCTGCGTACCAATCGCGATGGAATTTCCAGAAGCCAT
>Ga0075982_123_pt1 | contig 17896 bp, 14 predicted proteins | sample RifGroA2_FD_68058 | JGI IMG/M metagenome (GOLD analysis project Ga0075982, IMG submission 68058) | Parcubacteria bacterium GW2011_GWA2_47_7 | reverse complement strand
TAAACCACCTGCGGAGATGAGAGGATTCGAACCTCTGGTGGGGTTACCCCCACGCCACATTTCGAGTGTGGTGCCTTCAACCGCTCAGCCACATCTCCATATTTCCATCAAAACGAGTGCACCTGAAAAATCTACCACACATATCTAGATTTTTCCAGACGTTATGCTAGTATGTTGCTCACAAGGCCTCATCGTCTAACGGTTAGGACAGCACCCTTTCACGGTGTAGATCCGGGTTCGATTCCCGGTGAGGTCATTGATTTGAAAACGAGCTCCACTGGGAGCCGTTTTCATTCAATGACCTCAAGAAAGTGCCCTGCGGCACTTTCGACGAGAATCGAAGGGCTTTGCGATAAATACGAAGAATTCATATTCTGAGTATTTCGCAAAGGCATACTGTTCTCGTAGAGAAAGATTCCCGGTGAGGTCTTCAGTAGAAAAAACAGCCCGTGGGGCTTTTTTCTTAAATCATTTAAAAAAATATAGGCCTTGACTAAATCCAAATACTAATGTAAACTTGAGATATGAATATAAAATTTTTACCACTTCTCCTACTCGCTCCCCTTGTCGTCTCGGCGCAATCATCCAGCCCAATAAGCAACACGATTGTTCTCATTGGAGATATTGCAGGTCAGCTTATCCCGCTCATGATGGCGCTTGCTGTACTCATGTTTTTTTGGGGCATTCTTAAATTCATCGCGAATATCGGTGACGAAGATGCACGAAAAGCTGGAAAATCAATGATGGTCTGGGGTATGATCGCGCTCTTCGTTATGGTTTCTTTTTGGGGAATCATCGGTTATGTCCAAGAATCACTTGGCCTTCAGGGGGTTCCCGTTGTAACAAGCGAGGCACCGACATTCTCAAACCCGACTCCTGGGTCAACACCGTAAACGTTCCCAAAAAAACTTCGGGGTTACACTTAGATTTCTCATAGATACACGCTTCTCCAATTGCTGATGTATTTCAATCAGAGTACATTTGCGCGCCCGCATGGGCGGAGGTTCGTGACATGTGATACACATGCTGTTTGCTTGCGCCACACCATATCCTCTGCTAGCTTGTATGGCAGAAGTATATTGAAAGGGAGAGCATGTTTGTCACACCACCTCTTGAGAAATTTCTTGAACGCGTGAGTGAAATTTGCACACAAGAAACATCAGCAGATCCCACAGGCTGGACACTTGAAAATCCGATGTGGGGGCACTGCGCCATTGTCACCGTACTAATCCAACAACTCTACGGTGGAGATATTTGGCAAGCTTCACTTACTCATATTCCGCAGCTGGCGCATCTTCACCGTCATTACGGTAATAGGCTGACCTCAGGAGCAATGATTGATGCAACAGCTAGGCAATTTGGCACAGATTACCCTGTGATGACCCCGATACTTTCAACGCGAAATCATATACTCGCCGATGAGAGCACCGACGCTCGCTTCAGGATATTGCAAAAGCAATACATTGGCCTTGCGTTTAGCATTTGTATGCGTGAGCGTGTGAAAAATAAATCAAACGAGCTCTGTGTTCGAATTGAACGCCGTAAAAAATAGCCACCGACAAGGGTGGTTTTTGTTTGCCCCGGACATCAAAATCCGCTAGTATAGCGCTACCCCGAAGCAAAGAAAGAACTTGCTACAGGGCGAGAGAAGGTATACTTTCCGAAATCGCGCGAACCGCACATTATGAAAATCTTATCCATAGAAACCAGTTGCGACGAAACCGCCATCGCCATCATTGACACTGAAGGAGAATTTCCTGCATGCACATTTACGATACTAGCCAATCAGACACTGACACAGATAGAGATGCACAAGCAGTATGGGGGTGTATTTCCGATGGTCGCAAAGCGCGAACATGCACGCACACTCGTTCCACTCTTGAAGAACGTCCTCAAGGAAGCAGGGCTTTACAAAGTAAGTAGCCGCCACGTGCTCGAAAGTCCACTTCGAAAAGAATTTGCACACATGCTGGAGCGCGAACCCGAGCTTTATGCACAGTTTATTTCAGAGATACCAAACTGGAATCCGCCAAACATCGACATGATTGCGGTCACGAGTGGACCGGGTCTTGAACCTGCACTCTGGGTCGGTATCAACTTCGCCAAAGCACTGTCACTTGTTTGGAAAATACCGGTACTTCCCATCAATCACATGGAGGGCCACATGCTTACCCCGCTCCTTGAGACAACCGACGGAGGCATGCGTTTTGGTAATATCAACTTTCCTGTTCTTGGACTCCTTGTCTCGGGAGGGCACACTGAGCTTATCCTTATGAAGGAATGGGGAGCATACGAATTGCTTGGCGAAACAAAAGACGATGCCGTTGGTGAGGCTTTTGATAAGGTTGCACGAATTCTAGGCCTCCCCTACCCCGGTGGACCAGAAATCGCACGGCTTGCACTTCTTGGTACTCCAGGAAAATTCACGCTTCCGCGCCCGATGCTTCACGCACAAAATTTTGATTTTTCTTTTTCAGGCTTGAAAACTGCGGTGCTTTATTTAACGAAAGATCTCGGCACTCTTTCAGATGAACAAAAACAGGACATCGCGCGCGACTTCGAAGACGCCTGCGCCGAAGTACTTACTCATAAAACACGACGTGCGGCTGAGGAATATGGAGCTGAAACGATTGTCGTCGGTGGTGGTGTCTCAGCAAACATGCGGCTGCGCGAGGTACTCACTACGACCATGCGCGAAACTAATCCTGAAATTTTGGTCTCCTTTCCAGGTGCATCACTTTCAACCGATAATGCACTCATGATCGCCGTCGCAGCCGCAACGAGACAAAAACACTCAAGGCAAAAAAATGTTTTGTATCGAAAAACTACCCGCTACTTCTTTTGAGGAAAGGCAAAATTCAAATAATCTTTTTCCATTCGTGCGCCGGAAATGACCGGCAAAAACCCCTGCATCTGTTTTTTCCACTGCGCAATTCCCCCATCCGTCGCCAGCATATTTCCCGCTTCACGCATTGACTCATAAAGCGACTCTACTTCTTCGGTAAATGTGTCGCCTTTTATTTCCAAAAATGGCTGTATATGGTGCTCGTCCCCACGCGCTCGTGCCACGACCTCAGTATCCGCAGCCCCTCCATCCGAGGTCGAAATGAGAATTGCATTGCCGATAACATCTTTCTCCCATGATGTACCACACGCCTCGGTGCTCATGCGCACTCCCTGCTCATCGCGCACGCGCGGATTATTGATGGAAACATCTGCACCTTGAGCACACGCACGTGCAAGCACCTCATCGTAATTTTGTATAAAATGCACACGTTTCTTGAGGCCGGGATTTTGATCGACAAGCTTCAATATCCGCGTTATCTCTTCCTGCATTGGCTTGTCCGATGCATGCGCCTTTCCCGCCATCACGATGTACCCATTTGTTTCCTCCAAAATCTCAAGTAATTTTGCTGGATTTTCAAACATCATTCCCGGACGCTTATATTCCGCGATGCGTTTTTTCCAATTAAATATCTTTGCATCATCGGGAATTTGCACTTCTTCGTTATATTGGTTTTTTCTGCCCGCGAGTGTCTCCCTTAATCGGCGACGCCCTTCGCTCTTTATTTCTTTTATTCGCTCAGGGTCCGCATGTGCTAATTTTTCTTTAAAATCTGCAGTCGGCAAATCAAATTCATCAATTACTCCGATCTCGTGATAATACAGAAGCAACTCGGGGTCGGCCCAGCGTGTCATCGAGATCCCGTTCGTAATGCCTTCAAAGGTAACGGGATTCCCATCATAGTCCTTATATACCTTACTCGCCTCGCGCGCATGAATCAGACTAACGCCATTCATCTTACCCGCAAGCTCAATTGCAAGTGTACTCAATTTTATTTTTCCGCCCTTACCCTCAATCTTCTTCGTCAACCACTCTACTATCTCAGCATGCCTAATGTTGGGTATGACAAATTTTTCAAACTGCGAAAGAGTAAACTCTGCTTCGACCGCCTGCACCAATGTATGATTAGTGTAAATCGTTTTTTCCTTAGTTTCCTCAAACGCCTGCGCGAATGCTACTCCGGAATCCATTCGAGCATCTAAACGTGCGAGAGCTGAAAAAACAGTAGGCGCTTCGTTTAACTGCTGATTTTCTGACGGCTCTAGATTAAATCCTTTCACCGCCTTATAGCCACCTACACCAAGCGCGACTTCTTGATAAAGCCGATGATCGCTGTTGTTGGCACCCTGATATAATTCTCCAAAGTTTGGTTCGGTAACCGTGAGGAGTGTTACACTACCATCCTGCTTCGCGTACACGCTCAATTTTGTCGGCACTATTTCATCATCAACGCGTGTATCGATGGAAACATCGCCCACCTCGTGGAAACCTCGCTCCTCCGGTGTCACTGCGACCGATTTCATCTGTTGTTCGAATGACTCAACTTCCTGTTCTCGCTCCGAGCGATAAAACGGGGTAATAAACACTGCGGGTATCCCTAGGCTTTTTGCAACTTCGAGAGTATCCGACGCAAGCATGCCAAGGCCACCGCCACCTTTAATGTCGTTCCGATAAATTTCCATTGTCCAATATGCCCAAGGCTTATGCGGAGTCAGTACTTCAATAAGGTCTTCCCTTCCAATCGCTTTCATAAAGCGTTCCATCTTATTTTGTTCTTGACCTTCGTGATTATCCTCCGCAACTGGAGCGACCTTCTCTGCTTGCAATTGAGCACTCGTGTCGATATTGAGCGCATCGGGTTCTCCTCCATCAACGAGATTATCTTTAGGCGACTCAATCTCGTCCGACGATTGCCCCTCCCCAGAAAGATATGATAATAGTGACATATATTCAATATTACTCGCCTTCTCGGTGCGGGTAAAGCCTACTCCGCGATACCACTTACCTGAATGCTAAACATACCCTAGCGTCTCAGTCGCAATATGATTGTATTCACTACGGCGAACGCTGTGAATCTAGAAATATGAATGGACATCAATTACTGCGTCTCATTACTGCGATTATAATTTTTTATGAAGTAAATCCCAAGAGTCACCGCAAGGATGAGCAAAAGACCAAGAAGAATGAGTGAAGCACTGGAAAGATGAAGTCTATCTGTGAGCGACTCAATGGTAGCAGCAAGACCACTTTTAGTGCTTACTCCGGCGACGACACCAAACTCGGCATCTTCTTCTGAAAGATCCTGGTCTTCATCCGTGCCAGAAAGTTCGTTACTCAAGCGTGGAGCAGTTGCCAAGAGATCTGCGAGGGCAATCCTTCCTCGATTAACCTTCACGGGAGCATCAGCAGGCGTCTCAGTAAGAACGACATCAGCTAGCAAGCCAGATGTGTTTGCTTCCGCAATCCCATCCAATTTTTCGCTGTTCGCACCAGCAACGTCACCAGAAGTTTCAGTATTAGTGTTCACTGAGGACACAGGCATCACATCTCCATGAATACGTGATTCGTTTACAAGCTGACGATATGCCATTATCTCGGTGATTTGCATGGCATTCATCGGAAATTCGCGCTGACAATATATTTCGTTTATTTTTTTCTGCGTCGTGTAATACACATAACCGGTATTTGCGGGGAGATTCCAGGGAATAAGCACGTCGGTCTTGTATTTATCCTGGAATTGACGTACGGCCACATCGGTAGTGATATCGAAGAATCCATTTACTTCAAGGGTGGTGAATCCTTCGAAATTACGAAGAAAAGATTGTAACTTCGTCACCTCAGAGGGCGTATTGTTTGCACCGAGGCGCATGTATTCGTTGAGGTAGAAGCATTCAGTTGATTCACCAAGTACACCACCGCGCGTCAATTCCATTCCCACAGCTGACTGTGTTCCTGCTGTCGACACAGGTCGGAAGTACGCAGAAGCTGAAGATGGAATTCCTTCGACGGTCACTGAGTGCGATGTGGTTGCCGTTGCATCCGTCGCGGTCGTGAGGTCATATCCGTAAAGAGGCTGAACTCCGAGCGTCACGACCGGATCAAGTCCGTATGCAACGCGACTATCCGAGGGAAGATTGGTATTCCACGTGATAAGTACCGTTGTTGTACCAGTCGATGTAAGTTTCTCATTCGTAATAATGAGCGATTCGGTTCCTCCACAGTTAGAAGTACATCCTCCGCCACCAGAAATTACATTTACCGTTCGGTCGACTGGAGTCGCAGCATGTCCTTGAGCATCAGAGACATTGTACGTTAGCGTATATGCACCAGCACTACTGGAATTCACTGACCCCGTGACTACGATAAGCGACGTAATATCACCATCTTGCGGATCATACGCAGTCGCACCTGGGTCGACAAATACTGTTCCGACAGCGATGCTCATCGGATTTGCACCAAGCAATGTAATTACTGGCCCTGTATCTCGCTCATCGTTATCTTGCGGTGAATCACAACCAGGATCTCTCGGAAAATCAGCTAAACCATCTCCATCGTTATCACTTCCGTCAGAACATGCTGGCGGAGTACTACCACCACAGTTTTCCGTACACTGCCCAGAGCTCACATTGATCGTACGCGACACTTCATCTGCGGCAACATTCACCGAGTCGGTTGCGTTATAAGTAATGACATATGCGCCGGAAGTATGAGAGTCTACTGTACCAAAAATAACAAGTTTATTAGATATTTGTCCGTCCTCTTCATCGTGGACAGTGGCGCCTGCCTCAACATACGGTGTACCGACGATAAGATTCATGACGACATCACCAAGGAGTGATATGACTGGTTTGGCATTCTCGCTATCATCAGTCACTGAATCGCAACCGAGATCCGCTGGGAAATCGATAAGGGTATCGCCATCATTGTCCTTGCCATCTGAACAACTCGTCACCACTTTTACCGTACGTGATTTTGTATCTGCGGCAAGACCCTTCGAGTCTGCAGCGTTATAGGTGACGGTATATATACCAAGTATATTACTATCAACAATACCCGTCGTCACAAGATTCGGTGTCGTGATGTCCCCCTCTTCAGGATCAACCACGGTTGCACTAGGATCAACAAATGTTGTACCAAGATAGACAACAAATGGATCATCACCCAGAACGGTGATTACTGGCTTCTCATTCTCATCATTGTCCTCTGAATTATCACAACCGAGATCTTCTGAGTAGACATTGTAACGAAGTGTGTATGATCCCACGAGAGACGTATCGATACTTCCAGCTATTACAATTGCAGACGTCACGTCTAATTCTTCTGGATCAAACGCAGTTGCACCTGGGTCAGTAAAGGTCCCATCCTGCGTAACATTAAATGGATTTGCACCAAGAATAGTAATCACTGGTCGATTATTCTCGTCATTGTCCCCTGGATTATCACACCCAGTATCCCCGCCTGCAAAGTCGATCTTTCCATCACTATCATTATCTCTGCCATCAGCACAGGCTACAACGACACGTACGGTACGCGTTTTTGTAACGGCGGAAACGTTCTGCGAATCAGTTGCATTGTACGTGATTGTATAATTACCCATAACGCTCGTATCAACCGTTCCGGTCGTCACAAGCTTCGCGGTAATATCGCCCTCCTCGGGATCTGCCACCGTTGCACTCTGGTCAGAGTATGTATCGCCAAGAGTCACTATTGCCGGATTAGTTCCAATAACCGAAATTATTGGTTTCTGATTCTCGTCATTATCCTCAGGATCATTACAACCAGCATCCCCTCCGACGAAGTCAATCTTACCGTCATTGTCATTATCCTTCCCATCGCGACACTGCGGTTTATTCGATTCGGTGTTTAAGAAATTTTGTTCGGCAAGCACTGCGCCAGGGTCAAGATTGAGGAAATAACATCCACTATAAACTGCGACACTTGGTGCGGTCTGAACCCATCCTGTCCGTGCAACTTCACAAAGCAAATAATTACCCGGAATAACATCGCTGAATTCAAAATCACCACCAATGCCAGTATTTGTTCTCAACACAAGGCCATTTCCCGCAACCTCAGTAAGTGTGATTTCCCAACCCTCAATCCCTATTTCACCCTGATTAATGGTGCCATTTGCGTTTACATCATTTATCTTTGTTCCTGAGACCGTTGCGGGGTCACGTCGACACTCGGTGGCGGCTATCGTTTGGTAAATAGATGCGAGAGCTGCTCCAGTAGGAGCAAAATAATAATTTGCCGGAAGTGAGGCGATTTGCTTCATCAGAGTTGGATTGACATTCGCACCCAATCCAATGGTATAGACGACGGTACCCAGAGATTTCGCTGTTGTTGCTTTTGCGACTGCATCGGCACTAGCTTCGGCTGTTGTCATTCCCAACACCTCAGGAACACCGTCAGAGAGAAGCACCATGACATGTTTCGTACCAATACGCCCATTCGTAGTCATCTCGTTGGTTGCCTTCATTATTGCAGCACCAATATTTGTTCCATCATAGGCAGTAATACTCGCGAAAACGTCTCCCTGTAAAATGCCTGCTTCAATGGCTGCTCAGGATTCGTTCCATCAAATTTCATGCTCCCCGAGCGATCGATAACAAGCATCAGATCAACGGGTGCGAGACAGACCGGCGTAGAAACGACGGTCACTGTGCGCGTCTTAGTATCAGCCGACAAGTTCGCTGTATCAGTTGCATTGTAGGTAATTGTATATACTCCCAATGTGTTCACATCGACACTCCCCGAAGTCACAAGCTTACTGTTTATTTGTCCGTCTTCGGAATCAAACACGGTAGCCCCCTGGTCAACGTATGTGCTACCAAGGATAACCTCAGCTGGATTTGTCCCTACCACAGAAATAACCGGCTTTTGATTATTTGGCGGGATATCAGTCTTCAGTGCATTAAACGCAATACAATAATATGTATTTCGCACTTGCGGAGAAATAATTTTATCGTAATTATCGTAGTTGAGAACATCGTTATTGCAGTACATTTCGGCACTTACCGCGTTTGCATTGCTTTGGTGTGCCGGGTCATACTTGAAAGGAATGTAACCATCTTGTGCTACCTCGCGAACCAAAATGATATCAGTCTCTGACTTAAGTAGCACATCTGCAACCGCAACGCCGTTTGGCGACGATGGTCCAAATGTTTTCCACTCATCCCCACCAGTCCCCGTCTGCGTCCCCGGACCCTTTGAACCATCTGCAATGCCGACAAAGTCACCGGACAAATCTCTCACCCCCGCGTATCCCCACTGAAACTCCCAACCTGAAGCCAAGTGACAACCCGAATGGCTTGCGATGTAATCAGTTGCAGTATTTGCTGAAATATCTGGTCCACCCAATCCCCAATTAGGAAGCATGGTTTCGCTATCACAAATGATCTTTGTTGCGTTAATTATTGCAAACGGATTAACGAACGCATATGCGATAAGTGGAGATCCGCCTCCCTGAAGCAAAAGGGAAATCCCCATGAGTACGGTAAGTACTCTTTTTTTCAGGTCTCCGTTCGATATTTTGAAGATATTCTGCATGATAAATGTAGTGAAAAAAGTTAGTAAAAGTGAGAAATATTAATGAATACGAAAACAAACTTCTGCCTGTTGGTAAGAAGAAAATAATAAGAATTTATAATTTAATGTAAAGTTACGACAGTGAAAGCGCGACAAAAAGCAAACGTACGAAATTGTTTATCAAAGTCTAAGTCTTCCTTTACATTTTGTCAAGATGTGTTTATCTTTTACACGGCTCAACGAAGCCTTCTAAAGGACATTCGAATGTCCTTTACGTTGTCCTATAGAAATTTTATAGGACATTATCAGTATCTCACCAAAGAAACACCTACTCCAATTCACCTGAAGCACAGCACGTCTTCTTTCATGATATAATCTCACAAATGGACGATAAATTTCTCACCCCCTATAAACCAGAAGATACGGAAGATCGCATTTACGCAGATTGGACTGAATCCGACTTTTTTAATCCGGATACATGCATAGAAAAAGGCATTACGAGCGAAGAGGCAGAGACATTCTCAATCGTCCTCCCTCCACCTAATGTGACCGGAGTGCTTCACATGGGCCATGCCGCAATGATTGCAGTAGAAGACATCATCGTTCGCTATGAGCGCATGAAAGGAAAAAGAACATTGTGGGTACCGGGTACCGATCATGCGGCAATAGCAACGCAATCAAAAGTAGAAAAAATTATTGAAAAAGAAGGATTGAACAAGCAGAAAATGGGTCGAGACGCATTTATTGCACGCGTTGAAAAATTTGCTTCAGAAAGCCACGACACCATCGTCAATCAAATAAAGAAATTAGGTGCATCAATTGACTGGAGTCGCGAGGCCTTTACGCTCGATACTGAACGCTCACTCGCAGTGCGCACTGCATTCAAGAGCATGTACGATGACGGACTCATCTATCGTGGCGCTCGCATTGTGAATTGGGACCCAAAGGGTCAAACAACTATTTCCGACGACGAGATTGTGCACGAGGAGCGTAAGTCGACAATGTATACATTTCGCTATTGGAAGGACTTCCCTATTGCCATCTCAACCACAAGACCCGAAACAAAAGTTGGGGATGTCGCCGTTGCGGTACATCCGGATGACACGCGATACGGAACATTTGTCGGACAAACATTCTCCGGTGAGTTTTGTGGTGTACATTTGGATATAAAAATTGTCGCTGACGAATCAGTAGAAAAGGATTTTGGAACAGGTGCACTAGGTGTCACTCCTGCTCATAGTCAGATTGACTCCGAAATCGCGATGAGACACAAACTCCCACACAAACAAGTAATCAATGAGTATGCAAAAATGATTGTCGGAGACGAGCGCATTTTGGGAAAGAAGGTCACGGATGCGCGGACGAGTATCGTCGAAATTCTTCGAACGGAAGGGCTTATCGAAAAAGAGGAGGAAGTAAGTCAAAATATCGCAACAGCGGAACGCACTGGGGGCATCATTGAACCGTTGCCGAAACTGCAGTGGTGGATAGACGTCGAGAAAGAATTTGCCATGAAGGGCGATGGCATCCCTGGTATAGCAAAGGGACAGCAAACAACACTGAAGGAGATAATGAAGAAAGCGGTCGCAAATAGTGCAATCATCATCCTCCCAGAACGTTTCGAGAAGACGTACTTCCAATGGGTCGACAACCTGCGCCCTTGGTGCATCTCCCGCCAAATCTGGTATGGGCATCGCATTCCCGTCTGGTACAAAGGTGATGAGACCTACGCTGGCATTGATGCGCCCGCTGGTGATGGATGGGAGCAAGACCCAGACACCCTCGATACGTGGTTTTCCTCTGGGCTTTGGACTTTTTCTACACTTGGCTGGCCCGACAAGAATGCAAAAGACCTCCATGACTACCACCCCACCGACCTCCTTGAGACGGGTTATGATATTCTATTTTTCTGGGTGGCCCGCATGGTACTCATGTCTGGTTATCACCTTGGTACTGTCCCCTTTCGCACGGTATATCTTCACGGACTTGTCCGAGATGCAAAGGGAAAGAAAATGAGTAAGTCGATTGGAAACACGATTGACCCACTGGACATGATCGCAAAATACGGCGCAGATGCGACGAGGCTCTCGCTCATCATCGGTGCAGGTCCTGGTTCCGACATGAGTCTTTCTGAGGAGAAGGTGCGCGGATATAAAAAGTATACAAATAAAATATGGAATATCGCGCGCTTTGTGCTTTCAAGCACAAATGATGTTGATACAACAAAAAAGCCGGTGCTTTCGTCTCGGGAGGAGGAGATTTTGGCGGAGTTCAACGATGTTGCCAGGTACGTAGATCAACATATCAGTGAATTCAAACTTCACCTTGCCGGCGAAAAACTCTACGACTACACATGGCATATATTTGCTGATGTTATACTGGAAGAGAGCAAGGAAGCACTCCTCAGTGAAGATGCGTCCGTTCGAGCTCCGCGGCAGTGGCTACTCAGATATATATGGCTGGAACTCTTGAAACTTCAGCATCCATTCATCCCTTTTGTCACCGAAGAGATATGGGGAAGCATTCCTGAAGGCGGACAGCAACTCATGGTGACCAAATGGCCTGTGGACGCTATGACAAAATAATGCTTAGCATGTTATTTGTAAAAACAATTACGCAATGTCTGATGTAACGCCGAGCATGGTGTTTATCGCACTCCTTGGGGGAATTCTCCCTGCGGTGTTCTGGCTATGGTTTTGGCTCAAGGAAGATAAACTTCACCGCGAACCTCGCGGACTGATCATTCTTTCATTTCTGGTCGGCATGCTTGCTACAGCACTTGCCTTCCCGTTAGAGAAATTCGCCGCAGAAAACCTCGCAGGAAGCGACTTCGCACTGCTTGCCATTTGGGCCTTCATTGAAGAAGTGCTGAAATTTTTGGGTATCTATATCGTTGCTCTCCGCAGTAAATATTTTGATGAGCCAATCGATGCGGTCATTTATTTTATGACCATTGCACTCGGGTTTGCAGCTCTCGAAAATACAATGTTCTTATTAAACCCACTCGGCAATGGCGATGCAGTTGCAACCATCCTTTTGGGTAATTTTCGTTTTATTGGGGCAACGCTCCTCCATGTCGGAGCAAGCGGTTTTGTGGGAGTAATGGTGGCATTTTCTTTCTATGAAATACGCTCCCAAAGACGGCTAGCTGCCTTGGTGGGACTGCTTGGAGCCATAACATTGCATACATTATTTAACTTCTCTATAATTGTAAGTGAAGGTGCATTTCTCTATCAGATCTTCGCCGGATTGTGGATATTCATTATTGCCATCCTGCTCATGTGCGAAAAGATCAAGAGACTCGCCCCACGAAGCCATGTCGAATACCCGCATACTGGTATCGTTATCAATACACCAAATAAATATTTATAAATATGAAGGAACGCAAACAATCATTTCTCGAAAGACTTACCGGTGCCCAGATCGTTGATGATGGCGACACCTTGACAGAGCAAAAAATATGGACTCCCGCACCAACTGAGGAAGAATCTTTTGTGAAACAGGATGATGACATCAGCTCAGACGAGGCGGAAGGAGAGCAAGTAGAAGCAGGACTCGCTATCGATATGTATGAAACAGACAACGAACTCATTATACAAAGCATGATTGCTGGAGTGACGCCCGAAAATCTTCATATCTCCATAACACGCAATGCGGTCACAATTACTGGCAATCGACTCGCGCCAAATGTTCCTGAGGGTAATTATCTTGAGCGCGAACTCTACTGGGGAGTTTTCACTAGAGAAATTATATTACCGTTTGAAATTGATACGGATGGCGCCGAGGCGGTTGAGAAATACGGACTGCTCATCATTCGTCTTCCAAAACTAGACAGCAATAGTGCACAGGTGCTCAAGGTGAAATCAATCTAAGAGACCTTTCTTGCGGATCAAAAAAACACCTTGTAAGGTGTTTTTTTGCGAACCTACCTAGAAACAAACTCAAAACACTGTGCCGAGGACCAGGCTTGAACTGGTGACCCCTCGCTCTTCAGGCGAATGCTCTACCAACTGAGCTACCTCGGCGTAGAACGCAACATACTTCATCTCTTCTTATCAGAAACCACACATAACACCCACCAAAACAGTCACTCCAACAAGAATATTTGTTTCAATCAGACTGATACAACTCTGACCTCGACTGCTGGAATACAAGCAACAATACACAATTTACTTGATTTTTTCAAGCAGTCCCTGCAGATTAGGCAATGACGTGTTCCCTGCGTCGACGGCAGAGATTGTGTTTACGAGCTTTTGGTAGGCCTCCAAATAAGTTACCAAATATGGCTGAACGAGATAATAGGACCAACCCATCACACCCAAGATGAGCAACCAGTAGACATACGTGAACACCTGACTCCACAACATATTGCGATGCATTTTGCGAAGGATGCGGTTGTTCTCCTTCGTGAGTTCAAGAAGTTCGGATAACGTATCGGATTCGGACTCGTATTCAGACATGACCATAGTTTAGCATACAAAAGCATCATAGGGGATATTTTTTCTTAACATACTATGCATAATCTCGAATCATCCCTGCGCAAAAAAACAGCTTGGAAGCTGTTTTTTTAATGTGCCCTCGGCGGGAATCGAACCTGCATCAGCTCGTTAGGAGTGAGCTATTCTATCCATTGAACTACGGGGGCAAAACAAATGCTCACCAATGTGAGCATTTGTTTATAATAGTTTTTTCACACCCATTATGCAACTACGCTGCAACAATATTGAGCAATTCCTGAAGCTTTGGCTTGTTGAAGCCTACAATAATATCGCTTTCTACCATAATCACAGGGACACCCATTTGACCACTCTTTTCGATCATTTCCTGGCGCTTTGCAAGATCCTTGCCGACATCAAATTCTTGAAACTCAACATTATTCTTATGGAAGAACTCTTTTGCCATCTTGCAGTAGCCGCATGTCTCCGTTGTGTAAATCGAAACGCTTTTCATATATTTTATGGTTACTGTTAATTGTTGAAATATTATAGCACAAGATGAATGAGATAACACGAGAGAAGAATGAGGGAATCGAGGTTTAGGGTTTCAGTGCCCGTTTCCCATTTATTCAGAATAGGAATCCTTCATAAATATGGAAAAGGCTTTGCTTCTCCCTCGCGAGTTTCACTCGCATAAAATTCCAGAGTTGACTGAAGCGGAACGATTTCACTAAATATTTCATTAGTAACGCGACTGCAGGTAAGCAAGGCTTTCCCAGCACGACGAGCTTCGGAAATGGAAATCGTTGCAAGACGACAAATTGCAAAAAGAACGAGCTAGCTCGTTCATTTTGCAATTTGTCGTTCTGCTGACTTCCGCTTCACTCAACTCAGGTGCGGGTAGGGAGAATCGAAACTTACAGTTTCAGTGCCCATTTCCCATTTTTTGAGATTCAGAAATCTCAAAAAAATATGGGAAAAGGCTTCGGTTCCCCCACGGAAGTGCCGCAGGGCACTTCCTACCCGCACTTGCACATAATGAAAAACCACTCCAGAGGAGTGGTTTTTCATTAGCCAGTGCGGGTAGGGAGAATCGAACTCCCGTCTCAACCTTGGGAAGGTCGCATTCTACCACTAAACCATACCCGCATATTTATTTCTCAATTGGAAAAACCAATTGCCCCCAACACCCTTCTCATCATTGTTGGATTTTGGTCAACAATGGTTACGGTATGAACCTTTTCTTCTACAGGCTCAGCTAATATCATAACGCTTTCTCCTTCTTTGGCAACCATGAATCGGTCGCGAATCTCACTCTCCACCCCTCTTTCTGTCGACAAATCGAGAATATCAGCGGAAAGCTCAGCCTGTCGCGCGCGCAACTCATTAAGTTTTGCTTCCGCTTTTTGTGTTTTTTCGATTGCTTCCTCGCTCTTTTGATACATTCCCCACGCGCTATGCATAATGTACACAAAAACAACGGCAAGCAAAATAATGGTCGGTTTTGCGTAAATCACCCTTCTCAGGCGACTCTTCATCTTAAAATCTAGCATCTGAGACATATATTCTATAGTATACCCCGTCGTGAGCTCAAGCCAATATATTGAGGTTGTGTATTACTTATTTTTCAGTATTATGGCGGGAGTAGACTAAAACTAGCGCAATGGGTCTACTACAGGGTATAATTCGCAAAACCAACATAAAACATATGTCGATATTTCTCAGAAAAAAGAAGCACCAGAAGTGGGTCAACCTTGCCTGGACAGTCGTGGGTATCATGGTCATCGGGAGCATGATTCTCCTGTATTTGCCCGCATTTTTGTAAAATATTCTCTTTATCTAACACGAAGGGTATTTCCAAATTTCAATACTCGAGGACTCGATGAATTTTAGGTCAAAGCCGAGGCCTGGTGAAAGCGACGTGGAAGACATATTCCTATATGTTGACCAAGTCGCCGGGATCCCATAACGATGGAGTTCGCCAAAAATGAAAGTTATTCGTCGGAACGGATCATTTTGATAAACACATCCGCCGGTATATTCACATTCCCCATCTCCTGCATCTTCTTCTTTCCCTTCTTCTGCTTCTCTCGAAGCTTCATTTTGCGGGTAATGTCGCCTCCGTAAAGGTACCCTGTTACGTCTTTTTTAAGCGCAGAGAGCCTCTCAGACGAGATAATACGTCCCATCGCTTTCGCCTGCATTTTTACAACAATCATCTGCCTAGGCATTGATTTTGCGAGCTTTTTAACCGCCGCTTCGGCTTCTTCTTGTGCACGCCGTCGTGACACAACACGAGAGAATGCAGTGATAATTTCATCATTCACAAGTATGTCTAAGCGCGTGACATCCGCATCACGAAATTCTCCTATTTCATATGACAAGCTAGCAAAACCCGACGAAACAGACTTCAGTTTATCAAAAAAACTTCGCATGAGTTCGCGAAGAGGCATTTTGAACTCAACCTTGAATCGATTCTCACCGAAGATATCGGTGTTCCCCGTCTCCGCTTCATGCTCATAGAGTATCTGGCTTACCGGACCAACATACTCGGGTGGAAGAATAATCTCTCCGTCTATCCACGGCTCACGCACGGAGGCAATCTCACTGTCATCTGGGAAAAGAGAGGGTGAATAGATAATCTCAACTTTATTTGTGCGCTTACTGGTAATTTCATAGGTAATGGTTGGGGTAGTCACGACGAGTTCGAGATTGAATTCTCTACGTAAGCGTTCCGTTATAATCTCGAGGTGAAGCATGCCCAAAAAACCACAACGAAATCCTCGTCCAAGATTCCCCGATGCTTCCTCCTCAAATGTGAGCGACGAATCCGAAAGCTGGAGTCTCTGTAATGCGAGGCGAAGCGTCGGGAGGTCATCCTGACTTTCAGGATAGACCGATGCCCATACCACTGGACGAGGTTTCGCATACCCAGGGAGCGCCGGAAGCGGATTCTTGTGAAATGTAACTGTATCTCCTACCGCCGCGATTCCCGGCCGTTTGATGCCAGTAACAATATAGCCTATCTCTCCATGAGAAAGGTCAGGCTTTGCAACTTCATCTGGGGCAAAATAACCCGTCTCTAAGGCAAAAAAACGCTCTTTTGCGGCAGAGAACGTCAGCTCTGACCCTTTGGTGATGGTGCCGTCGAGCACGCGTACGTAGAGGATAACTCCGCGATGGTTCGAGTATGAAAAATCAAAAATAAGTGCACGAGCACTACTGGTTCCGGGAAATTCCTCTTCGGGTGGAGGGATGCGATCGATGATTGCCGCAAGAAGTTCCGAGACACCCTCCCCCGTCCTCCCAGACACAAGCATGACGCTGCTCGCGTCAACATTGAGCAGACTGACGATCTCATCGCGAACCTCCTCGATGCGTGCCAGCGGAGAATCAATCTTGGACAAGACTGGAATAATAGTGAGCCCATGCTCGCGCGCCATAGTAAGTGTCGTAAATGTTTGTGCCTGCACCCCTTGTGTCGCATCGACCAACAAAAGACAGCCCTCGACCGCTTTCAGTGCGCGCGATACTTCATAAGAAAAATCGATATGCCCCGGAGTATCGATAAGATTAAGCAGATACTTCTCGCCATTGTGCTCGTGATACATGCGTACCGGCTGCATCTTGATGGTAATACCACGCTCCCGTTCAAGTTCCATAGAATCAAGCACTTGTTCATGCATTTTTCGCTTTTCTATTGTGTGCGTGACCTCAAGCATGCGGTCGGCAAGTGTTGATTTCCCGTGGTCAATATGGGCTATGATACTAAAGTTTCTAATCAGATTTTTGGACATGGGGCTTGTCATCAGATGACGAACTTTTTTGTTGCGGGGTCCCTGCGACTCGGTCACCATATATGAATATGTCTTCCTCATCGCTTTCCCCGCGCCGCAAATTTCATTCATCTGAAGATAAGCCCAATACTAGCACATATAACCCCGAAGAGAACCGTATATGAAAAAACGAGGCATATGCCTCGTTCCCCAATTTAGTAAATGCTTTTCAGTGTGAATGGCAACCACAACAGCCGCCTCCCACACTCTCCGTATCAACGTCATCCCACTGTGCGCTTGCAGTTGCCAGC
>Ga0075982_136_pt1 | contig 17957 bp, 16 predicted proteins | sample RifGroA2_FD_68058 | JGI IMG/M metagenome (GOLD analysis project Ga0075982, IMG submission 68058) | Parcubacteria bacterium GW2011_GWA2_47_7 | reverse complement strand
TAGCGGGATAGAGGAGAGGTACCTCGTCAGGCTCATAACCTGAAGACCCTGGTTCGATTCCAGGTCCCGCAACAAGAAATGAAAAGACCCTGCTTTTGGGGTCTTTTCGTCTAGAATGGGAGGGGTAGGAAGTTGAAAAGGAGCAAAAATGGATTTTCCGAATGGAGGGTTTGATTTTTCTACTCATTATGCTATAAACTGTGTACTGTCGGCGTATGAAACATACCTCGACGGTACTCGGATGAAGTGTCGCTACGTTCCTTTTCGGCAGAAATATCTTTCAAGCAAGTAAACTTTCTTAAAGATATTTCTGCGGAAAAGCCGGCGTTACACGCCGTTTCATCCTCGTTTGTCGACGTAGCTCAGTTGGTTAGAGCGCGGGACTCATAAGCCCGAGGTCGGAGGATCGTTCCCTCCCGTCGACACCACCAAATAGACTTTATGTGTTGCGTAAGGTACTATCGGTGAATCATTTGCGGGCGTAAGAAGAAAATCCTTCTTTCCCCCGCTACATATCAGATGAAGTGTCGCTACGCTCCTTTTCGGCAGAAATATCTTTCAAGCAAGTAAACTTTCTTAATGATATTTCTGCGGAAAAGCCGGCGTTACACGCCGTTTCATCTTCATTTGCGGGCGTAGCTCAACTGGTTAGAGCACTACCCTGTCACGGTAGGGGTTGTGGGTTCGAGTCCCATCGCTCGCGCAAAATAACAAAACCGAAGTGTAAGCTTCGGTTTTGTTTTATTTTGCCGCAGAGTGATGGGGCTCGCACCACAGGAGTATTTCCATTTTTCTAAAGCGGAGTACCGCAAAGAAAAATTGGTCAAAGATGGAGGCGCAAAGCCGACACCTGCCCTGAGGTGGCGCAGCCGAGTCGGGGTCGAAAGCACTTAAGCTTTTTTGCGTAGCTTAAAAAGATTTAGTGACTTGTGACCGAGTCCCATCGCTCGCGCAAAATAACAAAACCGAAGTGTAAGCTTCGGTTTTGTTATTTTGGAATTTATGCCTGCTGCCTCCGTACTGCTTTACATTTTATTGTCTACGTGTTACTTATAGCACATGTCTAAGCATCAGCAATTTTGGAATAAAGAATACAAGACCTCGAAGTATCTTATGCTTTCGGATGAGCCCGCAGAAGACCTCGAGAAGTTTTGTCGCTTTCTTGAGCGTCATTATGGCAGGAAGTATTTGAACGTCACCACCCGAGCACTTGATCTTGGGTGCGGGAACGGGCGCAATCTTATTTATTTGTCAGGGACTTACGGCATGCGCGGTGTTGGGTATGATATTTCTGATGAAGGAATAAAGATTGCGAAGCGTGCCTCCGCTGAGCTTCCGATTGTCTATGTTGCGCGTACGATTGAAGGAACGATTGATATGCCCGATAATTCTTGCGATATTGTGCTCGATATGATGACCTCTCATTTTTTAAAGGAAAAAGAGAGGGAAATTTTGCGTGGTGAAATTCTTCGCGTACTCAAGCCGGGTGGGTGGCTTTTCTTCAAATCTTTTCTCGCCGAAGAAGACATGCATGTGCGGCGCTTACTGAAAGAGAATCCCGCCGATGAAAAAGATTCCTATATTCACCCCGAACTTGGTCTGTATGAACATGTCTGGACAGGAGAGTCGCTCCATGAATTTTTTGCCCCATTTTTTTCTATTGAAAAGATTGAACGGTCTTTCAAGCATATCCGCGACGGAAAAGCGTGGAAGAGACGTACTGTTTGCGCCTATATCCAGAAGCCTTTTTAGGTGAGTTTGGAAAGTCCTCCTCCTCACTTGCAAAAGGCCATGCTTCATCTAGGATGGAGCGTAGATTAGTTATTTTACAATTTATCGTTTCGATAGGAGGCATTTATGTCTTGGTTTAAGAAATCGGAAGATGTACCTGAAAAAGAGAAGCGCGAAAGCGGAGATCGGCGCAAACCGAATCTGCTGACTCGTTTTTTCCTGGCGATCTGGGTATTCATTTGGGGAATTGTTTGTTTTTTTGGACGGCTGATCAAGCGATTTCTTATCGCGCTTGGTGTGGCTGTGCTCCTCATTGGGGTGACCTACTTCTTTGCCGAAGACATTATTCGCGGAATAGATAATTGGAAACCTCAATTCTTAGATGCACACTTTGGAAGTGATCGGGAGGCAGTCTTGCGATTGCATGATCCTGGATATTTTGCGGAGCAAACAGACTTTGTTTCCGAAGATCAAAAATCTGTTGCGTGCATCTCATCGCCGGAGCGTCGCGTGCTCATCACTGACCCCGCTGATATCCCGCCGTTGTTCAAAGATGCGATCATCGCATCTGAGGACAAGCGTTTTTATGAACACGAAGGTGTTGATAAAGAGGGCGTGATACGAGCTGCGATCAAGCGATACTTTTTGCACACGAGTACATCCGGTGCGTCGACGTTGACCATGCAGATGGCCAAAGATCTTCGCCATGGTGCCGGTCGCGCGTCTACTCCAAAAGAGAAGGTGAGCGATATCATCATGGCGTTGCGCATCGAGCAAGAGTTTTCCAAGGGGCAGCTGCTCGAAAAATATACGAATACCCCATACTTAGGGCGTGGGGCGTACGGGATTGAGGCCGCTAGTCGCGTGTATTTCGGTCTACCGGCGAAAGACCTCAAGCTGCATCAAGTGGCGTTCGTTGTTTCATTGATCAACAAGCCGGGACTTCCGGATCGTTCGTTTGCGAACAATCGTTCGGCAAAGACTCGTGAGCAGATCCGTGCAGCGAATTGGCAAGAGGTGAAGCATGGGACCCGTCGCGTGCTTGAGCGTATGTCCGACGAAGGAAAGATTACTCCTGACGACTATACACGTGCTGCTGACGCCATTGACAATAATTTGCGCGCAGAAGTGTTACAACGCGGAGCGAACTGTGGTGCGAATGGCTACTTTGCCGAATACGTGCGCCAAGATTTGATCAAGCGTGGCTTTCGCGTCGATAAGGGCGGTCTCAGTGTGTCGATCACGCGTGACGACGGCATTCAGAACGTGCTCGAACAAGCAGTTAAGCTGGCGAAGGGTACGTATTGTGCCCGACACACAAATGATCCGGAGTGCGTAGATGTCCGCGCTGGTGCGGTTGCTATCGAGTTCACGGGCGATGTGCTTGCGGAGGTCGGCAATATCGACTTTCGGAAGTTTAAGTTCGATGTCATGGCTCAGGGGTTTCGTTCTCCGGGCTCAACATTCAAGCCGTTCGTCTATGGAACACTTGTGAAGAACTTGGTAGAGGAAGTGCTCGCCGGGGAAAACCCGCCTCAGTCTTTCGACGAGTTGGTTGGATGATTGAGAAAAAAGAATTACAGCTGGAAGAAGCTAAGAAAATAATCCCTTCGCTAATGCTAGACTTTCAATCAGCGTCAGAAAAACAGGAAGTTCACAGCTTCAAGGGACTTGCGGGCATAAAAAATGTGCTGAGTCTCTTGTATGACCAGTTGGGTATGCCAAGGGACCCGAGGCATGTATGCCTTCCTTATCCGACGACGGCAATCGGTGCGTGCGACATGAACCCGCTTGGTATGTCTGCCTCAGCAACATTTTTGAATGGTGGATTCAGGGTGACCCCACGTTTTGTCGTCGATGTTTGCAAGGGCGGAAAGTCACTGCTCTACAAGGACAATGACGGCAGTCAACGCGATTGCGACAAGAAGGGGGAGCACCGTGAGCCGCCTGAGCGAGTGATTCATCCCGCTGTCTCTGCGGTGATGATGCAGATGCTTCGCGGTCCGGTTGATATGCCTACAGGTACTGTGTACTCGCTTCGTAGGGGGGTTATTCCCGGCATGGATCCGCTTGCCAATATTTGGTCTCTTAAACCCGCAGAGCGTGCCGAGCTCGAAAAAAGGCGGATTGCATTCACTTTGGACTTGGCAGGCGAGATCGCAGGCAAGACCGGTACTGCGACGAATGCAGACGGGCGTACCTCCGATGTTTGGCTCCTCCTTTTCATTCCGGGTCCGGATGCAAATCCTGAAAAGGGTATCATGCTCATTTTCTGGATGGGCAAAGATTTTAAGGACCATCCGCTTGGTGAACGTGGCATTAAGGGTGGTGCGATCAGTGGAGCTGAGACTGGTGGTCGGAATTGGACGCACGCCGCGGCAACGGTGCTCGCATTCCTTCAAAAAGAACGCGGGTATTTGAAGCCAGGCTTTAAGTTCCAGCCGATGGTCAAAGATGATGTGTTTACAAATCTAATGACACGGGGCATCGAGCTACAGCAGGAAGTTGGCCCTGATCTTGATAGTTCGGGTATCATTGACCCATCGGACCCTTTGATCTCGCCGGAACTCCTGAAGGAACTTCCACCAGAAGAATCCGAAGTTCCCAGTTTGGCTGTCCCCACTCCACAGAGAGAAGGTGAGCCGAATCCGGATGCTCTGGCTGATTGATAGAGTTTGAATTGTTTTGTCTGACCCACTCTGAGTATGAAAATACTCGGAGTTTTTTTATATTTTTCAATTATGTAAAGTATATCGGTCGATATACTTTACATAATTGTTTTTACGGGCACATGGTGGGTTGCTTTTTTGTGTAACGAAGATACTCTAGGGAGAGAAGTTTTTTTGAAAAAGGTGTTTCATGCAGAAATTCATGTGGGGAATAATTTTTGTCTTATTCTTTGGAGTCCATCTCCCCGCGTCAAGCACCACCATCACTCCGCATTCGATTTCTCGCGCGGAGTATATCCTCAAAAAAGTTGGGGAGGCTGACGCAATTTGCTCGCAAGTGCAACTTCAGGCAACAGTAGAAACTGAAGTAGAAAACGGCGTGAAGGTAAAACATATCACAGAGCGTCAGATTGCTCTTTGCGCATGGAGCGAAGAAACAGCATCGTGGCACGTCATTCACATTGCACTCAAATATCCCGTTTCTGAGGAATATACTTCATGTGTACGGGTTTCTGCAACGCTCGAAGAACGCAAAAATTGTGTTTTGTCGTATCGCGTCGTGACGCCCGGTTACCAATTGGAGCATCAGCGCGGATACGGCATCACGCGGCTCATTTTCAATGCGTACAAGGAAAAGACGATAAGCGTTCATGATGATAAGAAAATCCTCAGTATGACTGTTCGCGGGGAGAAACTTGTAGTGTATCGTACGCGTCACATGTGGTTTGATGATGATGCTCTTACTGCGGGAGATGTCGACCATATCCTCGCGACCGCGACCGCGATAAATTATACGCCGGACCATCCTGATTTTGCAGATGACGAGCTTGCCATCATTGGTAAGCGATATTTGATCGATAAGCTTCGCATCGTTGAGCAGACTCTCGGTGTTGATGTTGCACTCTCGGGCACCGTCCGTTCCCACGCCTTCTCTGACCGAGCACTTGCAAAGATCATTCCACGGGAAACTCTAATGGCATTGGCTATAATTGAACAGATAGATGATCTTGCGTATCTTTCAGACAAAGAAGGGGAGGTGCAGTCGAAGCTCCGTGAGTACGCTATCAATCGCGACAAAGCATTTGCGTGGAGTCAATCTTGGGCTGCAAGCGGTCCGCTTCAGTTTACGCCCCGCACGTACGACTTTATCGTCTTGGGTTATCCTCAGGCCAATATCGAACCAAATTTTGATATTGGTGCACGTAGTCTCACTAATGTTCTTGCGGCAGCTTACGCTCTTCTTGATTACAACATTGCACATTTCCCTGAAATTCAGCCCATCTTCAAGAAGGATTCAAAGCGAGGGGCGCTTTTTCCCGTTGCGGACTACAATGGCGGTCCGCCGGCATCACGGGCGCTATATGCATGGCTGAAGAAGAATCGCATCAGCGTTCTTCGTAAGCACATTGTATTACCGCGTTCTTTCGCTATAAAAAAAACCGAGCAATGTCCGTGTAGGAGCAGTGTCGGGAAAGTGACGAAGAAGACCGGTGCAAAAATTCATTATGTGGCAAATACTGAAACACCGATGTATTTGACGAAGTACCTCTATCTTCTGGAGTATCTCGCCGAGCACGAATTGGATTGAAAAAACCCGCACGGAAACGTGCGGGTTGTTTTTGTTTTGAAAAGCTGTCGTCGATTAGTGAGGATACGTTTCACTCGCCCTATCATATGTGCCCTTTATCTTAACGATGTCATTACCGTCCGCGGTGGGAGACGATTTCCTTTTTGGTGAGCCTGTTCTTCCTCTACCATCTGTACAACAACGCTCATTCAACCAGTTTTGCCAAATGAGTCAATGAGCACGAAATCAAGGCATTTTGCTATAATGGCCGCTATGCATGATTAAGGAGCTGCAGGACTTAAGGGTCGAAGCTGAAGGTGGGGGAAGGTACGATAAGGCGAATGCTATCATCACGATATTTTCCGGAGCGGGAGGTGATGATTCTGAAGATTTCTCCGCGATGCTCGCCCATATGTATTTCAAATATTGCGAACGCAAAGGCTGGGGGTATGAAATTCTTCATGCGCACGAAAATGACCACGGGGGATATCGCAATCTTGCCTTTGAAGTACTCGGCAAAGCATCATATGGAGAACTCAAGAATGAATCAGGGGTGCATCGTCTTGTGCGAATCTCGCCGTTTAATGCGAACGCGAAGCGTCATACATCGTTCTCAATGGTAGAAGTGATACCAAAATTTAAAAAGGGGGAGATTGAAGCTCTCCCAGAGTCGGAAGTGCGATTTGAATATTCACGCTCAGGCGGTGCTGGTGGACAGAATGTGAACAAGAGAGAGACTGCGGTTCGTGCCGTACATGAGCCAACAGGACTTGCGGTGCATTGTTCCTCTGAACGCTCTCAACTTCAAAACAAGGATCGAGCCCTTGAAATACTCACTGCAAAAGTGTTTCATCTTCGCGAATCCCTCACTGACACAGAAAAGGAGTCCATGTATGTGTCTAAAACAACAAAAGTGGAGTGGGGTAATCAGATTCGTTCGTATGTTCTTCATCCGTATAAAATGGTCAAAGACCATCGCACTGATGTGGAGACGTCAAAAATTGATGCCGTACTTGAGGATGGTGATATCGATGAGTTCATTGAAGCAGAAAAACATCTTGCATAATCATTGGATGTGCTGTATTTGATTGTTCCTATATCTATGATATAGCCGGACAAGCGTAAATCACTCGACAAGAGGGTGCTGTTCATTTTCAGGAGATTTTGCTATGAGCAAATTTGTCATGCTCGGAAAAATTTGCGAATAGTTCGTTAACTTTCCGCAATTTGTGTCTTATGATGCTGAAAAAACTTCTCCGGCCAAGAGTCCCGTTTTTGTTACTCATCCCAGTAAAAGATTTTTACACCCATGTATTAAAGTGACGGAACTCGGGGGCATCAGACGGGACGCGTACAATTGCATCGGCGGCCGACGTGTTTCGTTTCATTGATGTTAGCTCTTTGGGGTCTTCAGCGAATGCTGTTGGGGTTGCGACTGGTCCATCAGTAGCTGGGGAATACGAGGTGTTTCTCGAACGTCACCATTCGTCGATTTTTGGAAATCTCGGACGGCATCCAAAGAAATTATGCCTGCCCCAAGATAAGATTGTCAGGTATGTTGAGACATCTGCATCCACAAAAAAATATCAAAAACCCTTCCATGCAGGAAGGGGTTTTTTGTCAGTGTATATTCAGGGTTGCATTTCCAGTGAGAAGCAGAGCAACGAAAAACACAATTGAACAAACAAGGAGTACCACAAGTAATAGCTGAACTATTCTTGAGCTTGTCCGATAATGTTTCCGTGCATAGAAACCGACAGAAACAATGACCAAGAAGACGATTCCAACCAATATTTCGAAAACTCCCATAGCAAACCTCCAAGTAATATCGTACGACTTTGCTTATGCTACCGATCCCTCTCTTAAAGTCAATGAATGCAACACGAAAAGTTCATAAAACCGTGCGAAAGGACCATTTATCCTAGAAACTCGAATTGCATTGCTGTATACTGTATAGAATGATTTATTTCGATAGTGTGACGAAGCTGTATTCAGATCATGCCGCCGTGTCGGACGTTACTTTTGGTATCGAAGCAGGTGAGTTTCTTTCGATTGTTGGGCACTCTGGGGCTGGAAAAACCTCTCTATTGCGACTTCTTTTGGTTGAAGACAAACCGACATCAGGTGCTGTCTTTTTTGAAAAAATAAATGTCCATCGCATCAAGGCCTCACACGTCCCCGAATATCGCCGGCGTATCGGTACAGTCTTTCAGGATTTTCGATTGCTCCCAAACAAAACCGCATATGAAAATATTGCGTTTGCACTCGAGGCGGCAGGGCGTACCGATGACGAAATTCATTCTGATGTTCCTCAAGTGTTGGAGCTTGTTGATCTTGCATCAAAAGCCCTTCATTTTCCCAATGAGCTCTCCGGAGGGGAGAAGCAGCGTGTCGCCATAGCACGAGCGATTATTTCGCAACCCGATGTATTGATTGCTGATGAACCGACGGGAAATCTTGATCCGGTCAATACCTATGACATTATTCAGATATTGAAGAAGATCAATGATATGGGGACGACGATTATTTTGACGACGCACAATAAAGGGATTATCGACGCACTGAAGAAGCGGGTGGTGACGATGGAGAATGGAAAGGTTATACGTGACGATGTGCACGGCAAATATATTCTCTAATATTTTCGCGCCTCACTTTGTTGTAAGGCCGCGCACTTATGCCCCAGTGACTCGGTCAACATATATGAATATGTCTTCCTTGTCGCTTTCCTCGCGCCTCGTGATGTGACCAATTTTTCTTAGCGGTAGACCGCTTTAGAAAAATGAAATACTCTCCGTGGTGCATCGAAAATATTTCGGCTCGCATGTTGACATAATTATCCATTTCCATAGGATAAGTATTGGAATCATCAAAAAGGAGAATTGACTATGAAGCCGGGTTGGATAAAACGTACATGCGCCCTTTTTGTGGCTCTCTGCATTACAGCTCTTATCGGTTGGGGTTTAAGCTGGCTGGCTGTGAGTGCCGTCGAAATGGCTCCGACACTTCTTCCCGTCAATCTCTATCCGCCACTTCACGGTTGTGTTGACATCACGCCCTTATGCCCTTAGACTCGTTAAAGGAACTGTTCTTGGACCGAACCAGAAGGGGGGGGATGATCCTCGACCGGGTAACCGACCGAGGGAAACGAAAAGATCTCGAGCGGCATGCTCGCGTGGATGCACGCGTAATGCCAACGGCTTAGCCATAATGGGGCGCGCCAGCACCTGACATCCCTTAGGGGGCAAGGGTTTGAGAGATCAGCCATAAAACGGGTGCCTTATCATCCGTGGCGAATCGCCGGAGAACAGTTCCGCCTTATTCAAACGTCGCATTGTGCGGCGTTTTTTCTTTTTTCAAAATTTTTGATCAGTGCGGGTCTATCCATGTATGGGAATTTAATGGGGCACATTTATTCTTTTGTATTCTTGTGAAATAAAAAGCCTCCGAGGTGGAGGCGTTCGTGGTGAAGGGGGGTGTTTATTCCGGCGCTTCGTCGATAATCTTTTGAATATCCGCCCAGAATTTTCTTTCGAGCTTTCTGATATTGCAACCAGTACTCAATAAATCTTTCGCGTTCTCCCGCTGGTTTAGCGTATACATTCTTTCTCCCTCGCCTACTGCATTAGGGTTGTAACCGTACCACTGCACACCATTCTTTGTTACACAGAGGCACTTGATGGTCCACTTTACGTTAATACGGACATCAAAGGTGATATCCTCCTGGCTTTTATTGAGCAATTCGCGTACTTCCGGACTTGAACAGCGATCAAGCATTTCGATTATTAATTGCACTTTCTCTTGATCTGTTCCTCGCAGCTCGTTTAATGCATATTGCCCCGCGGCCTTACGAAGTACTTCCAAACTAATGCTCATTGCGCGCCTCTTATTTGATGGTAATCAATTTACTTTGCTAGGGGAATATTAACATCATTGACCAGTTTGTCAATTTTTGCGTAATGGTTCAAGAGGGCGGGCATCCTTATCTCTTGAAATTTCGCGAACATTCGATGCTGATAATTTGCGGAACGAGGCTCATCGTGCGAAAATACCCTCATGGGAATGTTCACTAGTACGAGCCGCATCGTAAAGGCGGGATTCATTAATTTTTGGAGGAACGCCGTTGTGTCATTATCGGCAATTTTTGTGATGACCGTCGCGCTTTTTGTAGTGGGCTCCACCATTCTTTTGTCCGTCTTTCTTGACTCATCACTTCAGGAAATCAAGAGCAAGGTCGACGTGAATGTTTATTTTAAATAGCAATGACTACCTCATGACGCAGGCGCTCGATGAGCTCATCGACAATCCACTCGGTGCCATTTTGAATATCAAAGCAAAAGATACGTCACAGTATGAGGCGATTGCAAAGCACATCAAGAGCGAGCAGGAGGCTGCCGGTCCGGGTGCAAACCTTATCTACAACGTCAACTATAGCAAGAACAAGATCGTCATTGATAAGCTGACTGCTATTACGAAGGGAATCGAGCGCGTATCATTCGCACTCCTCTTGGTGCTCATCGGTATTGCTATCGTCATTACGTTCAACACAATCCGTCTTGCCATCTATGTGTCTCGTGAAGAGATTGCGATTATGCGACTTGTCGGCGCCAATAACTCGTTCGTGCGTGGACCATTTGTCGTTGAAGGCATTATGTACGGCATAGTAGCAGCAATTGTCTCGACCGCACTCTTCTACCCGGTCACACATTGGTTGCGCAGTGCGACAGAAAATTTTTACGGCGGTATCGACCTTTTTTCGTACTACATCATGCATTTGAATCAGATATTTATGGTGCTGCTTGTTGGTGGGGTATTTCTCGGTGCGGTTTCATCGTTCCTTGCGGTGCGGAGGTATTTAAAAGTGTAATAGTTTTTTCCACATTATGCCCAAGTCCCACAAATACATTTTTGTCGTAGGCGGAGTAATGAGCGGAGTGGGGAAGGGTGTTGCAACATCCTCTATCGCGCTTCTTTTGCAGGCACGCGGATTTAAAGTTTCCCCAATCAAGATCGATCCGTACTTGAATGTTGATGCGGGTACGATGAACCCCACTGAGCATGGCGAGGTGTTCGTGCTTCGGAGTGGTCTTGAGACTGATCAAGACATGGGGAGCTATGAGCGTTTCCTGGGAAAGGAGTTGAATCCGGAAAATTATATGACTGGAGGGTTGGTATATAAAAGTGTCATTGATCGTGAACGCGCGCTTGGATATGGAGGGAAGTGCGTTGAGCCGGTGCCCCATATTCCTGAAGAGGTGATTCGTCGCATTAAAGCTGCCGGAGAGAAAGACAAGTCGGACATTACGCTCGTCGAGATCGGTGGCACACTTGGGGAATATCAAAGTGTCATGTTTATTGAAGCTGCTCGGACATTGCAGATGGCAAATCCAGACGATGTGCTCTTTGTGCTCGTGACCTATCTTCCTGTTCCCGGCAAGCTCGGTGAGATGAAAACGAAGCCGACACAGTATGCGGTCCGCACGATGAATTCCTATGGAGTACAGCCGGATATTATTATCGCTCGTGGCGAAGTTCCTGTTGATATGAAGCGAAAAGAGAAGATTGCATCGTCATCAGGCATGCGCATTGAACAGGTTATCTCTGCGCCTGATGTCGACAGCGTATATGATGTGCCGTTGAATTTTGAAGCTGACAATATTGCGACGATAGTGATGAAATTACTCAAGCTAAAATCCAAAAGACCCGTTGAGCTTGCTCCTTGGAAAAATTTCGTGAAGAAGGCGAAGAACACAAAGGGCGAAGTACGGATTGGCATGGTGGGGAAATACTTTGCAACGGGAGATTTTGTACTCGCGGATTCATACCTTTCAGTGATTGAAGCACTGAAATATTCGGCCTATCATGCGGGGAAAAAGCCAGTCATTGAGTGGATTGCCGCGACAGATTTTGAGGGTATGCATGCATCAAAAAACCTCGCGAAGCTTTCACGGTATGATGGCATCATTGTTCCTGGTGGCTTTGGATCGCGCGGTATTGAAGGCAAGCTACGCGTGATTGAGTATTGTCGCGTCAATAAAGTTCCTTATTTCGGATTGTGCTATGGTATGCAGCTCTTGGTTGCTGAGTATGCGCGTAATGTCTTGGGGCTTCGCGGTGCCATTACGACAGAAATAGACCCTAAAACGAAACACCCTGTCGTTGTCATCCTTCCGGAGCAGCAGGAAAAGCTCGATGCGGGGGACTACGGTGGCTCCATGCGTCTTGGTGTATATCCGGCATATCTCAAAGAGGGCACCGTTGCTCGTGCGGCATATAGGGCAGAGATGGTCCAAGAGCGTCATCGCCATCGTTACGAGGTGAATCCTGAGTATGTCGAAGCGCTCGAAAAAGCGGGACTAGTTTTTTCGGGAATTTCCCCGGACGAAAAACTGATGGAGATAGCCGAACTTCCGAAGTCGAAGCACCCATTTTTCCTCGGCACCCAATTCCACCCCGAATTTACTGCTCGACCACTCACATCGCATCCATTGTTCGACGCATTCATCAAAGCAGCGATAAAGAAGCAAAAATAAAAAAATATCTCCTTTGATATCTTTATGGGGGCTAATATACAACAGACTTCATGATGTATTCATGAAGAATGGCTATAATATAATCATGTTAGTTTTTATCAGCTATAACATTTTGCTATGAAAAATCCCTCATTACTCTCCTTCGTACTTGCAGGTCTTTTGTTTTCAGGATATTTGAGCGCAACGAAGTTGTTTTCCGGCACCTGTGCGTTCAATGAAGGATGCCCGTTTTTCCTCGGTTATCCTGCGTGTTATTACGGCTTCGTCATGTACTTCGCAATGTCCGCATTCCTGCTGCTCGAGCAATTCGGGGCACTCGGCACGAAAGTCGCACTCCGCTCAGTGTTCATTGTTTCCGCACTTGGTATTCTCTTCGCCGGATATTTTACCATCAGTGAGCTTCCCACGCTCGTGAGTAGTGGTATCGGAGCGTATCTCCTTGGTCTGCCAACCTGTGCATGGGGGCTTATTGTCTACATCATTATTTTTATCGTTTCAATAAAAAAAATGCTCGCTCGCGTGGAATGATATATTTAGCTGAACCTCAGGGTATTGCGCTTGATTGAGCTCGTGAAAGCGGGTATCCTGTCACCATGCTTCAGGCTACTGCACTCACTATCATGAAAACGGGGCGAACGTCTTTTTCTTCATGCAAATTCTTTACAGTGAACCAGATCTGTAAAAACTATTATCACATGCTTATTTGGTCAATTTTTGTGTTTGCATCTTGTTACATAATAATTTTATGGAAATAACTAATACAAAATGGTATATTTCGATTATATGAAACATAATATATTTTTATACGCAGGTGCGGGAGTTATCGGGATTTTTTTGCTTGGCACAATTACTGCCACTGCAGAGACATTGAGTGGGGTGAGTGAAAAGAACGATATTGAAAAGCCGGTTCCCACACTCATGATGGCTGAAGGTCAGAATGAGTCACTAGTAGGAACGACGAATCGAGAGCGAACTGAGAAGGGTGAATCATCCGAAGTTTCCACCGAGGATGGGGTGGCACGCATGATGGAGGATGGCGTTTTAAGTGAGGATGCAGATGAAGGCGGAAGTGTGAAGGGGGCAGGATCTTCGGCTGAAGAAAAGGAGAGGGGTCTTGAGAATGCAATGATGCGTGCAAATGAAAATGCAGAAGATGGTTTATCGAATGCAGAACTACACGTCAATATACGCGCACTTATGATGAGAGATAAAAATACCGATGCCTCACAAGGTGTCGATATTAGTGATGCGGACGAGGTGCATTCATCTGCTGACTTTGAGCATTTCGTTGCACACAAAGCTAAAGGGGACGTTGGCCTTACTGATGTTGATATAAAAAATGGCAAAGTAGAGATAACCCACGATTTCCCAATGAAATTTCTCGGATTTTGGGGGACCACCGTAAGCGCAGTCGCGCGTGGGGATGAGGCGGGCAATGTAGAGCTCGACTATCCGTGGTACGCCATGTTCATGAAAAGAGTTTATCCAACAGCCTCCGTACTTAAAAGTCTTCAATCTGAAATTGATACAGATCGCGATACTTTTCTCATTGCACCTGTGACAGGAACAAGTAGTGCACGCACATATGCAATACCACACGTCTTTGATTCAATGATGAAGGCATTGGGAAAGGTGTCAATGGGTGATTGAAGCGACATAAATAGTTTCGTAAGGAAGATTGAAAGGGCCCGTATGCTACGGGTCTTTTTGTCCAAAAAAGTTGGTTGATTGAAATCCAAAAAACGCGTATTCTGTCATCATGCTTCAGGCTACTGCACTCACTATCATGAAAACGGGGGCGAACGTCTTTCTCACTGGAGAGCCGGGGAGCGGAAAGACGCATACGGTGAATGCGTACATCCGCTATTTGCGCGAACACGGAGTTCATCCCGCCATTACGGCATCAACGGGTATCGCCGCAACACATGTCGGTGGTATGACCATTCACTCGTGGAGCGGTATTGGTATTCGTCGCACACTCACCGAGTACGACCTTGATGCAATGTCTTCGAACGAAGGGCTCGTCAAACGCATCGCGAGTGCGAAGGTGCTCATCATCGACGAGATATCCATGCTTGATGCCACAGTGCTTGCAATGGTGGAGGAGGCAACACGCACGATTCGCAGAAAAGAAGAACCATTCGGCGGACTACAGGTAATATTTGTCGGTGACTTCTTTCAGCTTCCGCCAATCGCCGACCGTGCAAGCGGAGTGCGCGCGCAGTTTAGTTTTGAGTCCAATGCGTGGCGTCTCGCCAACCCGATAACCTGCTACCTCTCTGAACAGCACCGTCAAGAGGATACCGCCTTCCTGTCGACCTTGGGTGCCATTCGTCGCGGAGAATTGGAGGATAGCGTGTATGAGTATATTGGTGAGCGTAACGTTCTTCCCGGAGAGCATCCGCTTGATATCCCACAGCTCTACACACACAACATTGATGTTGATAAAAAGAATTCCGAGGAATTGGCAAAACTTGAATCAAAAGAAGAAGTGTTCCTCATGAGTACTAAGGGCTCAAGTACGCGTGTCGAGCAACTCATCAAGGGGTGTCTTTCGCCACAGGAATTGATACTCAAGGAGGGCGCCTCGGTGATGTTTACCAAAAACAATTTTGACAATGGTTACGTGAATGGCACGCTTGGGACAATCATCGGTTTTGACGAGGACAGCGGATTCCCCATCGTTGAAGTCGCTGGGGGAGAGCATATCACCGCACTGCCGTCCGAGTGGGCTATCGACGACAGCGGGAAGGTCTTGGCGACCATCTCGCAAGTACCACTTCGCCTCGCATGGGCTATCACGGTTCACAAGAGCCAAGGAATGAGCCTTGATGCCGCCACAATGGACCTCTCGCGCGCATTTGAGTATGGGCAGGGGTATGTAGCGCTCTCGCGCGTGAGGGCCTTTTCGGGGCTTCATATTCTGGGGATTAATCAACGGGCTTTTGAAGTGCATCCGCTTGTGCTTGAACGGGACCAATCATTTCGAGAACATTCGGACGATGCGGAGGCGGGATTTCTCGAAATGCCGAAAGCGGATATTCAGCAACTTCATGAGAACTTCTTGCTCTCCATCGGGGGTAGTTTGGTAAAAAAAGAAATAATAAAAAAATCTCACTTTACAGCAAAAACGAGTACCTATGACGAGACACTTTCGCTCGTCACATCGGGAAAAAATTTCAAAATGGTCGCGAAGTTGCGTGATATGACCGAGGGCACCATCGTAGGACATTTGGAGGAACTTTCTCAAACAAACAAATTGCCGAAGCTCGATATGAAAGCCTTCACGGGGTTGGGAGAAAGGGAGGTGGGCGAAATAGAGAAAGCCATTGCGTCTGTGACGGGAGGATATTTGAAACCTATCTATGAAAAATTGAAAGGGAAGTATTCTTACGAAATCATTCGACTCGTGCGCCTGTCTTTGGGTGCGCTTCCCAATCGACACGAAAAAGAAAAGAAACCCAAATCTGAAAAACCGACGAAAGAGAAGCCCGTAAAGCTCGGTGCAAAGTGGACGAGAGACGAGGAGGAGCGACTTGTTTCCATGTTTCAAAAGGGAATGAAGACAAAAGATATTGCAGCAGAGCTCAAGCGTCTCCCTGGGGGTATCCGCTCGCGTCTCAAAAAGCTCGGATTCATCAAAAAGTAGGACTACTGTTTAGGGTGCACTCTTGTTTGACAAGAGCAGAAATATACTGCAGGATTGAAATCAGATTAGATTCCTTGTAAGGGGTTAAGAGTGAAATTAAAAAAAGATGTAAGTGTCTCGAACTTGGCAGAGTACCGCATGAAATTGTGGGGGCTCATCATGGCTCCCTTCTTGATCTTTCGGGAGATGCGCACCTCGTATCTCCCTCCGCTCATGGTGTACATGGCTGCGGGTGTTTCCGGAATTACTGCCATCGTTGGCACGTTCTATGTGAAGGAGCGCCTTGGGCTTTCTGCAGAATTTCTGAGTGCACTCGGTTTCTGGATCGGTTTGCCGTGGGTGCTCAAGATGCCTATCGGTCACCTTGTCGATCTTATGTGGCGGTGGAAAAGCGCATTCGTATTTCTCGGAGCAGGATTGATTGCGTCGAGCCTCGGCATTATGGTCGGACTTCTTGGTTATACCGATGCGATGCGCGAAGTTGCCAGAGTGGAAGCGTGGTATGTCATCGCGGTTCTGCTTGCGCCGATCGGGTATGTGCTCCAAGATATCGTCGCGGATGCGATGACCGTGGAAGCAGTTCCGCGCATGAATCTTGACGGCACCGCGGTCGGCGACGCCGACCTCAAGGTGATGCACACAACCATGCAGACACTTGGTCGCATTGCGATCATCGGTGGTGGTATCCTGGTATCTCTCGTAAATATCTTTCTGCTCACTGGTGTTGGAGATCTTCCGCCGGCAGAAAAAGCTGCTACGTATCTTTTTGTGTACCAGCTTGCCCTCGCCATCCCGATGATCTCAGTGCTCGGTGTCTTGCTTGCATCGGTGTTCCGTTGGAGTGATGTACGGACGCTCGTTGCGCAAGGAAAAACGAAAGCTGAGGCCTGGGCATTTCTCGATCGAGCATGTAAGGCTCCCGCGATAAACTGGGTGTTGCTTGGTGGTGGGCTTGCGTTCGCAATTGCTGCCATTATGATCGGATTGAGCAAGATTGATGGAGGCCAAGAGATTGTTTTTGGTATCTCACTTCTTATCATTCTCTTCCTCGTAAATCAACTCATGAAGGAGATTAGCAAGGAGGGTCGCAGGACGCTCATTGCCACGGCGCTCCTCATTTTCGTCTATCGCGCGATGCCGGGAGTTGGACCGGGGATAGAGTGGTGGCAGATTGATGAATTGCACTTCGATCAGGAATTTTTTGCGAAGCTGTCATTCATCGGCAGCACGCTAGTCCTCCTCGGGATGCTCGGTTTTCGTCGTTTTATCGCTGAGCGGTCTATGGCATATGTGCTTGGATTCCTGACGGTTGCGGGAACGTTGCTGTCGCTTCCGACAATTGGCATGTATTACGGATTGCATGAGTGGACGGCCGCTATGACCGGAGGAGTCGTCGACGCACGCTTCATTGCGATTGTCGATACGGCAATTTCATCTCCTCTTGGGCAGGTCGCAATGATTCCCATGCTTGCGTGGATTGCGAATTCGGCACCGGAGCAGCTCAAGGCGACATTCTTTGCGGTCATGGCATCGTTTACAAACCTTGCACTCTCCGCGTCCAGCCTTGGAACGAAGTATTTGAATCAGGTCTTCGTGGTCACTCGTGAAGTGAGAGACGAAGCGACGAATGCTATTATTACACAGGCGAACTACGGTGAATTGGGAACCTTGCTCATCGTGGTAACCACACTCGGATTTGTTGTGCCAATGCTTGCCGTTTGGCTTTTGCGAAAAAAGACCAGTTACTAAGAAGTAACAAACCCGCGTTCGCGCGGGTTTTTTTGCGCTATTTTTCTCTTCCAATGGGTACC
>Ga0075982_121_pt1 | contig 18341 bp, 12 predicted proteins | sample RifGroA2_FD_68058 | JGI IMG/M metagenome (GOLD analysis project Ga0075982, IMG submission 68058) | Parcubacteria bacterium GW2011_GWA2_47_7 | reverse complement strand
GAAGTCGATGCTCGCGTTTGGGGTAGAGTCTCTCTATATATTTGTATGGAAGCAATCACTCAACTATGTAGCCCTCGTTATCAATTTAATCACGCACCCCATGCTACTCCTATTTCTGACTGGTGGACTTCATCGCCCGAAAGCGCGCAATACCGAGCGTGCCATCTTGCTTACGTCCGCCATTGCATTCGGGAGTACTATTACGCCTATCGTGATTACGAAAGAAAAGCGAGGCATTGTTACGGATATTGCACTTGGCCTCTATTTTGCATTCTTGGGGGTGAGCATCATCGGAATTATTGGGTTTTTGAATGCGATTCAATTCCATTCGGTTGATATCGGCATTTTCCTTCTTTTTTTACTGCTTGTGCTGTATTTTGGTTTCCGCATTCGCTCTTCAGCGTATCGTATGCGTTTTTCCAGTACGAAGGAGAGTTTTCTTCGCACGCTGATGGAGCTCCTCTTACTTCCTCTTATTTCCGTTGGTCGGTGGATGAGTTTACGCTTCGAGAATATCAATATTGCGGTTCTTGTACTTGATTTTTTCATTGAAGTGCCATTCAGACTATTGCTTCGATTCCTCGATATTTTCACGCGTTTGCTTGAACGAAAGCGCGATGAAATCTACACACCGTAAGATTCGACGAGTGAAAATGATAAAGTGAAGATAACTTCGTGCCATTTTGCGCGTACTCATCTATAATAGGGGAAGTATGGAACATCATGTGGGACAACCTGAGTTACCCAAATTCTCTTCTCCTGAGGAGGAGCTGCAATACTTGCGCGAGCGGGTCGCACGTGCGGAAGAAGTACACAAGAGTGAGGGGATGCCAGTGAGCAAGGAGGCCGTCATTTCACGAGAGGTTATTTCCTATGGACAGACACGTCGCGAAGATACCCTTGAAGAGCATTTTATTTTAGAGAATCCTCAGTATGAAAAATCGCTGGAGTTACTGAATTCATCAGCACATCGTGAGAAGATGCGCGAGATATACCGCCTCCTCGCCGAAAAAGGCATATTGAATGCACTCAAAGTTGTGCGTGAGCTCAATAGTCCACATCTCGAGGGCGATTTTCACGCAATAATAGTCAACTATGTGAAAACGGGAGCCATCGTACCTGGACTCGATAAGGAGCAAGGGCTTGCACGCATGATTCGGAAAACTTTGTATGAGATCACTTTGCCGCATGCGGAAGGGGAAAGAATACCGACCGTCCAACAGGCGATGGAGTTCATGCAACGCTTCTACTCAGGGATGCTTCCTGCGGATCGTGAACACACCGCACAGCATGATGGGTTTACGATTGAGATTGCCATGCCGAACTATTCGTCTGATATTACCTACTATGTTTCGATTAAGGATGAACGCAAAGAGCAATTCATGCAGCAGCTTTTTGGCACCTTCCCCGAAGCAAAGATAGAGGAGGTTCCGCGCGATTACAATATATTCAACAATCACGGTGTCTCCCTTGGTTCATCTGCTCAAAATTTGCGCAACTTCGCGTTTCCCATTGCGGACATGGATCATGCCGAAAATGATCCCATGAAGGTCCTGCTCTCGTCATTTTCAAAAGTTTCGCGTGATGGCGAAGGGGCGGCGGTTCAGTTTATCATTGTGCCAGACAGGGATAATATCTCCGGCAAAATAAAGCATGCATTAGGAGAGATTCACAAAGGAGCCCCGCTCAAGGAGGCGTTGAATATTCCATTGTCAATAACGGGAGATTTGTTTAAGTCTGTTTCCGGATTGTTTAAATCGGCACCCAAACAAAAGCCGGGAGAGGAAAAAAGAGTCGATAATTTTACCCTTGAGTTCAAGGAGAAAGCGCTTAAGTTGCTTGAAGAAAAACTTTCTACAAATATCGTAAGGGTAAATTTGCGCATTATCGCATCCGCAGGAACGCGTGAGCGAGCATCAGACATACTCTCGTCAATCGAAACGTCGTTTAGTCAATTCACGAGTCCGCAAGGAAATGGTCTACGATTTGTAAGAAAAGAGAAGGGTGATCTTACTGAGCTGATGCATAATTTTAACTTTCGTCATCGTGATGAAGGTGAAATGCTTGCGCTTAATCTGAAAGAGCTTGCCACGCTCTATCATTTTCCCATTACGATTACCCATCAGGAGGCACCACAGCTTAAAACGATAAAAACAACAAATGCCTCGGCTCCGGCCGAACTGCCCGCAGAGGGGACACTGATCGGTGTCAATAAATACCGTGGAGAATCGCGTGAAGTGCGACTTACCAAGCAGGACCGCTTACGCCACCTTTACACACTTGGACAGACCGGTGCCGGTAAGTCTGTGTTTCTCAAAAATCTTGCGGTACAGGATATTCTCGCGGGGAACGGTGTCTGTTTTATCGACCCACATGGGAGTGATGTGCAGGACATACTCGCGTGCATTCCTCCTGAGCGCATTGATGATGTGATCTATTTCGATCCGACTCACATGGAACGCCCCTTTGCGCTTAACATGCTTGAATATGACCTCAATCACCCAGAACAGAAGATATTTGTCGTGAATGAAATGCTCTCTATCTTCAAGACCCTCTATTCATCGACACCGGAATCCATGGGGCCTGCGTTTGAGCAGTATTTTCGATACTCTACACTCCTCGTCATGGAAGATCCAGAAACAGGAAATACACTCCTAGAAATTCCGCGCGTCATGGCAGATCCAGCGTTTCGCAATCTCAAGTTATCGCGATGCAAGAATCCCATTGTTGTTCAGTTTTGGCGCGATATTGCCACGAAGACGTCTGGCGAGAGTGGGCTTCAAAACATGATTCCATATATCACTAATAAGTTCGATATTTTCATATCAAATGAGGTGATGCGACCGATTATTGCTCAGGAGAAATCGTCATTCAACTTCCGCGACATCATGGACAGCAAGAAGATATTTCTTGTGAATCTTGCGAAAGGAAAGCTCGGAGAAATAAATGCAAATCTCCTTGGACTCATCATCGTCGGAAAGTTTCTCATGGCGGCGATGTCGCGCGTTGATTCGTTCGGGAAACCACTCCCCGATTTCTATATGTACATAGATGAGTTTCAGAATATCTCCACCCCGTCAATTGCGGCAATTCTCTCTGAGGCACGTAAGTATGGACTTTCGCTCAATCTCGCCCATCAGTATATTGCACAGCTTCGTGAAGATATTAAGGATGCGGTCTTTGGAAACGTCGGCAATATGGTAGTCTTCCGCGTAGGTACAGAAGACGCAGAATTTCTTGAGTCACAGTTTGCACCAGTATTCAAGGCATCGGACATTATGAAGATAGAAAATCGTAATGCTTATGCAAAAATCCTTATCAATGGAAAGCCGGCGCTTCCGTTTAATATCGAAATGCTTCCGCCACCGCAAGGCCACCCCGAGATCGTCGACCAGCTCAAAAACCTTTCCTATCTCAAATACGGACGTGATCGAAAGACTGTCGATGATGCAATTATGCGACGTTATCTTTCTGGACATCAGAATCCGGCACCGGTAGCCGCCACTCCATCGAGTGCAACACCTCCACTCGGGCGACCAATGACATCACCGCTTGGCGCTCCCTTGACCGCAACTCATCCGTCTGCAACACCTGTTATCACACAAGTGCCTCCAACGCCAATTCTTCAAACACCGATTACTCAACGGGATGTGGCCTCTCTCGTATCTCCGGTCAGTACAACGCAAATAGACCCCAAGGCGGAGTCCCCATTTGCCCAGGCATTCGCGCGGGCGAATCAGGTATCCAAACCCATAGAGCCAAAAATAGAAGTGAAGGATGCCGATGCAGTTTTTGCCGACCCGTTTGTTCTTGATAATGTGGATAGTGCCACGAGCGATGTTTCGTAAAAAGTTTTATACGTTTTCCTTTCCTAGATAGTACGCAGATAAAAATAGGGGGCAAAGCATCCATGTTTTTACGTAGTTCGAATTGAGTGATGTCATGTAATGCAATGCCAAATTTTCCATGCGTCTCCACTACGTAATCAACGCCAGTGTCTAGGGTGCCTCAATTTGTAAACGAATCGGTATTTACCAGAAAACCCCAAACATACCGTCTTTCGGGGTTTTTTGCTACAATAATGAAGTGACGTAAGGGTGGTATGTTGGTTTGACAAAACACCATTTTTTTGCTATAATATATTCATGATAAACGAGGGAAATCAGAGAGAGTCATCCGCAGATCGAGCTGTTCGCTTTGCGCAAGAGGAAGATGAACTTCAGAAACTCCTTACTGATGTTAGTTCAGATGCTGCAGACTTACTCATCGAACAGCTTGCGAGAAAGCACAAATATGAAATGGAGAAAGAAGTTATTCTTTCCCTGAGCGAGTTCGCCGACCTTGAGTCTGGTGTCACTGGGTCAAAGTATATCCCTCCTCCTTCCGCGATAGAGGACGTCGCCGAAACAATAGGCGGGGATGAGTTTGCTAACGACGTTGTCAGTCCCGATAGTGTGGCGAAGGATTCATCTGAGGGTGATGTCTCCGAGAGTGCGCTCGGGGTAGCGACTTCAACAGAGCCTGTTGCATCATCTGCAAAAGAGGATGATGGTGATTTTGAACATCAGGAAGAACTGGTGGCGCGTGTTGTCGACACAATTAATAAAATGGGGCTAACGTTGCGCCAGCGAGGTGATGCTGAAACTTTTCTTGCAGACCAGAATGAGATTGCAGAGTTGACTGAAAAACTGGAGACAATGGCAAATGACAAAATAATGAATGCTGAAGGTCGAAGTGGCGAAAAGCGTGAACTACAAGCAAGACTTCGCTACCTCGAGTCTGAGAGAGAACGAGCCACTGCGGATATAGAAAATATTCAAGGTGACCTTGACTCTGGTATGAGTGAGGTCCTTCGAGATTTTGCCAATCTGCCAACTGAACTTCAAGATGGGATATTTTATGTAAAGGATGATGTGCTTCGGAAATATGGTATTAAGGCACGAAGAGTTGCGAATGACGTTGCGAGTGCCGTCGGCAAAAGGAGGATGGATGCAAAGATTGTTCGAGAATTTCGCTTATCTGAAAAGCAAGGAGAAAAAGATGAAAAGGCGAGACTCATGACCCCCGAGAATCTCGCGCGTGTCATCGGCACTCCCGAAGAAGCGGCCTATAGTAGAAAAGACATCGAGGAGATTCTTGCTCACGCAGGAATCCCGTTTGGCGATATCGGTGCAGGGCTAAGGGTGCTCAAAGACAAATATTCTATTGACGCAAAAAACGAAGTCCCAAAACAAAAGGAGAAGGGTAAGTTTGAACAAATGACGGATGAGATTGCCAATCGATTGCGCGCAGAGGGTTTTTCTTTTAATAAGCCCGACACTTCAAATGAAGATACACTTCCCATTCCGGAGGGGGAAAGAATCGAGGTTGACCCCACTCAGCAGATTGAGCACCTGCGCGAAATTTTTGGGGAGATTCTCCACGCCGATGAAGTAAGGCAGAAAGCACTCGGAGAATTGCGAGGAAATAATTCTTGGCTTGGATTGAATCGAGGGCTGAAAAGCATGAAAAAAAGATTCGCTTCTTTGCCACCCGCTACCGGTGACACAAAGTTAAATAAACAACGCGCACAACTTGAGCGGGATATTGCTGATTTTGAAAAGAGGATTCCCGAGGCTCAGGAAGTCCTTCAATCTTCAGACGAGTCCCTTTCTGTGAGTACCGAGCGCGCCCTTGCCCTTATCGCTGACTTACCGCTTGAATTGACTGAGGCAATACGCAAATCTGAAACGCTCGATGCTACACATAATGATGTGTTTAAAAAATATGACCTTAGTCCAATTGCCGCCCAGAAAATCGCCATGGAATTAATAAAGTGGGAGCAACCTGTTCCTGCGATTCAGTCACCCGAAGAACCAAGAGTAGAAGACACTTCAAAAACTGAACAGCCAACATTATCGGGATTGTATGAAATTCGCGAGGGTGGGCATGTCTATAATAGTGGTGATACCGGAGCTGATGCAGCTCGTATCGATACCGATGAGCTTCTTCCTCATGCAAACGATCTTGCAAAAGGAGAAGGTACACTCTCTGGTGTCGTATCAAAAGGGCCTCGGTCTGTTTATCGCTCTGAGGATGGAGGTACAACATACGATAGCTGGAATGACCCAGATTTTAACAAGGAACAAGATACTGAGTCCGCCTTACGTAAGGTTGGAAAATTTGGACAACATCCGAGCGATGTTTCCTCGGTGCCATTTGCTGAAAATCCGCAACTCACCGGACAATATCATACCGTTGGCGGAGTCCTGCATACTGGCCTTATTGAGGGAGAGGGCGCCCCGGTATCGTTTGGTGTGCCGAACTCGCCGGCTTCTGTCGATGCACCTGTCGCACCTATATCCACCCCCGTCGCCCCTCTCGAAACAGAACCTGTGCAAGATGCCTCAAAAGTTGTAGACGGCGAGAATGGTGAAATAATGGAGTCAGTCAACAAGCTGAATGACCTAAAAAGCAAGATAGACGCACAATTTAAGTTGATGAATGAGAGCAAGAAAACACCACGGTACGAAGAAGTTTCATCAAAAGCAAGAAGGGAGATATCGCAACTGTATGCTGATGCTGAGCAGCTTGCCATCGAGATTGCGGGTGCGAAGGAGCTCCGTGAGAAGATTAAGATTGCTGATGGGGAGTGGGTGTTTCTCAGCTATGCTGAAGCAGGAAAACTAACGGGGAATCTAGTCGAAGAATTTAAATCAGCAAAAGGACGCCGACGAGAATTTGAAAAGATGCTCACGAATCATGGGGTGACCCGTGCAGCTGCCGAAAAGGTTTATGCACTCTTCTTTGATCAAGCAAAGAGGGTTTGTGAAATTTCCAATGAAATTAACCGCATGATTACAGATAATGTACCTCCGCCGAAGTTGAGTGAACAAGATGAAGACTACCAATTGCTCAAATTGCACAATGTCCCCGAAGAACTTATGGCGGAGGGCAAGTTGAAGGAGATCTCCGACCTCCTTCTGCCTATCGTAGACGAGTACACCAGTGATGGATTTCTGAAATATGAGGGTGACCCGATGGAAAATGTCGTGAAGCATTTTGTAAACAGTGAGGACGAATATCAATTTCAGGGGATTGAACAATTTAAGAAAGACCCACGAATACAAGAGGCAATCGTGAGTAAGGTTCATGCACTGATAGTAAAAAATGACACTGACGCCTTCAGGAGGCTACCCGCATACGTCCTAGACTTACTGAGTGGAGATGCTGATGTAACAACATTCCAGGATAGTCTCCCGAGTGTTTTAGGCGTGCTATCCGAACCCGCACCAGTCGTAACGAAGAATCCAGATTCAGCGCCGGTTTTGACGGTCGAATCTTCTGAGTCGCATGGGCTCACCGAGGAGGCGGTAGCATTTCTCGCGAGTGTCGATAATGGAGGAATCCCCATGTTTGTTTCAGAACAATTAAAGCGGATTGCCACTGAGAATGGTGTTGTCTACCTGACTACCATGACGCCACAAGACATCATTGATGCACTTCGCGCGATACATACTCCCCAATCCGCATCCTCGGAGGATGTATCTATGGTTGCTACACCTTCTGTCTCCACACCAAAATCAGCCACCCCAAAGAAGTCTACGACGGATTTACCAGTGAAGACATCTACTGAGACTATTATCCCCGAAGCACCATCATCTGCTGAGGAATTAGTCACGCCTTTCGTTGAGACAAAGAGAGTAGTTCCACAAAAACCCGTTGCGCCAAAGAACGTGTCGGCCTATGATGCTGCGTTGGATGAGCAGTGGGAGAAAAATGTTGATGAGAAATACAAGAAGCAAGCCGACGAACTTTCCCTCACGGAAGATGTTTCGACAAAGGTTGAGCTCACCCCTGATGAGAAGAAGAAGCTTCACCAGGAACTTGAGAGGGCGGGAACACTCTGGGCATCATTTATTGAGCGCGAATATGGACTCAGTATGAACGAGGAAGAGGCTACTGAGCCTACTGAAGAAGAACTAGCTGCGAAGGGCATTGCGCTTGAGGCGCTCGTGGTAAATCCGATTGATACCTCTGACCTCGTATCTACCATTACGAAGAGCCCGGAAGGGACAGCGTCAGTTACCCCATTTGCACTTTTAGAAAAATTTGATATCAAATTTGGTGTGGGCGAGGATATGCTCAAAAAGATAAAAGTATTTGATGCACTTTCTCCCGGACAAAAAATGCTTGTCTTTAAGAATCTTGAGCAGATTACTCTGTCGGACATTACCGAGGAGGCAAAAAAGAAACAACAGGAAGAGTGGGGTAAAACGAGCAAGTGGGGGAAGAGAGTACAGCAGGTTTTCTCGCTTGGAATGAAGCCGGAGCATCGCACACGAGAAATCGAGAAAGAATTACTGGCGCAGTCGAAAGCATCCAAAGAATCTCCCTCAACGGCCGAAGAAATCAATCGCAAGGCCACAACGCTTGCGTACATCGAGTCACTTTCCAAAGTTGCCGAGCAAGGTCCCGGAGCTACAATTGAAAATGGAGCATTGCGTATCAATTATGTTTCTGATAAGGACCTTATGTCAAAACGTGAGGGGGTGACGGTATCCGAGGAACAAAAGCGGGATATTGAGAATTTTAACCGTACGGCCACGGCATATGCAAAAATTCCCCACGACTGGACCTATCGTGATTGGGAGAAACCAGGAATGATGGCGCGCGCAACGAATGATGCTCTTGATGCGCTTGGGTTGGAAAAACGCGATAAGACTGAGCACGAGCAGTTCGATAAGGTGAAGCAAGAATATGAAACAGCTCATGCCGCGATGCTTTTTACGCTTCAAAATAAATTCAAGGAGGATGGTGAGGAATCGAAAGAAGCGGAGCGACATGCGATGAGCGAGATGTGCAAATTTGACGAGCGAGTCGCGTTGAACCAGCTTTTTAATAGCTCTCCAGACGCTGAGGCTGCAATGCAGAACATCGAGGATACATCTGCTCGAAAGTTTGCTGCAAAGGAATTTTGGAAATCAAAGGGCGCCTTCATCGCGTATGGTGCTGCAACGAGAGCCGTTGCCGTGGGTGGCGCAGCCTATCTTGCGATCCCGACATTTGGAGTCTCACTTCTCGGTCTTGCTTCGGCTCCCTTGGTTGGATATGGAGTGGGGCGTAGTATTGGAAAAACGCAGGGCGAAAAAGCTGTCAGAGAGTGGTGGGCAAGGGGACGCATGAGTGAAGGGGATATGCGTGAAGAATTTGCATACACAAAATATAAGCATGTGAATGGAGTACCTGTAATTGAAAATGGGCAAAAAGTTGAAAATGGTTCGGGCAAAAGGCAAATCAGGACGTTTACCGATGCAACGTTCTTTACTGACCGCATTGATCGACTGACGGCAAAATTGAAACGCACAACGGATGCCACCGAAGGAGAACTCATCAAAACAAAGATTGCTCAAACGGTCGCCCTTATGATGACAAAAAAAGAGCAAGGTATGATCAATTTTGCCGGCTCGTCGCTTTCTTCCAATGAACAGAGAAGGGGGGACACGATAAATAATAAATATAAATTCGAAGAGGCTTTAATGGGGGGGCTCGTAGAAACAGCTGTGAATGAAGAGCTGTTTGACGAAGCGAAGGTGCTGATGCGCGAAAGGGTAAGCGCGCACAAGGCGTCGATAGATGATATCCAAAAGAGGGAAAAGATAAACACCGCAATGAAAGAAGCCGCAAAAACCCGCGCGAAATACGCCTTTATTGGTGCAATCGGATTCAAGGGGGTAAGTAAGATTTGGGACATCGTCCATGGTGGAAGCGTTGTTTCGGTGCAAATCCCGAGTGCACTTAAAATGACCCCAAGTCCGAAATAGAGGAGCATGAATCCTCTGAAAATACAGGAGGAGTGATGATGGAAGGACCGAAGGGGCTATTAGACTATTCGGCAAAAATGGAGCACAACATCGGACGATCGCTCACCGATGTGGAAGTACGCGCACTTTGGATGACCGCATCCCAAGAAGCACATCCATCATCAGAGTATTACGACAGCGTCGTCGGTAGGGCGCATTATGCAATTATTGAGGAAATGCACGCGAAGGGAACACCGCTGACTCCGGATAACATCAAGGCCATTCTTATGCTTCATGGTTTTGAAGAATCAATGGGTCGTCCCGTTCCTGGGGGTGTGCTTTTTGATGGCGACCACGACCTGTCGACAAATACAGTGCCACATCAACCTCGCGCCTCCCTGCCGAAGCCTCCACTTGTTGAGAAGGTTGTCACTGCGACACCTCCGGGAAGAGGGATCATGCAGTCTGTGTCAGAATTTAAGGCAAGTGCGGGACGCGAGCTCTCCCCCAATGAGCTTTTGGTGGTGAGAGAGTTAAAAATCTTTGAGCTTAATTCTGGAGCGTCAGGACATGATTTGACCCACAATGCTGGAGAGGTGCTCAAATCCGCGATGAGAGATAAGGGCGCACCTCTTTCGTCCACAGAAATGAAGAATATTCTAAAGAATTATTCATTGGAAAAAGAAATCCCTGTGATTCCGGACGGAGAACTTCCACCCCCACCTGTTCCTGAAAATCATCCGTCGCGTACTTTGAAGTATCCATTTGATAAGCCCTTGTCGTCCACAGATAAAGTCCTTCCATCCGTTCTTCCGGATGCTCATGAAGGTATCATTAATGCTTCGGCTCTTACCCCTCGCATCCCGACTATGGAAGGACCGGTCAATCTTACTATCGCAGAGAAGTGGGCAGATGTTGCAGAGAGTGGGCCGTTTGGGAACAATTCTCACTGGGAGTCTGTAAGGGGAACGACGATTGCAGATCTTATCAATAAAACAGCGGGTGCTCCGAAGCCACTATTGTTATCTGCTGCGACCCTTGAGGCTGCAGAGTGGCAGATGAAAGAATTGATCGCAAAATCGCAAGCAATGGGTTTTCGTTATGCAGATGGTGAAACTGGTGGACACTTTCTTGAACGCGTTGCCGATGAATTAGCAAGACCACTTTCCGGAGAACAAATAGTCGAACGGAGTAGAAATATTTGGGAATTTGTAAGTAGGGGGATCACCGTTCGAGGACACCTTGGCCATGAATTTACTGCCGAGAGAATCATTCATGAAAATATTCATCCAGGAATGAATTCAGCATCGGCCGGTCAAGAATTCATTCAGGCGAAAAGCATATTACAGCGTGTCTATGCCAACACCGGCGTCCCGCCCACCTCGGGAGAGGGGATTCGCGCATACGCGGAGCGTGCGATACATACGACACTTGAGAAGAATCCGACGCTCCACGCAAATGAATTACTCTCTACACACAAATCTGCAGTCCCTTCCGGTGCAGTGCATCAAATGCCTCGCCCTGTCACTCCCGAACGAGGAGCGTGGGCGAGAGAGGCCTAGTGAAACGTTTAAAGTGCGCCAGTTGCGCGCTTTTTCGTATCTGCTACGATAGAACAAATTACGAGTAACCAATTCATGATATGGAAAATAAGCACCCTAAGCAGGAGCGCACGTTTGTCATTTTAAAACCCGACGCGGTTCAACGCACGCTGATGGGAGAGGTTATTAAACGGATTGAGCGTACCGGGCTGAAGACAATCGGTATGAGAATGATTGTTGCGACACGCGAGCAGGCGGCAGCGCATTATGGCAAAGATGATGCGTGGTGCGAGAGGGTCGGCGGTCGTATCACAGCAAATATTGAGAAAGAGGGAAAAGTGGCCGACAAAACCGCGCTGGAATATGGACGCGAAATTCTCGACGGCCTCTTTGATTTCTTGACCGCATCCCCTATTGTTATCCTCGCATTTGAGGGTAATAAGGCGGTCGGTGTTGTGAAAAAAATCGTCGGTGGGACCGAACCGCTTACTTCTGATGTTGGTACTATTCGTGGTGATTATACAAGCGATTCGTACGATATCGCCGGCATAGACGGGCGTGCAGTTCGCAATCTCGTGCATTGTTCCGATGAGGTTGCAGAGGCGGAGCGCGAGTTGAAACTGTGGTTTAAGGAAGGCGAACTGATCAAGTATACGCATGTCGGTGAGCGGATGCTCTATGACTCCGATCTTGATGGAATTCTTGAATAAAAGGATATCTTTTATTTACCCTGTGGATAAGGTGGGAAAAACCCTTGTATAACTTACTGAAAACCCTGTGGATTTCCTGTGGGTAACGGGTGTATAATTAATAAGTATTCGGAAAAACCCTAGTTCTGGAACAGGGCTGACCGAATCACCATGACCCTTGGGTCACTGGTTGAGGTTGCCCACCTATAAATCATTAGGTTCCATCCGAATACATATATTTCAAAAGACATCTCGCTTCGTTACGTACGGGCGGGATGTTTTATTTCCTGATGTATTTTGTTACGATGGACACAATATTGTTATGCAAAAATCATTTCCTATCTGGTTCCTTGCGCTCGTCGTTTCCGTCCTTGCGGTGGTAGATATCGTGGCCCGCCCCAAACATCTCTATTTTTACATTTGGTGGCTCGATATCCCGATGCATCTTATTGGCGGTTTTTGGGTGGGGCTTATTGTGCTCACCTACTATTTTGCGTACCAATATAAATTTCCCAAACGCGAGTCATCGCATTTTGCTCTATTTCTCTCAGTGGGGGGGGCCTTTGTCGTCGCACTCAGTTGGGAGGTTTTTGAGTGGAGCGTTGATTGGGTAAACGGTCTTATTCATAATGATATGATTGATAGTCTCTCCGATATTTGTAACGGCGTAATAGGTGCAAGTGTGGGGACGGCATTATTTGTCTGGAGGGGGTATAATAAATCTACATGACACAACAAGCAAAAGTCGGATTTTTTGGAGGAGTGGATGCAGTGACCGGCTCCAATTTTCTTTTTGAGGCAGAAGGAAAGCGTATTCTTATTGACTGTGGGCTTTATCAGGGCGATAAATTTGCGGATGATCGCAATCGTGAGGATTTTGCATTTGACCCAAAGTCCATTGATGTTCTCTTGGTGACCCATGCACATATCGATCACATTGGGCGGATTCCGAAGTTGGTACGCGCGGGATTCAGTGGAGTCATTTATTCTACTCCTCCTACTCACGAGCTCACTGAGCTTATGCTTCTTGATACTACGCGCATCCTTGCGCATGAGGCGGTTCAGGATGGGAGGGAGCCCATCTATACAGAGCGTGATGTGCGCGACACGATGAAGTTGTGGAAGACTCACGAATATTATGCACCATTCGCACTTACTCCGACACTCACGTGTGAGTTTAAGGATGCTGGTCATATTCTAGGGTCGGCGATGATGTTCCTGACATTAAACGGTACCACAATGGTCTTTACAGGCGACCTCGGTAATTCGCCGACACCTCTCCTCCGTGATACGGATTCCATTAAGGGCGCGACCTATCTTCTCATGGAGTCGGTGTATGGTGACCGTAACCATGAGAATCGCGATCAGCGGAAGGAATTGCTCCGCGAGATTATCACCGAGTCTATTGCGCGCGGAGGAGTGCTCATGATTCCCGCCTTTTCTATTGAACGCACACAGGAGTTGTTATTTGAATTAAATGACCTTGTCGGGCATCATGATATTCCGGATGTAAAGATATTTCTCGATTCACCGCTCGCCATAAAAGCAACAGAGATTTACCGTAAGAGCGATAAGTATTTCAATCAAAAAACTCAACATATTATTAAGGGCGGTGATGACGTGTTCAAATTTCCAAGATTGTTCTTTACTGAGACTAAGGAGGAATCAATGAAAATATGGGAGACCAAAGGCCCGAAGATTATCATGGCGGGTTCCGGTATGGCGAACGGTGGTCGCATCGTTCATCACCTGAAGCATTATTTGCATGATCCAAAGAATGTCGTCCTTTTGGTTGGGTATCAGGCGGCAGGCACACCAGGGAGGCGCCTTTCCGAAGGGGCGAAGGTTGTGAGACTATTCGGCGATGATGTGGCGGTCAAGGCAAAAGTGCGCGAACTCCATGGTTATTCGGGGCACAAAGACATGGACAATTTACTTGAATTTGTCGAAGCGGGGAAAGATACACTGAAGAAGATTTTTGTCACCATCGGCGAGCCTAAGTCCTCAATGTTCCTCGCCCAGCGTATTCGTGACTACCTCGGTCTTGACGCGATTGTACCCAACCCCAAAGACGAACACACGCTGGAGTTTTAATATGAATTTGGGGGATATGATAATACAGAAAACCCCAGACTGGGAAAAGCTACTTCACGAAGAATTTGCGAAGCCTTATTTTGCTTTGCTGAAAAAAGGTGTTGACGAAATCTATCAGCACGGATTAGCGTTTCCAGCAAAAGAGAAAATGTTTCGTGCATTTGAGTTGTGCCCTCCAAAAGATGTACGGGTGGTAATTTTGGGACAAGATCCATATCACACCCCAGGAGTTGCCGATGGACTCGCATTTTCAACTGCATCTCTAAATCCAATTCCCCCATCACTGCGAAATATTTTTAAGGAAATTGCGGAAGAGTACGGAGTTCCTATTCGCACGAATCCCGATTTGAGCGACTGGGCAAAGCAGGGTGTACTACTACTCAATACCTCACTTACTGTTGATTCTGGTAAAGCAAATTCACATGCGGATATAGGCTGGTACGAGTTCACTGATGCCGTTGTTCGTACATTAAGTGACCAGCGTGAACATGTCGTTTTTATGCTCTGGGGGAATTATGCGCGAGAGAAGCGAGTGCTCATCGATAGGGCTAAGCATCTCGTGCTCGAGTCTCCTCACCCGTCACCACTCTCTGCATACAAGGGCTTTTTCGGAAACGGTCATTTCAGAAAGGCAAATGAATATCTGAGAGCGCATGACCGAGGAGAAGTATCTTGGTATTAGCGCTTAATTAAAAACCCCCACGCATGGGGGGTCGATTATTTTTTACAGCAGGAATTTCACTGCAAGATAGGGGGCGTGTCCGAGCAACATAAGTATTAAAAGTACGATGTGGTTGCCCGTGGGGAGTTTGTATTCGCCGAAGCACAGAAACAGCCAGGTAATGAACACTTCCGTCAAGAAGACTGTGGTTACATTCGCCGAGAAGATCCAGCCGATAAGTACGGCGACGAGGCTGATGACGAAGCCTATCAATGTGGGTGCAGCTATAGACCGAATAAGTTTTGCAAACATTTAATTCTCCAAACTAAGCTTGGTTCACATCTGTGCCAAACCTATCATTGTAATTACTACTGTCAATCACGATCGTCTGGCTTGGGCTGATGACCGTTCCTCAAACCAGACCTCTTAATTGGACTTGTTTCCTTGCATCTCGGGAGGGAACACCCCCAGTGCTACATATTTGCTATACTCATGTAATGACCGGATATGCAAGATTAGGAAGCATGTTGAAGATTATGGGTAGCACCTTGCTGATATTTCTTAGGCGGTATGGGCACCATTTTTCGCTTGTGATGTGTGTCGTCGGTTTTGCGCTTGATTCGACCTATTTGCCGAGCATTGATCATACTTTCACTCAGATCATCGCCCTCGTCTATTTTGGTATCGCTACGGGATCCATCGTGCTGTCACAAGCAATACAATCGAACAAAATTCGTGCCTCGTGGTTTATCTTATTTGCACCCGTGTTTCCCCTCGCGGTGCAGTTTGTTTTCGGCGGACTACTAAGCGTCGTCTTTGTCTATTATTTTAGGAGTGCGTCCCTTCTCGTCAGTTGGCCGCTGGTTCTGCTACTCGGAGCGCTCATGGCAGGAAATGAGCTCTGGCGAAAACGCATTGAAAAGCTAGAGTTTCAGGTGACCGTACTTTTTCTGTTGTTTTTATTTTTTAGCATATTTGCCGTACCGCTCTACTTTGGCACCATTGGAACCTCCATCTTTCTCCTTTCCGTTGCGCTCAGTATTGTGGTACTGGCAGCGTTCATTTTCTTACTGTCGAGTGTTGCATGGGGGGTACTAAGAGATAATGCATTAAGACTCTTTCTTATGCTCACCGGTTCTGCGTTTCTCGTTGTCGGATTCTACTTCGCAAACATCCTTCCACCGATTCCGCTCGTCACCCGCGCAGATGGACTCTATCACTCGCTCTCCCGTGATGTATTCGGTGTATATATCGGTGGTGCGGAGCAGGAATCGTGGAACCAACGCTATTTGTCATTTTTCTACCCTTCGGAATATCATCGTGTAAATGACGAGCCGATTTATTTTTACAGCGCAATATATGCGCCTGCGGTTTTGCATACTCCAATTGTGCATGTGTGGCAGTATTGGGACGAACCGTCTGGAAAGTGGATTACTTCATCGCGTGTTGAATTTCCCATGAGTGGAGGGAGAGAGAGGGGGTATCGTGGGTACTCAGAGAAAGAAAGTGTCACTTCTGGACTCTGGCGGGTGCTCGTAGAAACCAGAGATGGGCGCACGATAAGTCAAAAGAAGTTCAACGTCGTAGAAGTAACAACGTCTTACACAACAGAATTGAAGACCTTGTAGTATATTTCTATTGCATTAAAAAACCACCGAGTAGTGGTTTTTTAATCTTCTTATTTAACCTCCATCACTTCTTTTGCAATGCGAGAGAATGTTTCCGGGTTATGCTCTGCGAGTGTTGCCATAATCTTTCGATCGAGTAACATCTTCTTCTTTGTTGCTACGCCGATGAATTTAGAAAATGAGTAACCAAGTGGGTGTAGGGCAGCATTCATTTTGACCTGCCACATGCGTCGAAAGTCATTCTTCTTGTCTTTGCGGTGAGTGAACTGATAGACACCTGCCTTTCGGAGTGCAACCTTGGCCTCGATTTCTTTCTTGGATCGGCCGTGGCGGTAGCCTTTCGCAGCGGTAAGGACCTTTTTGCGACGTTTATTAGATGTGACTCCTCGTTTTACGCGTGACATATAGTTTTAGTTTGAGCGGTGATATCCGTAATGAGTAATTAGACCCCGAGAAGAAAACGCTGTTTTGCCTTGGGAGTCATCGTTAGTTCGATGCGGCTCTTTTTGATCAGCTGGCTACTGCGGCTCTCCTTTGCATTAAAATGATTGATACCCGGCTTTCGTAAAAGTACCTTTCCTGTTTTTGTAACCCTGACGCGTTTTGCGAATGACTTGTTTGTTTTTGTATTCATATTATTTTGTTTCTACTTCAGGTGCTGTGACCTCAGCTTTTTTTACCTTACCCTCAGACACTTCTTTTCGTTTAGCTCCTCTCTCTATGACAATGGTGAGACCCTTTGGACTTTTCTTTGGTTCCTCAGCTACTTTGTAGTCTTCGGAGATCAGGTTGAGAATTCTCGAGAGACGCTCTTCCAGAAACTTCGGCTCCATATACTTGGTACGCCCAGGAAGGAAGAGGTCGAGTTTTACGCGATGTGATTCTCGTAGCCACTCAGACGCCTTTTTTGCTTTGAGCTCAAGGTCACGCTCCGATGTTCCTATCTTTACTTGGACGTTCTTCGTCTCTGTCACATGTGCTTTCGCCCTTGCGTCCCGGTCTTTCTTTTGGGTCGTGTACTGGAATCTACCATAGTCCGTTATTTTTGCAACGGGAGGGGTCGCATTTGGCGATATTTCAATCAAATCGAGTCCCCGCTCCATAGCGAGCTTTATGGCATCAGTAGTCGACATGTTACCCAAGCTTCCGTCATCATCGATAACGCGCAGCATTGGGGCCTTTATTTGGTGGTTTATTCGGGTTTTTTCTTTCATTCGATTGAGATAGATATTGTAGCAGAAGGAGTGAAAAACGTACAGTCTTCAATGTATTTTGCGAAATAGAAGCCCCGCCAGTTGGCGGGGTAGAGGCCGAGGTGTTATTCGGGTGTTGAGTTATGTCGGATGTACCCCGCCTTCTCCATCTCGTCGATAATTGCTGGCGGTGGGGTTGCCTCTACGCCAAGTGGGGGCTCATCAACTGCCTTCGGGGGTATTTGTTTCCCATGTGGGGCTATCCGTGCGAAGAATAATGTTATCCATGGAAAGATAAGTTTCATTACGACTCCTTGTTTTTTGGGTGGTGGGCTGGGGAACTAATTAAGTTTATGATGGCACCTATTCATTGTATTGTCAAACAAAAAAGCCCCCTTACGGAGGCTCGCGTTCACGTCATACCACACTGCATGATGGATTCAATCTCGTCAGGGTCTTTCGGGGCGGTGGAAGAAAGGACAACTGGACCGCTTTGGGTGATGAGTATGTCATCTTCGATACGGATCCCAATATCTCTGTATTCTTTTGCTCCTTTCGCTTCCCGAACATAGAGACCCGGTTCGACGGTGAGGATCATTCCTTCGGTCAGGAGTCGTTCGGCCCGTGCTGTTTTTTTGTTTCGCGTATAGTCGCCGACGTCATGCACGTCCAGTCCAAGCCAGTGGCTCGTTCCGTGCGGAAAGAATTTTTTGTCTAATCCGCGGAGTATCGCGTCATCAGGGTCCCTCGCTG
>Ga0075982_107_pt1 | contig 18848 bp, 17 predicted proteins | sample RifGroA2_FD_68058 | JGI IMG/M metagenome (GOLD analysis project Ga0075982, IMG submission 68058) | Parcubacteria bacterium GW2011_GWA2_47_7 | reverse complement strand
ATGACCCCTTCCGCGTTGAAAAACCATAATAGGTGAACCTATTTCTGACTTCTAGTCTACAAAGCAGTCTGTGCGCTTCAGCGCACAGTGGTTGAATGCACAAGGGTGACTGACATTCCGGTTAGCATTGGGGTCCTCGCGTTTTTGTCTCGGAAATATGCATCACGCGAAGACATGTCCAAAAAGACGGGGTTGCAGGTTGGATTGATTCTTTCTCTGTTTCGGAAAATTTTCTTAACGATAAAACAACTGCCCACTGGACAGTTTTTTATTCCCTCATGTTTTGCGGGGAATGCTCAGGGGTGAGGCGCTTCTGTTCTTAAAATGACTCTCGTAGGACATTGCGGAGTATTACAAAAAAACAACCAATACGATGGATGGTATATTTCCCTCCGACAGCGAGGAACTTCTGCTTTGGAAAGGACTCTCGCAGGTGAATAACGAAGTTTCCTCAGGGCGAGGTATTGCTTTTTGAGGGGCTACGGACCGCGACGGCGGGAGTCTGAGCGACCTAAATTTCAACGACCGAAGGGAGTATGAAATTGGAAGTACTCGTTGTGGTAGAAAAAGTCAGCAGACTTTTATCCGTGCCCTCAAAAAGCAATGCCGAGTGGTACTTACGCTTTCTCGACGCGCTCGGCATAATCGCCGGAGTCAGTATTGATTCTCACAATATCTCCCTCATTGATGAACATCGGCACGTAGATGGTGGCCCCTGTCTCCACGGTGACAGCTTTTGTCGCGTTTCCGGAGGTGTTACCACGTACGGCAGGGGGAGCCTCGGTAATTTTGAGCTCTACTTTGATGGGATATTTCAAGCCGATGATGTCGTCGTTGAACGTTGTCGAATCAATGATTGAATTAGTCTTGATGAACTTGATGCTGTCACCGAGCTGTTCATCCGAAAGTTTGAAACGGTTCGAAGGATCTTTCGCATCACAGAACCAATATTCACCCTTGTTGGCGTAGAGATACTTTACCTCCTTTGTTCCCATGTCTGCCTCTTCGGCCTTCTCGAACTGATGGAATACCACCTCTTTAACGTTTCCACTTAAAAGATTTTTAACCTTCGTGTGGTTGACCGGGCGCGATTTCTGCTTCTGGAAAACGTGTGCGTCTAAGACCTCATAGGGTTGGTCATCGATAAGAATAATTCGACGTGGAAGAATTTCACTGTAATTTAATATTGCCATAGTGCGGCTATTCTAAGCCATCTCGTGTGTTTTGTCGAGTTTTCCGTTTTGCCACGTTTGTGTTGTTTTTCGTGTAGTATTTATATATGGAACAACACAAAAAACGCGCAGTCGTGACGGGGGGTGCGACCAAATTTTTAACGACTGAAAGGAGTATAAAAATGGAAGTACTCGTAGACGATATGTACATTAATTAATAATGAAATTTATGGTCACAAACGAAACAAAGAAGCGAGCGGTGGTAACAGGTGGTGCCGGCTTCATCGGTTCGCATCTCGTCGATGCATTAATAGCGAAGGGGTATGATGTGGACGTTATCGATAATTTGAGCGCGGGCAAGAAGGAGCACGTGAACCCCGATGCAATATTGCATGTCGTTGATATTCGTAATCTTGAAGAGATAAGCCCAATCATTAAGGGTGCGGATTACGTCTTTCATTTTGCCGCACTTCCGCGTGTTCAGTACTCTATCGAGAATCCCATTGAAACAAACGAAGTTAATGTAACGGGTACGTTGAATGTATTCTCCGCAGCGCAGAAGGGAGGAGTTAGCCGCGTTGTATATTCGGCCTCAAGCTCTGCGTATGGAGATCAAGAAACGATGCCACTCCACGAGGAAATGTCCGCGGAACCGCTCTCGCCATACGGATTACAAAAATATATTGGCGAGCAGTACGCACGCCTGTTCCACGTTGTGTACGGGCTTTCGACTGTGTCACTGCGCTATTTTAATGTGTACGGACCCCGCTTTGATCCCGAGGGAGCCTATGCGCTCGTCATTGGAAAATTTCTGAAACAGCGCACCGATGGCGTCCCAATCAGCATAACCGGAGATGGTGAGCAGACGCGCGATTTCACTCATGTGCGCGACGTGGTGCGTGCCAACATTCTTGCCGCAGAGAGTCCAAGTGTTGGAAACGGGGAAGTCATCAATATCGGTGCTGGGCGCAATGTGAGCATCAACAGAATCGCACAGCTTATTGGTGGTGAAATTGTCTACGTCCCGGCGCGTTTGGAACCCAAGCATACGCTTGCAAGTAATGAGCGGGCATTGAAACTGTTGGGATGGAAACCTGAAATACAGGTAGAGGAGGGTATCGCGGAGCTCTTGCGAGAATCTGGGTTTTAGGCCACAATAATAGCCATGTTGCTTGAAGACCAGACAATTCCACTAAATGAACTGAAGGATGAGGTCATTCTTGAGCGCTCAATCGAGCACCCGTCCCTTTTTGCTGTACTGGTTTCGCGCTATCAGGATGCGTTTCTTCGAAAGGCGGACAGTGTTATTCATAGTAGGGAGGAGTCTGAGGATATCGTTCAGGAAACGTTTACGAAGATATACTTCAATGCGCGGCGATTCAAGACGGTTGAAGGTGCGTCGTTTAAGTCCTGGGGCTATAAAATCCTCATGAATACAACCTTTACCCACTACCAGAAGTTAAAAAAGAAGGGAGCCACTCACATCGAACTCGAACCTGAGTTTTATGAGACGCTTCCTGACCCGGCAAACCACAGGGAAGAGGACGTGATGCGTGACTATGTTGCGTCATTTCTGTCCCAAATGCCCTCGCAACTCGCCCGGCCACTCAAACTCCATTTTCTCGACGAATATTCGCAAAAAGAGATTGCCGACATGGAAGGGACAACGGTCTCTGCCGTGAAGACCAAAATCTATCGTGCGAAACGAGAATTCGAACGATTACTCGCGGGCGAAAATCAAGATAAAAAAGCCTAATGGCATATTTATGAATGATACAGAGGTAAAGTTAAATAGTAGGCTGACGAGACGTATTATGCGTCGCATCTACTTTGTATATGCATTGCGTACCGTACTCAATCCGCTCTTCCTCAAATCGCTCATCGCCCTTGTTTTTGTGTGGCGCTCAACCGCATATATTTCCTATGGGAACGTATTTGCGAATGCGCCTCAGCTGACCGACATTCCTCGCAACCTCACATTTATGCGCGACGCATTTATGCACACTGAGGTGACGTCGGCCACTCTTCTCCTTAGTACTGTTGCAATCCTTGCGTGGCTTGCATCAGATTTTATCCGCAAGTCGCAGCACGCATATTTTTAACAAGTGCGATACTCACCATATATAGCAAAAAGCGCTTAATCCCAGCGTTTTTTTGTTCGTTGAATAAAAATAGACAAATGTATATTTTTATGATATAATAAATAATAGATTACTTTGTATCGTAAATTGAAAAGGAGGACGGTATGTTTGATTTGTCATTCTGGGATTGGTATTGGATTATTGGAACTGCACTTGTCATCGGTACCGCCCACTACCTCATAGTGGCGAATATCGAGCGCGAGCGCATTCGTCGTGCACAGGTTGCGCACGAAGAACAGTCGTTAAAGCTGTGCCTCAAGCAGCAGAAGGCTAAACTGTATGCTTTACGTACTGAGGTTGTGCGTACGCGCTACATGGTGGACGCATGGCTATCTAGGAATCCTCGGGCGACATTACGGCATCCTGGAGCAAAAATTGTCCTCCATGATCATATGAATGCTCTCAGGGCGTTCTTTGACCATGAGGGGTGTGTTCAATATGCGTACCCCGACGAAACAGCGAAACAATACGACAATCCGTATTGGCGCGCCGTATGGCACATCTACCATCATGGGAATGTACGCGCTCTCCCTCCATGTCCGCTTGAGTCCTAGCATCAAGCTCTAAATTCCCGCACAATCGTGCGGGTTTTCTTTTCCACATTATGTGCAGGACGGTAGACAAGGATAGCTATTGTGCTATAAAGATTTCAGCATAGTTATTTAACAAAGGGGGAATCATCATGGGCGATAGTCAGTTAGTGCATGCCATATCCGAAGTTATCGGCAGCAATATAGAGGCGATACCACAGTACGCGATGCTTCCGATTTGCAAGACTACCAGCAAGTTTCCGTCGTTCCGTGGGATTGAGTCTCTCCCGACATTCACTGAATCAGAAAGGGAGGAGCTATCGAGTCACATGGAGAGACTTGTCAGCATGATCCAGGTTCACTCGGTTCTTCTGCTTGCTGAAGCAGGTGTGGCAAGCGAGTTAATGTTGTCATCTGCACAACGCGTTGTATATGATGCAGGTATGAAAGAATTTGTAGAGCGTGAGGATCATTATCCGTAAGCGCTCACATAACACAAACACCCCAATGTGGGGTGTTTTTTTTCTGTGCACGTTACCTATTTTCTTATTCCGGTGACCCCTCGTCCTTGTCATCGGCACTCGCCGAGACGCTGAACGAATCATCGGACTTCATTTGCTTGAGAATTTCTTTTGTGATTTCCTTCGCGATGGCCTTGTTCGTTTTGAGAAATACGCGTGCAGAATCATATCCGCGCCCAATCTTCACATCACCATAGGAATAGGATGAACCCATTTTCTTGATAAGGCCATATTTTTCTCCAAACATGAGCATCTCGCTTTCACGAGAGATGCCTTCATTGTAGACGAGGTCGAATTCCGCTTGCTTGAACGGAGCGGCAACTTTATTCTTGACCACTTTGGCGCGCGTGCGACTTCCGATAACATCCTCACCCTTTTTAATCTGTGCAATCTTCCTGATATCGATGCGCACTGAGGTGTAGAACTTGAGCGCTTTCCCTCCTGGTGTCGTTTCGGGATTGCCAAACATCACACCGATTTGCATGCGAATTTGATTGATGAAGATGATCTTTCGGGGTCAGTGCTGCGACAGAGTCGATGACAATAACTGAGACATTTCCTGAGCGTACGAGTGATTCGCATATCTCAAGCGCCTGCTCTCCGGTGTCCGGCTGCGCAAGGAGGAGCTGGTCAATCTTCACACCAAGCTTCTTTGCATAATCTGGGTCGAGCGCGTGTTCCGCGTCAATGAACGCTGCTACACCACCTTTTTTCTGCGCCTCGGCGACGACGTGGAGCGCAAGGGTCGTTTTTCCTGACGATTCCGGTCCGAATATTTCAACGATACGTCCTTGTGGAATTCCACCTACACCGAGTGCGTGGTCAAGACCGATAGAGCCTGTTGAGATTGAATCAATATTTACCTTCGGAGCATCTCCGAGTTTGATGATAGCCCCTTCACCAAACTTTGTTTGGATTGACTTGATTGTTGCATCGATACCCATTGTACCTGACCGCTCTGCTTCCGATTTCTCTTTCTTTACTTTTTTTACAAATCCCGCCATGAAATTTTTTATTAAGGGGTAATAACATTGAGCTCTTCATGATACACGAGTTCCAGCTTCTTGATGATCTGTCTTCCTTGTGCGTCTTTGGCCGTGAGCTCTATTATATTATAGCCGGGGGAGAGCAACAATTGTTCCGCAAATCTCCCACTCAGGTCAATAAATATCTGTCTGCCCTGAAGCGTCAGTTCTTTCGCATTGATTGCGACCCCGCGAATCATGATGAGCGACGTTGTCGATGTCATATAGTCTTGCGGTTCCGAAAGCTCGATCAGCGGGCCCGCGATGACGGAGCGGGACTGGTAGTACGCATAAAATACGATGACTGCCACGATGAGTATCCCCGTGCTGACCGAAAGAACTTTTTTAAGCGTGATGCGCATGCTCTATATATACACGAGGAGAGTGCGCTCGTCGACACCCTTAATTGCACAAGAAGGTGTTCGACCGAGTCGTGGTCGTTCCATGTGAATAAGCGAAGCAGACCTTGCGATAAATTGACGGAACAATGTTCCTCTGGTATGGTCTTTGAAGAAATTAAGAGGAGAGAAGCATGTCTCGTTTTTCGATGATTGCCGCACTCGTTGCCGCATGCTTTGCAAGTGCAAGGTCAATGGAGTCAGCTTCAGTGCTCCATTTGGCGAATAGTCTTTCTTTAAACCAGAGTCCTCCCAAAAAGGGGAAGGGTAATGCAAGTGCGCGACGTGCGGCAGAAAAGCGCCAGCAGAGAATTCGAACAAGAAAAATAGTCCATCGCAAGAGATAATCAAAACCGCCCCATTCATAAAATGGAGCGGTTTTTTTGTCCGTTCTTGAAGATGAGCGCGTTAATCTTCTTCTCGTCCGAATCCCTCCGTCTTATCATCGCGCATGAGGACCGTGCGCGGTTTCGCCCCCTCTCCCGCGCCGATAACGCCCTTTTCCTCGAGGATATCCATGATGCGTGCTGCGCGCGCGTATCCGAGTCCAAGGCGACGCTGAAGATAGGATGTCGATGCCTTGCCCTCCTTCATGACGAGCTCTTTTGCTGCCTCATATTTGTCATCCTCTTCATCATCAGCCTCTCCGGATATTGCATCCTCGGGAATTCCCCCAAAGAAGGCATTCCGATTCTCTGTATCTTTGGTGACATTGATTTCATCTCCGAGCGTTCCGTCATAATGGTCTTTGAGGAATTTGACGACATTCTTGACCTCAGTTTCAGAAATAAATGCGGACTGTAAGCGAATCGGCTTCGGCATTTCTGATGACAGATAGAGCATATCGCCGGCTCCAAGGAGATTTTCCGCGCCCGATGTATCAAGAATTGTGCGGGAATCAATCTGCGAGGCGACCTGAAGCGCGATGCGTGCCGGAATATTTGCCTTGATGAGTCCGGTAATGACATTGACCGAGGGGCGCTGCGTAGCAATCATGAGGTGAATACCAACGGCACGACTCATCTGGGCGAGGCGAACGATCGCCGATTCGAGTTCGCGCGGGTATGCACTCATGAGGTCTGCCAACTCATCGATAATGATGACAATATACGGCATGAGTTCAGGAAGTTCCGGCTCCTCGCCTTCGCCAAATGCCCCATCCTTTTTTTGTTTCTCATATTTTTCGAGTGCCGGTTGAAGGATTGATTTGTGATACGAAGCAATGTCTCGCACTTTTTCTTCTTGGAGTACGTCGTAGCGCCTATCCATTTCCTTTGTTGCCCACTTGAGCGTGAGGATAGCCTTCTTGGCTTCCGTGACGACAGGGGTCAAGAGGTGGGGAATACCATTATAGAGGGTGAGTTCAACGCGCTTCGGATCCACCATGATGAAGCGGAGTTGCTCCGGCGAGTTTCTATATAATAGAGAGGTGATAATGGTGTGTATCGTGACCGACTTTCCCGAACCAGTTGCTCCGGCCACCATGACGTGCGGCATCTTTGCGATATTCATGAATTGGGCGAGTCCTGAGATTCCCTTCCCCAGAGGAACGTAGAGGGGATTCGGGTTTGCCGCCCACTCCGCTTCGCCAAGGAGTGTTCCGAGTCCGACCGTCGACTTCGTGGTGTTCGGCATCTCGATTCCCACGAGAGATTTTCCGGGAATGGGTGCTTCGATGCGAATCGGTGCCGCCGCGAGTGCGAGCTCAAGGTCGTGCTGAAGGGTCGTAATCTTTGAGAGGCGAACGCCCTCTGCGGGTTTGAGTGCATAGCGTGTAATCGACGGCCCGACGGAGACCTCATCCATCTCAACGTGAATGCCAAAATTCTGGAACGAGCGTTTGATGATATTTGCATTCGCCTTGATATCACCGTAGCCAGGCTTTCCTTTGTCATGTGCCAAGAGCGAGAGTGGGGGAGGGGTATAAGTGGAATGAAGCGTCGAGTTGAAGCGAAAAGGAACCTCGTCGACTTTAGGTTTTGAGGTGCGCTTATTCGTTGCGGAAAAGACTGGCGACTTCTCGATAGACACACTATCCCTACGCGCCTCCTCATCATCATGCGCTTCGGGCTCTATGGGGGGATTCCTGAGTGAGATGACCTCCGTCTCCCCACCTTCGATTTGGTTGAGGTTGGTGACAAGTGCATCTCCGGCTGCGTTATCAACTTTTTTTGGTCGAAAGAATTTGAAGAACGAGAACATAAAGCCGAGATGAAGCGGAGTATCAAAAAGCACGAGGATGGCAATGAGGAGCACGGTCGTGAGCAATATCGCAGTGAGCGTTCCTGCAAAGAGTGCGACCATTGGCATGACAATATAATATCCGATCAAACCACCAAGCCCTGACGTTCCGTCGGCAATGCTCATCTGCGAAAGAAGGCCGAGTGATGAAAGAACAAAAAACGGACCAGCAACAAGCGCCGCCGTGGTGAAGCTCCTCTCCTTGGCGCGAAAGAAGTTTATTCCGAGAAGGACGAAGAGGGTAGGGACAACATAGTAGCCGACACCAAAGAGGAAATGTATTCCTTCATAAAGAAAGACAATGTACGGTCGCTTTTCGTCCTGAGGTCCGGAACCGGTGAGCGCTGCCCCAATGAGGAGAGTGGCAAGAAGTATGAACATGATTCCAAGAATAGAATTGCGCGTCTCTTCACGCAGTCCAGACCAAAATCCCTTCTTTTTTAAACTCACATCTTTTCGTTCCTTTTTGTCCCAATTTTTACTCTCCCGAGTTTTTCGTTTTTTCATCATAGCGGTAATTAATTTGTCCTGATTTTACCATAAAAAGATTCAAAAAAATGGGCATAAGTTTTCCCTCCATAGATGATAGTTATACAGCGCCGTGCGATGGGTGAGTCTAAAGATATTCTCTGATGTTTTTTTATTGGAATGGCAAGATTCTCTTCAGTAAGGGTTTACCAATTTTGAAAGGCCTCTCGCAGTTGCATCACCATGTGAGCGAGGTATTTTCTTAGTATCCCGCCAAACTAAAGGTTACCCTTGGCTTTGAAAGGGTGACCCTTAAAGTAGTTGTTTGGCAGATTAAGCACATCACCCGCGAAACACGCCACCCTCTTCAGCGAGAGTGTTCTCTCTTTTGAAAAGCCTTGCGGAGGCCCCTGGGCTTGGCATGGTCTTCGCGTAGCAACGAGCAATTTTCTCTTAAGCGAGGGTTTACCAATTTTGAAAGGCCTCTCGCAGTTTCTCCACCCTGCGAGCGAGGTATTGCTTTTAAAGTGGCTACGCAGCCGGGCAGGCGAGTCTGAGGAAAAAGTCAGCAGACTTTTATCCGTACACTTTAAAAGCAATACCGAGCGTAGGTTATCCACAGGCTCTTTTTCTATCTTTTAAAATTTCATTAGGACACTATTAGACATTTCGTATCAGACGAGTATGATAGGCACAAATCAGTACTCCACGGCCTTCAAGGACAGAATAAATTAAGACACTTGACTTTTACTAATGTTTGTGATACATATAAGGACAACATAAAGACACTATATGGAACATCAAAAGGACAATAACCAGGGGAGACCAAATACTATTGGACAGACCCCACAGACTTATCAGGGATATGGATACATTGTGCGAAAGGCGGAGAAGCTCACGACTGCGCTCTATCTTGTTACAGACATTCTCTCCGACAAGGAGCCAATGAAGTGGCGTGTGCGCGAAGTCGGAGTCGATGTGCTTTCGGACATCACGGTGGCCGGATCGACTTCGGTGAGCGAGAAGATGAGCACCCTCCGTACGGTCATAAAGAAGATCGAAAAACTTGTCTCTTTTCTTGATGTCGCAACATCAACGCGCATGATGAGTGAGATGAACGCCTCGATGCTTCGCAAGGAGTATCTCGCATTAAGGGATGGTGTTGAAGCAGAGTGGAACCGTATGCAGGAGCGAAGTAAGGCGATGTTGAACGAACGTTTTTTTGACGTCCCCCGTGACACTCGGCCGATGATAGAGGAGAAGTCGGTAGTAGAGAGTGTGCCTGCCCCGGTGCAGATGCGCATGGAATCCGGAGTCTCCGTGGCAGAAAATATTTCCGCAAAAGATACTTCGTCGTCAACGTCCAAAGAGCAGTCATCGCAGACATTCACTCCGTCAGTTCCAGTTACTCGTTCGGAGTCCATGCCACAAACAGTACAGAATGAAGTGCCCCGAAACGATAATCGTGAAGCACCGCGTTTTATCCCGAGTGTGCAAAGGGAGCGCCTCTTCACACCGCCTCGCGTGACTATTTCCGATAGCGATGTCATTGCCCGCTCGCACCCCGATGTGACCAGAAATGATAGACGAAAAATCATCCTTGCCTTGATCAAACAGAAGCCCGCCATCACGGTCAGTGATATCGCCAAAAGTATCCCCGGCATTTCCGAGAAGACCATTCAGCGCGAGCTACTCTCCATGGTCTCCGAGAATGTCCTTGTAAAAAGGGGGGAGCGTCGCTGGAGCACTTACTCCCTACGTGAGGGATAACATAAAAGACATTTTTTAAAAGACAGTCATGCATATCGCATGACTGTCTTTTATTGTTGCCGTGTAGTACTCACAAGGCTTTCATATTTGAAAGCGTATAGTGTAAGGGTTCGTCGGAGAATGTCCTTGATGGTGAAATATACCCAGAAAATACATCACAAATATGCCATATCGTTGTTTGACTGGTACAGGGGTAAACGTGTACTATGCCCCTTACGTCACCAGGGATGGTGTACGTAGGTATGCTCTTGTGGTGGCCTAACCACAGCACTTTGCTGTGCAAATGTTATCCACAATCTTCTCGTCATTTGATGGCGTGAAAGTGAGAGTAATACTATAATTATATTGTGCTTTCGAGAGCAGAGTTATTCTGTCTTTGTATGTTTGTACAGAAAGCGAAGCGATGCGAATGTTTCGTCCGGGAGGATAAAGCAGAAACGCATGGAGGAAAGCCGAATGGATTGCTCATTGAAAACAAAATAGCGGATGTGTGATTCTTGAGCAGCTTTTCTGTTTGAGAAGTGTGTTCGAGAAATACGGATTTCGTTATTCGTTCACTCAATGAACGATTTCAATTTCGGTGCGAATCCAAGCGCGCATGTAGACTCGAAAGAAGAGGTGCACAAGGTGCTTCGACAAGAGGGTACATACGAAAGTAGTTGGTCGTGCCCGTCGTGGACGAAAAATATTTTGGACTCCAACCTTGCGGTAGTGAGAAAGAAATATTCGTCGTACACAAAATTATTACGTCGAGTGCGGAGTAGGGAATGTGATCTGTGTTCCCGACGTCCGAACAGGGGCGTAATGATACTTACCGTGAATTATAAGAAAGTTATTAGTAGGTTCGCACATTAATTAGCAGACTATATATGATGAATTTTAAGAATACGAAAACGGCGAAAGTCGTTTCTGGATTCGTAGGAATCGCGACGGCCGTCATGATGATGGGCCCGGCAGTTGCTTCGGCAGATGCCATCAGCGATCTTACAGCTCAGATCAACGCGCTGCTTGCCCAGGTTGCTGCCCTTCAGGCCGCACAGGGTGGTAGTGTAAGCACACCAGTCGTTGCAGGAGGACACACGTTCTCTGCTCCCGACATCACTATGGGTTCAAAGGGAAGTGAAGTAACTGAACTCCAGATGCTTCTCGTCGCCCAGGGTCACCTCGTGATGCCAGTCGGTGTATCGTACGGATACTTCGGCTCACTCACAAAGGCAGCACTTGCATCGTGGCAGGCAGCCAACGGTATCACACCAGCAGTGGGATACTTTGGAGCCATCTCACGCGCAAAGGCAAACTCAATGGGAGGCACAACGACAACGACCACAACCACTCCAGGAACAACACTTCCTTCAGGTTGTACGTCAGCTGCCGGATTCAGTCCGATCACCGGAGTATCCTGCTCAACAGGTACGACAGCAGTTTCAGGCACCGGAGTTTCCGTTGCACTTGATGCTTCCTCTCCGATGAACCAGACACTCATCACCCCTCAGGGCGTAGCAACACTCGCGGTCTTCCGGATCTCGAATGGTAGCTCACTTCCCGCAAAGGTGACGATGATGAAGTTCCAGCGCACAGGCATTTCGTCTGATGCAACCGTCAATAGCGTTTACCTCTACCAAGGTTCAGCACGTCTTACCGACTCTGCTTCCTTCTCACAGGGATTCGTTAACTTTGCTGATGCAGGAGGCCTCGTGACGGTTCCCGCCATGAGCTCAGTCTTGGTTGCTGTTCGTGGAGATATCGCTACTGGTGTGAATGGTCAGACCCTTGGCGTGATGCTCACCGATGCAACAGCAGACGCAGGTGTTGTTGGTGGACTCCCAGCATCGGGTAACTCCAGCTCATTTGCAACTGCTCCTTCCGGCATGGCAACGGCAAACTTCACAGCAACAACTTCTGTGGGTAACATTGACCCCCAGAATGACGTTGTTGTGTGGCAGTCGAACATCAGCATTGGCAACCGTGATACTCAGTTGACGGCATTGCGCCTTCAGCAGATCGGTTCTGTCAATGCAGCAGACGTCGTGAACTTCCGCCTTATGATTGATGGTACTCAGGTGAGCACCGCAGTTGCACAGGCAGATGCAAATCGCTTTGTCTCGTTCGCATTTGCAACGCCAGTTACTGTGAAAGCAGGCTCTCACACAATGAAAGTCATGGCCGATGTCGTTGGTGGCTCAGGCCGTAACTTCAAGTTCTCACTCCGCCGCGTAGTGGATGTTGAGATTTGGGATTCCCAGCTTGGCGTTGTTGTGACTCCGACCGTGAACTCCCTTACATTTGTTGCGTTGGAACCAGTTTCAGCATCAACAATCAATGAAGGTACACTTACTGTCACAAAAGACACCTCGTCACCTTCGGGTAGCGTCGTCTTGAATGGCTCTAATGTTTCCCTCGGGAAGTTCGTCTTCCGTGCACAGGGCGAGGAGCTCAAAGTTGAGAGCCTCACCTTTGGCTTCACTGAGACAACTGTAACTGGTGCGTGGGGAAAGGTCCGCAGCACTACTGTATACGCAGATGGCGTAGCATTGGGCTCGACTCAGGACATGGTTCCGGGAGGAAGCATATTTAACCTCGGCTCTTCACTCATCCTTGCCCCAGGTAAAGATGTCGTCGTAGAGGTCCGTGGTGATATCTTCGATAACGATGGAACAAACACTGTTGCCGCAGGTGACACTTTGCTCCTCAACCTTCTTGCAGGATCAGCAAACGTCTACAAGCGCTCATCGTTGAATTACACTGCAAATGGTGCAATGTCCGGAAACACCCTTACGGTGGCAGCCGGCACGATGGTGATGGCAAAGTACACAGCGTACGCAAATCAGTCTGTTACTATTCCTCAGTCAGCGTATAAGATCGGAGAATTCCGCCTCACGGCAGGAAGCTCTGAGGGTGTCAATCTTGATACCATTACGCTTACTCTTCCGAACGATGGCATTACCGATATCGTTCCTGCCGACATGACGAATCTCTATGTCGTTTACGGAACGAAGACGTCAACCACAAAGTCAGCAGGTGCAGCATCCCAGACCTTCTCGGTCAATGAGGCAATTGCAGCGAACGGAACCATGAACTTTGCAGTCTACGCTAACCTTAGCGCAGCTTCAAATACTGGCTCCACAACTGTCGCGACACTCGCAGTCTCTGGTACCTCGCAGTCTTCAGGTCAGGCAGTTGCCGCGACCGGAATTGCAGGTCAGACGATTACCGTCGCAGTTGGCTCTTTGGCGGTCGCACTTGATGCATCGACACCGACTATCGCCAATGTGGTAGCCAACTCAATGCCGAAGGTTGCTTCCTTCAAGTACAGCTCAACCAATGATGCATTCACAGTGAATGAAATCGGGGTGACAGCAGCCTCCAGTGCAGCTATCGTTGAATTGGTATTCAAGGATGGCGCAACGGAATTAACTCGTGTTGCAATGAACGGCACTGCCGCTACCGCAACCGGCCTCTCGGTAAACGTACCTTTCAATGGCACAAAGATCATTGATGTCTACGCAAACCTTGGTGGTGTCGGAACCGGATTTGCAACAACGTCATCGAACGTCGCAGTATCGCACTCCAGCACAAAGTACATGGACTCAAACGGCCAGACGCTGTATGACAACACTGCTTTGAATGGTAATGCGACCTACGTCTTCAAGACGAAGCCAACCATTACGACAGTTGCACTTCCAACTACTGTTCTCACGAACGGCGTAGTCACAATTGCGAAATTCACAATTAGCTCAGATGCTGCAGGCACAATTTCATGGGACAAGGTCTCATTCAGTGTCGCGACTTCTTCTAACAGTGAAACAGCAACTGGATTCCAGCTTGAGGATGAAGCTGTTGCTGGTGTAGCAGTCGGTTCATGTGCTCTTGTTACGACAACTCTCACATGTTCAGGCGCAAACAAGCAGGTTTCAGGTTCGAAGACATACCTACTTAAGGCAACCATGGCTGGCGTGGTTACCAACAGTAGTGTCTCGACAAGCATCTTGGGTGGAGACACCTATGCTGCACCAAACATCCTTGCGACCGTAACTGGAAACTTTAAGTGGTCCGATGAGTCTCTCAATGGACACAGTACGGGAACTGCTGACTGGATGAATGGATACAAGGTCAAGAATCTCCCAACTGACGCTCAGACAATCTCGAAATAATTAGTTTACCCAAGTACTCCCTAGGCCTTCTGGCTTAGGAAGTGCTCAGGGTTCGGTCTCACTGCATTTTTGTACGAAGTTCGTCTTTGTGCATTTAGCAGAAAAGATCAAACTAACTATTCGTCAGTCTGAACTCAGCAGGAGTTCTTAACTCAGAGAGACCTACTCTCTACAAAAAGCCCCCTCGCAAGAGGGGGCTTTTTGTTATAGCCCCCGTCAGGGTGTTTGTTATATGGTTTTAATACCCCAAAGGCGTCCCCCCATCCAAAGGCCACCTTTGGATAAATAGATAGATATGCCCCCTGCAAGAGGAGAGGGTTTTCTCTTTCCTAATTTTGCCCACTCGCAAAATATGCCAAAGGTGGTCTTTGGATAGACTTGTCCAAAGGCCACCTTTGGCAACTCAGTCGTAACTCATCTGGAGTTTCCAATTCAGATAGATCTGCTCTCGGCTTTTCAGACTGAATTCAGGGTCCTGCCTCTGCTCTATTATACGAAGTCCGTCTTTGTACAGAAAAAGTGAACCACCTGAGACAGAGAGACCTGCCTGCGTCACGGACGAAGCGACAGGTAGTCCTACTCTCTACAAAACTCCGCCCATTACTGGGGGGAGTTTTGTTATACCCCCCCACATGTACGAGGGTACCCCTCGTACATGTGGGGGGGGATACCGGGTGAGATCTATCTTCCCTAGAAAGATAATATTGATCCCAATATTCGTCAGTCTGAACTCATCAAGAGTTTTTTATTCAGAGATATCCGCCTGCGTCACGGACGACGCGACAGGTAGTCCTACTCTCTACGGAAAACCCCCCAAAGGAGCTTAGTTGTTTTTGTAAAAGTGAGAAACAGAAAAACTCTGAAAAAAGTTTTTCTGTTTGTGAAAAAGATATATACAAAAACCCCCGTCGCAACAGGGGGCTTTTTGTTTCTCCATTTATCTCCACCCGCCAGTGGAGAGGGAACCCAATGTACGAGGGGTACCCTAATACAGCGAAAATTGGCACATCTTTTATCCACACCATGTACGAGGGTACCCCTCGTACAATGCAGTATTTTTCAGTATTCTTATGGCATGGAACGAAAAATTAGCTTTGCGCCCGGAGAGTATTATCATGTCTACAATCGCGGTGTAGATAAGAGGGAAATTTTTTTGAGTGACGATGATCGCAATCGTTTCATTAAGTTGCTTTATGTGGCAAACGGAGACAAGTCTTTTTCATATCAAAGAATTCAGGGTGTATCATTGGATAAGCTTGATAGGGGGGACAGGCTGGTGAGCATCGGAGCATATTGCCTTATGTCGAATCACTTCCACCTGCTTATAAAGGAGAAGGAAGATGGAAATATCTCTTCATTTATGGAGAAACTGGGAACATCATATGCGATGTATTTCAATAGGAAATATAAGCGATCTGGCGTTTTATTTCAGAATACTTTTAAAGCGGAGCATGTACATCGGGATGAGCATTTGAAGTACCTGTATGCATATATTCACCTCAATCCGGTGAAGATGATTGAGCCGGAATGGAAGGAGTCCGGTATTCGAAACTTATCAAAAGCAAAGAAATATCTCGAACGGTACGACTATTCAAGCTATGCGGACTATGCAATGGGGAGAAGGGAGGAATCCGGAATACTTTCACCCGATGAGTTTCCTGACTATTTTGAAGAGCGCGGAGATTTTGATTGCTTTGTAGACGATTGGTTAAATTTCAAGGATGAAAAAGAAGATGCGGATATTTCCGTTCAGGGTAGATAATCCAATCAATTATAATATTCTGATTAAACGAAGCATTTTTTGATATGTGAAAAAGTGAAGTTTGCAGTGTTTTGATCAAGGCGAAATACTGTATTAAACCCCGACGCTCTCGCAAGGTGCAATTGGGATGATTCACACCGAAAATATCAATGATGAGATGCACTCATATATGTGCATGGTTGCGTGATTGAATTTGTTTTCCGTCAATCTGGTCAGACCGTGGGAGGCGCGTACCATAATAAGAGTTTCGCGAGTTCTTTTTATGGAGAAATATGAAATATAAGATTATTTCTGCGCTCTGTTTTACTGCGTTATTCACAGCATCATCTCAATCAAAACCAGTTTCTGGTGAAGAAAAAAAGATCTTTCGTGACAGCCCGTGCATTCCGAAAGCTTCCTGTGTCTCCGATACTCGTCTACCTGAAGCATTGAAGGAATTTGGCTTTCGTGTCAAAAACTGGCAACTCCCGGCAGTGGATCGCAATGATTTCGAGATTGTGAATTCGTCCGTGTATGCGTGGTATGAAACGGCGGACCTTGCTCACCTTGAAGATTTTGCATTCGTGCAGTACATGCGAGGTTGTGTCTATTCTTCTAAGAAGAATAAGGACGGGGCAATCGTCATTCAGCATAATGTGATGCATCAGAGTTTTGGGAAACATAAGCTATTCCTCCATCCTGACTGGATTGTGGACTCGCCATTATCTGATCCGCTGTTCGGCAGTGACCCAAAGCGTGTAACGAGGCACTACTTCATGGAGTGGAATAAAGCTCCTGAACAGTTTCCAAGATCACATGGAACATATTATGGAGATGTCGCTCCCACGACACCGCGACTCTTTATGTTTAATAGTCCCACTACTCCGGCATACGTATCCCGCGGTGGTGCTACGGACGTGGCCATTAATCATTCCCTCGAATATCGTACATGTCTCTACCGTACAAAGGATATTTCGAACACGAGTGACGGGTCGATCATCCCCGGTGCGCTTGGGTGTTTTGAATGGAAAAGTTCCCATGTGTATGATCATACGCTCCGCAGGTTTACATCACCCGATGGCATTATGAATGCGTGCAGGCCCGAACAGCTTCCAGACTTGAGTATCCTCAATGAGGGAAAAAATAAACATTCACCACCCCCCCCACTGTGGGGGTTTTGTTTTATCAGAAAAGTGATCCTGTCTTGTATGTTAAAAAATAGGTTTGAAATATGTCAATATGTTCAGTCGTGGGGGGTCGCGTAGCATAAAAGAAGGTAGGTGCGTTCTTTTTAAGGGAGTAATAATATGAAGCGATCGATATTCGCACTTTTGCTGCTGGCGGTCGCACCGATATTTGTATTCGGTAGCGCTCTGCCCGCGTGGGAGCACGTGGGACAAAAAACAGGAATCTCACGGGCGCTCGGCACGAAGGAGTTCACGTTTGAAAATCCACGGTCAACGTGCGCAGTGAATGATACGTGTGATCTGATAAGGATAATTTTTCGTACGGAAGACCACATGCTTCCGGTCGACCCATTAGTGGAAGACGATGTGGTCATGCAAAGTACTCATTTGTTTGCGGGCTTGGCCACAAGTGATATTGCTGCACTTACACGATATTCATTTGTGCAATTCACTCGTGGATGCATGTGGCATTCATATTTGAATGACAAGAATGAGGTTGAGACAGAATTCGGAGTACTCAGAGATTTTTTGGGTATCACGCGAATTCAGCACGTCTTTCCAAATTGGGTCATTGACACGAGTGATACTGATCCGGCGTATGGGACAGTTCCCGCGTTCGGCGACAGGCACTATTCACTACAGCATGCGGAAGTCATTCCATCGTGGATACCCGACCGACAAGGGAAACTTTTTGGTGAGGAACGTCCCGTTATCCCGTTTGGTTATGTGACTGATACAACTGGACCCGCATTTTATAGGCCAACATCAAAGAGTGCGGAGAATATGTCGCTCGAATTTCGGATGTGTGTATTTAAAACTGCCGATGTTCCGCTGGTGACAAATGGCACTGACCTTGATTCCAAGAAGGCGCTCACGTGTTTTGAGTGGGAGAGCAAATCCGTATTTGAACACTTTCTGCTCGAGTTCAAAAGGCAAAAAAACATCAACGCAGAGTGTGCGCGTCCGTTTAATGCTCGTGAGGAGAATTATCGTCAGTATCGACTGAAAGAAGGCGGTCGCGCCCTTCCCAGTAAGTAGTATCACCCCCCCCATTTTATTATGGGGGATTTTTGTCGACTGACGAGCAGTAATATTGCTATACTGGATATATCATGGAACTCTTCAATAAAACATTTTTTCGGTTTGCTTTCGGATTCATTGGAATTATTATGGTTTCGGTGGGCATTATCTTTGCCCTGAGTCCAATCCCAGGTGATCCAGCTGGGGGAAGTATCTTTTCAAATATTATGTCTATTTTTAGTGCATTGTAGTTTGTAGTCTCGCTTCGGCCATACCATCATCATTGCACCAAAGTCTCATGCAAAGCAGGTCTTGACTTGCTCGAACCATCTATTACTCTTTAATGAGAGAATTTGGTGTTTTTTGAAAGGGGGCGACGATGGGAACAACTGTTTCGTTGGGGCGTCATGCATCTCATGGGCATACGTATCTCATTGCGCGGCCACGAATCGAGGTCTATAAACAGCCGATTGTTTTTGCGAT
>Ga0075982_106_pt1 | contig 19637 bp, 21 predicted proteins | sample RifGroA2_FD_68058 | JGI IMG/M metagenome (GOLD analysis project Ga0075982, IMG submission 68058) | Parcubacteria bacterium GW2011_GWA2_47_7 | reverse complement strand
TTTGTTGCAAGTCTGCGAATAAGGATAGAAAGTGGGGTCTCATGTGCAACCAAGAGTGCATCTGCTGTGCCGTAGATATTCAGCGAACCGAAAAACTCAGGTGTTATCCCAACTGCCTCGTGAATGTGCTCTCGCCATTCTTCGCTGAATGACTCTGCGGCAAACAGAAATCGTACGCCAAATTTTTTCCACGGTGTCCCCCGTCCTTTCCCCGTATCAATGACGTCCTTTATGAACGGCGGATAGCCTGCGATGATGATTTGGTCGTAGAATGCTCCGAGCGCATCGACGGTAGTGAGTATCTGCTCGATATCGATGCCTGGCGCAACCATTGTGATCTTGTACTTCTGTGCGATACGCTCGATAGACTCGAATGTTGTTGTGCCGGCCACCCACATGCCCATCGCGAATGTGTTCACGAATAGTGTACGTTTTTGCTTGATTTGAAAGAATTCAACAAGAAAAAGCTCGTGGATAAGCGAAGCTTCCTCAATATTACGCAAACTGCGAGGCCAATAAAAAGGCATACCGGATGAACCGGAACTCGTTGATATCATTTGTGCATGAGATACCTGTCCGCCGGGAAGCAGCTCGTTGAGAGGATAGGCCTTTAAATAATTTTCCTTTGTAACAACGGGAACTTCTTTTTTAAATGTTCCGATGTCTTTAATAGCCCTTGGGTTCACTCCATTGGATTTTAGAAACTTTTTGTAAGCAGGAACATAATCTGCGGATTCGCGAAAAAGTTTCATCGCAAAAGCATCGCCCCGTTTTTGCCAAGATTTTTCCGTGTTGTCACGGAGCGCTCGCAACGTGACATTGAATATATCAGGCATGGTTATACATGTTTTGTCTCATAAAGTTTACTCAGGCCGAAATCGTATCTTCCACTTTTAATATCTTCACCGAGGAGAATATTTCGACAAACATGGGTGAGCACGGCGCCACGAATGAATGATGCTTCAGCGAGCTGAGGTATTCCAATGAGTGTTTTTCCTACTTCATCAAACGAGGAAACGAGACGCTCGCAAAGATATCCTGTTCCCATAAAATCTCGAGCAAGGGCAATTTTTTCGTCAAATGATTTTGGCCCGAGAACAATCGCCTCACGTACGTCTTGAGGTATCGTACCAGAAAGGATTGCGAGCTCAGGCTCTTTGTCAAAGCGCTCTATATCAAGAACGACATCGTGTCCGTTTCCGGTAACCATGATTGTGGGGACACCTTGTCGTCGCGCTTCCTCACGAATGGCAATTTTGAGCGGGAGTGCATCCATTTCCTCAATCAAAATATCCATGCCGGAAACAAACTCTGTAATGTTTTCCGCGTTGACCCCATCGCCCCAGACATCTACGGAAAGATATGGATTTATCTCTATTGCCTGTCGAGCAGAGAGTACGGCCTTGTTCACTCCGAGGTCAGCGATGCTCGCACGAAATCGATTAAGGTTTGAGAGTGATAATATGTCGTTGTCGGTCATGCGAAAATACGCACCGATTCCCTCTTGTACCAAGCAGACTGCGGCGGGATTCCCGACATTAAGGCCGGCGATGCCAATCTTTTTGTCCGCCAATGTTTTGGCCTCGCTCTTTGTTAGGAGATTGAAATTGCGTGAGGTACGTAAGGCGACATATTCATCCTTCGCAAGTGTGTGTACTGCTACCTTTCGCCAAGGAATCACGACCCAGGCATAGTTGATTTGATTGAGAACTCCGGCTTTTTCACCGGTCCGCAGTGCGGACGGGTCCATGAGAAGCGCATATTCCTTTGCTTCTTCATTCGTGTCATCCACAATAGAAAGTGTACCGTTCACAGATTCCCATTCTTTCAGAAATTGTGAAAATTCAGCATTAGCATCAGAGCCAGAAAAAATGATAGGAAGATAAGTATTCATATCGTATTTCAGTTGATTCATATGCAAAGATTATATCATACGATCCTCCGGTGGTATGCGCGGAGACTGTCTTAGTGTTATTTTTGGATATCCAAACACGCAGGCGAACTGGGGCAATCCCGCTATTTGCAGTAGCTCCTTAAGATGTGTCCGTATTTCTGGCATTTCAATAGATGCAACAAAAACCGATGTGAAAACACTGTACGCATTAAGAATTAACGAGATTCGCGCGTATGCAATGCCAACATGCACCCAGCTACTCGGACGCTCTTCTGATGAAAAAATAATAGTTCCAGACGAAGATGATATGGAGGCATAATTCAGTTTCGAGAGGAGTCCACCCATGTTAAATTTCCCGATAATGGTTGGGAGAATAAGCGACAATAGTCCTGGGGCAAGCATTGTGTAGCCGGGTATGCCATCTTTTTTCTTTGAGTAATTATTGATCATCCATTTGGCGAGCTCTTCTCGAAATTTTGGATCACGGTGTGCCACCCTCATCCCCTCGCCGGTCAAACTTGCGAAAGTGAGGAGCTGCGTGTCATCGGTGATTACTTGTATCGTCACTCCCGGCTCCGTAACCTCGATTATGGTGCGCATAAGATCACTCGGAATCATTTTTTTGACAAAAGGTCCTCGTGCGTTGAATCGACGTTCTATAGCTTGCATGAACGGAAAAAGGAAAGCATCCTTATCTGTTGAAGGGTGTAAGGTTAGTGTAGCAATTGGCTCAGTGTCACCGATCTCGAATGATTCATTGATGGATAACTTTTCAAGCATGCCAAAATGAGTGAATGTCGTTTTTGAATGTTCGATGCAGGTACCTAGGCTGATACAAAGATCTCTGCCATCACGGTCACTTTCCTTCATCATCCTACTCCAATCGGCATAGATACTGAGGGTGCTATCATTGAAATGAAATAGCCAAGGTTGAGAATTGTGCGTAGATGGGGCGCGCACCACATAGCGAAGGGCAAAAAGTACCTGATCTCGTAGCGTGCCTTTTTCTGGAAATCCTTCCTGTGTATTCATCGCCATAATGATAACATGTTTATAATAAAAATTACTCGCGAGCTCGTACGTACGTCTCTACTTCCTCAAGTAATGTACGATTATTGGTGCGTGACGTGGTGTAGAGTTCCTCTGCAATGTCCCCAAGTGCAGCGATGCGTTTATCGACTCGATCTTTGTGATATCCGTCAGGCTCGAGTTCATCGGAGACATTGATGAGACCTCCGGCGTTTGCAAGAAAATCGGGAACATAAAGGATGTGCTTCGACTCAAGTAATTGTGCGAATTGAGGCTTCGCAAGTTGATTATTTGCTCCACCACAAATCATGCGTGTCCTAAATTTGTTAATGGTATCTTCGTTAACCTCATTCCCAAGTGCACAAGGTGCATAGACATCAGCGTCCGTAAATGCAATTTCTGACGAAGAAATTTCTTGAATATCTTTATACTGAGAGCGTAATCGTTCAAGCGCCACGATGTCAGAATCGGAAACGGTCACCTCTGCGCCCATGTCGATAAGCATGTGTGCGAGTGCTCCACCGACTTTACCGACCCCTTTTATTGCGAATCGGACATCTTTCGGCTTTGCATTAAGATGAGCACGTACCATGCGATCCATGACGAGAGCAACACTTTGAGCGGCAAATGGAGATGGGTCTCCTGCCACACCACTTTTTCCGTTGAAATATTTTGAGTGAGTAAGCAATACCTGAACGTCCTCTTCCGTCATTCCCACATCTTCTCCTGTGCGAAATGCACCACCGAGTGACTCAACAACCTCGGCATATGAAGACAGCAGTTCATCGCTCTTTTTTTTCGATGACATTGCCATGATGACACTTTTTGCACCTCCGTATGGCAATCCTGAAACGATACATTTCGAAGTCATCGCCTGAGAAAGGCGCATGGCATCACGCAGGGCGTTTGACTCAGTTGAATATGATGCATATCGCGTACCTCCTGTTGCAAGAGGGCCACGATTCCGGTGTATCGCGATGAAGCCAAGTAGCCCCGAGCTTTGGTCTTCGAATCGAATGATCTTATGATGTCGGTCAAATTCCGGGTATTGTAATAGGTCATTGTCACGAAGCTCCTGAATGCTCAAAGTCATAATTTCATTTTATTAATAAGAAAAAATCCACTCAGTGAATCAAATGCCCTCAGACTTCAGCTCCTCGATAAGTTTTTTCGCCTTACTGGAGAGGCGGGTAGGTGTTTTGATATTTATATGAATCATGATGTCACCGGCTCTCCCGTTTTTTGAAGCAGCAATCCCCTTTTCTTTTAGCCGCAAAATATCGCCGAACTTCACACCTTCGGGTATTTTCACATCAAGCTGCTTGCCGTCGATTCCGGCAATTTTGTACGTCGCACCCAAGAGTGCATCCGAAAGATTCACATCAAGTCTCGTGACGAGATTATTGCCGTCGCGGTGGTATATTGCGTGGGGCTTTACGCGTACGCGAATATAGAGGTCACCGGGAATTCCACGTGCGACTGCTTCTCCCTTGCCGGTCATGCGAAGCATTTCTCCAGAGTTCACTCCGACAGGAATCTTTATCTCAATCTCCTCCTGTTTTTTTCGGACACCCAAGCCCGAACAAGTTTTACACTTATCTTCAGGAATCTCCCCTGCCCCTTGGCAAACGGTGCACGTGGTTACTGTCGAGAATGTGCCGAGAAATGATTTGCGGAGTTCGTTCACGCGACCCTTCCCTGCGCATGTTGTACATTTCTTGAGTTTGGTCCCCGGCTTTGCTCCTGTGCCATTGCAGGTATCGCAGGTTGAAGTTTTGCCAAGCACAACTTTTCGGGTGACTCCAAATACGCTTTCTTCAAAAGAGATTTCGATATCAACGGAGATATCGCGCCCGCGTTCGACGTGCTGTCCTCCTCCACTACTAAAACCCGCACCAAAGAAATCATTAAAAATGTCCCCGAGGTCCACCCCGTCGAATCCCGCTCCACCAAATCCGTGACCTCCGTATCCTCCTCCGGGAGGTGGTCCACCGCCATCGAAAGATGCACTACCATATTGGTCATACTGGCTACGCTTTTTATCATCAGAAAGCACCTGATACGCTTCATTGACCTCTTTAAATTTTGCCTCATCACCTCCGGCCTTATCCGGGTGTAATTTGTGCGCAAGTTTATGAAACGCCTTCTTCACTTCATCCTTTGTAGCGGTTTTGGGTATTCCCAGTAATTCGTAATAATCTTTTGCCATGCAAGTCAGTAGTTAATAGCTAGTTTTTAGGTTTTGAAAATGCGCTTTATACGTGAAGCATTATAGCAGGTTCCAAGTGTTTGACAATAGGGTTATATCATGCTTATATTCTGTCGGGTACGTTCAACAAGCGAAATAGGAGATGAGAATCATGTTTCAGCGTATATTTATTGCCGTGCTCAGTATGCTGGTTGCGTATGCAGCTGTGTATTTCGGAAACGGTTTGCATGAAGTTTGGATTGTTTCCAATTCAGGGTCTAATGATAGGTTCCTTATCTTTGTAACAGGCCTTATCGTGGCGGTGTTAGGCATGATCCTTTGGGGAGTAACAGTGTTTGAGGTTGTCGAAAATATAGAGACATCCACCACCAACATCTATGTTGCGGCTGTCGCGTTCATACTCATTTCAGCGATCTTCGGGCTTCTTGCCCAACCATTTACCTTTGGTCCATATCCATGGCAGTGGGTGAGCATGTGGGATATTGTCGTTGTCCTCGCACCTATTCCAGTGCTGTTGGAAATTACTCGAAGGAACAAAAGCTGAACCAGAAATGTGGCCACGAACCCCTCCTTGGAGGGGTTTTTTGTAGAAAATTCGACACCACCTCCTCTTAAGCGATGGTTTGTCAATTACTGAAGAGTCTCTCGATACCCCATTCTTTCAAGTGAGGGATTTCTTCTTTTTAAAAATCTTGCGGAGTCCCGTAATCAGGGTTTGGTCTCCATCCTTTGCGGAGCCTGGCCGCCCAGAGCGACCAATTATTCTTAGCGGTATTTCGCTTTAGAATAACGAAGTACTCGACGTGGTGCAGAGTCACAATTTTTCACTGGAAAAAATTGATGACGAGTTTTTTAAAAGGAGAAATCCCGAGCGACCTCCTATATGTCATGCACCGTGCCTCCTTCAGCTGGGGTGTCAGTCCCTGCTTCCTTTGGTCCGGTTCCGGCTCCACCTTCAGGTGAGGCTTCGGGGGCTGCCTCTTGAGTGCTTGCTTGTTTTGCCATTGCTTCACCGATTTTTTGCATGTGTTCGGATAGTTCTTCTGTCGCCTTCTTGGTCGCTTCAACATCCGTTCCATCTTTGACTTTTTTGACCTCCTCTATCTTTGCCTCCACGTCCGATTTGATATCGGCAGGGATCTTGTCACCGTTATCCTTGAGCGCCTTCTCGGCGGTGTAGATGAGCGTCTCGGCGACATTTTTTATTTCGACAGATTCCTGCTTCTTCTTGTCTTCATCGGCATGCTCCTCAGCCTCTTTTTTCATCTTTTCGATGTCTTCTTTGGAGAGTGCAGAACGAGCCTCAATGCGTATAGATTGCTCCTTGCCGGATGCCTTGTCTGTAGCCTTCACGGAAAGGATACCGTTGACGTCGACATCAAAGCTCACTTCAATCTGAGGCATACCACGTGGAGACGGAGGAATACCGTCGAGGATGAATCTGCCGAGCGACTTGTTGTCTGCGGCCATGCCACGCTCACCTTGAAACACGTGGACTTCTACCGAGGTTTGATTGTCGGCTGCGGTGGAGAAGATTTGCGAGCGTGATGCGGGAATCGTTGTATTACGCTCGATCAACTTCGTTGCAATACCCCCCATGGTCTCGATACCGAATGAAAGCGGAATAACATCGAGCAAGAGAATATCTTTTACGTCACCCTTCAAAATTCCTCCTTGGATGGCGGCGCCTACGGCAACCACCTCGTCCGGATTGATGGTGCGATTTGGCTCCTTGCCGAAAAATTCTTTTACCTTCGCAATCATCATGGGCATACGCGTCTGACCTCCAACAAGAAGAATTTCATTGATGTCACCCACCTTGAGCCCTGATGCTTCGAGTGCCCGCTTCGTGATGTCCATTGAGCGGTTCACGTATTCCGCGGCAAGCTCCTCAAGCTTAGAGCGAGTCATTTTGAGCAAGAGATGTTTTGGTCCTTCCGCATTTGAGGTAATGAATGGAATATTAATCTCTGATTCCATCGTATTGGAAAGCTCGTGTTTAGTTTTTTCAGCCGCTTCCTTCAGGCGCTGTGTCGCGAGGACGTCCTTGGATACATCAATACCGGAATCCTTTTTGAATTCCTCAACAATCCAGGCCATAATCTTCTGATCAATATCTCCACCACCCATGTGGCTATCCCCGTCAGTTGATTTGACCTCTATAACGTCGTCGCCAACCTCGAGTACTGATACGTCAAAAGTTCCACCGCCAAAATCATAGACGACGATTTTTTCATTTTTCTTTTTATCAAATCCATACGCAAGAGCCGCAGCCGTCGGTTCATTGATGATACGAAGCACGTTAAATCCGGCGATAGTCCCTGCGTCTTTTGTTGCCTGACGTTGTGCATCATTAAAATAAGCCGGTACAGTAATAACGGCGTCTGAAATTTTTTCTCCGACCTTTGTTTCTGCATCAGCCTTGAGTTTTGAAAGTACCATCGCAGAAATTTCTTCAGGACGATAGAATTTATCTCCCATTTTGACCTTCACTCCACCGTTGTCTCCCCGCTCTATTTTGAACGGCGCAATTTTTTGGTCACGTTGGACAGATTCTTCATCAAAGCTGTGCCCAATGAGGCGCTTTATCTCATAAAGTGTGTTTTCAGGATTGGTAACTGCTTGGCGCTTGGCAGAAAGACCGACAAGGCGCTCCCCTGTTTTTGAAAGTGCAACGATGGATGGGGTAGTGCGCACTCCTTCAATATTCTCAACAATTCTCGGTTCTCCGGCTTCGACGATGGCCATCGCAGAGTTTGTTGTCCCCAAATCGATTCCAAGTACTTTTGTCATATGTTAGTGAAAATATGCTTAATAATAAATATGATAATGGTTAAAACAAAAAAAATAAACTAAGGTTGCAAACAAGAAGTGACCGACATGAACAGACAGAAATTGCGTGATCTACCCATGTACAAATATTTTTACCCTTGGCGAACGGACAAGTTTTCCGGAAAGCTTGTAGCCAAGTTGCGTTACCTCCGCAATCTTGTGATCCAACGCCTCATCAGCGGTAATGACTGTCCCAACTGAGGTGTGTTTGTTGGGGTCGAACGGTAAGCCAATCGGGTCCACCTCTTCGAGGCCGTGTGCACCGAGTACCTGGAGAAGCTGTGTGTGAATGTATTCCACTCCGGTACGCCACGATGGGTCAACTTTCTCCCATGCTTCCTTATTAGCGAATGCCATGTGAAAACTTTCAAGGATCGGCAGGAGATCAACAATGACTCCTTCTCGGGAAAATTTAAGAAAGTCTGCTTTGCTTTCTTCCTCCCGCTTTTTATAGTTGATGAATTCCGCCTTTAATCTCTGCCATCCGTCGAGATATTCCTGTTTTACCGCATTTGCATCACGTAGTTTATCGCGTAGGGCTTTTATGTGCTCCTTCGGTGTTAGTTCCTCTGCTCCACCCGGAAGATCGTCATTGTAAGACTCAAATTGTACATCGTCAACATCATCGCCCGAAGATACAATATTCACACCTCCACCAAGAGGGATATCCTTTTGCAATCCGTCGTCCCGACCATTTGTTTGAGTGTTATTTATCATTATTGGATTGAGTTTATCAAAAAAAACAAGAAAAATCAAAAGACTCTACATGCTAAATATACTCTTTTTCTTAATGCTCACTCGAGTGCCACATCAGCTATTTGAGAAGCACTGCAATGAAGTAAAGCACCATCAACATTAGGAACGAGTGAAGCACTATATGAGGATATATTTATTCCCCAAGACTATCGTTTGCTCCACTGAGAGGCCTTTCGGGCTTTCTTCAGTCCAAAGTGTTTGCGCTCTTTTTTTCTCGGGTCGCGTCGCATAAAACCAAGTTTCTTCAGTTCAGCTTTTTGCTCCGCATCTTCCATGACGATAATGCGTGAGAGTCCGTGACGAATAGCCTCGGCTTGTGCATGAGTACCTCCACCGACGACTTTTACTGTGACTGCATATTTCACAACATACCCGTCTCTGTCTAATGGTGAATTAACGATTGACTGGAGTTCCATTGTGCCAAAATAACTCTCGAGGCTTCGGTCATTGACCTTGAAGGAGTTCTTCGTGGCTTCAGTTGCGCGCACACGTGCTATCGCGGTCTTTCTGCGTCCAACAGCTTCGATATACTTTGTAGTACTTTTTGATGAAGCTTTTGCCGTCGATTTCGTAACTGCTTTTGCTTTTGTTGGGGTTGTCATATTTAGTCTTCAATAATTAAATGCTTCAATCTTCGGTCTCTCAGTGTGTTTGTCGGAAGCATTCCTTTTACTGCACGAATAATTGCCTCCCCATGACCTTTCGTTTTGATAATGTGGTCGAGCGAAAGCGATTTAGCGTTTCCTAGGTAGCCACTATGACTATGGTAAGTTTTCTGCTTCATCTTTTTATCAGAGATTGAAAGCGCGCTCGCATTCTTCACTCGGACAGTGACATTTGCAACGACATTCTTTGCTCCTGATGTCGTATTCTTAGCCAAAAGAACAGACGCAGCCTCGCTTGCGACTCGTCCGAGAGCTCTCCCTGTTGCGTCAATTACGTGTTCCATGGTGTTTTCTGTAGATGAGAAATATTAAATAAGTTCAATCGTTGCAAGTGGACTTGCGTCGCCGCGACCGCTGCGAAAGCCGATTTTAGTGATACGCGTATAGCCTCCCTTTCGCTCCTTGTACCTAGGTGCGATATCTTTGACAAGTTTACTCGCAATGTCTGCGTTGTTGTAAAGACGTGACTTTATGATCCGAACCGCAGGGATATCGCCGGCCATTGCCTTGGTAATCATCTTTTCGACAACTGGGCGCAGTGCTTTTGCTTTTGCCTCCGTGGTCATTATTTTCTCGTGCGTTAATAGTGAAAGCACCAAAGAACGCATAAGTGCCTCGCGTGTTCCTGCCTGCCGTCCGAATTTTTTGTTTTTGTTGTGATGTCTCATATGAATTGCGGTATGAAGTATTAAGCACCCGGTACTCAGTATGACTATTTGGTGTAAGTTGAGTACTCATCGATACTTATACCAGATACTTTATACTTTGCAAGCCTATTGCTTGAGCGTGACGCCAAAATTGGATAATGCACGCTTGATCTCTTGGACACCCTTCTCCCCTAGTCCATCAAGCTCCATGAGATCATCCTCCTTCTTGCGAACAAGCCCTCCAACGGTCCGAATATTGGCCGTCGTGAGCGCGTTTTGGGTTCGAGAAGAAAGGTCGAGAGAGTCAATTCTTGTTTTGAGAAATTCTGTATCTACCCCCTCCTCCTCAGGTGATTGCTCTTGGGTATCTTCCGAAATTGGGGCGACTTCCTCGTTGATGAGCTCTTCCTCCTTAAAACCAATGATTGACTTTAGCTGATGAATCATAATTTCGATTGCATTCTCAACGGCCTCGCGTGGCGTAAGTGTGCCATCAGTCTCAATAGTGATCTTGAGTCGATTGTAGTCGGTACGGTCACCAACACGCATTGTTTCCACTTCGTAATTTACGCGACGAATCGGAGTGAACGCTGCGTCAAGTGCTATTGTTCCGATTTCGACTTTCTCTTTCTGGATTGATTCTTTTGCGAGGTACCCCAGTCCTTTCTCTGCCTTCATTTCAACATTGAGCACAGCATTTTTATCCGTCAGCTCGCAAAGATATTGGTCGGGATTGAGTATCTCGACTTGCCCACTCACAGTAATGTCTCTTGCTGTCACCTTCTTTGCCCCCTTTATGGAAAGAGTAATTTCCTGAGGTTCGTCGGTGTGCATCAAAAGGCGAACCTTTTTCAGATTTAATATAAAAGTAATGACGTCTTCACTCATTCCTTCAACCGTTGAAAACTCATGTAATACACCGTCAATCTTAAGCGAAGTCAGGGCCGCTCCGGGTAGTGAGGATAAGATGATGCGCCGAAGGGAGTTGCCAAGAGTGTGACCATAGCCGGGATAAAGCCCCTCAATCTCATATACACCAAAAGATCCTTCCTCGCGGATGGGCTTTGGTTTCGATGGCAACGCTACGTTGTAGTCAGGCATAACAATTTGCGATTTAAGCTTAATAACAATAGAAATTCTTTAAACTTTAGTGAGAATATTATACAACATTCGCTCCTTACCGACTAGCGACTATAGAACTCAATGACGGACTGAACATTAAAGCTGAGTGAATCCTTGCTATATTTCGGAACCCCCTTAACTTCCGCACTAAGTTTGACTGGATCAAGTGAAAGCCACGCCGGAACCGATTGCTTAGAGAGTTTCTCTGTTGCTCCTGAAAATAATGATGATTTTTTGCTTCCCTCACGAACCAAAATTATATCTCCTATCGAAACGCGGTATGACGGTATGGTTATTTTTCGTTTTCCAATAACAAAATGTCCGTGCGATACCATCTGGCGTGCATGCGTGCGATTTACCGCAAAACCAAGTCTATAGATGACGTTGTCGAGTCGGCGCTCAAGATTTTCGAATAAATGGTCCACTGGCGCACCTTTTTCGCTTGTCGACTTCATGATATAAGCTCGAAACTGCTTCTCTGATACCCCATAGGTATTACGTACCTTCTGTTTTTCCTTCAATTGCGTACCGTACTCCGTTGTCATGCTGCGATGTTTGCGCTCGCTTATCGGTTTTCCAGGAGGTGTGGGTCTCTTTTCAAATATACATTTCGGAGTAAAGCATTTATCTCCTTTCAAAAAAAGTTTTTCTCCTGCGCGACGGCAAATTTTACATTTTGGATCTGACATGGTTTCTTTTGATGAAAATTAAATACGACGGGGCTTCTTAGCTCGGGGCCCGTTGTGTGGAACTGGGGTTTTGTCCTTGATCGAAGTGATATCAACACCCTTTGCAATAAAAGCGCGGATAGCTGATTCACGGCCACTTCCAACACCTTTGACTACGGCATCAACGGACTTTAGTCCCATGAGTTGAGCCTTTTCTGCAAGAAGTTCACCAATTTTCGCCGCAGCAAAAGGTGTCCCCTTTTTTGCACCGTTGAAGCCCAATGAACCTGATGTTGACCACATGAGTACTTTGCCCTCAGAATCAGCCAAAGAAACAATGGTGTTGTTATAAGTTGACTGAATGTGGAGCGTTGCGTGTATAATTTTCTTTTTTGGCACACGCGAAAGCGAGCGTGCCTTCAGACCTTGATCCACGCTACCTCCCGCCTTTTTGACTATTCGTTTCTTACCCATTGTTCGTTGCTTACGCTGATAATGTCATTAATTATTTCTTTTCGAGCTTGCGACGCCCACTACCCATCGTCTTTCTTACATTTCCACGCACTGTACGCGAATTTGTTTTTGTACGTTGACCTCGTGACGGCAACCCCTTTGCATGCCTTGACCCGCGATAGGATTTGATGTCTTTCAATCGCTTGATGTTTGAGGCCTTTTCGCGCTTGAGGTCACCCTCTATCTTCATTCCCTCTATCTGCTTACGAATTTTTGTTTCTTCGTCAGTAGAAATATCTGCAGGTTTTTTTGTTTCCGGAACACCAGCCTCTTTTAAAATTTTCTTTGCAGTCTTGAAACCAATCCCATAAAAAACAGTGAGTCCAACCCACAACTGTTTATTTTCTGAAACGGTGATACCTAGGATTCGCATACGATTAGTAAATTGTAAAAAATGAATAAGAATATGCCTTCTTTATCGTGGTGTTCGCATGAGAATAAGAAAGAGGGAAAGAAAACATATTAGCCTTGTTTCTGCTTATGACGCGGATTCTCGCATATAACACGAATAACACCGCGACGTCGGACGGTTTTACATTTCGCACAAATTTTTTTTACTGAAGCTTTTACTCGCATATTGTGGTGATAAAAACAATACTCGTTACGGCTACGTGGCCGCACGAGATCGGTTTCGATAGGTCTAATTTACATTCGCTTAATTATCCTTAATTTCCCCCCTAGTGGATTTTCGTCAAGTAACACTTTGTCACCGATAAGTACCTTTATACGATGGATACGCATCTTCCCTGATAAGTAGGCAAGAACGACTTGCCCATTAGCGGTCTCAACGCGAAACATTGTGTTGGGGAGAGCTTCGGTAATCGTCCCATTAATTGTCGACTCCTTTTGTTTGTCTTCACTCATGTCAAAATTGGGTTCCCAGATACTAGCAGAGGCAGAATCATTGGTCAACCCCAAAGGGGTATAGCCGACGATTTTTGATACCTACGTGGGGTAATTATTCGTTTTCGTGGGGGTAAAATGAAGAATTTTAGCTGATTATTTGATTGCCTCCGAGACTACTTCAATATTGAGATCATTCTCGTTTGTTGGGAAAGACCGCTTCCAGACAGGGTGAATTGTGGCCTTTGCACTCTCGATCGTTGCAAATTTGATGAGAATCGAGTTGAAGCTACCTTTTGGTATCCCCAGTACTGCTTGTTTGATTTGATTTGCGTCAACGTCCCATTCAAGTGTGGGATTTCCGGAAAGTAGGACATCAAGAGATTGGCTCGACCAAAGTTCTTTTCCGCTTATCGGTGCCATCTCGAATTTTAAGCTGTCGAGATTTTCGATATGCACACCTTCTCCGTTATATGTCGGGACGAGTGAGTGTGCGATAGCTCTTGTCAATTCGTTGCGATCAAATGTCACAAAGTATAGTGTGCCAGTTTGTGCAACGACGGCTTTGTCGGGGGTCGAAGAGTCTTTTTGTGAGAGTGCGGCAGTTCCAAGATTGATTACCATCCCTTTGTCATACCCCACCTGACTTGGGGTGAGATCACCGCGCGCCTTATTGCGTAGTTTTGTTTCAAGTTGAACGCGCAAATCTTCGCTGGCCTGCTTGAGGTCAAGGTCAGAAACACTTTTTATGGTACCCGACTCTCCCCCCGAAAGCGGACCTTTTGATCGCGCATAGACCGCGCCATTTTTTGTTGTAGCCTTGGGCACGATGATTGAATCATTTATACGATAGATCTTGCCAGTGGGGTTCTGGAATCTCGTATTTTTAATGAGCCTCTGTGCCGTGGACTGAGTATTGTATACGTAGATTTTACCCGAGGCTTTCGAGGTAACTGTCTTTTCCCCTGTTGCGGGCACTTCCCGTGTTTCCTCAAGGGTTATTTTCATAATTGCAAAAGGCAATTCGCCATTCAATGGCTGCTTGAGTGTCGAAATTTTTTGTTCCATCGGTACAGTCAATTTCTTTGGAATTACTGTAATGGTCGCGCCAGCAAAATAATTCATTATTAAAATAACGGAGACGACTACGGTACTCGTTCCTAAAATCCAAGGTAGCCAACCCATCATCATGCCGTTTCCGCTCGAATTTCCCGTGTGTGACGACATGGTAAAATTGCGCGATCTTGATGGGGCTACTGGTCCAGTCACGCCTTGATCTGCACTCTGCAACCATGGTGCCTTCGATGGGGCAACTTCATCTGTGGTTGAAAAAATATCATGAGATTTCTTTAGATTGAGAGCTGTCAAATCACTTGTGTCAGCAGACTCTTTTATGTGACCAAAAACGAGCATTTTTGGATCCGATTTAATTTGTTCAGATGCTTCCGGCTCATCCTCGGTGTTTTCAGGTTTATTAATTTTTGTATCATGTGCGTCATGCGGAACTACACGATGGGTTGTTTTAGCATGCGGTTCTTCGAGGGGTTTATGATGTGTTACCCTCACGCCGATCTTTTGAGAATGACCGGACCTTCTTTCGGGAGGAATGATATCTTGAATAAGGTATTTTGCCATAGTAATTACTTAGTTGATAATGAAGTAAGTTTGTTTGCAAATATAGTTTCAATTGCGAGAAATGGATCCTGAAAATCAGGTTCGAGTACTTGAATAAACTTACTTAAAAAAGCATTTCCAAGCGATCGTGCAACGAACTGACCGTCTTCCTTGGTAAAACGGGAAAAATTAGCTTCATGGATGGCTGTTTCAAACCATTTTGTAACGTCATCATCAGCAGTATAAAATATTGTTCTTGGAATGGGAAATTCCGATGCAAATTGAGTAAGTGCATCTTCGAAAAGGATTTTCCATTGGCTTGTTTCTTCATTAAGAATCTCTTCTATTTGTTTTGCGTGGTCACGAGTCGATTTTCCCTCGAGGTACAGTTTCAATTCGGAACTCGCAACAGTTATTGTTGAATGCATCCCCTTCATAAGAGATCGGATAAGCATATTCTTTCCAGCAGGGAATGAGATAGACTCAAGGAGGACATTGTCACTGGCAAGCGAAATATCCGTAACTTCTCCGGAAATATCCATGAATAGAAAACTGGACTCATCGGCAAAAATATCGCGAATCGTATCGAAGGCGGTAAATGAAAATGATGAATAGTGAACCATGGGGACATGCCAAAATTTAATAATAGATTGATTTATGGAGGAAAATATGTTTGCGGGAATCATGCTGATATAGAGGGCAACCTCAAGTTCAGACGCACGCTTCCCATATGGGTTCACTACTTCGTAACCATTCAGTTTTACCTGAATGTTCTTTGACTCCATAATCTCCGGCGAAGTGCTGCTATTTTTTGCGTTTTCAAAAAGTTTAGAGTCACGAAACAATGCAATCTCCTTTTGGATGAGCTTCCCGAGACCCCTCTCGGTGATGAGGAAAGGTGCCGCCTCATTGTAATGAACTAATCTTGTTTGAGAGGCATACCAAGGAGATGCGAGTATGCAGAAAGCTTGATCAACGTGTATTCCCCCTCCAGCTTTCTGTAATGTCAGAAACATTTCCTCTAACGTTGAAATCATTGATTTCAGAAATCGCTCAAAATTAAGTTTTTCCTGAAATGGAATGCTGTGACGAATGGAAAATATCACCTCTGGTGCATGCCCCGAATCCACTCTTGCAAATGCCCCACCGATTGAGGAACTACCAATATCAAAAATGATAATAAAATGTTGTCCGCTCTTTGATTTGCGGTGGAATAATGCCATACAGATATTATATCACGCCTAAAAGACAAAGGACCGAGAAGAGATGGGTATATTGAGCATCATTCAAGAACTGCCTTAATTCGACGAACACCCTGGCTTGATGCTTCCTCTTTAAGGATTCGAAATTTTCCAAGAATACCCGTATGTGTCACGTGAGGCCCCCCACAGAATTCTATCGAAAAACGCTCGCTCAATTTAGGATTTTCTGGGGTCGCACTTGCGGGTCCGACTGAATACACGGTGACGCGGTCGGGGTATTTCGCCCCAAATTCGTGTTCAGCACCGAGCTTCTCGGCATCCTCAAGGCTCATTTCCGTCTTGAGCACCGGCAAATCCTCGCTAATTTTTTCGTTTACGATTCGCGCAACTTCCTCCTTTTGCTCGTCTGTCATTTTTTGTGGGCATGCAAAATCAATACGTAGGCGCTCCGGGGTAATATTTGAACCGCGCTGATGCACGTCAGGTCCCAAAACGAGCTGTAGTGCTCGTAGAAGAAGGTGGTGTGCGGTATGGAGTCGAACTGTTGCTTCAGAATTATCAGCAAGCCCTCCCTTAAATTTCTGTTCCGAACCAGAGCGAGAAATTGCTTGGTGTTTTTTCATCTCCCCGGAAAAATCAATGACAACCTGAGGTTTATCAAAATATTGACTACTCAATGATAAATTGCCAAGTGCGGGGAGTATAACCGTCTCAATTTCTTCAATGCTATTTTCTAGTGGGTAGCCGTGTGTTGAAAAAACTTTGAATAAATCTTGCCCTGTAATTGGTTTTTTTACAGTAGGTGAAAGAAGTGCGTGAGTCACAAGTTTTGTTAACTCCTTACTTCCACTGTGCAATGTTTGTAAAAATTTAGTTTCCTCCTCGGAGATAATTTTTTCAATATGTTCCTTTTTGAGAACTAATTCAGGATAAACCCCGTTATATTTTTGTAGAACAATAGAAACAAGTTGTGATAGAGATTTCAAGTTCAGTCGAAGCCCATTTGCCTTCCCTACTGCACGACGCAAAAGTCTGCGAAGAATGTAACCTTGATCGGTGTTTGATGGAACAACACCATCAGCAATCATAAAGATGGCAGTACGAACATGGTCGGCAATAATACGTGCGGCTTTTTTATCCCAATTTCCAGTAGAGGATTCTTTGATTGCCGACAAAAGTGGCTCGAAAAGATCGGTGTCAAAAATATTATCTTTTCCCTGCACCACCATGGTGACACGCTCGAGTCCGGAACCTGTGTCGACATTTTGCTTTTTAAGTTTGCCAACAACTTTCCCACCTTCCTTCAGGTACTCCATGAAAACATCGTTCCAAATCTCGACGACATCTTGCCGGTCATCGGCGGCCATATATTCCTCTTTTGTCATGCCAAGATTTAACGTTCCTGTGACATCATAGAACATTTCACTATCCGGACCACATGGGCCCGAATCACCCGCACTCCACCAATTGGGCTCCTTTCCTTTTGCGTCTGCGGTCATAAAATATATGCGCTCACCTTTTATTTCCGCATCTTCAAAAATTTTCGTCCAGATTGCATAAGTTTCGTCATCTTTTGGAGCATCAATGTTGCCTCCAAAGACCGTTATATAAAGCCTATTTGGATCTAAGCCAAGGCCCTCTTCTTTTGATGTGAGAAATTCGAAACTCCAGTGGATTGCTTCATTTTTAAAATAATCTCCCAAGGACCAATTGCCGAGCATTTCGAAAAAGGTTGCGTGCGTATTGTCTCCAATCTCATCAATATCATTAGTGCGGACACATTTCTGCGAGTCGACAAGGCGTACTCCGGCCGGATGTTGCTCACCAAGAAGATAGGGCACTAATGGCTGCATCCCAGCTGTATTAAAGAGTACCGATGGGTCGTTGAGGGGCACAAGGGGTGCACTGGGAATAATGGCATGGCCACGCTTCCTGAAAAATTCAAGAAAGCGAGAGCGAATTTCTGTGGATGTAAGCATGATGATGTATTATAGCGGCGTTTGTCGTTTGCGGCAAAAATTCATTTAAAAAGCTCCTGCACAGCAACTTTTTAGCACTAATTCTTGTATTAGCAATCAGTCCCTGACGATAACGACCTCATCTCCGTCAAAAAATAAAATGGTCGAGGGTTTTCCTGCGAGCTCCTCTCCATCGACGTAAAAATCAACATCTGTTCCGAAATAGGCACGAGCTTCACTAATTGTTCTTGCGGGAGGTAGACCTTCGGGATTTGCGGATGGCGCAACTAGCGGCCCAGTTTGAGTTATGAGATCGAGAAGATTACTTTCATCAGGCATACGAAATCCAATACTATTTGTTCCACGATGAATATACTCAAATTGTTCATCTATAGTGAGAAGGATTATCGAATATGGCCCAGGCCAGTATGTACGAAGCTTGTCCTCCAGCTGATTTGATACGACGATGCCAAACTGTTCGAGTTGTGCCAAGTCGGAAATAAGTACAATGAGTGGCTTATTGTGATGACGTTGTTTGAGATCGTAAATACGATCTACGGCGTCGGGGTCGAACGCTGATGCTACGAGTCCATAGAGTGTTTCGGTCGGGAGAATTCCGACGCCACCATTCTGCAGAAATTCTATAGCGTGCTCAATATCAGTATCCATGAAAAGTTATTACGATGGTTTTATAACTGAGCCAACGGTGGTATCAAGGGCTCGTGAAATATCAGTAACGCCAACAATTTTAATTGTGAGCCCATGTTCTTTTGCGAGCGCAATGGCTGACTGATCTGCGGCTTTGAGATTTTTCTCAAGTACTTCGCTTGCAGTGATTTCCCTGATGAACATTGCAGACTTATCGTTATCAGGATCTGCCGTATAGAGGCCGTCCACACCATTTTTTGCCATGTTTCGGTATGTACCCTTCACAGATCTGTGGCATTGATATGGCTGATGATACGCGAGTTTCAACTCCCTTGGAAGTAAAATAATCACGAAGAACAAGCGCATTCTGCACTGTTGCCAACATCCCGATGTAGTCAGCCGTGGGACGCTCAATCGCGAGTTTTCCAGTGAGCTCATGCCCACGGAACAAGTTTCCTCCACCAATCACGATTGCAAGTTGGTGCCCTGCACCCTGGAGAGATTTCATCTGTTCAACGATATTTCCGAGCGTCGGCTCACTGAATTGTCGATCGCCTTCTTTGGTCGAACCGCTCAAACTTTCGCCGGACAATTTTATGAGTATTTTCATATCGAAGAAATTATAACACGGACGATTAAAATGTGCTGAGACCTGTGATTTCCATAAAACGATAAACAAGAGACTTCCAAATAGTGTCATCTGCATAAGCGGCATAGTCTATCGTGAATGTTCCGTTTGTATTGCTCCAGAGCCGCTCAAAATATTTCTCTCCGTCCTTCCACGCGGTAAAAGGTTTATCAGACGACGCGATAATATCCGTTTCGAGATTGAATCCATCAATATTTCTTCGCGTGAAATTTGCTGAACCAACCATGAGAAATACTTCTGACTCCGATTTTCCGGCAAAAAATTTAGCGTGGCACTGTTCACCGTGAGTGTCGCACCAGCGGATAGCTATTCCTCCATTGGATTTCTCTTGAAGCTCCTTTGCCACAGGGCGATTGGGTATGCCGTTCTTTTCGTGACCAAATGCATC
>Ga0075982_131_pt1 | contig 20018 bp, 15 predicted proteins | sample RifGroA2_FD_68058 | JGI IMG/M metagenome (GOLD analysis project Ga0075982, IMG submission 68058) | Parcubacteria bacterium GW2011_GWA2_47_7 | reverse complement strand
TGCCGGGCCGCGCCAGGAGTTCGAAGATGCGAAGAAAGATGAGCATCAGTTGATCGTGATCGACGGTGTACGCCGCCTTGAGGATGTGAAGTATCTGCGCGAGATCCCCGAGTTCAAGCTCTGCTACATCACCGCCCCGATGAAGACGCGTTACGAACGGCTTATCGTACGCGGGGAAAATGCCGACGATAATACAAAGACATTTGCGCAGTTCGAGGAGGATCACCAGGGGGAGCCGGAGCGCGAGATCACGAAGCTTGAGGCATTCGCGGCTGAGGTGATCGACAATACGGGGACGCTCCCAGATCTTTATCGTCAGCTTGACCAGATCGTCAAAAAATACGGCGAATAGGCACTGTGCACCGATATTGCTTTGCGGTATGATGCACAAGGATATGTCTAATGTACAAGGAAAGAACATGAAACGCGGGAAATTTATCGTATTAGAGGGCGGCGACGGTGCCGGAAAGGGTACACTCGTAAACTACCTCAAGAAGGTTTTACCTCCGGGTAAATTTATTTACACGCGGGAACCCGGAGGGACACCCGTCGGAGAAAAAATTCGGGACTTGTTGCTTAGCGAAGAGATGACTCCGGCAACGGAGCTTGGCTTGCATTTTGCGTATCGATTTGAACTTTTTGAAAAGGTAATTCTTCCCGCCATAAATAGCGGTGTACACGTGATTGACGAGCGACATGTTGCGTCCACGTATGCATACCAAATTGGTGGACGTGAACGACGTGACCTCTTGTCACTTTTTCGTTCGAATGAGCGTGCTTGTGCAAAGTATGCAACTCCTGATCTTTATGTTTATCTCGATCTCGATCCGAAGGAAGGGGAGCGCCGCCTAAAAGCCAAGGGCTTCGCACTCGACCGATTTGAGCTAGCAGGTCTTGCCTTTCATGAGCGCGTACGAAACCTGATCAATTTGGTCAGGCTTTTTGTTAAAACGTCACTCTGCTACTATCTCTATATGTTTGAAGAGCGACTGCGAGAAAATATCAATAGTGTGCTTACCGAGCTCGGAATCGACGATGTGGCTTTTGCTGTCGAGCGACCTGCCGATCTGGGGCATGGCGACTATGCAACCAACGTCGCGATGGCAGGGGCAAAAAAACTTGGGAAAAATCCCCGCGCGTTTGCCGAAGAGATAAAAACGGCACTTGCGGGGAAAAACGATCTTGATATTGAGGCAATTGAAATTGCGGGTCCCGGATTTATTAACATCAGACTGGCGAAGGAATATTTTGTACGCGAACTTAAATCTGCACTTGCGGCGGAACAATATGGCAATAATGAAACGCTAAAAGGGAAAAAGGTTATCGTCGAATACACGGACCCCAATCCATTTAAGGAATTTCATATCGGGCATCTGATGTCCAATACGATAGGCGAGTCCATTTCACGACTCATCGAGGCCTGTGGGGCAGAGACGAAACGTGCGTGCTACCAGGGTGATGTGGGGCTCCACGTCGCGAAGGCAATAGCTGGAGCTCTTGCTAAATTAGTAAATCTTTCAATATCCCTAGAGTCAACACCAGAAGAAATTATTGATGTCCTCGAAAAGAAATTTACCGACATCGAAAGAAAAGATTTTGTACACACTATGTACGCGCTTGGTAGTAAAAAATATGAGGAAGATGAAAGTATAAAGGATGGAATTAGAAAAATAAATAGAGACCTCTACGAGGGAAACTCCCCAGCACTTAATGAAATTTATCCCATACTAAAAAAATGGAGCCTTGATGATTTTGAGATAATTTACAAACGCCTCGGCACAAATCATGGTGATGGAAAAGCATTTAATTTTTATTTTTTTGAATCGAACACGGGGGTTTTCGGCAAAGAGGTCGTAGAAAAAAATATTCCCACAATCTTTGAAAAAAGCGACGGAGCGATAGTCTACAAGGGTGATGAGGCGATGGGTCTTCATACGCGCGTGTTCCTCAACAAAGACGGACTTCCCACCTACGAGGCGAAAGAGCTTGGTCTCGCGAAGATAAAATACGATACCTATCCATATGATACTTCAATTATTATTACCGGAAACGAGGTGAATGATTATTTCAAGGTGCTTTTGGATGCAATGGCAAAAGTTTTTCCGGAGCTTGCGGTAAAGACTGAACACTATTCTCATGGAATGTTACGCTTGCCAACAGGCAAGATGTCGTCACGAACGGGTGACGTTATCACTGCGGTGTCACTCATCGAGGAAACGAAAGTCAAAGCGCTTGAAAAAATTAAGGAGAGTGAATTTTCTGAAACAGAGCAGGATGAGGTGGCAGAGCGTGTTGCGATAGGTGCAATTAAATATTCTATATTGCGGCAGTCCGCCGGAAAAGATATTGTTTTTGATTTTGAACAGTCGCTGTCGTTCGAGGGTGATTCGGGGCCATATTTGCAATACACATTGGCACGCACGAACTCGCTCCTGCTGAAGGCGGGGGCAAAAAAGGCCGATATCACTGCGTTGCAGGGAGAAAACGTGCGACCGCTTCATAAATATATTCTGCGATTTCCCGAGGTCGTGCTTCGGGCCGAGCGGGAGCGTGAACCGCACTACGTGGCGACGTATTTAATCGAGCTCGCCCGCGAGTTCAACGCATTTTACGCAAACTCCATCGTCCTCGATGGGTCTTCCGACGAGGGATACAAACTTGCCTTGGTGCATATGACTTCGCGAATCCTCAGTCACGGACTCGATCTTTTGGGCATCAAAGCACCCGAGCGAATGTAAGGTTTTCAAAAGAACACACCAATTCGCCCCCGGTGTTGTATTTTTTTTGTAATTGCCTATGATGATTTTAGTTGCCCTTTGAGGAGAAGCAAATGCAAAAATTGACTGTTGGCGTTGCGGGGATGATGGCCTCTGGAAAAACCACGGCATCAAAGTTCCTAAGGACGATGTTTCCTGGAACCGACTCCTTTCGTTATTCAGACTCATTGCGTATGTTCTATAGACTCTTACGCGGATTGGTTTTAACACTTCCCATCGAGGCGGGTCTGCCATCGTCGGCTCATTTTGTGGGTAGACGACATACGCTTTTGGCGCATACACTTGAACAGTCGTTTGGTTTCGACCTAAAGGTGTTTGGCACCAACTATATCGCATTCAATCAGTTTGCCCTTTGGCTCACCGAGGTTTTTGTTCCACGACATGAGGGACATTGGCCTGAGTGGGCAAGTACCTCAGACCTGCAGACGCTCTCAACGGCGTTGAGAAAGTTTTTTGGTGAGGATTTGCTTGAGCGTTCGGTTAGTGCGCACATTGCTTCCTCTGTATCAAAAAGCCACATCATTATCATCGAAGGAATTCGCAGGCTTGTAGACATCGACATGTTTATGAAGGACCGCTCGATTCCGTTCTTTCTTGTGTATGCGGAGGCGGATTCGAAGGTACGATACGCGAGACACAAATTTCGTAATGAAAAGCCAGGAGATGATCTACTCACGTATGAAGAATTCTTGGAGTTGGGTCAGCAGGAAGCCGAACAGCAGATACTGTTGCTTCGCTCGCATGCTGATCTCATCATTGATACCGCGCATGAGCACAAAGAAGTCGTTGCCGAACAATTGCTCGCAGCAGTGCACGCACGGCTTTCCTTATTGACGTAAAAGGTCTGCCCCCGTAGAAAGTACGGGGGCTTTTCTTTATTAATTGCACACATTTATTGCGGTAGTGGCTTGGGTTTTGGCGCATAACGATTGTTTGCGTATCGAAAAACATATGATACGAACGAGTTTTGTGTCATTTTGTAAATGAAAATTTCTCCGGGGTGTAAATTTTCTCTCTAAGGGTGTATGATAATCGCTACGATATGGAAGAGGGGGATAAACAAGAAAAAAGGGAAACCATAAATGAGCGTGAGGAGCGTGTATTGGCATTTTGGCGCGCGCAGAGCATTTTTGAGAAGTCACTTGCTCAAAACGAAGGGAAAGAGGCCTATGTGTTCTACGATGGCCCTCCGTTCGCCACCGGACTTCCACATCATGGGCATCTTCTTCAGGGCACCATCAAAGACATTATCCCGCGCTACCAGACGATGCGGGGGCGCTATGTTGGTCGCGAATGGGGGTGGGATTGTCATGGTTTACCAATCGAAAATATTGTTGAAAAAGAACTTGGTTTTAAGGCAAAAAGCGATATCGAAAAATATGGTATTGCGAAATTTAACCAAAAGGCGCGGGAGAGCGTGATGACGTACGCTGGGGAATGGCAGCGCATCGTTCCGCGTATGGGGCGATGGGTGGACATGAATAACGCGTATCGCACGATGGACTCTTCCTATACCGAAAGTATTTGGTGGGCGTTCAAGACACTCTATGACAAAAAACTTATTTATGAGGGATTCAAGTCGATGCATATTTGTCCAAGGTGCGGGACGACGCTCGCTTCCTCGGAAGTCGCACAGGGGTATAAGGATATCAAAGATATTTCGGTATATGTGACATTTGAATTAGCGAGTGAGCCTGGGACACACCTCTTGGCATGGACGACAACCCCATGGACACTCCCCGGAAATGTTGCGGTGGCCGTAAATGCAAATTTTGTTTATGCGATTGTACTCCATAATGGGAAGCGTTACGTTATTGCGAAAGATCTTGTTTCGCGTGTCTTCAAGGACAAGGAACATGAGGTTGTTGGTGAAAGAACGGGGAAGTCACTCGTCGGTCTTGCATACAAACCCTTGTTTGATTACTACGCGAATGATCCCGCGCTCGTGAATCGTGAGAATGGATGGAAGGTGGTTGCCGCGGATTTTGTCACGATAGAAAGCGGCACGGGCGTGGTACACGAGGCCCCGGCGTTCGGTGAGGAGGATCTTGATTTGGGGAAGAAGGAAAAATTACCCTTCATTCAGCACGTCGCGCTCGATGGACGGATTAATCCCGAGGTGACTGATTTTGCGGGACTTCAGGCGAAACCAAAAGATGATCATACCTCGACCGATGTCGCCGTTATCAAGGTACTCGCAGCAAGGGGTTTGCTTTTTGAAAAGGAAAAAATCGAGCACAGTTATCCGCATTGCTGGCGCTGTGATACTCCACTCCTCAACTATGCCGCGTCATCGTGGTTCGTGGATGTTGTCGCACTCAAGCCTCGGCTTATCGAAGAGAATCGAGAGATCACTTGGGTCCCCGAAAATATTCGAGACGGGCGATTCGGTAAGTGGCTCGAAGGTGCGCGTGACTGGGCGATATCACGTACACGCTACTGGGGTGCACCGCTTCCGATATGGAAGTGCAACAAATGTGGCAAAGTAGAGGCGTTGGGTTCGATTGCGGAGTTGAGAGAAAAAACGAAGAGTACCAATGTCTACCACATGATGCGGCACGGGGAATGTGAGTCGAACGCGCGCAATATCGTGAGCTACAAAGTCGAGGATGAATATCATCTTACCGAAAAAGGCCTAGCGCAGGTCAAGGCCTCTGCAAATGCACTCAAGGGGAAGGGCATCGACCTTATCATTGCGTCACCAGTACTTCGCACAAAGGAAACGACGGCAATCGTTGCGGACACACTCGGACTTAATTCGGATCAAGTTATTTTTGATGCGCGTATTGCCGAAGTGAATACCGGCGATTTTAATGGGTCTAATATTGAGGAATACCGAGCCTACTTTACTTCTACGCTTGAAAAATTCAGCAAATCAAGCCCGAATGGTGAAACTCTTGAACAAATGAAAACGCGAGTCGGAGAGCTCTTGTATGAGTTGGATGCCAAATATACTGGAAAAAATATCCTTATTGTAACGCATGAATATGGTACGTGGATGCTCGAATCAGTGTCTCGTGGTGCCACAAACGAAGAGGCCGCATGGATGCGTACCGAGGGCGGGGATGACTATATTGATTATGCTGAAGTCCGCAAGCTCGACTTCATTGCCATCCCGCACAACGAACGCTATGAGCTTGATTTCCACCGACCTTTTGTCGATAACACAACCTACCATTGCACATGCGAGCTTGGAACGATGTCGCGTATCCCGGAAGTCTTTGACTGTTGGTTCGAGTCTGGCTCGATGCCTTTTGCGAAATTCCATTATATGGGTGACGAGACGACTCCGGACGGAAAAAGATTCGTAAAAAATTTCCCCGCAGACTTTATCGCTGAAGCCGTCGACCAAACACGCGGCTGGTTTTATACCATGCTTATTTTGTCGGTCGGTTTGTTTGATCGTGCTGCGTTTAGGAGTGTTATTACGACCGGTCTTATTCTCGCTGAAGACGGCACAAAGATGTCGAAATCAAAGAATAATTTCCCTGACCCCATGGAAATGGCCACGAAGTACGGAGCGGACGCCATCCGTTATTACATGGTGAATTCTCCGGTGGTGCGAGGTGAGGAGCTACGATTTGTCACAAGTGGCGTGGATGAGATATATAAAAAGGTGACATTGCGCCTCGATAATGTTCGCTCTTTTTATGAATTGTATGCAGGCGACCTCCTTGTGCCGAGAGACATTGGCGAGCGGAAAAATATTCTTGATAAGTGGATTGTGGCTCGTTTCCAGGAGACGCATGCGGAAGTGACACATCATCTTGATACTCACGAGCTCGATCGCGCGACACGTCCCATCATGCCGTTTCTTGATGACCTTTCGACCTGGTATGTGCGCCGCTCCCGCAATCGGTTTAAGTCCGATGATGCGGTTGATCGTGTGGCGGCAATAGAGACCACCGGTTGGATACTGCTTCAGACGTACAAGCTCTTGGCCCCGTTCATGCCGTTCCTTTCCGAAGATCTCTATCAACGTCTGAACGTAGAAAATAAGAAAGAAAGTGTTCATCTTGAGTCGTGGCCCGAAATGGCCGTGTCGCCTCATACGATACTTGAAGAAATGGGGGAAGCGCGTCGCATCGTCACGATCGCGCTTGAGGCGCGTGCAAAGGCAGGTATCAAAGTACGTCAGCCGCTTGCGAAACTTACCGTCACCAAATTATCTGATGCGCTGCGTGATATTGTGGCCGACGAAGTCAATGTGAAAGAGGTGGTGATTGGGAAAGAAGTAGAGATTGATACGACCATAACTCCAGAGCTTAAAGAAGAGGGTCAACTCCGCGACCTTATCCGTACTATTCAGGACATGCGCAAGAAAGCAGGCCTCAATCCTGCCGATCGCATCACAGTGACTGCAACAGGGGACCAACTCGCTCTCCTTGAAAAGTATCGCGATGAGGCCGTCGGTGTTATCGGCGCTGATCGTTTTAGTATTGGCACCGAACTCACTGTTGCAAAAGTCTAGTATTGAGGCCGTATTTTGAACGCACAAAAACTTGCATTGTTTGTATATTTATGTTATAATTTAACGGTAAGTTCATTGAGTGTTTCCGTGTTCGCCAGAGCAGAAAGTGCCCCATCTAAAGACGGACTAAGGTCTCTCCTTGGCTTTGAGAGGTGAGACCTTAGAGAGGTTGTCCGTCTTTTGTGGATGAGATCTTTTCTGCTCTGGCGTAACCATTTCGGTAAGGTCAAGAGCATATGCCCCTCGTAAGAGACGGCGTTCATACTGGAGAATCACATGAGCATGACCTCAGGTCAAGTGAAGAAAATAATTGAAACGGGAGATGAGCAGGGCGCAACATCCGAAAGCACCCAACTCGCACTCGGCAGTGGCATCATTGCCGCAGTGCTCAACCCCAAGGCAGACTTCAGTAGCATGCCTGCAATCCTGAGGCTTCTTGGTCTCGATGTACGCCCCACCACCCACTCCTCCATCGAGGTCGTGGATGGTGTCACTCATGTTGTCGCCACCACTGACGGTCGCACCGCCGAAGATTTCATTCGCGCGTGGGAGGAAAAGTATCGTCCGACCCGCTATGCCAAGGGTATTGCACGTTGTGCCGAATTCACCCCGACCACAGGTGTTACGTACCGCATTCCCATCATCATGGGTGACGAGTTCTCGGATGACAACCGCGTGACCTCGACGATTCGCAGGGAAGCAGCGCACGACCCGGTTCTCGATTCTGATCGGGACTTGCGTCTCCTCGGCGTGAACCGCGACGAAGGTGGTCGTAGGGTGTGTGCGTGCCGCGGCCGCCCCGACGCGGGGTGGGGTCGTGAGGATGGCTTCGCGTTTTTGGCTCCACAAGCCTGAGCACTTCGTTTTTTTTTATCTTTGTCCCGCGCACGTATGTAAGTACGGCGTGGGGCTTTTTATTTTGTGTGACTAAAGTAGTTGTGTAGAATTTGGAAATTCAACGCTCAGCGCTTTTTGGTGAATACTTATATACTACCTTCGCACTTCCTTTGCAGGTGTGAAATTTAATTTAAAAGAAATGATAAACGCAATTGTTCCGACAAAACCCCATGTCCCACTTTTCGAGAGACTTTTGCAAGGCCGACGGGCCGAGCGACCAAAATCTCTTCAAGCGAAGCGAGATAGAGATTGGAAGTACTCTTTGTGGTGAACAGGAAATTTTCAGCAGAAAATTAACCGTGTCTCTCGAGAAGTCGGGACGACCAAAATTTCAATGACCACAGGGAATATGAAATTGGAAGTACTCTTGTGGTGCAAAACCCACCGTGGAGCACAAAAAACACTGATACACCAGAGTGGATATTGAAAATATGAAGCAGTGAAGAATGCTATAATCCTTCAGTGAGTCATCATATCTATCATACGGAAGCTATTATATTGGGTGCCCGTCCATCGGGTGAGGGGGACCGACTCCTTTACTGTTACACTCGCGAGCTTGGACTTGTCGTCGCGCATGCGCGGAGTATTCGCGAAGCGCGCTCGCGATTACGTTACGCGCTTCAGTTGTTCTCGCATGCGCAGATTGATCTCATTCGCGGAAAATATGGATGGAAACTTATTTCTGCGACACCAATCTCATCATTTCGTGAATTGTGGTCCCATGCAGGGAGGAGGCGCGTCGCGGCCGAGCATTTGCGTCTTGCGCGAAGACTCATCCAGGGCGAGGAACAGCACGAAGTGCTGTTTGATGATTTTTTGAACGGATTGACGCTTATATCGACATTATTCGACAGAGAATCACTGAAAGACGCAGAGCTCCTTCTTGTCGTACGGCTTCTCGATGCGCTTGGCTATTGGGGAGAGCAAAAAGAGCTTTCCCTCGCGTTTGCCGGATGTACTTTTACCGAAGATGATCTCGCAAAAATTCGCCCGCACCGGAGTGCCATCGTCGCGGGAGTAAATAGGGCGCTCGATTCAACGCAGCTATAGCAGGCATATCGGGCTCTTCAAAATCATGCGGTATGCATGGTACAATTATCAGAGCATGGATTTCATTAGAAGTTGTGGGGGCGTTATGCAAAGTATATTCTCAATAAAGATGTCAAAAATTACGAGCAATAATCGAGTGGGTCAAGGGACTTTTTTGTCCGTGCCCTACTTCTAATGGGATGGATACTGAATACGACAAGAGTCGCCTTGAACGATTAAAGCGCGGACTATACAAGCCCGGAGAGACTGCTGGGTCCGAAAAATATGATGACCTCTCGCCATCAGAAATAAATGTTGAAAATAATTGGGGAGATACGGAGATTATTACTGGACGAAAAGAGGCTCCGCACAAGTCACATGTTGATGCATTTTTGAAGATTCTTGTTGTTCTCGCCGTGCTCACATCGTTCGCATCAGGAGGTTTTCTTCTCTATCAATATTTTGATCCGCTCCGTCTTTGTTCCGATAAAAACATATTGCTCACATTTGAAACTCCCATTGGTGTTACTCCAGGAATTCCTGCGAGTATCGTGGTACATATTGCCAACCAAAATCGCTGCGGACTCGAGTACTCAAATCTATCATTGATTTATCCGTCTGGTACCCGTGAAAGTGAAAATCCGAGCAAAGACCTTCATGAACAAAAAAAAGTGCTTGGTACGATTCAGCCAAATGAATCCGTCGAATTTAACGGAAGCGCGATCTTTCTTGGAGAGGAAAATGAAGAAAAAGAAATTCGTGCGGTGCTCGAGTATCGGTTCGAGGGTGTTAACTCCTTGCTAACGAAAGGCGGTGCGCGTCCGTTGCGGCTCCTTGCGTCACCAATCAATTTGGTGGTAAATACACTCAAGGAGGTAAATGCTGGACAGCAGCTTGAGCTAACGCTATCCGCAGTCTCGAACACGGTGATTCCGCTTCGCGATATCCTTGTCAAAATAGAGTATCCGCAGGGTTTTACTTTCTCTGATGCCGACCCGAAACCTGCATATGGTAATAATATTTGGCGCGTCGATTCGCTGAAGCCCGCAGATAAGTTCTCTGTGGTCATTCATGGCATTCTTGAGGGAGCTGATACTCAACAGCGGGTATTTCAGACCAGTATTGGTGTTGGTGATGATAAAAATGAGCGTGATATTTCTACTCTCTACGGAAGGGCATCATCAGAAATTGTCGTGAAGCGTCCCTTCATTGGTATCACCCTTTCGATAAACGGCAAGCCCGCCGGTGATGCAACTGCGATGTTTGGGCAACGCATCGAAGGTGTCGTAGAGTGGAAAAACAACCTGCCGACAAGTATTGTGAATGCGGAGATTGAAGTCCGACTGTTTGGTGCTGCCATGGATCGCATGTCTATTCAGGCGGGGTCAGGTGGTTTTTATCGATCAATCGATGACACTATTTTTTGGGACGTGCGTGGCAATCCACAACTTTCTGTTCTAGGATCAGGCCAAAGTGGTTCTGTGGGCTTTTCTTTCATGCCACTCCCCGCTGTATCTGGGACTAGTGCGATGAGTAACCCGGAAGTGACTGCCGAAGTGACCGTAAGAGGCAAGCGTTTTTCAGATGACCCTTCCAAAGTACCTGAGGAGATTAAGACGGTTATGGCGCAAACAGTACGTATTGCCTCCGAGATCCAATTTGTTGCACGTGGAGTTTATTTTGTCGGTCCTTTGGCAAATTCGGGCCCCATCCCACCTAGGGTAGAACAAGAAACAACCTATACGATGATTTGGAGTATTGTGAACACGTCGAACAATATGGCGAATGCACGCGTACGCGGTATTCTCCCGTCGTATGTAAAGTGGTACGGTTCTGTCTATCCATCCAAAGAACTTATCTCATATAATAAAAATACGAACGAGGTAATCTGGAGCGTTGGGGATATTCCTGCGGGAACAGGCATTGTCACTCCTCCGCGCGAAGTTGCATTTCAGGTCGTTTTGCTCCCTAGTTTGTCTCAGGTCAATAAGAATCCGGCGCTCCTGACGGATATACGATTAAACGCTCTTGATTCATTCACTAATACGGAAGTCACGAAGACCGCACCATCTATCCAGACCGATATCTCGACGGACCCCAAGGCTTCGCGGGAAGACGGCTTGGTTGTCGAGTAACACTTGCTCGTGTAGGATACAAATCTATGGCAGAAAAGAAAGAGACAAATGAGAAAATGGAAGCAATCATCGCGCTCTGCAAGCGTCGCGGTTTTGTCTATCAGGGCTCTGAGATTTATGGTGGTCTCGCTGGTACTTGGGATTATGGTCCGCTCGGCGTGGCGCTCAAGAAGAATATCGAAAATTTGTGGTGGAAGATGTTCGTCGATGACCGAGAGGACATGTATGGCATCGATGCGGCAATTCTCATGAACCCAAATGCATGGATTGCCTCAGGACATGTCGGCGGTTTTTCCGATCCGCTCGTCGAATGCACAAAGTGTAAAAAGCGGTTTCGCGCCGATCTCCTAACAGATAAAACAAAGTGCCCCGAGTGTCAGGGAACTCTGGGTGAGGAACGCCAGTTCAATATGATGTTCAAGACGAACATTGGCGCAACTGAAGGTGAGGGCAGTATTACTTATCTCCGCCCCGAGACCGCCGGAGGTATGTTCGTGAACTACAAAAATGTCGTCGACTCCATTCACCCGAAGTTACCATTTGGTCTGGGGCAAATAGGGAAGGCGTTCCGAAACGAGATCGCCCCACGTGATTTTATCTTTCGCGTACGTGAATTGGAACAAATGGAGGTGGAGTATTTTGTGCATCCAAAAACTTGGGAAGAACATTTTGAGCTCTGGAGGAAGGAAATGTGGAGATTTATTGAGGCTGTCGGCATCGACAAATCACACGTGCATGAGCTTGAAGTAGGAGACGGCGACCGCGCGCATTATTCGAAACGCACCATTGATTTTGAATATGATTTTCCATTTGGACGCAAGGAATTGTACGGACTCGCGTATCGCACCGACTTCGATCTCAAGAGTCATCAGGAGGGGAGCAAGGTAAATCTCGAATATTATGATGAAGAGACAAAAGAAAAATTTCTTCCTCATGTCATCGAGCCGTCTTTGGGTGTCGGACGCACCATGCTCGCGGTACTTTCTGAGGCGTATACCGAAGATGAAATGGGGGGTGAGAAGCGCGTATACCTTAAGTTCAACTCTGCCCTTGCCCCTACGCTCGTAGCTGTTTTTCCACTTCTCAAGAATAAACCTGAATTGGTGGCGAAGGCGCGTGAGGTGTATGCGATGCTCAAAAATAAACTAGGACGAGTAAGTTTTGATGACAATGGCAACATTGGCAAGCGCTATCGTCGGCAGGACGAGATTGGAACGCCGTACTGTGTGACCATCGATTTTGATACGCTCGGAGAAGAGAAGCCCGAATACAAAGACACCGTCACCCTTAGGAACCGCGACACTGGTACACAGGAGCGCGTTCTCATTTCCGACCTTGTCGCCAAATTGAAATAAGTATTTTTGTAAAAGATGAAAAGCGTCACGCAAGTGCCGCTTTTTTCTTCCCCAAAAAACAAAAAAGGTAATTTGCAGATAAACCCACCGCCTCACTTTTGAAAGGCCTCTCTGGGGGGCAATCGGCGACCAGAATTTCAACGACTGCAAGGAGTATGAAATTCGAAGTACTCTTGTGGTGCTTGGTCCCCATTCTGATGGGGCAATTGGCCGAGCGACTTTGTTTTCTTAAGAGCGAAGCGAGTTAGAAAAGCAAGAAGTACTCCCGTGGTGAGTGATGGCGGGCTCCGCAGGAAGAGCCCGACCATGTGCCTTTCAAGAGTGCAGGCAAAACCTACCGCGGATCGCAAAAAAACTCAGCAATACAGAACGGAAAGCTCCTCCGACTGAAATTAAATAAAATATCCCCCCCCCATGTTATAATCACTCCATGAAAAAACCGACAATAAAAAAGCTCGCAAATGGCATGAAAATGCTCTTGGTGCCCATGAGCGACCAGCGGACCGCAACGGTTCTCGTTCTCGTGGAAACCGGTTCAAAATATGAAACGAAAGACAAAAATGGAATTTCTCATTTTTTAGAACACATGTGTTTTAAGGGAACATCAAATCGTCCCAGCCAACTCATTATTAGTCGTGAGCTCGACAGCATGGGAGCAGAATATAATGCTTTCACTGGACACGAATACACCGGCTATTACGTGAAAGTCGCCGCCGATCACCTTCCCGTCGCACTCGACCTTATCTCTGATATTTATTGCAACTCATTATTAAAAGAGGAGGACATTGAGCAGGAGCGTGGTGCGATCGTGGGGGAGATTAATATGTATGAAGATATGCCAATGCGAAAAGTGGGAGATCTCTTCATGTACCTCGTTTACGGCGAGCAGCCCGCCGGATGGGAGATCGCGGGCCCGAAAGAACTGGTAACGACATTCTCGCGCACGGATTTTATTTCTTATCGCACCATGCATTATGTTCCTGTTGCGACCACCGTCATTGTTGCTGGAAAATTTGCCCCGAAAAATGTAGAGTCGATGATCAAAAAACAGTTTGCAAGCCTTGAGAAAGGGAAAAAATATTCAAAACTTCCCGTCAATGATGCGCAGTCAAAACCCGCAGTGCTCGTGAAGTACAAAGAGTCAGATCAGACGCATCTTATTTTAGGGGTTCGGAGTTTCCCTTTAATGCACAAGTATTATCCGGTGCTCGGGGTCATGGCGGCCGTCTTGGGCGGCGGAATGAGTTCTCGCCTTTTCCAGAAGGTGCGTACGGAAATGGGGCTTGGGTATTATGTACGTGCCGCGAATGATTCATTTACTGACCATGGAATGTTTGCTGCATCAGCTGGTGTCGTCAATGAGCGAGCGCTTGAGGCAGTGAGCGCGATACTCGCCGAGCTCAGGCAACTAAAAACAGAACTTGTCCCACCCGTTGAATTAAGAAAGGCAAAGGACATGATGGCGGGGAGGCTCATGCTTGGCCTTGAGTCGTCAGATGAAATTGCTGAATTCTTCGGTTTTCAGGAAATACTCCGCAAAAAGCTTACAACTCCGGAGGAGCTCGTGGCGCGCATGCGGAAGGTCACGGCAAAAGATATCCAAGACGTCGCGCGGCAGATATTCGTTACTGAACACCTCAATCTTGCCCTCATTGGCCCATGGAGAGAGAATAAGGATTTCATCAAGTTGCTCAAATTTTAAGTCGAACGATACTCGTATCGTTCATTGAGTCTACGTCGCCTTGATGCTATGATGGAAAAATGAAGAAAACTGAGTATGACATTTCCCGAATAGATATTTCAACTGCGACATTTATGCGCGCGATTCTTGTCATCATTGGCTTCGCATTGCTCTGGTTTTTGCGTGATATCGTCCTTATTGTCTTGACGGCCATCGTACTTGCGTCGGCCATTGAGCCAGCCGTGCATTTTTTGTCGAGAAAAAAGATTCCGATACTGGAAAAGAGTATTCCTCGCCTTTTTTCTCTTGTCATAGTTTATGGTGTTGGACTTTTTTCTCTTGTCGGTGTATTTTACTTTTTCGTTCCGGCAGTAATCGCTGATATTAGCCAAATGGTCAGAATGCTTCCTGGTGCCATCGACTCATCGAGTCTTTTCTCGATGACGGGATTGTCATCCGGCGGAACCGCGACAAACGTGGTAACACCCGCGACAACAGATTTGCGCATGGGTCTAATCGAGAGTGCAAACATTCTAGACCTTCTTGGTGGAGCGATCGAACAAGGCGGAGCGCTGAAGTCCGCAACCATATTCTTTGGTGGCCTCCTCTCTTTCATATTGATTATCGTGTTATCGTTCTATCTGTCTTCACAAGATAGGGGAATTGAAAGTTTTTTGCGACTTATCTCTCCAGTTAAATCACGCTCTTACGTGGTAGACCTCTGGAAGCGTTCACAAACGAAGATTGGGCTCTGGGCGCAAGGTCAATTGATGCTCGGTCTTGTCGTTGGAGTACTTGTATTTCTCATTATGACGATACTCGGTATTCCTTCGGCGCTTTTCCTGGCATTTATTGCGATGATGTTCGAGCTGATACCTGTTTTTGGCCCCATTCTTTCCGCAATCCCTGGAGTTTCGCTCGCCTTTGTGAATGGACTCAATCCGCTCGCGCATGCCCTTGCCGTTACGCCTGGTATAAACGCAGCGCTCATCGTGGCGGGTATTTACTTCGTAATCCAGCAGATTGAAAGCCATGTCATCTATCCGGAGGTGGTAAGAAAGATAGTTGGCATTCCTCCCGTACTCGTCATATTGGCGCTCGTCATTGGAGCTAAAATGGCAGGATTTTTAGGTATCATTCTGTCGGTACCGATTACCACGGTACTAATGGAATTCCTCCATGATATTGCAAAGGAGCGCAAGATATTTGATGATACCCCTTCATCAATAATACGTATGACAGAAGACGAAAACGTTTACATCACAACCACGCTTCCATATGTAAATGCAGATCCGCATGTGGGTTTTGCCATGGAGATTATTCGGGCCGATACACTCGCGCGTCATTATCGTGCAGCAGGGAAGGCGGTTTTTTTTAATACCGGAACCGACGAGCATGGGGCCAAAATTCATGAGGCTGCGACAAAGGAGGGTCTCGATACGCAGGCATATGCCGACCGATGTGCTGCGAAGTTTTCAGAATTAAGTTCACTCCTCAATCTGTCTGTCGACAATTTCATTCGTACTACCGATGCGCATACATCATGGCGGCACAAGAGTTTTGGAAACGCTGCGCCGCAAACGGTGACATTTACAAGAAGCTCTATCGAGTGAAATATTGCGTTGGTTGCGAGCTTGAGAAGACCGACTCCGAGCTTATTGATGGAAAGTGTCCGCTTCATAGTAATCGCGAACTAGAAATTCGTGAGGAGGAGAACTATTTTTTCAAGTTTTCCAATTATGCAAAGCCGTTACTTGCGCTCTATGCCGCAGAACCAAATCTTGATGACGAGCATGTCATGTATGTGTGGTTTGACGCATTGGTGAACTATATTTCAGCAATCGGCTGGCCTGACGATATGGCGAAGTTCGAAAAGTGGTGGCCGGTCATCCAATATTGCGGAAAGGACAACAACCGCCAGCAGTCCGCGATGTGGCAGGCAATGTTGCTCTCAGCAAAACTCCCACCAACAAAACACATCATCATCGATGGCTTTATCATGAGCGGAGGACAAAAAATGTCGAAGTCCCTTGGTAATGTTATTAGCCCGGTCGATGTTATCGAGTTTTTCAAACCGCACGCACTATTTCCTGAAGACGTCCTGCGATTCGTTCTTTTGCATGACGTTCCTTCGTTTGAAGATGGTGATTTAACCATGGAAAGCATACGACTCAGTTATGCGACGAGCTTGCAAAATGGTATCGGGAATCTTGTGAATCGCATCATGAAAATGGCAACCACGCATCTGGATGGACCTGTAGATATCCCCAAGATGAATCATTCGAATAGCATCGATGAGGCTTTTGCAGTATTTGATATCAAGCGCGCCCTTGAGCATGTTATGGCTGCGGCAAGAGAGCTCGACGGCTATATCCAAGAGACTGCACCGTTCAAGGTGGTGAAAGTAAATAAGGAGGACGGGGAAGTGCTTATTGTTGAAATGGTGGAGCGCCTCCATCGCATCGCAACCCTTCTTTTGCCATTCATTCCGCATACGGCAGAAGAGATTCTCCGCCTCATCCGTGAACACGAAATGCCGGAAAAACCCTTATTTAACCGGCTCCCATAGAAATACATTCCCAATTTGCATCATCAGATTATCAGTTTTTTCATCAATACCATCAATGTAAGGTCCTGCCTTCGCTGATAAAAGTGTTATGAGTACTACATATTTTGACATCCACTCACACTTAAATGACCCGCGCTTTGACCCCGACATGGACGAGGTACTTTTGCGTATGAGGGAAGCAGAGGTGGCGACGATTGCCGTCGGGACGGATAAGGAAATGTCCGAGCGTGCAATTGCTCTTGCAGAAAAACACCCCGATGTGTGGGCGACCATTGGTCAACATCCGACCGATACGCATGACGAAATATTCGATGGCACCTGGTATCGGGAAAAAGTAAAACAGGAGAAAGTTGTTGCTATAGGAGAGTGTGGGCTTGATTATTATTGGCCCACCAATCCTGATTCGCGCAAAGATTTTGGCGATGTCGATATCGAAAAAAGACGACAGCATGAACTTTTTGCAGAACAGATTGCTCTTGCGGAGGAAACCGGGCTTCCGCTAATGATTCATGGGCGACCAACACCAAAAACGATGGATGCATATGAAGATATTCTGGAGATGCTCCGTGGAAGGGGAGTAAAAGGAAACGTTCATTTTTTTGTCGGAGATACGACAATAGCAAAGCAGTTTCTCGATCTCGGCTTCACGATGTCATTCACCGGAGTGCTCACCTTTACGCATGATTACGACGAAACAGTGCGTTACATTCCGCTCGATATGATGCACGCCGAGACTGACGCTCCCTATGTCGCCCCCGTCCCTCATCGCGGAAAGCGCAATGAGCCGGGATTTGTCATCGAAGTCATAAAAGCCATTGCTCAAATTCGAGGAGAGGATGAGGAAAAAGTCCGTGAGGTGCTTGCGGGAAATGCACATCAACTTTTTGGGCTGAAATAACGCTTGGTCGTCGAGTATTCTTAAGGGCCTCATTTTTGAGGTTGGTGTTCGGTGTCGACGTGGGGATTCCTCAAAGCCGAACTCGAGGTACGGTGAATGGGAGCCCGAAGACGACCACAACGCAATAACCCGAAAACTGCAGTTATGCAAAGGTTTGACACTGACTCTCTCCTTTGCTAGTATGCCAGAATCTATGGAAAACAAGGATATAACTGTTGATTCAGTGGAAAAGGGTCGTGGCGTCTATGAGGTCGGTTTTCATATCGTCCCCATTGTCGCAGAGGCTGATTTAGGTATACGCGTGACCGCTATTCGCGACGTCATTGAGGCTGCGGGTGGGAGCATGATTTCGGATGAATATCCGAAGCACATGGAACTTTCTTATCCGATGACGAAGATCGCCGCAAACAAGCGCGCACTCCATCATTCGGCATATTTCGGATGGATGAAGTTTGAAGTTGAAGCGAGTGGCGCAAGGGATATTAATACCAAGCTCAAGGCCGACGATCTCATCTTGCGATATATCATCGTGAAGACCGTTCGTGAGAATACGATGGTTCCCAAGAAAGTTCTCCAGCAAAAGCGAGGTGATGAACCAAAGGTTGAGGAGAAAGTCGAAGACAAACCTGTCTTGACCGAAGCCGAGATTGATAAGACCATCGAAGACCTTGTCATAAGCTAGAAACTTCATGTATATCAACAAGGCATTCATTTACGGCAATCTGACGAGAGACCCCGAATCGCGGGCGCTCCCAAATGGCACTCCGGTCGCATCGTTCTCAGTTGCTACCAATCGTGTGTACAAAGATAAGGCAGGAGTGAAGCAGGAGTCCGTTGATTATCACAATGTTGTTGTATTTGGACGTCAGGCTGAGATCGTGACACAGTATCTTCGAAAAGGTTCCTCAGTGTTTGTCGAAGGGCGTATTCAGACGAGAAGTTGGGACGACAAGGAGGGCAAGAAGCAGTACCGCACCGAGATTAACGCAGAACGCGTCCAATTTGGTCCCAAGGCGGGAGGAACGAGCGGTGAGTATGCTCCGACTGAAGTGAAGGGTACAGGAAGTCCGACAACCGCGGCACCGAAAGCAAAATCTACAGCAGCACAGCCACAGCCCGCAGAACTCGATACGATAGAGTACCCAGACGAAGATATCAACCCCGACGACATACCATTTTAATCAAATCAATTATGAAAAAACAGCAAGATTATCTTTCCGCAAATAACATCAAGTACATCGACTATAAAGACGTCGAACTGCTTCGCATGTTTCTTACCCCTCATGGGCAGATCGTGGGACATAAGCGCTCCGGCCTTGGGCAGAAGCAGCAGCGCGCACTCGCAACGGCGGTCAAGCGCTCGAGATTTATGGGCCTTCTTCCCTATATTGCTGCGTAGTGGCAATCGTTCACCCAAAAGCGCCTGAGGGCGTTTTTGTTTTGCGGTGATGGGTTATATGGGGTAATACTTTACGAGAAGTATTTTTTGTGTTTGGTGTGAATGTTCAATTTTGTCGGATGAGTATGTATGCTAATTTGTATACAGAAGCTCACTCGGAGGATTCATGAAAAAATGTCCCTACTGGACGCAAGAAAAACTCTTGTTGCTGGATATGGCCGGTTCGTTTGAAGAATTGGGGGGTATTGCTCTTTCTGTGTTGGGAAGTTTTCCAAAACATACGCATGGCAATATCATACAAGTTTGCGGTCCAATATCCACCGGAGGGTTTAATTCCGTTGAGATAAACTTTCTTGTGTTTAGAGATGCAGTTCGGCTGCTTCGTCAGAATGGGTTCTACGTATTCGACCAAACACCACTTGAAGATTGTGTTGTTCGTCTTTGGAAGATATGGAACGCTGACCCTGCGAATAGTGGGTATTGTTGGCCTATTCTGAATGAGATTTACCTCCCCATCTTTACAAGTGGCCTTGTCGGAACACTCCTCTTCTTAAGGGGGTGGAACGGCTCTACCGGGACTCGCTGGGAGCGCAGAAGGGGTCGTGCCTTGAAATTGAACATTGCACCGTATCCAAACAATCTCTATGAACAGATACTCGACTCCAATGGCCTCAGGCGACCATAATCTTAACCACTGCGCGAGCAGCGGTTTTTTATAGCCCCCGTCAGGGTGGGTGAAAACCCTCGCCTTCAGGCGAAGGCTTCAGCATGATATTCTTAAGACATGGGCACCGACTATCGCAAATC
>Ga0075982_124_pt1 | contig 20857 bp, 21 predicted proteins | sample RifGroA2_FD_68058 | JGI IMG/M metagenome (GOLD analysis project Ga0075982, IMG submission 68058) | Parcubacteria bacterium GW2011_GWA2_47_7 | reverse complement strand
ACTTGTTCAAGAGCATTGAGATTCAATTCCCATCTACGCAGGTGGGTATTTTTTTACCTACTTTCTGCCTTCGAGTGCATAGCGCAAGGTATCCGCGTCGGAGTATTCAAGTTCAGTTCCGGTGGAGAGTCCGCGCCCGAGATGGGTAATCTGTGTCATTGTTGGATTGAGGAGTGAAGAAATATTAGATACGACATATTCTGCCGTATGCTCGCTTTCAGGGGTCACTGCGCATGCGATGATCACTTCGTCGAGATTATCATTTTCGCTTTGGATGCGGTCGAGTAGCGCATTGATGCGAATTTTACGATTTGGATCCTTCTCCAAAATTGGTAATGATCCACCGAGTACGAAGTAGACACCCTTGTATGTGCCGCTTCGCTCTAGTGCTTCAAGATCAGAATCTTTTTCAACAATCATAAGTGTTTTGTGATCTCGCTCAGTGTCAGTACAGAGTACGCAGGCATTACCCGCTGCGGCATGTTTTTTTTGAAAATAACGATGACAGCGTTCACATTCAAAAATGACCTCTTGTAGTGAGGATATCTGTCGTGCGAGTTCATTTAAGTACGCTCTGTCGCGCTTCAAGAGATAGTGCACGAAGCGCTTCGATTGTCTCCCGCCAATGCCGGGGAATTCTGCAAATAGCGCTGCTAGCCTGCTAATCGGGTCCATGAGTTATAGGTTAGCATTTTGGTGACCAAGTCGCCAAGCTACCAAGCGAACGTGGTCGCCAAAATTAGAAAGCTTCGTCAAACGATTGGTCTGATTTGTGGTTTTTGTCGATTTCCCTGAAGGTGGTGTGTTTCTCGTCAAAGAAGAGTTCCACCATGCCCGTGGGGCCGTTACGGTGCTTTTCAATCATAATTTCAGCGATATTTGGTTTCTCTGATACTTTGTCTTTGTTTGCCTTATCTTCACGATGGATGAACATGACAACATCGGCGTCTTGCTCAATGGAGCCCGAATCACGAAGGTCGGAGAGGCGAGGGCGGCCACCGCGCGCTTCAACGGCACGAGAGAGCTGTGAGAGGGCGAGGACCGGCACATCGAGGTCCTTTGCCAATCCCTTTAAAGAGCGAGATATTTCCGTGACCTGCTGGACCATGGAGTCGGTGGAGTGGATGGGGGTCATGAGCTGAAGGTAGTCGACAATAACAAGACCAAGGTTGTGTTCGCTTTTCATGCGGCGGACTGCGGAGCGCATGTTCATAATATTGATTCCGGCCTGATCGTTGATAAAGATCGGGGCTTTTGACAAGCGATCAAGACCTTCACGAAGATAAGCGAACTCGTGATCTTTTGAAAGTTTTCCAGTGCGCAATTTCCATGCATCGATGGAGCTTTCTGCCGCAAGCATGCGGTCGATCAATTGTTGTGAACTCATTTCGAGAGAAAAGATACCGACGGGAATATTGTGATCGACGGCAGCACGACGTGCGATGTCGAGCGCAAGCGTTGTCTTACCGACGGAAGGACGAGCGGCAAGAATGATAAGATCGGATTTCTGAAGACCAGAGAGCATTTTATCGAGTGATGCGAATCCGGTTGGTACACCACGAAGCCCGTCTTGCTCTTCGTGTATCTTTTCGATGCGTGCCCATGCCTCAACCAACGCATCTTTTATATTCTGAATTCCTTTCCCTGTGCTCAAATTCGTCACTGAGTATATCTTACTCTCGGCCTCGTCAAGGATTTCTTCAAGCGGGAGTTCCTCTTTGTACCCAAGCTCGGAGACGAGGTCTGCAGTATGAATGAGATTCCTGAGTACATGCTTTTTATGCACTGTTTCTGCATAATATTTTGCATTTGCAGAGGAGGGAACCATTCCGGCAAGCTCTGCAAGATATGCACGACCACCTACTGAATCAAGGTGAGCACGCTCTTCGAGTCGCGCTGCAAGCGTTAGGAGGTCGATAGGCTCGTGTTTGCGATGAAGATCGAGCATGGAATCATAAATAATGCGATGTTTTTCCGCGTAAAACATTTCTGACTGCAGTGCGTCTGAAATTTCATAAAGAGAATCAGTGCGAATGAGAATTGCACCAAGAAGTGCTTGCTCTGATTCGATATGCTGGGGAGGAAGGCGAAGCCCTGTTGATGATGTGCTATTGGTAGAGAGATACGGGCTTTTCATGACTGTATTTTAGCATGTTGAAAAAATATGTCGCTACTTGAAATATGGGAGAACTCTGGGGGTAAACTGTGCATGAAAAGGGTACGATATCCCGTGCCTTACGTAATCTATGCTCTCTTGACTTTGGGGGAAATTGAGAGTTCGAATCCGAATTCAGTTCCATGGCACACACATACAAGCAATACATGAGAACACACGACACCTTTTCTGTCGGTGAATACATGATTTCGCAGGATTTACTGTTGGCAGGAGGGTTCTTGACTGATAGGATAGGAATATATGAGTGAGGGATTACCGAAACAAGAAGAAGGGTCAGTTCAGCCTGAGTTAACACAAGATCGGCCAGTGGTCAGTTATGAAAAAACTGAACGCTCAGAGTCTCACCGTGAGATAGCCTATCATCTCCCCGAAGAGGTCGCCGAAGATATGGGGCATCCAACAACGCGTAAGGGGTGGATCTTATATTGGAAAAATCGCCTAGAGAGCAAGCTGACGAGAAATGAGTACGCAGATTTGTGGAACGATAATCACGCTTTGATTATGCGAGTGAATCGAGAGGTTGAAGATGCTCACTATGTAGGGAGAAGAACTGCCGTCATGCAGCGACTTGCCGCGCAACTTGCAGAAATTGATGAGCGAATTGAGTATCCGGAAAACGAACTTGCATTACGCAAAGAAGTGTATTTCGATGAGAATACTGGTGCGCACTATGTAATAAATGAAAGCGGAGAGAGTTTTCCATTTCAGTTTCATGATGTTGGTCCTGACCTTGAATGGGGTGTCGCTTATCGTCCCTCATCAGAATTGTCTCATGAAGATTGGCGCAAAATCAGAAAGAGGAGCGCAATAGCTGAGGCACGAATGGCTATTGATAGTGTTGATAATGAGGAACTTGCAAAAAATGAAAGAATTTCTCTACCGACGACAACAATTAGCGGTGATTGGATTGAAAAAAGCTTTAACAGAGGAAATAATACTGGACTCCACGGGGTCATTGGGGAACGCATGGCGAAGAATGCTTTACTCAGGATTTCTAAGGCACAGCCGGAAATGGACATGAGGGTGGAAAATTCAAATGCACTTGAGGATGCTGAGTTGAAGTACGATTTCAAAGTAAAAGTGAATGTTCATCATAGGGGAATCGCTACTGAACCGGAGGATTTCAATCGAGAGGATTATGTAGCCCAAAAGAGAATGCTGGGGATTCAGTTTACTGTGGGGAAGGGGCTGGGAAAAGAGAATCAGATTGCCATTGCAAAAACCCAATTAGGCGATGAGCGAATGCATGGAAAAATTAAACACGAGGTGGATGATATTATTTTGGTGAAGCTCAATCTTGACGCTCGTAAGCGATATCAGCGTTGGCTTGATGATGGGAAACCTCCGGGTGGTCCGGAACGGTACATGGATAAGGCCGAAATTGCAAATCTGATTACCTTGGTAAGTAATGAGAAACTGACGAGGTGAATGCGGGAATTAAAGTTCTCGATGGCGTAATATTTCTTAGGTAATGTGCTAGTAACTTGGCCTACCCATGTTAGGTTGGGTACTGGTGTTCATTGAGATTTGCAATATTTTTTGTGATATAATTTATCCATGGACAAGAGCGTTGCCACATTCGGAGCGGGGTGTTTTTGGGGAGTCGAGGAGACTTTTCGTCAGCTTCCCGGCGTGACAGGCACTGCTGTGGGATATATGGGCGGTACGCTCGATAACCCCACCTATGAAGATGTGTGCACCGACAAGACCGGTCATGCTGAGGTCGTTCAAGTAACTTTCGATACTGAAAAGATTACTTACGACGAGCTTCTTAATGTGTTTTGGAAGTGTCACAACCCGACAACCATGAATCAACAGGGACCGGACCATGGGACCCAGTATCGCTCTATGATTTTTTTTCATACACCAGAGCAAGAAACTGTTTCGCGTTCCTCACGCGAAAAATTGGAGAAAAGCGGACGTTTTGGTGATCCCATCGTGACAAAAATAAAACCAGCCGAAACATTTTGGCGCGCTGAAGAATACCATCAGCAGTATTTGTCGAAGAAGGGGATTGCGGGTGCCTGTCATATCTAGTGGTGGGAATATGTTTTTCTGCAATCGATGCACTCTTGACTTGACACTTCGAGGGTTGGTAAGATGAAAAAGGTCCCGCACATTTCTTGGAGAAATATATGGCTTCATTACGCCCTCGTGTCGAGGATGCTGACGTTCCCCCAAAACAAACGTTTTGGGGTTTGAATCTGCAGACGAAATTTATCATTTTGCTCACGTCCCTTTGGATTTTTGTATATCCTTGGATTGAAATTGTCTCGCCATCATCTACTCGGTCACTGATATTGAATGGAGTTGGTGCCATCCTCACCGCACTCTGTTGTGTCGCTAGCTTGCTTGAAAAACTTTTGCAAAAGCAGGAATCAGATATTGAGAGGAAAAAACAATCAAGACAAATAGTAGACCAGTTCCAACTAACGAAAGGAATGCCAACTAAGGATACTTCGTCATCTTATCCACCTGGGAGTATGTAGGACTGGTGAGTTACAAATCCGATGCTTATTGCATCGGTTTTTTTATTGATTTTACTTGAATTTTATCCAATACCAAATTATGTAACTTCTGTCTATCGGCATACTTTACATAATACACATACGAGCGCCGGTCGCATGTTCTGCGATGTCACTTATGGTTTTTTAGAGTTTGTGAAAATTCACTATCGGGCCAACCCATGTAGTAGATATTCAGCAATGACAAGATGCGCCTACTTGAGAATAGCGGGAGACTCATCTATCGTTGGTAAGTCAGAGTCTTGTGAAAATTCACTACCGGGCCAGCGGTAGAAGAGTACTGGAATAAAGATAAGCGTGAGGACCATGGCGAAAGAGAGTCCAAACATGATGGTGAACGCGAGCGGACCCCAGAGCGCTGACACCATTGTGAGTGGTATCATTCCGATTACTGTCGTGATGGTGGTGAGGAAGATTGGGCGAAGGCGCACTGCGGAAGCATTTACTACCGCCTCGCGAAGAGAAGATATCTTGCCGTCTCGCAAAGTATGAAGGACCGAGTCGAGTAAAATAATGGCATGGTTGATAATCACGCCGGCGAGCGCAATTATTCCGAGCATCGACGAAAACGAGAGCGCCTGCCGAGAAATAGCAAGACCTAACAGTACGCCGATAAATGAAAGAGGAATGATAAAAATAAGATAGAGTGTAAAGCGGAAAGAATTGAACTCAAGGACAAGAATTGCAAGCGCAAGGAGCATTCCTGCGAGAAGGGCAAATCCCATTTCGCTAAACGTTTTGTTCACATCCGCGTTTTCACCTCCGTAATCAACGAGGATACTCGGATGGAGCTCCAGTGAATCGAGTTTTTTTCGAAAAGCACTTGTCACCTCCACGGCAGTCGCTCCAGTCGCAAGGTTCGCCGAAACGGTCGCAATACGTTTCCGGTCTTCATGACTGATGACTGCATGGCTCTGCTCCACATTTACTTTAATGAGTGAACCCATGATTACCGTTCCTTGTGAGGTCGCGATGGGAATCTGTTTGATACTGTCGATCGTTGTTTTATTGGTATCTTCAGGATTTACGAATGCACTATTAAGATCCAATTTAACAAGTACTCCGATATCATTTTCTTGCTTAGTAATTGTTGTTGCCCTTACTCCTGAAACCGCAGTGCGGAGGATTTGTGCGACGCGTTGAGCCGTGAGCCCTACAGCTGATGCCTTCGTGCGGTCTATGGTGATGGTAAATTGGCTTCCGTCATCACGCAGTGATGTAGTGACGTCGACTGCCCCTGGGGTTTTACCGAGTAACTCTTCGGCCTTTGTGGCTGCGACAGTAAGCGCATTCAGGTCGTCACCAAGAAATTTGATGAGCACGGGATTGCCCGACGGAGGACCGTTTTTGCCTTGCTCCACTTTGATGTCTGCACTTGTGACAACGGAGAGTGTTGCACGCAAATCGTCGACGATTTCCGTGGAGGTTTTGTTGCGGTCCTTCTTGAGAAGCACAGTGATATTTGCCAGTTTTGTTCCGCTTCCTCCGCCGTCTCCGCTAAAAGATGAGCCCGAACCGACTGTCGAAACAAATGACTCCGCGTATGGATATTGATATAAGAATTCCTCGACCTCACGCGTGGAGAGATCAGTAATTGCAAGAGGAGTTCCCTGTGGTTTCTCTATTGATATATAGATGAAGTCTTGATCGTCTTGAGGAAAGAAAGATACTTTCACAATTCCAGTAAGTGGTAGCGACAGTGACGCAACGAACAAGATTCCCATAAAGAGAAAAAAGCGATTTTGTAATTTTCGACTATCGAGAATACGGCCAAGAAATGATTTGTACCATTCTTGTATCTTCAGTGAATATTCTTCCTGTGCATTTTCAAAGCGGTTCTTGTGCTCTTTGGTAAAGATAATTGCCAAAAGTGGAACCATTCCAAGTGCTACCGCGAGTGACGCGATGAGTACGAAAATAAGAGTGAATGGTATCGAAGCGATAAATTTGCCGACGATGCCTGAAAGAAAAAAGAGCGGTGCAAAGAACGCAACCGTTGCCATGGTTCCCGCAATGAGAGGCCAAGCGTATTCGCGAATCGAGGCGACGGCTGCTTCATCAGCGCTCCCGTACTGCTTGAGTCTTGTATGAATTGCCTCAGTGATAACAATTCCGGAATCAACCAGGATTCCGATAGCTAAAATGAGGGAAAACAGTGAAAGAAAGTTAATTGTATTGCCAGAAACATAGAGACCAATGAATCCTATGACGAACGAAAGCGGAATAGAGAGTGCCGCTACGACCGATTCACGCCAGCCGATAGTAAGGAAGAGCATGAGCATGACAAGGGAAACGGTCTCGAGCCCGACTCGCGTGAGTTCCCTGAGGTCTTTTTGTACGAGCGCACCACGGTCAAATGACACCACGACGTCGGCGCCAGTCAGTAGGGTATTTTTGAGTTCTAGTATTTTCTTATTTACGTTTTTAGCGATGACGGTCACATCGCCTCCTGATTTCTTGTAAATGGAAAGGGTAATTGCTTGCGCTGAAGGAGCCCCTCCTACTGATGCTCTTGAAAAAGTCCGTGGTGATTCAAGTCCGTCAGCGATAAATGCTATATCACGCAAATAGACGGGAATCCCACCCTGCGACGATATGGTGATATCGGGAAGCTGGCCAGCATTGTCTATAGAGCCCGCAAATTTAACAGGATAATCGATATCGGCCACCGTGATATTTCCGATGGGAAAAGATGCATTCGCGCCACTAATTGCCGCCATCACTTGGTCGATGCTGATATTATATTTCTCAAGGAGCTGTTTCCTGAGAACGACTCCAATTTCTCGCTTTCGCGTTCCAGATATTTCTACCTTTGATACGCCGTTAATTTTTTTGAGTTCATTCTTTAGATCATCGGCAAGTTGTGTCAGCGTTAGCTGAGGAAGATCTGTTGAGGCAGAGACAATAAGAATGGGCTGGTCTGAAAAATTGACTCTTGTTACCGTCGGAGCATCTGCCTCAGTAGGAAGAGATACCTTCACACGGTCTACCGCATCCTTGAGATCTTGGATCGATTTATCAATATTTGCTTTTGCATTGAACTGAGCGGTAACGATTGAGACACCCTCTCGAGAGGACGAGGTCACCTTGTCTATGTTTTCAATATTGGCGATTTCATCTTCCAATTTATTGCTGATGAGTTTCTCTGTGTCCTCAGCATTTGCGCCACGAAGTGTGGTCGATACGATTCCAATAGGAATAACAACTTCTGGTGCTGATTCTTTTGGAATAGCGGATAGCGAAAACAACCCACCTATAACAAGTGCTGCCATGAGCAAATATGTGAATGCGCGTTTTCGCAAGAAAAATATCCAGAGATTGTGCATACAAAATTATTTTAGTGATACAACCATTCCATCCTGCAGACCCCTAGCATCCGTGACAATCATCATTTCCGGAGTCAGACCTGCTGATATTTGCACTTCATCGCCCAAGAGTGAGCCAAGAGAGACTGAGTGAGCCACCAGTGTGCTCGATGCAGATACGGAAAATACCACAGCGCCGCCTGGGGTAATTTTTAGTGCCGAAAGAGGAATCTTGTTTTCCCCTTGTATCGCTTGCTTGATTGCACGATTTGCACTAATGCGTACCGATGCTCCATTCGTGAGAAGTGCAGTTCCATTGGTAATACCGATGCGCACTTCGATTTTGTTCGTCTTTGGATCGAGTGCTGGCGCGATGCGCGTGATGACCCCAGTACTCCCACCTTCAATCGTCACTGTGCCTTCGACAACGAGAAATTGAGCGTCTTCTTCCGTTACATATGCGATTATCTCAAGTGTTCCGTTGTTCGAAACAACGGCAACCTCAGTGTATGGAGAGACAAAATCACCGGTACTAATGGAGAGCGAATTGATTGTTCCTCCAATAGGACTCCGGACGATAGTTTGTTCTAGTCGCGCTTGTGCGCCGCGCAAATTTCCTAAGGCGGATTTTACCTGCCCATCAGCAGAACTTCCAGAATCTGTTCCAATGGTAGAGGAATTGATTTCTGCTATCTGATTTGCAGAGAGGCTTGCATTTAGTGCCGTTCTTGTTCCGGAGATGACGGAAAGAGCACTAGTTACGCTTGCGCGCGCGACGCCAGTGCTCGCCTTGAAGCCCTCGATGGTTGCTTGGGAAACATTGTTGTCCGCTAGCGACCTACTCCATGCGAGCGATAAGTCATTGAGATAATTCTTCACTACGTTCACTTCTGACTCAACCGTGTCGAGTTCTGCAATGAGGGAATCATTCGAGGTTAATGAGCGGTTTCTTATCTCACGCTCTCGAAGCATTGTTTCAATATTGATGCGAGCATTTTCGATTTGAAGGACTAACTTTGCATCATTCACAGTAACCTTTAACTTCGCTTCGCGAGTTAGGGGATTGTTCCATGCCGTATCGGTTTTCGTATGGATCGCATCATCGAGTATGGTATAGGTCGAGGCAATTGCGTTCATGGTGGAGTTCTTTGATTCTATTTTCAAATTCGGCAATGACAGAGCCGGCAGGCACATAATCTCCGAGTTTTTTATGGACGGCCAATATTTGCCCTCCGATTTCAGCGCGTATGATCGCTTCATTGCGGGAGGTTACGGTTCCAAGAAGCTCTATGGGAACTACGCTTGCTGAGAGGTCGGCGACGCGCGATACGAGAACTAGACGTTCCACGAGAACTTCATTCCTTATATCAGTCGGAGTGCCTGTTCGGATAAAGAATACGATGATAAGTACTATTGCGAGAATTATCGCTATCCACATTATCCGTGATAATCCCCAAAAATTGCTCACCGTATTTTTCGCATAACTTTTCAGGGTCTCAAAAAGTGTTTTCATGGGTAACTTGGTTATGGTTTGGGTTTCAGTTTGACCCTGACTGTCTTGAATGCTTTGGTGATCAGTTCCCGACTGGAAACCGGTATGTCATCAAATACTTCTTTGAGTTCAAGTTCGATGAGCGCATGTGCGTCCATAAATGCCCGTGATCCCCGAGGAGTCATCGTGAGAATATGCTTTCTACGGTTCTCCGGGTCTTCTTTTCTGATGAGATAGTTCATTTCGGCGAGTTGGGCAATGTGTCGAGAGACTGTTGCTTCCGTGATGTGCAAAAATATTGCGATAGCGCTCTGCGAAGTGCGTGCATTGCAATGTAGTCCAAGTAAAATAAGAAACTGGGAGAAGGTAATCCCGTTTGCTTCGTGGAGTTTATGCTCCAATCTTTTTTCCACCGAAAAATATGTCTGATGAAGCGAATACATAAAACTCTTGGACCAGTCCAGGTCGGGGCAATTTGATTTCATGATAACGCAAAGGTTAGCATAACAAGTGTTAAGATGCAATGAAGGCCGCTTGGGCTTACTGACTTTCTATGGGCACTCGATCGGCCCTCCTGCGGATAGTGGAACTATCCTCGGTGCTGATCTGACTAGTAAAAGTGTACAATGAACAGGATTGAGCATCGTGCTGGTCGAGACTTTGAAAAGACATATCCCACCTCTTTAAAGTGGGAAATTGGTCATTCCGCTGGTTCCAATTTCAGTTTCTGATGCATAAAATACAAGTAACCTTGTTTCGGAGGAGTTTTATATTTTTTCCAACATTTGGCCGTCAGGGGTGTCTTTGACGTCGTAGCCGAGTTTTTTAATTGTATCTCGTAGACGGTCGGATTCAGCGAAGTTTTTTTCGCTCCGTGCCGCTTGGCGGAGAGTCAAGAGTGAGTTTACTCCCGCAGGCACAGCATCGCGCATCTCGCTCATGTGTGAGTGAATCAGTGCAAGTCCCAGACCGAGTACTTTATCCATTTTCATGAGCGTTGCATATTTGTCGGCATCAGTAATGCTCGCGTCTTTCATGAGTTTCCAGACGAGTGCTATCGCATTTGCAGTATTTAGGTCATCATTGATCTCCTCGGTAAATTCGCTGATATACGATTCGATGGGAGCGTCGCTTTCCGTATTCGGAAGAGTGAAAACAAAATTAGTCAGTCTATTGTAGGCGGATTGCGCACCAGCGAGAGCTTCCCAAGTGAAGTTTGCTTGTGTGCGATAATGCGCAGTGAGTAGCCAGTAGCGATAGGCGAGGGGAGGGATACCGCGCTCATGGATGTCGATGAGTCGATAGGTATTGCCGAGAGACTTAGACATTTTTTCTCCATCAACAAGGATATGGGCATTGTGCATCCAGAATCGGGCATATGGTTTTCCTGTCGCACATTCACTTTGGGCTATCTCGTTCGTGTGGTGCACGGGAATGTGGTCCACCCCACCCGTGTGAATGTCGATCGTTTCCCCAAGATACCGCATGGCCATTGCTGAACATTCAATGTGCCAACCAGGGAAACCCTTACCGAAAGGGGCGTCATAACCGAGTGTTTCGTTGAATTTCCATATGGCAAAGTCTGTTGGGTGCTTCTTTTCACCGACATCGATACGCACGCCGGCTTGCATCCCCTTAATGTCCAGTCGAGCAAATTCCGCATAACGCGGAAATTTTTCCGTATCGAAATAGATACCATCCGATGTCTTGTAAGTAAAACCTTTTTCACCGAGCGTGGCGACTAATGCGATATCTTCGGCGATATGGTCTGATGCTTTGGGGTATGCGGTAGCAGGAAGGATGCGAAGTGCTGCGAGGTCAGTTTTGAATTGACTGGTATAATATTCACCAACTTCGCGCATCGCGTCTGTGGTTAGCGGTTTTCCTTCGCGCCGAAGCGCTTGTGTCATTTTGTCTTCGCCCGCATCTCCGTCGTCGACGAGGTGTCCGACATCGGTGATGTTCACAATCTGTTTCACGGTATATCCGTTCCATTCGAGTGTGCGGCGCAAGATGTCGGCGAAAACATACGAACGCAGATTACCCACGTGAATGTAGTTATAGACTGTGGGCCCACAGTTGTACATGGTTACTACAGGAGGGTTAAGTGGATGAAAATCAACCAAAGCATGTTTCGCTGTATCAAAGAATTTTAACACCATATACTAAATCCATTTTTTATATTTGAAATATGCAAGTGTCGCGAGGCCAAAGATGCTCATGAATGCAAGAATGACCCAGAAGTCATTATCCATTCCAACAATAGGTGTGTGTTTCGTATTCATTCCAAAGAGTTGTCCGATAAGTGCTGCTGGAAGAATCAAAAAAGTCGTCGCGGTGAGCACTTTCATGATCTCGTTCGTTTTTGTGGTGAGCAAGGAATCATTTGTCGTACGCAATTCACTCAGCACTTCTCGCTCATCCTGGAGCACTTCCTCGACTTTTAAAAATTCTCCCATGATGTTTTCGCTGTAATGTACAAAATCATTACCGAAAAAGTCTTCGGAGGAGCGAGCGAGCGACTGAAGTACTCCGCGATGCATGCGAAGTGCGCGATGAAACTCGAGCAAGTCGCGATGAATCATGGAAAGCTCGGCTACCATCTCGCGCTCTTCTCCGTTGAATATTCTATCTTCGACAGATTTCAGAGAATCGCCAATCATGGAGAGTTCATGTCCGAGAGAAGAGTATATCTTCCTGATCATATAAAAAAACAAGAATCCGGCGTGGTCACCAATATCACTTCTGTCTAATATTGAGTTGACTTCGAATACTTTCGAAAACTTGTGGAGCGGATCAAGCAGTTCATATCGTACGGTAATAAGAAACTGTTTTCCGATAATAAAGTCTACTTCCTGAGATTTCGATTTATGTGAATGGCGAATAGCAGGGAAGTGAAGAATGAGATAAATAAAGTTCTCATATTGATCGACCTTGGGGCGAAGGGATGGACCGAGGAGTTCATCGGCAGCTATTGGGTGAATATCAAATTCTTCCATAATCTGGCGTACCTCCTCATTGGTTGGCGACTCCATGTCTACCCACGTGAGCGCATGGTATTTGTATCTTGATATCATTGTCATCATTATACGATGGCCTCACTGCTTTGGCTATAAACTTTTCACCCAAAGTGACGTTGTTTGACCTATTGTTTCGTCTCTGGGATAATGAACGCCATGCGTGATTCGAAACAACACTATCGCCGCGTTGGAATTGCGGTGATTCTCGGCGTCATACTTTTTGTCGGCGGATATGAGATGGGGTCAAACGAAGGTGATGCGCTCCCAAGTATTCCATTATCAGGGGTGCTCAATTTTGCCGAGCCAGATGGAATGAATGCGGTATCGGATTCTTCCAATTTGGCGGAGCTAAAGACATGTATTGATGCGAAGGGGGCTGAAGTCCCTTGCCTCATGGATCGCACAGAGATATCAAGCAAGAGTGACGCTCCTGCTGATTTTTCACAATTTTGGAAAGTATGGAATGTTATCAATGACAAGTATGTTCCAACAAAACATGCCGCTGTTTCAAATCAGGAAAAAGTATGGGGGGCGATTGCCGGTCTCGCAAACTCGCTTGGTGATCCATATACCTATTTTCTTCCGCCTCAAGAAAAAACGTTATTCGAGCAAGAAGTGTCTGGTTCTTTTGGTGGTGTAGGAATGCAGATCGGAATGAAGGATGGGATTGTTACTGTTATCGCGCCTCTAAAAGGTTCTCCTGCGGAACGGGCAGGAATCATGAAAGGAGACAAGATCTATCGTGTAGACGGAGCGACGACGACGGAAATTTCACTCGATAAAACGCTCTATCTTATCCGAGGTGAGATTGGAACGCTTGTACATCTCACGCTTTATCGCGAGGGAGTTGATGAGCCAATCGAAGTATCTGTGATTCGCGAGGTCATTCAAATACCGACCATCGACACCGAAAAGAAAGGCGATGTTTTCATCATCCGACTGTATGGATTTCCTGCCACCGGAGCTGATCTTTTCCGTGGCGCCCTTAAGGATTTTGCCGACTCTGGATTGAACAATCTCGTTCTCGACCTCCGTGGAAATCCGGGCGGATATCTTGAGGTTGCCGTCGATATGGCAAGCTGGTTTCTCCCCGAGGGAAAAGTAGTGGTTCGCGAAGAAGAAAAGAACGGCGCAGGTCAAGTCTATCGGTCGAAAGGCTACAATGTCTTTGGTGATACATTTCACTTTGTTATTTTAGTCGACGGTGGCTCTGCGTCAGCTGCAGAAATTCTCGCAGGAGCATTAGCGCAACAGGGTGTCGCGACCCTTGTGGGTACGCAAACTTTCGGAAAAGGTTCAGTCCAAGAGCTTGTCGCCATAACGCCCGATACATCACTCAAGGTTACCATTGCGCGCTGGATCACCCCGAATGGTACCAATCTCTCCGCGGGAGGCATCATCCCGGATGTAGTTGTCGAACTGACAAAAGAGCAGGTAGAAGCAGGAGAAGATCCCCAGCTTGATAGGGCGATAGAAATCCTTCATTCTGGCAAGTTTCCCGTACAGCAAGCAGGGAACATTATGGCGACACCGTAGTAATACCTGTTTTAATTTTCACACCTTGTCTTTTTGTAGGATATCCGTATACTGGTCTCAACATCTTAATAACCGCGGAACCGCTCCGGTTTCGGGATGTCTTATACGAACTAAATACGTATTTTTATGAAAGTTATATTATTGTCGGACGTTCCAAAAGTTGGTAAGAAATATGCCATTGTTGATGTTGCGCCGGGTTATGCTCGCAACTTTTTGCTTGCACGAAGTCTCGCAGAGGCAGTCACCCGCACAAACGGTAAGCGCATAGCCGAGCTTTCGAAGAAGCGTGAGGTTGAGAAGAAGAAGCAGGATGATCATCTCGACAAGTCACTTTCGGGTCTGAAGGATGTCGTGGTATCGCTTACGCGAAAGGCAAATGAGGAGGGTCATTTGTATGCCGGTGTGACAAAGGAAGAACTTGCCATGGAGCTCGGAAAGATTGTTGGCGTCGCGTATTCAGAGGAGAATATCGACATCGAGAAGCCCATCAAAGCTGTCGGCGAATTTCCTATTACCGTTGTTGTGGGAACAAAGAAGGCTGAGTTTACACTCAAGGTAGAGGCGGAAGGTGCGGTGACTGATGAGGGTAAGTAGATTGAAGTAAACAAAAACAAAAATCGCCCTGATGAGCGATTTTTTGTTTTATCCAAATTTGTTTCTTCTGACTCTACGACTTAATTAACCGAAACCATCTTCTTTGAGAGTGTTTTGCCATCGAAGCGTGTTTTTCGGACGTTCTTGAACGTCACTTTACCATCTACCATTGAGTAGAGAGTGTGATCCTTTCCCACCTTCACGTTTTTTCCAGGTACAACACGTGTACCGCGCTGGCGTACCAAGATATTTCCAACAGAAGCAACTTGTCCGTCGTGAAGTTTGACACCAAGATATTTTGGATTTGAGTCGCGTAGATTTTTTGATGAACCACCTGATTTCTTTGTTGACATATGTTTGGTATCTCGTAAGATTCGTGTATAAATTGCGTCACATGACATTAGCAGAAACCCTGAACAAAATCAAGTATTATCCGGATCTGACCAAAGACACCTTTGTTGTTTTGGTCGTTATATTGGTGGCTTTTGGGTCTTTTCTGGCCGGTCGATATGCTGCGATAGAAGAGGGGAGAGTCAGTGCTTTGCGTATTTTGGATAATACTCAAGATGGAGCGAATCAGGCGTCCATTGTGACATTTCAGGTGAAAGATGGTGTAGGGGAAGTTGGCACGCTAGAGCCTTCGCAGAGCGAGATTGAGGGAATGTATGTGGGTGCAAAATCAGGTAAGACGTACTATTTGCCATGGTGTGCAGGGGTGAAACGCATTAAGGAGGAAAATAAAATTTGGTTTGCTACGGAAGTAGATGCAAAAGCAAGAGGCTATTCACCGACCGTGAGCTGTAAGGGGATGTAATCTTTTTGAACCTCTTCTTTTGTGAGTATGCTTGCATAACGTATGGCGATTTATGTTTGACACAACATTCACTTCAACCGTATACTACAACACCACATTGCCCAACGAGATATTTCATTAAAGAACGTTTGAATGGAACGATGCGTTTCGGTGAATTAGAAAAAACGCTTATCGGTATTTCACCCAGAACTTTTTCGATGCGACTCGCAAGTCTCGAGAAGTTTGGCATCATTGACCGTAAGGTGTATCCAGAAGTGCCACCTCGCGTTGAATACAAACTCTCAGCTTTGGGTAAAACACTTGAGCCAGTATTAAAGACGATGAACAATTGGGGAATCTCGTTTCGAGGCAAATAGGTGATAATGTCGCAACTTTACGAATTCCTGATATACTCGAAATTACTCTGGCTACCCGAAGAGATATGGGAATATCCCACGGGCTAGGTCGGATAGTGGTAGTCTACATGCATATCGGGATAGAGTGCATGCGCTGATAATATAAAATAGTGTAAAGTGAAGTAGTACGTTCGGGCTATCGGATGGTGTGAGCTCTGGTTAGGGAACCCATTCCTATGGGACCCAGAGCGCAAGACCTTTTGCGATGGTTTCGAGTGAGGCTTTGCAAACGAGGAAAACATCCAAAAGGTGTAAAGTTCCTGTAAGGAAAGTCTACATGCATATCGGGATAGAGTGCATGCGCCAACAATGTAAATTAGTGTAAAATGAAGTAGTACGTTCGGGCTATCGGTGGTGGTTGACTATATGCATATCGGGATAGAGTGCATGCGCCGATAATATAAAATAGTGTAAAATGAAGTAGTACGTTCGGGCTATCGGATAGTGGTAGTCTACATGCATGGGGTGCATGCGGCGGCAGTTCGATTCTGCCTAGCCCGACAAATATGAAGGAACTTGAATTAATCGGCGACGCGAGAACTTGCTCATCTGCTTTTTTCGTTCGCGAAGGGATGATATTACTAGGTTTGCGTCACTACACGCCAGATAAGTGGAAGGCCATATCCGTTTGGACAACGCCAGGAGGTCGTTGTGACGAAGGTGAGGTGTTGGGTCAAAATTTGATTCGAGAAACAAACGAAGAAACGGGTATTCAAAATTTTTCTGTAAAAAAATATTTAGGAAATTATTCAGGCGCTAAGGAGGGGGATATCGTACATGTGTTTCACTGTGAAACTGATCAAGAAGCGAGGCTCATGGAACCGGAGAATTTTTCAGAATGGAAATGGTTTCCTATTGGTATGCTCCCTGAAAACACGATCAGCCCACATATAAAAAGAATGTTGAATTTGTTAATACAATAAGACATGAAATTCCCAAGTAAAATCATCGTGACCGATCAAATAGTTAATTGTGCTCAATTTTCAGATGCAACTAAAGCATCCGTCATTGATTTTACGCAACACCTTCTCGAAGACTTTCAAAAAAACGGTATGCATCGGCAGATTGTTGGCATCGCGGGGCCTTCCGGAAGTGGTAAGTCGACCCTCTCTGTTCTTGTAAAAGAGATAGGCAAAGAAATTTCGTCGGAAGTTGATATTGTACCTATCTCGATCGATGCATTTCATTTTTCAAATGAGTATCTTCGCGCCACTAATGCTGACGGTAAAAATTTGATAACGGTTAAGGGAAGATTCGATACTTACGATGTTCCTGCGCTCATTGATCACTTGGGTGCTTTTTTGCGAAACGAATCAATAAGTTTTCCCGAGTATTCACGTACGCTGCACGAAGCACGAGGAAATGCTGTCACGATAACCCAAAGACCGACACTGCTCTTGCTCGAAGGATTGTGGCTGCTCTATGGTGAAGCGGGGTGGGGGAATGTCACACCATTACTCGGATCTTCTTTTTACATTGATGATACTGAAAAACATTCTCGCTTGCGGACTATTGCGCGGCATATGTTCGGAGGAAGAACTGAGGAAGATGCGGTGCGTCATTATGAAGAGAGTGACGTTCTCAATAGAGCCTTAGTCATTGAAACTCGTATTTGTGCTCACAGAATTTTCACCTGGCCGGCTTAAGATATCTTTATGTGAGCAGATTATGGAAAATTGTCAGTACACGTATTCTGTTCGTGGCATTGACGCTCATCTTAATTATATTGTCTAATATTTTAAGAGGGGAGCAAGACAAACAGAAATTGTCCGCTCAAACTCCCGAAACAATAAATCACTCATCGACTACTATGAAGATTACCAGTTCCGCATTTGTCGAAAATAGCACCATACCGAAGATGTACACTTGCGACGGAGTGAACATTAGTCCACCGGTTGAGTTTTCTGATGTGCCCGAGTTCGCGAAGTCACTCGTGCTCATCATGGATGATCCAGACGTCCCGACTAACATTCGATCAGATGGCATGTTTGACCACTGGGTTATGTATGACATCGCATCCACGCTCAAGGGTGTTGCAGAGGGCAAATTTGAAGGTACTCAGGGGGTAAATGGTACAGGAAAAACCGGTTATACTGGACCGTGTCCGCCTGACCGCGAACATCGATATTTTTTTAGACTGTATGCAATCGATATTAAACTTGGACTGTCAAAAGGAAAGACAAAGTCGGAGATTCTCGAGGCAATGAATGGACATATCATTACGACCGCTCTGCTTATGGGGAGATACAATAGGAGTAGGGAATGAGGAATGACAGGCTGTGAGGCCTGGTGGTGTTTTTTGATGATACGTCGCACAATATATCTTTTGCGACGCAATTATTAATGCGTTGCAAAAGAACCTATTATCCGACATATTTCCATTATGTTGGACAATAGGCTTTGCGACATACACTTAAGCTTCCTGCACTAATAAATGCATCGCAAAAGATAACGGAGATTGTGCAACAGCATTGAGGACAAAGCCGTCGCACAATCTCCTTTTGGTCCCCTACTGAGTGATTATTGCACCGGTGTTGAGGTAGACTGCGGCGCAGGTAGTAACGCTTCACTACGGACGACATAACCATGCTTCTGGAACCATGCGGGTGCGCCACTTTTGTCTACGAGCGCAATTAAGTCGACGTTGAAATAATAGACCAATCCTGCGAAAACCATGAACGTAAGGAGTAGTTTTATCATATGTTCTAATTATACCCCTTCTTTTTGTCAGAGATAGTCCATTGCATCCAAATATGCATTTGCGGGTGCGAGTGGAAGACGAAATATTGCTCCTTTGCAGGATTTACTAGGCATATTCTTTACTTCGACAGCACTCGAAACATATACCGTGAAATGTAGGTGTGGTCCCGTTGAGTAGCCTGTATTGCCGCTATAACCGATGGTATCTCCGACAAGCACTTCCTTGCCTGCACCTACTTTTATTAGCTCAAGATGACCATAAAGGGTTGAAAGTCCGTTCTTGTGTTTTATAAGTATCCAGCGGCCGTAGGATGCGCCAGGACAGGCTTTGTCGGTATCTCCAGTAGCGACGACCGTGCCATCTGCGGCAGCCTTTATGATCGTCCCAGGAGTGGCTCGAAAATCCGTGCCATTATGCGTACCGGATACATATAACCTCCGTGCGTCAACCGTTTTACCAAATCGTTGGGTGATAATTGGTTCTTCCACCGGAAATTCAAGTACCTTTGTACCGGGTTTTGGAAAACTTGTCGGATCGATAGCAACGCGAATCTGGGCCTCGAAGTCATCTATTTCTTTTTCAAATTGTTTTTTACTCGCTTCGCGCTCGGCCAATATTTTTTTGTAGTTCGACTCCTGATTCTTTGTGGCGGAGAGCAAGCTGACCTGTTGCTTGCGCGCACCATCAGCGACTTGTTTTTGGTCTGAAAGTTGAGTGTTGAGTCCTGTTAGTTTTTTTCGCTCATCAAGATAAGATGCTTTTGACGTGCTCATTTCCTCTTTTAACTGCTCGAGGCTCAGTATGCTATCGCGAACAGCATTTTGCATACGCGCCATATCATCTACGTCTTCGAGAAATGATGAAAGTGAAGTGTTCGACAGGAGTATCTCAAGCATTGTGTCCGAGTCTGTCTGGTCAATACGGTGGATAATATCTGCGATAAGATCCTTGTTTCTGTCGATGCGTTGTTGTTTTTGTGAAATACCATCATTGAGCTTTGTAATCATGCCTCCTGCGCGGTCGATTTTTGCTTGGGTGAGTTGAATATCTTTCGCGAGTTTCGCTCGCGAGAGGTCAAGAGTTTGTACTGCGTTCTGTAGCGTTGCTTTTTGATTGCCAACATTCTCAATGCGTATTTTATATTCCGCAATCTCTTTTTCGAGCTGCTCAATGTCACTTGCGCGAGAAGAAATATTTTGTTTGAGTTCGTCTACAAGAGAAGTTTGCGCGAACACACGAGTGCTCATGGTTATGATCAGGTACATTAATCCGAAAAGTAGCACGAACCCCATTACGGATGAAAATGCAAAATGGTAGGATGTCGCCTTCCTACTCATGATGAAGTGCAATCGCGAATGTTATGCGGCGTAAAGCCTCCGCTTTTCCGAGAATCGATGCGAGCTGAAACGGGTCCGGCGATTTCTCGCGACCAGAAAGGGCAAAACGAAGCGGCCAAAGCACCTGTCCCCTTCCCTCGGCTTCCGCATAGCTCCAAATTGCTTCTTTTACAGATTCTTTTGAGAACGATCCCTCGTCCATTTCGTTGATGATATCGCGTACCTTAGCGAGCCTTTCTGTGAGTTTTGCGGGGTCACGTTCCTCCTTCCAAAAAAGCATATTTTTTTCATATTCCGGTTGGGTAAAGTAGTACCCCAGTTCTCCATTTGTGTACATTTCGCGTAGTTCACCAAAATGGCTAATACGCTCAAGTAATATAGGGGCGATGTGATTGCGCTTTTCATTATATCCAGCGAGCGTTTTTATTTCGTCCGGCATGAATTGATTTATCATGGCGAGTTGAGCATTAGGCTCCATCTTCTTGATGTACTCCTTGTTCATCCACTCGAGTTTTTCTGGATTAAACACTGCTCCTTGTTTTTGCATGCGCTCAAATGAAAAGGCCGCAGTCAATTCTTCGAGTGAAAAAATTTCCTGCTCCGTGCCGGGGTTCCATCCGAGTAGGGCCATGAAATTGAGCAAGGCCTCAGGTAAATATCCCTCGTCGCGGTATTCAAGAGCGGGGCGAACAAGCGGGTCACGTTTTGAAAGTTTTGCACGCTCACCGTTGAGGATAACAGATGCGTGAGCATATTTGGGGCGTGGTGCACCAATTGCCTCCTGAATCAGAATTTGACGCGGAGTGTTTGAGACATGTTCCTGACCCCGAATGATATGAGTCACGCCCATCTCGAAGTCATCGACGACAACCGTTAAGTGATAGAGTGGGCTATCAAAATCGCGTGCAATGACAAAGTCACCGAGTTCTTCTGTGTTGAAGGTAATATCACCGAGGTTCTCA
>Ga0075982_120_pt1 | contig 22802 bp, 23 predicted proteins | sample RifGroA2_FD_68058 | JGI IMG/M metagenome (GOLD analysis project Ga0075982, IMG submission 68058) | Parcubacteria bacterium GW2011_GWA2_47_7 | reverse complement strand
GGAACCGTTCGCGCACGCCGTCCCGGAGTTCCGGGCTGTAGTAAATCTCTCCCTGGAATATGGCCTCCGCCAGGCTTATCCTGCCCCTTGCGACGCGCGTCTCGTCGCCGGTTTCAAGAAATACGGGGCAGACCGAGCGGCACTTGCCGCACTTTGCACACTTTGCAATCTCTTTTTTTGCCTCTTCTATGCCCATGGTAACGTTAAAACAGATTCTAATTTATAACGCAGACTTAATCAAACAATTTTGACTTTACTGTGTGTCTTCATGTCCCCCGTCCGGTTTTTGCAGTGTACAATAAAACAATCGTCATCAAGGTGCAGTACTGATATTGCCTTGATTTTACGGCAATTTTCCGCTAACTTAGGGTTTGATAAGGAAAAAAGATGAAGAAGACACTCAACTCCTCCAGTCTCAAAGACATATACAAAAAGGTAGTTGACGGTGAAAGGTTAAGCCGGGAGGACGGGCTCAGGTTGTATGCCTCGAATGATGTCCTTCAAATCGGTCACATGGCCAATATTGTCAGGGAGCGCAAAAACGGCAACAAAACCTTTTATATAGTAAACCGCCACATAAACTATTCCAACGTCTGTAAGAATCAGTGCAAGTTCTGCGCCTTTTCTAAGGAGGAGGGAGAAGATGGCAGTTATGCAATGGGCGTGGACGAGGTGATGAATGAGGCGGACGGTGTCGTAGAGCAGGGGGCTACGGAGATACACATTGTGGGTGGACTGCACCCTAAACTGGGATTTGATTACTACCTTGAGATGCTTGGCAGACTGCATGAGCGTTATCCCCAGGTGCATCTCCAGGCCTTTACTGCCGTGGAGATTGCCCATCTGGCCGAGAGGGCGGGTCTTTCGCTAAGGGATACACTGACGGCGCTTAGGCGGGCCGGCTTAGGGTCTATACCCGGGGGAGGGGCAGAGGTCTTTTCATCCAGGGTAAGGAAGGAGCTGTGTCCCGACAAGCTGGCGGGAGAGGGCTGGCTGGGTGTTATGCGCGAGGCTCACCGTCTCGGTCTGAGGAGCAACGCCACCATGCTGTACGGACACGTGGAGTCTGCCGAGGAGAGGACAGACCACATGCTTGCGCTCAGAAGGCTCCAGGACGAGACCGGCGGATTTATGGCGTTTATCCCGCTTGCGTTTCACTCCGATAACACCTTTCTGCAGGGGCTTCCTCGGACTACTGCCGCTCTTGACCTAAAGACCCTGGCCATCGGCAGGTTGATGCTGGACAATTTCCCCCACATAAAGGCCTTCTGGATTATGCTGGGCATAAAGCTTGCCCAGGTATCGCTGAGCTTCGGGGTAGACGATATAGATGGCACTGTGGTGGTGGAGAGGATAACCCATTCGGCAGGGGCCGATACGCCTGAGGAGTTGTCGGTGACCGAGATTGTAAGACTCATTGAAGAGGCGGGGCGGAGTCCGGTGGAGAGAGATACGCTTTATAGAGAGATAGTAAGGCCAAACGGCAGGTTTGACCACGATTGGCATCCGGCAGAGAGCAGGTCAGAGGACTGTGTTAAGGTTACCAGCTAGAGAGGAGAGTCATGGAGTCGTTTCCTAGGCTTTTTAGTCCCTTCCGCATAGGTTCCATGGAGATAAAAAACCGCATTGTATTGCCTGCGATGGAGACCCATCTTTGCGACAAGGATGGCTTCGTTACCGATGAGGTTATCTCCTATTACCGCGAGAGGGCGAAAGGCGGAGCCGGGTACGTGACGGTTGAAAATATCTCTGTTGACCCTGAGGGCAGGATTAATGACGGCATGATGTGCATTCATGACGACAAGTACGTAGACGGCCTGAAACGTCTTGCAGATGAGGTCCACAAGGTAGGGGGCAAGGTAGTTATTCAACTGAACCATGCAGGCAAGGAGGCCCTTAAGTTCTGTACGGGTGTTGCCCCTGTTGCGCCGTCCCCCATCCCCAGCCCGCTGACCAGGACAATGCCCAGAGAACTGTCTGCCGCGGAGATAGGGGAGATAATCAAGAGATTCGCCGATGGGGCGGAAAGGGTTGTGCGTGCCGGGGCGGACGGCGTTGAGATACACATGGCCCATGGCTATCTTGTAAACCAGTTCTCTTCCTTTCCCGTTATTTGCAGGATAAGCGCCGATGAATATACGGACGAGGGCCTTAAGCTGGAGGAGAGCAAGGTCATCGCAAAGATACTCGAGCGTGCCGGCGCAAGCGCCCTCCACGTATCGGCATGTAACAGCTCGTCCGCAGTCTACAATATCCCTTGCTACTACTTGGAAGAGGGTTGTTTTGTGCACCTGGCGGCCGGCATAAAGTCCGTGGTAGGTGTGCCTATAATTACGGTGGGACGTATTCTAGGGCCGGAGATGGCAGAAAAGGCGCTTTCGTTTCATCCAAAGTTTGTAGTTGTAGGATTAAATATTGGGAGAAATATTTTTAACACTTATGACGTTGTCTATGGTCTCGATTCTTGGAAACAATATCGTTCATCGGGGTTTGAAAATGATAAACCGAGAACGGGCGATGAATTAAAGGACATCAGTGTAAATTTTAAATCATGGCGCGATTATCTACACGAGCATAGTAAAATATATGGGTTTCTATCCGAGAATACTCGCGTTCTCCGAGAAAAACTTGGCCTCGCCTCACCTTTTATGACGGGAACATCCGATTGGTCAAATGCTGATCCTGATGCAGCACTCCTCTATGACAAAATTCCCTCACAAAAAACTCTTTTTTGGGCAAATACAGTGTTAAGAAGCGTGGATATGGAAGATAAAAATATAGTCGAGGGACTTCGTCTAAATAATATTTTGTTGGACGAGCTAAATAAAAAGATACTTGAGGGCGGTTCGACGCTCATTGTCTCGATTATCCCGTCAAAAGAACTTGTGTATGAAGCTCGGATTGAAGAAGCTGGTTTACGAAACCCTTATTTTGAAAAATTAGTGACAGGGCAACAGTCCATACGAAAATCTATTCTCAGTTCTTGCGAAGAAAATAATATTTTCTGTTTTGACATGCTCCCATATCTCCGCGGTGCACTGGACGACGGAGAGGTCATATACATGCCATCAGTAAATATGCATCCCACAAGCCATGGTTACGAAATATTTGCCAAAGGAGTAGCAGAAAAACTGAATGCAGAAAATATTATGAAAAATGAAACACCTCTAAATAAACAGCATGATGAGTAATATATATAGTATTTATGGGATTTAATACGATTGATTTCGCGATATTCTTTCCTCTTGTTACTGCGGGTTACTTTCTCCTACCCCATCGTTTTCGATGGGCACTTCTGCTTTTGGCAAGCGGTTGGTTTTACATGAGTTTTATTCCAGCGTACTTATTGATACTCGTATTTACGATTTGCGTCGATTATGTCGCCGGACGACTCATTGAGCAAAGCCAAGGAAGGCGTCGCTTGTATTTATTGCTTGTGAGTGTGGTTGCAAATGTTGGGGTGTTATTTTTCTTTAAATATATTAATTTTTTTAATACTAATATTTCAGCGCTTGCTGAATTTCTTCATTGGAATTATTCGCTCAAGACACTTGCGGTCATCTTACCTCTTGGTCTCTCATTTCATACGTTTCAAAGCCTTAGTTACACTATCGAGGTATATAGGGGGAGACAAAAAGCCGAGCGTCATTTTGGTATATTGGCGCTCTATGTATTGTTCTATCCGCAGTTAGTTGCCGGACCGATTGAGCGTCCACAGAATTTGCTTCATCAATTTAGGGAAGAGCATAAGTTTGATATCCATCGTTTCGGGAGTGGGCTTGGGCTGATGCTCTACGGTTTTGTAAAAAAACTGGTCATTGCAGACAATCTCGCAGTATTCGTAAATCAGGTGTACAACAATCCGTCAGAATATTTCGGCATAAGTACATTTATTGCAACCATCTTTTTTGCGTTTCAAGTGTACTGCGATTTTTCCGGGTATTCCGATATCGCACGCGGTGCAGCTCGAGTGATGGGCTTCAGTCTCATGGAGAACTTCAGGAGACCATTTTTTGCAACCTCAATGGGAGAATTTTGGCGCCGATGGCACATATCTCTCTCAACGTGGATTCGAGACTATATCTTTATGCCACTTGCGATAAAATGGCGAGGATTAGGAAGGGTGGGTATGACTAGTGCACTACTCGTTGCATTCCTCTTTTCGGGTATTTGGCATGGTGCGAGCTGGACCTTTGTTATGTGGGGACTCATCCTTGGGGTAGCTATTATTTTTGAGGTACTGAATGGTGGTGGACACACGAAGGGGGCTGAGCGGGAGCCTTGGAGGGTAGCGAGGATGTTGAGAACTTTTTTTATTTTTTGTCTCTCTCTTCTTTTTTTTCGAGCTGAATCGCTGCAAGTTGCAGTCGGGTTACTTCGCGGAATGTTCGAGGGTTGGGGGAATATTTTTTCTCAGATCACTACTAGTGCATACGTAAATAAATATATTTTTCTTGAACAATCCGCAGATGATTTTTTGTTGTGTTTAGGAGGAATCACTGGTCTTATCCTCGTCGAGTATTTAGAGGAGAGGGGATTGGTAATTCCTCTTTTTCAAATAAAGCGATTTTACATTGGAAAAATTTTGTTGTGGCTTTCCGTCATTCTCGCAATGCTTTTTGTCTTGTATTTACGAAGTCCAAATAAGTCCCAATTCATTTATTTCCAATTTTAGTAAAAAAAATCTTTAAACACACATATCATGAATGAGAAAGGCGCGATTGAAAACGAGGTTGCTATAGTGAGCGGTGGACTTGGGTACATCGGTCGAGAAATCGGATGTCATCTTGCACAGAGGGGTTATAAAACTGTGCTCCTTTACTTGAGTCCGCAGGAAGATATGAAAGCAATACGCTCATCGTTTAAGTCAGCCAATGTGTATTTCTACCAGTGTGATATCACTGATTCGGCGAAGATGAAAGAAGTGCTTGATGCGATTGAAGAAGAGTTGGGGTCTATTTCAGTTGGCATACACGCTGCACACTCACGCCTTGTAAGAAAAAATATTCTTGATGTTGATGAGGTCGCATTTCGAGAGCAATTCTCAGTTGGGGTTTTTGGTGGTTTCAATTTTCTGCAACAAATCGCACTCAAAATGCGACCACGGAAAAAGGGTGTGTTGATTGGGGTGACGACCGCTGCGATCGAATGTGATGTTTCGGCAGACAGTTTTGGGGGGCTCATCGCTTCTAAAACTGCTCTCGTGGGGGGGTACTTGTCCTCAAAATTCGCATTGAAGGGGCTATTGACCGAATTAGCTCAATCGACGGCAGGTTTGGGTATTCGCGTACATACAGTGGCTCCCGGTTTTGTTGCCGGAGGGCTAAACGACGATTTGCCACCAAGGCTTTTTGAGTTCTTGGAAGAAAAATCTCCTACAGGCCAGCTCACTAAGGTCGAGGACATTGCTAAGTCAGTAATTGCTCTTATTCATCCTGGAGAAAGTGTAAAACCCTTTACTGTTGTGATTGACGAGTTGGAGGGTTGAGCTGCTCTTTGTCTGGAAATTTTATTGCTTCTCTTTTGTTTTGTATATTCTTGCAATATAAACTAGTAAAGCTCGAAACATTAGTGAAAATAGCTAATCGTGTATATTTAAAAAAATATCCGGTGCGACATAAGGATGTCCGCATCACCGTATATTTGCCTTCAATTGTTGGAAAAGCTAGTATGTAGTAATTTGATGGAGGTAATATTCCATTAAACTGAATATCGGTAGTTAGTTCGTTTGGATGATGGTATTTTGAGCGATTCACAGGCAGTATGGCTCGGTCATAAATTTACCGTAAATTACTATTAATATATATTGTAAAAAATGTTATTTAATTCACCAGAGTTCCTTATTTTCTTTCCTTTGGTGGTGACGTTCTTTTTTTTAACCCCACATCGCTATCAGTGGGCATTTCTCTTGCTGGCTTCAGGCTACTTTTATATGTCCTTTGTACCATGGTACATTCTTGTGCTTATTATTCTTATATTACTTGACTATTCATTGGGTAGAGCGCTAGAGAAACAAATTGGGTCACGACGCAGACTATTACTTCTCACCAGCATCATTGGAAATCTCGGAATTCTTTTTGTGTTTAAGTACTTTAATTTCTTTAATGAAAACATTTCAGTTCTGGCTGATTTTGTCGGGTGGAATTATTCTATCGAAAGTTTAAAACTTATCTTACCGATTGGGCTCTCCTTCCATGTTTTTCAGAGTCTGAGTTACGTGATTGAGGTATATCGCGGAAAATATCCTGCCGAAAAGCACATAGGGATATACGCGCTCTATGTGTTATTTTTTCCACAACTTGTAGCAGGACCGATTGAGCGACCGCAACAGCTCCTACCACAGTTGCACCAAGGAAAAAGCTTTGATTATGAGCGAGTAATGGATGGCTTAACCACGATGCTTTGGGGATTTTTCAAAAAACTCGTTATCGCAGATCAATTGGCGGTAATGGTTGATCAGGTTTTTGGTAATGTTTATCAAGCGCCACCAGCAGCGATAGTTCTTGCTGTTTTTATGTTTGCATATCAATTGTATTGTGATTTTTCAGGTTATTCTGATATCGCGATAGGTTCCGCAAAGGTTCTAGGTTTTGATCTTATGCAGAATTTCAATAGGCCATATGCCGCAAAGACAATTTCAGATTTTTGGCGTCGATGGCACATTTCTTTGTCAAACTGGCTTCGTGACTACCTCTATTTTCCGCTTGCAGTCTCTTGGCGGTCTTACGGTAAAATTGGTTCTCACCTAGCCCTCTTTATCACTTTTGTCCTTATTGGACTTTGGCATGGTGCTGCATGGACATTTATAGGTCTGGGTGCAATTCATGGAATTTATCTCGTGTTTGCTGATGTTACGAAATCGATGCGTGAGAAAATTTCAAAAAAAACAGGGCTTTCTTCATTGCCTCGCGTGAGGGCTTTTGTGCAGATTATTATCACCTTTATTCTCGTCTCTATAAGCTGGATTTTTTTTCGAGCACAAAATTTACCAGATGTATGGCATATAGTAATAAATCTTGGTCCAGGAATAATGAGCTTGTTTCATGTCGAATATGTGCTTCATAGCGTTGTCACAAGGGAGGTTCTTGGCACGACGTTCTCGTTTTTCTTGTTAAGAATTCTAGCAATTATTTTTATGGAAATTGTGGAATATGTCAGCAGGAACGCAGACTCAATGCGCAGTATGCTTCTCTGTCTGCCGTTTTCTGCCCGTGTATCTGCATATTACGTGATTATTATTTGGATATTTTTGTTGGGGTATTTTGATACAAAATCTTTTATCTATTTTCAGTTTTAAATCTTATGAGCAAATTTCCTTGGAGCATTCATGCTGGGCGCGTCCTAATACTTATTCTTATCAGCATGGGTGCGTTATTCTTCGTTGAGTATGCGACACGTTCTCTCGTGGCACTTGAGCAGGTTTCCACAGATCCAATACTTGGCATGCGACCCTCAGCGGGTGACGAAGGTGATAAGCGAGGATTTCGTAATAGTGCCACTCTTGCGACAAGCTCGATTGTGGCACTCGGCGATTCTTTGGTATATGGGGGGAATGCGACAAGGGAGGAGGCGTGGCCACAAGTGCTCGGAACCTTCATGTCTACTTCTGTATACAATATGGGAATGACGGGGTATTCTAGCGTACAGGTCGGATACTTATTTGACCAAGCGCTGTCTATGAAGCCAGACATTACTATCGCTGGTTTTTATTTGGGAAACAGTATGCAGGGTGCATATGATTTGGTTTATGGGAATGAGTATTGGAGTCACCTAAGAAAAACTGATTCTTCTGAAAAAGAGCCCTCTCAATCTCTATATGACGATCGAATTGTCCTTTCTATGGGAATCGCAAGTGGTACTTTTAATTATCGGCTTCACCAAATCGGCTTATGGTTAAGAGAACACTCGTTGGCCTATGCTCGTCTTGCCGACATCTCGCGCAGTCTGCGCGAGAAGATTGGCCTAGCAAGTACAAGTAAGGATAATGCACAACGAGTACTCTCGCTTTCTGTTGACCATCCAGACATGGTGTATCAAGTAAAAGACAAGGGAATTGAAACAATTTTAACCCCAAGAGAGGAGTTGAAAGCCATTGATTTATCTCGTACTGAGACGAAGGAGGGGTGGAGAATTGCACAAATTCAATATCGAGAAATGAAAAGAAAAGCAATAAATGCTCACTCGCGATTTATCATTCTCGTCCTTCCTTCAAAAAAGCAAGTTTATCAAGAATATTGGATAAATAAAGACGGGGAGGTGCCAATGGAATTTAAACCATATGAGGATGCATCAGAAATTCAACTTGTCGAGGTTAAAAGATTTTGTATTGATGAAGAAATTGAGTGCATCTTCCCGCTAAGTCAAATGAGCGTGGCGCTTAAGGATGGGAAAAGAATATATAGCAATAGCCAAGAAGGTCACCCACTACCCGAGGGGTATCGCATAATCGCCGAAACGATCGCAGAATATTTGAACGAAAATCCTACACGATAATATCTTATTATAAGGTGAGTATCCTTCAGCTCATGATTCTATCGTCATCTTTTGGGAACCTCCTTGAAGAATACGAATTAGAGGAATAGGTCTCCATCTATTACCGCTACATTCGCTTGAAGTAATACACGTTCACAATATTGACTATGAATTGCTGGCAAATTGTTGCCATAATTATTCCCCAAATCCCGAAAAATGGGACAAACGAGAGAAGAAATATAGCCTGGAGGACAGGAGCAGTCACATTTACCTTGTAGATAATTTTGGTTGATGCAAGTGCTGCAATTGCCGTCGACACGAACCGTAGCGGCGCGAATGCAAGAATCCCCGTCATTACTTGAGCATAGATAATCGATTCGAGATATTGGGGGAAAAGAAAGCGATAGAGTAGCGGGATAAGGATGACGGCCATAACGGCTATCGGAATGGTCACGGCATGAGAAAGGTAAATCTTTCTCATGAGTGTGCGTTTCACGACTTTCTTGTCTTGGCTCGCGAATTTCGGGAATGCGAGCGCTCCCGTGACGAGCTTGAATGAGCTCTGTACATTCATCGCGACCGCCTGAGCAAACGAATATATCGCCAGTGGGATTGGTCCGAGAAAGTGAAAGAGAAGAATGGCATCGAGTTTTGAACTCGCTGTTCCCAGCATATTCAAAAAACTCATGTGTGCACCATAGGAGACTGAGTCGGGATCGCGTACATTGTTTAGGGTATTGTGGCGCAATGCGTAGGTGAATAATGCCCCCCGAAATAGCACCGCGGCGCTGACGTACACAAGCATGAGAGTAAAAATGCTGTTTGTGAGATATACTGTCACAAAAATTGTGATCGATGTGCTCAGTTGCAGAATAACTCCATAAATTGTCGCTTGTTTGAATAACTTCCTCCCAGTTAGAATGGTGTTGTAGTGAATAAGTGGCTCCATCAATATGAGAAATGGAGCACATGCAAGGAATACACCTGTCAAAATGAGATTTCCTTGAGCATAGTAATACACGCCAATTGCCCCGCAAATTATCGTGGCGACAACTCCTCCCATAAGTCTATATTTAAGTGTGTCCCAAAATACACGGTCTTTGTTTTGGGCAAAGCCCCTCTGCGCACCGTTCTCCATTCCGGGAAGTGTAAAGAGGGACAAGATGCCTAGAACAGAAATGACGTATTTATATGTCCCATAAGTTTCTTTCGTCAGAAAATGCGCATAACCCATTGCCACAAGAAGTGCCGCAGCGACCCCCACCATTTGCCCAGTAACGAGCCATGAGCCACCATGAAGAATGTAGCGCAAGTCGGTGCGAACCTTACGTTCCCCCCAGGTAATCAGTCTATTTATTGTGTTAAATAAAGCCTTCACGTTTCCTCGTTGTATAGCATATATAAGTATTATTATACAGAAAAAGTGACGCGCCTAAATTGACCATATGTAGCATTTGAACAAAGGTGATCAATACTGGTATACTTCCCAAATGAAGAGGCTATATTTTTTATTTCGCGCGCTTTGTACAACGCGATTTTTGGTACGTCGGCTTCTCATAAAATTTATTGAACGAGAAACTCGTGGTAGACATTATTCTACCGTCGTAGATGTCGGTTGCGGAACCACCCCTCATCGAAAATATTTTGATTGTAAAAAATATATTGGCGTAGACATTGTTGATCACGGAGGCGTTCCGAATCTCGTCATCTCCGATGTTAACAATGGAATACAGGTTCCTGATAAAGCAGCGGACATGGTTCTTTGCTCTGAGCTACTTGAACACACAAAACGACCAGAGTTTGTCATTGCAGAATTGCATAGAATTACCAAAGGGGGCGGGACGGTGCTTTTTACGGCTCCGATGGTTTGGCCAATTCACGAGGAGCCGAATGATTATTATAGATTTACTAATTTTGGTCTCGAATATTTGTTTACAGAAGCGGGATTTTCGAGTGTACGAATAGAGGCATGGAACGGACATTGGTATGCTATGTGTCAATTAAGTCTTTTGTATATGCGTCACTGGATTTTTCGTCCCATTGTTATATGTATAAATATTCTCGGTGTAGTAATATTTAAATTTGAAAAAAACAGAAATCTATCTCTTGGTTATTCGGTCGTAGCAGTAAAATGAGTAAAACTTTAGAAAAAGTCGTTAATCACAGTGAGCGTCTTTATCCCGACATAGCGCCGAGGCGTGGTCGAGATGATCATTTTGCCCGATATGAATTCGTTAAACAATTCGTGAGAGGGAAGACTGTTGCTGATATTGGATGTGGGGAGGGATATGGGGCGGACATAATTCGTACTGCGGGCGCAAAGGGGGTAATAGGCCTTGAGCTTGACGCAGAGTCAGTAATCACGGCAAGAAAAAAATATCCCGGAATCGAATTTGTAGTAGGTGATGCTACAAAAACGGGACTTCTGGATGCTTCAGTTGATATTGTCGTGTCCTTTGAGGTATGGCATCACCTCGATGATTATGAAAAATTTATAACTGAAATGCGAAGAATATTAAAGCCTGGTGGAAAATTAATTGTCTCAGTTCCAAATCGTCATATTATCTATCTGAACCCATTCCATCGTCACATGTTGACAGAATTTTATCGCACAGATTTTGATAAAGAAATAATTGAAAAATACTTAAAGGGTTATTTCGTTGTCGACAAGTGGTTCGGGCAACGATTCGTTCGCTTAATATATGCAAATCCTCCTGTGCGTTTCTTGCTCTGGCTTTTGTCGTTTACGAATAAGAACATTGCTGAGCGCATTGGTCGAGCATTTCGGTTGGCGAATGGGCCTATGGTTCTTCCTTTGACACAAAATAATGCGCGAATACTTATTTTCATCGCACATACTACATAACTACTTGGTACTACCTTAACATTCTTTATTAGTTTAAATAAGTATGCAGAAGAATCAACCAGTCGCATTTTTTGTTGGCCATTGGCCTATAAGTATACAAAAATGGTTTATTGAACAGGTTATCTCTCTCATCGATCTTGGGGTTGATGTGCGTATTTTTGCGTTTCACAGAGTTGAACCAGTGGTTTTGCCCGCGGATGTAGTGAATTACCATCTTCTTGATCGAACAATATATATTGATGTTCCGCGGCCCTTGTTTAAAAAAATTGTTTTAGGAATATACTATTTTTTCGTCTTGCTGTTCAGTAGACCAGGTGCGCTTGTGCGAATTTTAAAGAAGGGAAGTGCTTTTGGGTTTTCATATGTCATAAAATACATATTCTGGACAGGACCGCTGCTGGGTGAAATTGATGAATGTCAGATTGTTCATTGTCACATGGGAATGATCGCAAATCGCTACCTGGTAATTAGGGAAATTTTGGGATTGACACAGCCCTTTGTCACTACGTTCTATGGGCAGGATTCAAGTAAGTATATTAAGGCAAAAGGGACTCAGGTGTATAATGAGCTAAAAAAGGAAGGAGAATACTTGCTCACCATGACGGAAGAAATGAGGGAGAGAATGATTGACTTTGGTTTTCCTCGAGATAAAACGCGCGTACATTATACTGGTATTCTTGTGGGACGATTTGTTGAAAAGAAGGGGATTCCTGATATTTTGCGAGCAGTGAGTATTGCTGCAAAGAAATACCCTCATATCGAATTACATATTGTCGGTGATGGAGATGATGAAAAATATAATACTGAAATACAGAAAGCATATGTCGAAAGCAACCTTGGGGGTCGGGCCATTTTCCGCGGACCAATTCCATATGATGAATTGCAGAATGTATACGGCGATATGCATCTTATGGTGCAACTATCGAAAACAGCTCAAAATGGAGATACTGATGACCTACCTGTTGTCCTCCTGGAGGGGCAGGCGAGCGGTCTTCCTGTTTTGACAACTAACCATGTTGGTATTACCGATGGGTTAATAGACGGTAAGACTGGCTTTATGGTAGCTGAGGGAGATTACGTTGCAGCGGCGCAGAAAATCCTGTATTTTATTGAGAATCCTAATTCGGTCAGTCAAATGGGTAAAAATGCACGGGTCTTGATGGAAGATCGTTTTGATTTAATTGAGATAGACAAGAAATTAATTACTCTATATGAGGGGTTGCTAAAAAAATCTTCATAATCATGAAAAAAAATAAAACATACTATTTTGGGCAGCCTGCGATGGACAACGAGGAGATTCGTGCTGTTGCGCGCGTTATTGAGTCAAAATGGATAGGGTTTGGCAAGGAATCTATTTCCCTAGAGAGTGAGATGATTTCTGAGACACACGCGCAAGATGGAGTTATTTTGAATTCATGCACAGCAGCACTCCACCTTGCACTTATATTAAGAGGCGTGAAACCTGGGGATGAGATAATCACTACGCCGCTCACATTTGCAGCTACAGGAAACACTATACTCATGCTTGGTGCGAAGCCTGTGTTCGTTGATATGCAAAAAAACACGGGTTGTTCGTGAATGAAGATGCCGCACATGCACTGGGTGCTGTTGTTGACGGAAAAAAGGTTGGAGATAGTAAAAATTTTGTATGTTTTAGCTTTTATGCAAACAAAAATATGACCATGGTTGACGGTGGGTTTCTCGCATCCCCGAATAAAAAGATGGCCGAGCATGCTCGCTCACTTCGTTTACATGGACTTTCAAGTGATGCATGGAATAGATTTCATAATAAAAGTAAACTTATTTTTGAGGTGACTGAGCTCGGATACAAATACAACACCAATGATGTTCATGCCGCAATCGGTCGCGTGCAATTAAAAAAATTTTCCACAAATCAAAAAAAACGAACGCAGTTTGCAAGCATCTATGACTCAGTCTTCTCCGATGTCCCAGGAGTAACCTTACAGCAAAAAAAATTCAGCGATGAAAAAACTAAACATGCGCTACATTTATATACAGTAGTGCTTGACTCAGTGTTGTATAGAGGGGGTAGGGATAAGGTGATTGAATTATTGAGAAAGGAGGGAGTATTTGCTGTTGTTCATTATTTGCCACTTCACCAGCATTTATTATATCAAGACAAATTTCGATTAAGTTCAAATGACTTTCCTGTAGCGAGATATGTTGGGGAAAACATTATCTCGTTACCACTTCTGCCTCAACTTAAGGAGGTTGACGCACGGATAATTGCTGAAACTACAAAAAAAGTACTACTAAACTTCTTAAAAAGAAATCATTGAATATCTGTAACTATTAGCGGTTGGCTTGGGTGTATTGATATATTTTTATGGTACCCAAAAATATCAGGGAGCCCTTCTGTCAAAGGCCTAATGTGTTAGTTTTTGAATAATTGTCTCATTCTTGGTTTAACCGGGTTGCAAATAGCGTTAACTAAGCCCCAATCGAAGTCACTAAACGGATATGATGTGGCCCGATAGTTTTTTATTTGTACTTACCGTATCAAGTATCCGCTTGTGATACTCAATGATTTTTGCCTTTTTTATTTCAGTGTCCTTAAATAGCCTCCACCCCTTGTCCATGTTGGAAAAGTCGCGAGCTGTTATTGTAAGCGTATAGAGAAGAGAGAGTCCTGTTGCGTTCCTCGGTTTGCCATAATAGAGCATCGGTGTATAAAAGCGTAAACCTGCGACTACTTTCTGTACGGGAAGTGATAGTTCGGCTGCGAGGCGTACGTGGACTAGCTCGGGGGTATCGTGTTTTCGAAAAACTGTGCCGATGAGGTGGTACATGTTTTGCCACCCCTGGTCTTCTTTTTCACGTTTTTTTAGTGCGAAAACAGATGCGCAGTTTGGTACGCCTTTTACCTTTAGAATAACCTCAATCGTGGGGAATGCCCCTCCGATATCTAGGGCAATGGGGAATACATCTTTCGGGATCTTGTTCTGATTTAGTCGACGCAAGTAATTGAGTTCTCCTGCAATCGACTGCATTTGTTTTTTTATGTTTGATTGCATGAGTAGCTATCCTTCGTTTTGAACACTTTTACTATAAAATTCAAACGTTTTCGCAATTTCTTCCTCGAAATTTTTAAGGGGTTTCCAATGGAGGTCGCGTTCGGCTTTTGATGAATCGAGAGCGTAACGAATGTCGTGTCCGAGGCGGTCCGCGACATGTTCGATGGCATCTGCTTCGCTTCTACCTGCGAGGGAGATAAGCTTTTTGGTGATGTCGATGTTCATTATCTCATTGCCGCCGCCGAGGTTATATATCTCTCCCGACTTGCCGTCATGGAACGCTCGGTCAATACCGAGTACATGGTCGCTTACATGTATCCAGTCGCGAACATTTTCGCCATTGCCATACAGTGGAACTTTCTTCCCCGACAGTAATTTGGAAATAAACAGAGGGATAAGCTTCTCGGGGTATTGGTTTGATCCGTAATTGTTCGATGCGCGCGTCACAATAGTATCCAGACCAAAGGTTTCATGATATGCACGGACTAGTAGGTCAGCCGACGCCTTGGAAGCGCTATAGGGGCTATTGGGGAGTAGATGGTCCGCTTCAGTGCTCGCTGGTGCATCAAGGCTGAGTGAGCCATATACTTCATCAGTTGATATTTGATGGAAACGCTTTATGTTTCTGAGTTTAAAATCTCCGCAAGTTTATTTGCATCGCGGATATCCGCCTCCACGAAAAGATAATTTGGAAGCTTCTCGATGTGTACATTATTGAGCTTTGCTGCATAGGTGAGTGCATCAAGATTGATGAACTGATAGTTCGGATATTCGGGGACCGCAAAGTTGAGATAGTTGCTCCCAATAAATCCCGCCCCACCCGTTACTAAGACTGTCTTGTCGTATTTCATGACGTAGCCTGCTTGTTCTTGAGAATACTTTTTTCTTTCATGTAATTTGAGGCATTGAGAAGGCTGTCAAAGTTGCCAACATCGAACCATGCACCTTGGATATTTTTTGATTTAAGCTCATCTTCTTCGATGTATCGATTATTGACCCACGTGATTTCGTATTCTCCCCGGTCACTTTTTGGCTGACCTTCCATTTTTTTAAATACTGAGTTGTCGTAGATATAGATTCCAACTACAGCAAGATTTGTTTTTGGATTTTTGGGCTTTTCAATAATCTCTACTACTTGCTTCTTTTCGTTTATTGTCGCGACGCCAAAGCGTTCTGGGTCAGAGACCTCTTTGAGAAAAATTTTTGCACCAGTTTTGAAACTTGCGATGTCCTCACTTATGTCATCTTCAATGATATTGTCACCAAGATGGAGAACCATACTTTCGGTGCCAACAAAATCTTTTGCAAGCCAAAGTCCCTCCGCGACTCCTCTTGGTTCATTTTGAATACCGTAAACAATTTGTATTTGATGTCCAGTATTTTTAGACTTAAAGTCTTGCCCTGAGCCGAGCACACTCACGAAGTCATCGAGGTACTGAGGGGAGAGGACAATCATGATACGGTCGATTCCTGCGTTTACGAGCTTCTCAACCGCGTGAAAAATAACCGGCTTATCGTAAAGCGGAAGAAGGTGCTTATTGGTGATCTTGGTGAGTGGGTGAAGACGCGTTCCGCTTCCTCCTGCTAAAATGACTCCTTTCATGTTTAATATATTTAGGGTGATTAGGGACGAACACGTCTCATAGTACAGAAAACAAGTATTCAAGGCAAAAAGTCACGACAACATGAGCAGGGGAATCATCTGCGAAAAAAAACACCCCCGCGAATGTGCGGGGGGGCTGTTTAAACCGGGTGCCACATGGTGGCGCGAGGGTCGCCACTGAATGCCTGGATTTGCCAGTAGGCTTCGTGGGCGCAGACGAGCTTGGGCGAATTCCGCATCGCCTCCGGAAGCTCCGGGGATGCCTCGATTGTGGCGATAACGTCGGAATCGAGGTTCCGTACAATCTCGAGGTAGTCTGCTTCAAGTTCGGGGATTGATCTCATGAGGTCCATTGGGGCTCCTTGCGTGTTGACTGAACTCTGTCTGCAAACTACAACCTCACCGGCATTTTGGCAATCCCCATTCAGGTGACACTCTCTTAAGTGCAAAAGTTGCCACGCGGGGAGCTTCCCTATATAGTAGATGGCATGTCATTAAAGGAAATGTTGCGTTTTATTATTATCTCGGCAATTTTTGCCACACCATTTATTTGCTTATATGTTGCAGAGTCGATGTTCTTCCCGTTTATTACTGGGAAAAATTTTGCGTTTCGCATTCTCGTTGAAGCGATGCTCGGAGCATGGGTACTCCTCATGTTCATCGATTCCACGTATCGCCCTCGATTTTCTTGGATTCTCGCTGCGGCGGGGACGTTCCTCACGGTGATGACGGTTGCAGATTTTACCGGAGTGAATCCTTTCAAAAGCTTTTGGTCAAACTACGAGCGCATGGAAGGGCTCATTACACTTGCTCATCTTTTCCTCTATTTCATTATTACCGCATCCGTTTTGTATTCGGAGAATATGTGGAAGTGGTTCTGGCGCACATCACTTGGTTCTTCGGTCATCGTTTCAATATACGCGTTGACGCAACTCTATGGTTCGTCTGCAATCCATCAGAGCTCAGACCGTCTTGATGCGACATTCGGAAATGCCGTGTACCTAGCCGTATTCGGACTCTTTCATGCATTCCTCGCAATGTTTCTCTTTTTCCGCGATGGTAAGGAGAATACGATGCGTTGGATGTATCCGGTCATTGCGGCGCTTAATGTCTTTGTTCTCTATCACACTCAGACGCGCGGTACCCTACTTGGAGTGCTCGGGGGAGTACTTCTTGCACTTCTTTTGGTTGCGCTCTTTGATAAAGAACATCCGCAGTGGAAGAAATATGCAGTGGGGGGTGTCATTGGAGTATTCCTCTTGATAGGGGCATTTATTGTGTTCAAGGATTCTTCGTTTGTGCAAAGTAGTCCCGCACTTCAGCGCATGGCGTCGATTTCACTTTCCGACAATACGACCAAGTCTCGTTTTATGATATGGCATATGTCTTGGGAGGGGTTCAAAGAGCGCCCAGTTCTCGGTTGGGGTCAAGACAATTTCCTTTATGTTTTCGCGAAGTTCTATGATCCGAACATGTGGGCGCAGGAACCTTGGTTCGACCGCTCGCATGACGTGTTCTTTGACTGGCTCATCGCCGGCGGAGCGCTCGGTCTCCTCTCCTATCTTTCGATGTTTGGCGCGGCGCTCTACTATCTCTGGTTTGGGAAAAGACATCGTTTCACTGTCATTGAGCGGAGTATCTTGACCGGCATGCTGGCGGGATATTTTGTGCACAATATTTTTGTGTTCGACAATCTCACAAGCTATATCTTCTTCTTCGGATTCCTTGCATTTTTACATACATTGAACGCCGAAGTTCCCGTGGTGGAAAAAGTTATTGAGACGAAAAAGAAGCGCAAAGGTGATGATGAGTTTGAGGGCGGAGATTTCGCGATTGCCGGCGCCATCGTCGTCGCACTCACCTGCGTGATGATTTATTATGTGAATATTCGAAATATCAACGCAAACACGGGACTCATTGCGTCCATCCGTCCTGAAGGAGTGCTTGTCGACGGTCCAAATGGTCAGAAAAAGATTGCCATGATGGACATCTTGAATCAAGGGCTTTTTGGGACGACCGAGGGTCGCGAGCAGCTTGCACAGTTGGCCGTGCAGACACAGGATCCGCGCGTACCGGAAAATATTCGCAAGATGTTTCATGATGCCGCAGTGGGGGAGTTTGACAAAGAGCTCAGTGCTGATCCGAACAATGTCCGCATGCGTTCTTTTGCGGCGACATTTTATGCGCGATTTGGCGAGTACGATAAGGCCCTCGAGCAATTCCTGAAAGCAATCGAACTTTCTCCGACGAGACAGTCGACACGCATGGACCTTGCAATGATGTACAATGCCGTGGGTGATTATGCGAAAGCGGAAGAGCAGGCAAAAATTGCCTACGAGCTTGCTCCCGAGTACACCGAGGCTGCAGTAGTCTATACAACAACGCTTATCTACCAGAACAAGCTTGACCTTGCCACTGAAGTCATGCTCCCATTTAGGAACTCCTCTGCGTTTTATGATAGCCGCATCGTAAATGCATATGGAAATACAAAACAGTTCAACAAGGTCATTGAACTCATCAATGAAAAAATAGCGAAGGGGAATGGGGTCGGACGTGACTACTTCTCGCTCGCGGCCTCGTACGTTGAGTTGGGACAAAAAGAGCAGGCGATCGCCGCAGTGGAGCAAGCAATGAGCCTTGACGCAAGCCTCAAAGATCAGGGCGAGCAGTTGATCGATCAGATTAACGGCACCCCTCCTCCAGCCCCCTCCAGCGCGAACTAACGTTGAAAGTGTAACAAACAACCCCTTCGGGGGTTGTTTGTTAATTTCTGGATAAGGGGTTGTCAATTGGTTGACAATTAATTCCAGGTTCGTTGACAATTATAAGTCCCGTACAGTATCGTTCCCCGCAATAAATAGTGGTGGTTTTTCAAAAATCATGTTATAATATAGCCATGTTAAATTCGCCTATCAACACGAATTCAGTCGGTAAAATCCCCAAAGATTTGGAGCCGCTTTTTTGGTCATACAATACGGAATCCTTGGATATCGGTAGGGACCGTCGAGTAATTACCACTCAGACCATCAACTATGGCACATGGGCTCAGTGGCGGTGGCTCGCGCGCACGTATGGAAAGAACGCAGTGAGAGACACACTGGCCGAAACCTCACCCACGGCGATTCGTCCGGGTGCGCTCACTCTCGCATCGCTTGTTTTTAAGATACAATAATACTTACATGGCTCATCTTGAAGCACTGACAGAAAAGGGTACAGCTTTATTGCCATTTCTTGGGGAATTTACTGATTTCTATCTCGCAGGTGGAACGGCATTGGCGCTTGAGATCGGACATCGCGTGTCTGTGGATTTTGATTTTTTTCATCAGGAGAAAATCAAGCGCACACTACTACTGAATGTTGAAAAAATATTTGCTGCTCATGTGCGACATGTGCTCGTGAACAATGCGAATGAACTCACACTCCTCGTGGACGGAGTAAAGATTACGTTTCTCTCCTATCCCTTCCCCGTCATTCTTCCCTTGGTCTGTATAAACGGCATGGCGGCCCTGGGTATTCAGGAAATTGCAGCGACCAAAGCATACACGATTGGTCGTCGGGGAATGTTTAAAGACTATGTGGATGTGTATGCGATAGTCAGTGGAGGACACATTACCCTCGCAGAGCTCATAACGCTCGCCGAACGAAAATACGGAGATGCGTTTGATGCACGGTTATTTTTGGAGCAACTTGTGTATTTCGATGATATCGAAGAATCCCCGATTGTTTTCCTTGGCCAACCGGTTAGCATAAAGGAAATTGCTTCTTTTTTTGCTACTGAAATACAAAAACTTGAAATTTAGGAAAAATGAATACGTTGAATCGTTTTTTTTTGAATATAAGGAAATCAACAGTCCCTCATAATCTCTCTCGGGCACCATCAACATCACTTGGCGACTAAGCCGCCAAGTGATGTTGGAATAATGGCCAGTTTACTTCATTCTTCATTCATGGAGGAAGGTGATATAATAGGCTTTATGGAACAAACAAAACTCACAAGCTTCGTGGCTGAGCGCCTGAAGGCAGGTGCGAGCCCTGATGCGATTAAACAGCATCTTTTATTGGTAGGATGGTCGGAAGAGGAGGCCGGCACCGCGCTTGTCTCAGGACTGGTCGCGAGCGGGGTCCCGACACCGGAAAATCGTGCGCACTCCGGGCGTGGGACTCTTTCCTCGACCGTGGAGGTTGTGCTCAACTTTTTCTCGTTCATACTCTTGGGAACCGTTGCAACAGCGCTTGGTATTTTGTACTACAACATTATCGGCAGATATTTCCCAGACCCTCTCGTTTTGGGTTACGGTGCACTCGATTATTCTTCGAGTGCGATTCACTACGCAATCGCGACGCTTATTATTGCATTTCCTATCTATGTGATGACGGTACGACTCTGGTTTCGTCGCTTCCGTGAAAATGAGGAGAAGGTGGAATCGAAGCTCACAAAGTGGTTAACCTATCTTGTGCTGCTCGTGACCGCGGTCACCATCGTCGGAGACCTTATCGCGAGTGTGTTCTATTTTCTACAGGGAGAGCTCTCCGTGCGCTTCATTTTGAAAGCGCTCACCATCCTTGTCATTGCTGGTCTTATTTTCGGATTCTATGTACTAGAGCGCAAAAAGATACAGTACAAGAATGCTATCCCACGTCGGACATTTGAGTACATCGGAGGCGTTATCAGCATCCTCGTGGTCCTTGGTATCATCATTGGCTTCTTTGCGGGCGGATCGCCGGCGGTGGAGCGGATGCGCGGGCTCGACACTCAACGCGTTGATAATCTCAGAAGTCTCGCGAGCTGCATTTCATCTTTCGGGTACGAACGCAAGCGTTTGCCTGAGAGCATCGGCGAGCTTTCATCGACCTCGCAGTTTTACTGCTCTGGCGGACTAAGTGACCCGGAGACGGGAGCGCAGTACGAATACAAAATTATTACACCAGACACTCAAACAGGAACGGTACATGAGGCGGTATTTGAGCTCTGTGCCGATTTTGCGACCGCATCAGACGCCACCACAGCATCGAAGACCTCGTATGCTTACCCAGTCGACAAGTGGGCAACACACGCTGCTGGTCGTGAATGTGACAGTGAAACTGTCGTACTTGATCGTGGCGACACCGTTCCGTCACCCGTGATGCTGAAGTCATAGATTGTGCGCTAGCCTTCATGGATCACTTTGGTAGAAGAACCAAACATCAGACAGCCCCGTGCGGGCTGTTTTTTGTTTGCGTTTCCTCGCGTACAATAGAAGCATGCTATTTGAAGAGAATGTACCACTGGCAGGCATGACGACAATGAAGGTTGGTGGTGTCGCGCGTTATTTTTGCACCGCCACTACCGAAGAGGAGGTCATCGAGGGCGTGCGATACGCCAAAGAAAGAAATCTTTCACTTTTTATTCTTGGTGGTGGCTCGAATATTTTGGTGAGTGATGAAGGATACTATGGACTCGTGATGCAGATTGCGCTTAAGGATATTGTAGTCGCAGAAGATGACGGTGAAATATTTTTCACCGTCGATGCTGGATATGTCTGGGATGAGTTTGTTGCGCAGGCAGTGGCGAGGGGTGCGTGGGGTGTAGAAAATCTTTCCTCCATCCCCGGTTGCGTTGGTGGTGCTGTCGTTCAGAATATCGGCGCGTACGGCGCTGAGGTAAAGAATAGTGTTCTGAATGTGACGGTGTATGATCCGAATCTTTCCGGCGTGCGGACACTCTCTAACGCCGAGTGTTGCTTCGGATATCGCGATAGTATATGGAAACATGACGGGCGTGAGCTTGTCGTGCTTCGTGTGACGTTTCGCCTTCTTTTGAAAGGAAAGCCCAACATTCTCTACAAAGACCTGGCGGCATATTTTCTTGAGAAGGGGAATATTACCCCTATATTGCAGGATATTAGGGAGGCAGTGCAGTCTATCCGTCGTGCAAAGTTCCCAGACCTTAGGACAATGGGGACGGCGGGATCATTCTTCAAGAACCCTATTGTGACGAAAGAAAAGGCCGATGAGTTTCTTCATGCATATCCGCTTGCACCACACTATGATGCTCCAAATGGAAATATAAAACTCTCCGCTGCATGGATCATCGACAACATACTTCACTTACGCGGAGAGCGAGTCGGTAATGTTGGGTGTTTCAGTGCACAAGCATTGGTGATCGTGAATTACGGAGGAGCATCATGCGAAGAAATAAAAAAATTTACACGCAATATTATCACGCGTACAAAAAATAATATTGCAATCACACTGGAACCCGAAGTTATTTTCGTTGATGAAAAAAAATAGACGCAGGAGTTATCCACATCTTTCTTTAAAAACATATTGAGTACGAATCAATGTCGGGTGATAATAGTAATAGGAGTGTTCGTTGCTAGCAAAGAACTATTTTTTCAAGAACACTCGCATATAAGTTAATGATGCACAGAGGTCGAAGCATTCATTATTTAATAGAAATAAATTTCAAATACCATGGCAGCAAAAAAGAAGGCAGCAAAGAAAGCAGCTCCTAAGAAGAAGGCAGCAGCAAAGAAGAAGAAGGCATAATAGCCCATTCTTCCACAAAACAAAAACTCCCCCTGTGGGAGTTTTTGTTTTGTGGAATACGTATTCATTGCGAATGAAAGCATCTTTATAACAAGGGTGTTTTCATTTTTGCGTATGGTGCGCTATAGTAGGGTATCCTTCAGGGTAAACGTTGACAAATTCGCTAGATAATGTGCGATGTTATACGTCACTGATAATAGAGAAGGGTACCAATATATGAAATTTTTAAACAATCTTTTCCCGAACGAAGCGCAAAAAGAACTCAAGAGACTTGAACCTATCGTTGCACAAGTGAGTG